>Ga0102814_10000110_pt1 | contig 57175 bp, 48 predicted proteins | sample ColrivemetaGS741_FD_79112 | JGI IMG/M metagenome (GOLD analysis project Ga0102814, IMG submission 79112) | Estuarine microbial communities from the Columbia River estuary - Flood tide ETM metaG S.741 | ecosystem: Environmental > Aquatic > Marine > Intertidal zone > Estuary | place: USA...
TTCAATAGTTGCTCAATGTCTTTTAGGCTATGATATTCGGCTAGTTGCATGCGAATGGCAAATATCTCTAATAATTCAACAATAGTCGAAAGACTAATTAGAATAAGTAAAAAATGCGTTTGCCCAATGAAAGAAAAGGCATTTTACAGTTATAATATAAGCACTAAGTAAAAAGTGAGAACCACATTTGATTGTATAAAGCCGCGAATAAATAGCTACTTTATATTGCTGAGATAAACGTTCCTTTTAAAACCAAGAAAATTTAGTTGAAAGATTATTATCAATTTATTCCATTACTAATCGATAATTAGTGGAACGCTAAAGAAAAAACAAATGTACTATAATCTAGGATTTCCTTGATTTAGCGAATACTTCCCTAAGCATTCCTGCTTTCCAATGCCAATTTGGTAATTACAGCCTTGGTATTTTCCGGAAAATCTCCTTTCATCATCCATTCGTAATAACCTCTATTTGCTTTAAAAACATCTACCACTTTTTGCCCTTTGTACTTTCCAAAGTTAAAGTATGCCTCACCACCATCACCTCGTTTTACGCGTCTTGCAAAATCAAAATAATCACTGTCAGTGCTAAACTCATTTAAAAAATCAATAGAAGGTTCTAACTCATCGTAATGTTCAACTTGTGCTTTTATTATTTCCCAGGTTGCAACCGTGTCAGCCTTAGCACTATGGGCGTCGGTAAGGTCTTTTTGGCAATAAAACTTGTAAGCTGCGGTTAAATTACGTGGTTCCATTTTATGGAATATGTGTTGTGCATCAATAAATTTCCGGTTGGTATCAAAAGCTATTTCAGCCCTAGAAAATTCTTCGGCCAACATCGGAAAATCGAATCGATTACTATTAAAACCCCCAAAATCGCAATCGCCTAAAAATTCTAGCAATTGTGGTGCAAATTCCTTAAATGTAGGTTTATCAGTAACATCTTTATCCCAAATTCCGTGTATTTGAGACACCACCGCAGGTATAGGAATAGTTGGATTTAACACTTGATGTAAATGTTCTTCAATCCCATCTACTTGAATTTTGATGCAATATATTTCAACAATTCTATCCGTAGCTATTTGAATACCAGTAGTTTCCAAATCAAAAACTACCAATGGTTTATTTAATTTAATATTCACAAGGGCAAAGGTAGGTTTTGTGTTTATTGGTTCTTTGTTATTTGCAATCACTTTGTCCACTACTTGTGTCATCACATTCTATTTAAAATGGTAATTTTGACCAACAATGAAATTAGGAGCATTTTCTATAAGCCTAAGTGTCAAGGACATTAACGCTTCCAAAGCATTTTACGAAAAATTGGGTTTTAAGCAATTTGCAGGAGATCTATCTAAAAACTACCTCATTATGAAAAGTGAGAATACCGTAATAGGTTTGTTCCAAGGTATGTTTGAAGGTAATCTGCTTACTTTTAATCCCGGTTGGGACCAAAGGGCACAAAACCTAGAGCATTTTGACGATGTGCGTGAAATACAAAAAGAACTTAAAAAGCAAAAAGTGTCTATTCCCATACAAGCGGACGAAACTGCCACTGGCCCCGCAAGTTTTGTAATTACCGACCCTGACGGCAATGCTATTTTGATTGATCAGCATAGGTAGTATAGCTGTTGGTTATTAGTTATTGGTTAATCTACATCTGCACGTCATTAATATTTTCGAACGGAGCAGGAATATTTTTAGGATCTTCATCAATGATTTGTAAAATATCTCGTGTAATTCCTCTAGAGATATTCGAAATAGGTACATCATTAGGCGTACCTTCAAAAGGATTTTCTCCGGCTAACCCTATTCTCAACATCGTATTGAACACCCAAATAACGATAACGGTAAATGGGATGTTAAACCAAACAAAATACTGGCCAATAAAAGGACTTGTCTCTGCTATTTCTACTCCCATTTTTGCAAATGAAGGAATGAGAGCCATAGGCAGCAACCACATAAAAATATGCACAAAATGATAGCCGATACTCCCATATTGTTTTGGGTACGGAAAGTTTTTAATTCGTTCTGCTTTCCCTTGTAGGGTGGTAAGTTCTTGCAAAATCTGTTGAAGATTTAACAAGGTAAAGTCCCATAATTTTTTTTCATCGGTAACTTGTCTTAAGTGTTTAGACTGCAAACTAATCAGTGCATTGGGTTTATTGTCCATGCTCATTACATACTCAAACTCTTGTGCCGACAGGTAAAGTTTTATTTCTTCCTCTAAAGTAGTTTTATGTTCGGGGATATTATACGAGAATGCTTGCTCATGAGCATTTTCATACGAAGCTTCCCAAGACTTTTTAGTTCGCATGGCATAACGAAGTGCCGTCAACCAAGCAATGTGTCTATGGGTTATTATTCTAATAGTTTCAGATTCGTCTTTAATGGCTTCCGAACGGTGCATATAGAAGCTATCCTTCACCGTAATGATTAATGTTCGAGAAGCATTAACAATGCCGCCCCATATCTTTCTTGCTTCCCATATTCTATCATAAGCTGCATTGTTTTGAAAACCAACCATAAACGCAACTGCTGTACCAATTAGGCCCACTGGAGCAAGTGGAACCTGTAACCATTGCATATCGAGCAATTCATAGATTATAGTAAAAACGGTGGCTATTATCGTAAAAAAGATGAGCTCTCGTTTGGTCCACTGGAGTACGCTTTTAAATGGAAATCTTCTTTGTGTATACATAATTTAAAAATACAATGTTACAGATTATTTAAGTTGTGTTGGTCTTAATTTTCATCCACTGAACTAGGACAACCTCTTTTTTAACTAATTTAAAAACTAAGCTAATGTTTCACCACTTTTTTTATGCTACATTCTCCTTCTTCTGTTCGCATTCGTAGAAAGTAAATACCGTTTGAATAGTGCAATGGCAAGCTAATTACCTGTTTGCTTTTGTAGGATGATGTGGTTACCAATTTGCTAAAAAATATTCCCCAAATTTAAATAACGTTAATAACGCAAAACAAAGCCAACTACCTCTTGTTACATAGATTCCTAATCGTGAGCAAACTACCACAGGAGTACAAATTTATAGACCTTTCAGACTATGGTAGGACACCTGCCCGCTGGATAGCTAATTCTCTCAAGGAAACCAGAGCCACTCCCGTTCACCTAACCTTAATGTTTGGAATAACCGGTTTACTTGCCTGCTACTTTATACTTAGACAATATTTTATTTTGGCAGGCCTGCTTTTAATACTAAAATCTATACTTGATGCCGCTGATGGGGAACTTGCCCGCATCAAAAAAACACCGTCTTACACTGGCAGGTACCTAGACTCTATTTTCGATATCTTATTGAATTTTTTGGTATTGCTAAGCATCTGGCACATAACCTCTTCATCCATAATTCTGTTCCTCTTGGCGTTTATTGGAATTCAACTTCAAGGCACATTATACAATTATTATTATGTAATACTGCGGAACCAATACCAAGGAGATAACACGAGTAGAATCAACGAAAAAAAGACTCCAAGAGCACTGCCTGGCGAAAAACAGAGCCACGTAAATGTGCTCTACCACACTTTCAATATACTGTACCGCGTATTTGACCAGATAATATACTTCGCTGATCGTAATGCAACCCAAAACCAACGTTTTTCAAACTGGTTTATGACCACAGTTTCGGCATTGGGTTTGGGTTTCCAGCTACTCATAATCGCACTTATGTTAGCGTTTCAGTTGGAGCACTGCATACTACATTTTTTTGCAGCCTATACGCTCGCAATCCCAATACTCATAGTTATGCGTAGAGCATTGAATAAGCAAAAACCCGTAAATTGAACTTCGATGCTCGCAGATTTTTCTGATAGAATTTTATTGGGTGACTCATACATCTGAAAATTGTAAATTTGAACAAACGACCTATGAACCAACAACACCTAGACTACGCCACCTACACCACGTGGGCGAACAAAAGACTGATAGAGAACCTTAGCCTATATGATGATGTACTCCTAGAAAAAGAACTGGTGGGCAGTTTCCCTACCATTCGAGCTACCATTCTGCACATTTGGTTTGCAGAGACAGGATGGCTATCTAGACTTAGAGGATCTGCTTGGGAAACGTCCAACGTAACTAACTTTACAGGTTCTAACAAGGAGCTCTTTGCGGCATGGCAAGCCACTTCGCTCAATTATCAGCACTTTGTGGAAGCCGCAGATCTGGAAAAAGCAATTGAATTCCGTCATAAAGGCAAGTCATACAGCATTCCAGCTCGAGAGATAGTGCATACCGTATGTAACCACAGCAGTTTTCATAGAGGACAGATAGTGATGATGATGCGGCAGCTAGGCATCACGGATATAGCTCAAACTGACTATATAGAATGGGTGCGACTAAAGACCACCAACCAGATAAAGGGTGAATTATAGACTTCGGGGCCCTCTGCGATATACACTTAAGGGTATGAATTTCAATGCATTGCGTATATTCGAAATCTTATCGGAATCTAAATTGTTTAATATTAATAAAAATCATAAATATAAAATGTTTAAAAAATTTAACTTGACGGATAAGTTGCTTCTTATAGCAGCTATCCTCTCTCTTGTTTTCTCTGAGATTTTATTTTTTCAGGGCCACGAAAACCAGGCGATTTTCATAGGTCTTTGGGTCCCATCAATACTGTGTTTCGGAATATACTTAAAACTGATAAGCAAAAATGACTGATTTAATACCATATTTCGCTGGATTAATTACGATACTGTTTGGTGTTGGATTTGGATATGCCATAATTACTATCGGCAAAGAGGTAAACAAAGACAGATAAGGTCGTTTACCGCAACCAATCAGCTAGAAAGGTAAAAAGATAAAAGACCAACTAATTAAAATTTTGTTATTCATTCAGTGATTGATAAAAAAACGCTTCAATTTTTAGCACAATTAAGTGTATACAACTCCAAAGAATGGTTAGATATCCATCGACTGGACTACAATTTTGCCAAAGACAACATCTTAAATCTGACGCAGAAGTTAATTACTTCGGTAACTACATTTGATATGGAAATCGCCAAAGCCGATTTGAACCCCAAGAAGTGCATTACCAGACTGAATCGTGATTTAAGGTTCTCAAAAGACAAAACACCCTACAAGACAGACTACTACATAGTCCTCAATAGACATGGAAAGAATAGTCCTTCAGCGTTCTATTATCTGCATATAGAACTGGATAATTGTTTTGTGGGTGCTGGGGTTTATAATCCGCAAGCTCCCGAATTGAAAAAGATACGAAGTAAAATTAACGCCTCTCTTGACGAGTGGAATAAGATAATTACCCATAAAGATTTCCAATCTAAATTTCCAAGTGGGATTCATAATTCAGGTACTCTTCTCCGAAGTCCCAAAGGGTTTGAAGACGACAATCCGGCAATTGAATTTTTGAAAATGAAGGGATTTTATACGCAGGAAGCTCTTTCAGACCAAGAAATTCAGTCGAGCCAAAGTTTTGAAAAAATCCTTGAATACTTCAAATCAGCCAAGCCATTGGTTGACTATTTGAATGTAGCGATTGGAGAATAACATTTAAAGCTTATTGCAAGCTGCTATTCTTTTTCTTAAATTAAAGAAGTGAAAACGGCTTCTCCTATTCTAAACGCCTGTAATTACTTGTAAGCTAGAATTTTATAGGAGGTATTTTAGGCACATGTTTAAGCGTTGCACTAATGCTAATCCGCCTCCAACATCCTTTTCACTCTATCGGCCACACTTTCATTGCTTATTCTATCCCTATTCATACTATCTACCAGCAATGGAAAACAAAGTGGTGATGGTTTTTGCAAATGCATAATAATAATTTCTTGATTGCCCATTCTTGTCAATGCTTTTTGAATTCGGTTCACTTCTAATTGGTAATACGTAACTTCTTCATACGCCTGTTGTAGCAACAAATTATGTGGTTCGTAGTCGCTAAACACATCAAAAAACAATTGAGAATGGCTTTGCAAGTGCCGTTCTTTGGTTTCTCTATTCGGGTAACCTTTAAAAGTGAGACCCGAAATAGCCGCGATTTCTCTGAATTTCTTGCCAGCTAAAGCCGTCATATTACTGCTATTTTGTATGTCGTCCAACAAGCCATCGGTCGAAAACCAATCTTCTTCAAGGGCTTCCATCAACGGAATTTCTTGATCGCACAATATTTCAAAACCATAGTCATTCATACCTAAATTTAAGCTAAGTTTTGCTATCTTGCTTAATCGATAGGCAAGCAGTAATGCAATCCCTTCGTGTACCATTCTCCCTTCAAAAGGATAAATGTACACGTGATGTCCATCTTCGTCTATTAAGTATTCAATCAACAATTCTTCTGGCTCTGGCACTTTACTTCTATAGGTTTGTATAGCCAATAGACTTTGCACTTTTTTACCTTCTCGGTTTAGCCCTTCTAACTGCTGCATTTTATGAAATTCTTTACGCAACATTTCGGCTATTTCGCTGCTCAAACTCATTCTTCCGCCCATCCAACTTGGCACAATAGCACTTATCTTTGTACTGGGCACTACATAGGCGGTAAGACCGCTTACCCGCACCAACTCCAATTTTTGGCCTGCAAACACAAAGGCATCGCCAATGTTTAAGCGAGAAATAAAGTATTCTTCAATGCTGCCAATTGCCTTGCCGCGTTGGCGTTTTATGGTCATGGTACTTCCACCTACAATTGTGCCCATACTTAATCTATGTCTAAGAGCTATGGTTCTGCTTTCAACTTTATATAAACCATTGATTATCTTAACTTTATTGAATTCTTCATAACTCTGTAAGCTATCTCCTCCTACGGAAACAAAACGCAATATCCACTCCCACTCTTCGCGTGTTATGGAATTATAACAATGTGTATTTCTTATTTCATTAAAGATTTCAGCCTCCCTAAACCCATCGGAAACAGCCAAGGTTACCACGTATTGAACAAGCACATCAAAAGCTCGAACTACAGGAATTCTGCTTTCTATTTGGCCTTCAGCAATAGCACGTTGCAAGGCAGAAGACTCAATAATTTCTAAAGAATTAGTCGGTAAAAAATAGATGTTTGAGGTGGCATTTGGCGAGTGCCCACTCCTACCGGCTCGTTGTAAAAACCGAGCAATTCCTTTTGGGCTACCTATTTGTATTACTGCCGAAACCGGTCTAAAATCTACGCCTAAATCGAGGCTACTTGTACTTACAACTGCTTTTAGCGTGCCTTGATGCAGTGCTTTTTCCACCCATTCTCGCACTTCTTTGCCCAAACTGCCGTGATGTAGAGCAATTAATCCTGCCAAATCTGGAAACTCATCAATTAGTTTCTGGTACCAAATTTCTGCTTGACTTCTAGTATTCGTAAAAATTAAAGTGGATTCATTTTGGTCTATTATGGGTAATACATTTTTAAGTAAACGCATTCCCAAATGGCCAGCCCACGGCATATCTTCCATTTTATCGGGCAGCAATGTTTTTATCTTAAGCTTTTTCTTAATATCTGCTTTTACAATCGCTGTGTTCGCAAGCGATTTTTCACTACCCATTAGTACATTTATGGCTTCTTGCATATTGCCAATGGTTGCCGAAATTCCCCAAATTTTAAGGTTTGGGCGTATCGCTTTAAGCCTGCTTAAGCCCAATTCTACTTGCACACCGCGTTTGCTGCTTAACAGCTCGTGCCACTCGTCAACAATTACGGAATCTAAATATTTAAAGTAAGTGGCGTATCCTTTTCTTGCTAGCATAATGTGCAAGCTTTCGGGTGTAGTTACTAAGCAATCAGGGCTATTTTTTAGCTGACTCGCTTTTTTTGCTGACGAAATATCACCGCTTCTTCGCTCCACTCGCCACCCGGTTTCCAATTCGTCTGCAGACTCTTGTAAAGCATTTGCTATATCAACACTTAAAGCTTTTAGTGGCGTAATCCAAAGCACTTTTAAACCACTTTTACAATCCCCTTTTTTAAGTTTATCTGCTAGCATAATGGGCAAACCCAGTGCATACGTTTTACCGCTTCCTGTAGGTGCATTTAGCATTCCATTTTTGCCATTAAAGTAATGTTCCAAACATTCTTTTTGAAAGTCGAACATTTTCCAATGTCTGGAAGCAAACCATTTTTTTGCTTGACGAAGTGCTTCTTGTTTTATGGATAATGTATTTACCAAGTGATGTGAAAACAAAGAAATGGTAAAAAGGATGAGAAAAGCGAACAAATCAGAAAATAGATGATTATTGAGCTGATTTCAATAACTAAATACCATTCGTAAATCAGAATAAATGCACAATTTACCCTTACCTAAATTGGCCTGCAAACAAATAAAGTATAATTGTAGTCTTTAATAAAATGATCTACAAAGCGATACACTTAGTTTGCGACCAAAACACGGAAGAAAACCTTTCTTTTTTGCTTAACGAAATAGGTTTTTCGGGCACCAGTTACGAAAACGGCAGATTAATTGCGTATTGCGAAACAGCAGCCTACAACGAAGATAAACTCAATGAAGTATTGAATATTTTTAATTTGGTTCCTGAATTAATAGCGGAAGAAAAAGAACAAAATTGGAATCAAACTTGGGAAGATAATTTTAAAGATTCTGACATAGGAAATAACATCCATATCAGAGCTCCTTTTCAGCCAAAAAAAGACGTGGAATTTGATATTGTAATTTTACCAAAAATGGCTTTTGGCACTGGCCACCACGAAACCACACAATTGTCTGCTTTAGCTTTAGAAAAACTTGATTGTAGCGAAAAATCTGTTCTTGATATGGGCTGCGGTAGTGGCGTATTGGCTATTTTGGCAAGTAAAAAAGGTGCAAACCGTGTAGTGGCAATCGATTACGACATTCATTCGGTAGAAAACACCAAAGAGAACATACAATTAAATCAAACTGAAAACGTTGAGGTTATACACGCAGACTCTGTAACGCAATTGACCGAAAAATTCGACATAATAGTTAGCAATATTGTAAAAAATATAAACCTCGCATTATTACCTCAATTTGTCGCTAAACTTAAGCCAGGCGGGCATCTTATTCTCTGCGGTTTCTTACAAGAAGACGCAGATCAACTTAAAATTGCAGCAGCGGCACAACATTTGTCTTTTATATCTCAAAACACCCAAAACGGGTGGTTACAAACCCAATTTAGTTTTAATTAGAATTTTATGCAGCTTCGAAAATATTTTCTTTTTCTTTTAGTACTTGGTTTCACATTTGTGGCTAATGCTCAAACAACACCTAATAGTTTTAGCAAAAAACCTGCTGATTTTATTGAAGAATACAATCAGTTTTTAAACTATAATAACACAAAAGAAGGCAACGAAATACTAAAAGTATTTACCGAAAAATGGAATTTAGGAGATTTTGGTGAAACCGAACAACGGACCATTATAAAAGTAAATAACGAAATGCTTATTAATAAGCTGAACAGACCCGATTTTGTGCTTTTTACAGAAACGGTTTTATTGGGTAAAGATTCGGTAGAAAAAAGCAAATACGACAATTGGATGCAAGCCATTTTACCTGCTGTAAGATCGGGTAATAAAACGTATTTAACTCTCTTAAATTCAAGTAAGAACCTATTTAAAGACAACATTTTATACGCATCAGAAACCAAAAATTGGTTTAGCTCTAAGAATAACTATATGTTTAATTTCGAAGGAAACAGGGTTAAAATTTCGTTTGACAATATCGACCTTACCTGCCAAGCGGATGTAGATAAACTGGTAATATACAATACAAGCGGTAGTTACTATCTGGATAATGATGAGTGGTTAGGTAAGAAAGGAAAAATTACTTGGGAACGCGTTGGTTTTGGCAAAGAGAATATATATGCTGAAATTCAAGGAAATTACAAAATGAGATTCGACCGTGCAGAGTTAGATATTGATAGTGTAGTTTTTACAAACAAAGACTTTTTAAGCAGAAGTCTGCTGGGTAATTTAAAAGACCGAGCAAGCAGTGCAGATGAAATCAGAGAGAACAGATTGTTACAGTCTGCATTTCCACAATTTTCTAGTTACGAAAAAGACATAGAACTAGGGTCTTACTTAGATAATACTGTAAAATTTAGAGGTGGATACGCAATGAAAGGGGCCGAAATTATAGCAACGGGAAGTGCGAAAAATCCATCGAGCATAGAAATTTATTACAAGAAAAAACCACGTGTTACAGCCTATTCGGAGTATTTTAGTTTATCCCAAAATAAAATAACTGCGAGAACTACAGAAGTATATATAGCAACGGATAGTGGCGAAATCTACCACCCTAAAATTCAATTTAATTTAAATTTAGATAATAAAATTCTTCTACTAACCAGAGGCAAAGACGGATTAGAACAAGCACCATTTTTTGACAATGATCATCAGGTAGAAATATATGTAGACCAAGTTATTTGGAGACTAGAACAGCCAAAGATTGAATTTGATATGACCGCTGATGACAGCAGAGCAATAATTGAAAGTAACGATTTCTACAAAGAAGAACGTTACGAAAAAATACCTCGTGGAATGCTAAATTATCATCCCTTATCTAAAATGCGAGATTTTGTAATTAAATACCGCAAACGCGAGTTTACATTTACCGAGTATGCTGATTGGATGGGCAGTAAACAAACCTACTTAAAACCTCAAATTATAGAATTAGCCGATTTAGGGTATATATTTTTTAATCCTGCAACAGATAGTATTAAGGTAAGAAAAAAGCTAGACCACACTGTTTTATCTCACTTAAAACTAGCCGATTACGACGTTATAAGACTTTCATCTCTAATAAGTGCTCGATCTAATGCATTCCTAAATTTAATAAACAATACACTAGTGGTAGAAGGCGTTGTAGCCTTTAGATTTAGCGATAGCCAAAGTGTATACATATTCCCAGAGGATCAAAAAGTAATTCTAAAATCAAAACGAAGAATGTCTTTTGGAGGAAAGCTTACGGCGGGCAAATTCGATTTTTATGCATCTAATTACGATTTCGACTATTACACTTTTGAAGTAACCAGTGATCACATCGATTCTATGAGAATTTACACTGAAGATCTCACCGGAAAGAATAGACTAGTTGGTGTAAAATCGGTATTACGCGATATAAATGGAACCTTAGAAATAGATAAGTCCAACAATAAATCAGGGCTAACAGATTACCCCGAATACCCCAGATTTACGAGTAAGAAAGGGGCTGTAATTGCCTACGACAAAAAAAACATACACGGAGGAACGTATGATAGTAAACGATTTAGATTTGAGGTAGATCCCTTTAGCATTGATAGTTTAGATAACTTTACAACCAGCGGTTTAACTTTTCCTGGCACATTTGTTTCTGGTGGAATTGTACCCGATTTTAGGTACGAAGCAAGCATAATGGATGATTATTCTCTTGGTTTTGAACGTAGAAATCCAACTGGTGGTTACCCAATGTACGGCGGCATTGGCCACGGTGATATTGATATAAAATTAAGCGAAGAAGGATTTACTGCCAAAGGAGAACTGGAATTTCAGGGTGCTAAAATTAGTAGTAGAAATATATTAATGACCCCAGACAGCACTGTTTCTGAAGCTGAATCTTATATTGTAAAAGAAAATGCAAAATACCCTAACGTGGTTGCAATGGATGTTACAACTCGATGGATGCCTTACGAAGATTCGCTTTACATAAACACAAAAGGGCATACTGTAAAAGTGCTTAGAGACCAGCAAGACTTTACCGGAAACTTAGTGCAAACGAGCAGCCAAATAGCTGGAAATGGTTTATTGGCGTGGGAAAGAGCTAAACTTACTTCTCAAGACATGAAGTTTAAACCAAACAGAGTAGATGCACGATATTCGCAAATTGAAATAGGTTCTATAAGCAGTACAAAAATTGGTTTTGCATCCTTTAATGTAGAAAGTCATGTAGACTTTAATACCCGAATAGGCGAGTTTAAAGCGAATGACAAGGGTAACTTAACCGAATTTCCGTTTAATGCCTATGCAAGCTCTATGGACGAGTATAAATGGGATATGGATGCGGAAACCATAGAATTAAATAAAGGACCACTTTTAGCTACCACAGAATCTTACTTCGTGAGCAAAAAGCCAGAACAACAAGGCTTGAAATTTATTAGTACCAAAGCTGTTTTCGATATGAAAACGGGGATAATTTATGCAGACAAAGTACCTTACATAGATGTAGCAGATAGTAGAATTTATCCGTTTGAAGAAAAAGTCACCATTTTAGAAGATGCCAATATGAAAACATTGGAACAAGCTAAAATGTATGCCAATAGAGACGATAAATATCACGAAATTTTTGATGCCACTCTAAAAATTGCGGGAAGATATGATTTAGGAGGAAGTGGAAACTACATATACAAAGACAAGCATAAAACCGGGCAGCTAATATTTTTAGATAAAATGCGAGTGAAACGTGGCAAAGAAGACTCCACTATTATTGCAAACGGATTTATTCAAGATAGCACAAAGTATTTCACTGTAAGCCCAAAAATTGCTTACAAAGGCAATGTGGAAATGTATAGCAACGATGAGTATTTGAAGTTTAACGGATACGTAAAACCAGTGCATACACTTGCCGACTACCCAAGTAACTGGTTTAGATACAACCAACAACCTGATCCTGCGGATGTAATAATACCAGCATATGAGCCATTAAATGAAGATAGACGTAGACTTTCGGCTTCAGTTAGTATTGCTAATGATTCCGTACACGTGTATCCAACAATGTTTGCTTTTAAACGCAGTTATGCCGATTTAAACTTAACAACCGACACCGGTATTTTTTATTACGATGAAGCAAGCCAAACCTTTTATGTGGGAGATAGCATGAAGTTATTAGGTGGAGCAAAAAGAGGAGATTATCTCTCTTTTAATGATGCTACTGGCGAAGTTTATAGTGAAGGGAAAATTGATTTTGGACTAAATGTAGATGAAAAGTTTAATGGTGTAATGGCGGGTAATATGCACAAACTGCCAAGCGATACTAGCTTTATTATAGAAAGTATTCTCGCTTTAAATATTGCTTTACCAGAAGATTGCTACAAACGAATGATTGAAGTTATACGAACTAGCGGAGATGGAAGTCCGTTGGCAGAAAACGATAATGAATTTGTTACCAAAGCTATGTCTGAGTATTTGGAAGATAAAAAACTAAACAAAGCATTGGAAATGACATCTTCTACAGGGGAAATTAAACCCGATGGCATTTTAAATCGCAACCTGTTTATTACCAACACCAGTTTACATTACTCTCCTGCACGTCAATCGTTTGTATCTTTTGAACCAGTGCATATTGCAACAATAAATGGAGAGCAAATAAACCGCCAAATAAATAGCCGAATGGTGATAAACCGTAAACGTAGCGGCACCAGATATACACTATACTTGGAGGTAAGTAAGTACGATTGGTTCTATATTGATTATTACTTGGGCTCATTAAATGTGGCAAGTACAGATTTAGAGTTTAATCAAATAATAAAAGACCAAGGTCCTAAAATGAGTAAAGGTAAATTTAGAATACGAAGTGCAACTGCTAGAACGGTTGCCTCTTTCTTAAACAAATTGGAACCGGAGGAATAAGTTAGGAATGCAAAATAAGTCATTGCATATTTGTGCTATGACTTATAAAATGCTGTTTAGAGTTGCTTACATCTTATTTGCAATAGCACAAATACCTGCAAGTATTTATAATACAAGCAACTTTATTACCAATATTACGTATTCACTAAATCTGGAAACAGGAATACCCACTGTATTAATGACCGTTGCTAGTCTATTTGTTTCTATTGGATTAATCTACCTACTGATACAATTTATGGAACCCATAATGCAATTTTTTAAAATAGACAAAACATTTGGTGAAGAACGTTTTGAACTAAACGGAAGCGTAAAAAATATACCGATGTTGTTCGCTATATTTTATGGTTTATACCTTATTATAAGCCAATTACCGTTCATATTGTATTATGGATATGATAAAATAATAGCATTAAACGATCCACTTAATCACGTAGCCCAGCAAGACGGAAATATAATCTTAATGGAATTTATTCACGTAATTATAGGTTTTGGTTTACTTGCTTTTAGCAGACCATTTGCCAATTGGGTTGTGAGGTTATTAAAAAATGAAGAAGAAATATCTATTGAATAAAATCTTACCTCAACTCGTACACCATAGAAAGTGTAAAGCCATATGTTCTGTATTTGCTCAGCATTTCATTCATCATTGTAAAGTTGTTATTAATTTGAAAATCTAATTCTATATATGTATTATTTAATGGAAATTTAGATTCATCTTTTCCTAATCTAAATGCAGCTCCAACTTGTTGCAATAAGTTGTAAGAACTATAGCCTCCAACATCTTTATTGTTTAAGTTTTCGTTTGTACTAACGTAATAACTATTTACCCAATTAGAGGCATTATAATAGCTAGAACCACTTGCAGTAACATTATAAGCTCTTAAACCTTCTACACCCAATCCCAAATTATAAAAAAAACGTTTCTCCACAGGAGTGCTAAATCTACACACTGCTTTTAAGCCAATAACGCTACTATTTAAATCTACATTTACACTTGTATTAAAAGAAGTATCTCCGTTGGTATAGTTATCATAACTATAGCCATAAATGAATTCTGCTCCCTGTAATACATCCACATCTAAGTAAAAATTTTCTTTTTGGCTTGGCTTAAAAGAAAATTCGTAAGAACTCAACACCCGATTTAAACTGCCATAACCGTTGGATACTACATCCCTAAACAAGGATTGATCGAAGTTCGATTTCACCAAATTATCAGGAACTCGGCCTGTGCCATTATAGTTAAATCCTAATCCAACTCCCGAAAGAGCAGATTGAGCAAATAAAAACTGAGAAGCAAAAACAAGTAAACTTAAGGCAATGATTTTTTTCATATATAGGTTGAATTTATATTCGAAAGTACTACATACCAGGTTATTATCTTGTTATAGTATTGTCATCTAATTTTGTGTAATAAAAGTATTCCAATATTTATCCATTAAGTAAACCATTGCAGCCATGCTAGCTCCACCTAATTCTAATTCACGCTGATTTACATTCTCAAATACGTCATCAGCAGAATGATGATAATCGAAGTAGCGTTGAGAATCTGGATACAAACCCATTAAAATAAGGTTTTTGTTCACTTTATTTTCTTCACTTTTAAGCGGACCTATGTCTACCCCTCCATAGCCTTGTTTAAAGTAATGCAACCCATAGGGCTCTAGTACATTTTGCCATTGCGTTATTTTTTCTATGCTCGCATCATTTGCATCTATGCTAAAGCCACGAGGAGAAAAACCGCCTCTATCCGTTTCTATTGCACATATATGATTTTCTCCGTCACTTTTTGCTTTAGCAGCATAGGTTTTGCCTCCCATATTACCGTTTTCTTCATTCATATAAAGCACCATACGAATTGTATTCTTTGGTCTAATTCCCAATGTTTTATAAATGCGAAGTACTTCCATACACTGCACAACACCTGCTCCGTCATCGTGTGCACCTTCTCCTTTATCCCAACTATCTAAGTGGGCCCATACTACAATTATTTGCTCCGGATGCTCGCTTCCTTTTATTTCTGCAATAACATTATAGGTAGTGGTATTCTCTGCGTTGTAGCAATTTAAATTCATGGTAACAGTAGCTGAGCCCATTTCTTCTAAATAACTCGATAAAATATCGGCATCCTGCGTGCTAATAGCAGCCGCTGGAATTCTTTTTTCACCTTCAGCATAACCCATACTACCTGTATGCGGAAAAATATCGGTAAGTGTAGTTAAAGAACGAACCAAAACAGCTACAGCTCCTAATTTACCCGCTTCTGATGCACCTGCATAACGTTGCGAAACACATGCCCCGTAAGCCTCAAATGTGTTAATTTTTCGTTTATCTAACGCCTCATTAAAAAACACAATTTTACCTTCGACATCTTCCTTATTAAAACGAGCTAAATCGGGTAATCCATTTACCATTATTACCGATGCTTGTAAAGGTCCGTTTGTGCCCACCGAACCACCAAGAGCACAAGCGTTCATAGCTATGTCTACGTTTTCGCTAAGTGCTACATAATCTTTATCGCCTCTTATCCAAAGCGGAGCTTCAATTGATTGCAGGTAAATTCTATCCAAGCCATATTTCATTACTTCGCTCTTAGTCCATTGCACTGCTTCTTCTGCTTGGGTAGAACCTGTAAGCCTATGTCCAATAACCTTGCACAGGTAATTAAGATTACCGTAGCTTCTTCCATTTACTAGAGCTTCATCAAATATTTCTCTAATTATTGTAGAATCTGATTTAACGGAAGTAACATTTTGGCTGTGCAGCATATTGCTTGCTGCAATAGAAAAAAGCAGAACTAAGGTTCTTTTTATAAAGTTGATTCGCATTGTTATAAATAGATAAATTCTTCTTGACAGCTTCAAACAAAGTACATTTTTAGAAATATTTTTTAAGAAAACGATAAACTGGTTTGTATAAGCTATTGTTCTGCAATATTATGGAATACCAACTAAAAGGTAGGAAGCCATACAATTAAAAAACTAACTTTGCGTTTCTCTACAAATGAACAAGACTTGGCTGCTTTTATTTGGTCTTTTAGCACTGGTATGCTCTTCGTTTTCGGCCGATAATGGTGTTGGCATTACTTTTTTTGATGGAAAGTACTCCGATGCAAAGAAACTAGCAGCAGAAACAGGTAAAACCATTTTTATAGATGGATACACCGAATGGTGCAAGCCCTGTAAGCAAATGTCAACCACTGTTTTTACAGATAAAGACATTGCTCTTTATTTTAACCAAACTTTTATTAACGTAAAAATGGATATGGAAAAAACGGATGGAATGCTAGTAAGTAGAAGATACAATGTAAACTTCTATCCTACCCTTTTGTTTCTAAAACCAGATGGTAGCTTAATTCGAAAAGAAGTAGGTTTTCATGATAAAGCCCAACTATTGCAGCTGGCAAAAGAAGTTTCTAACTAAACTTCAGCTAAAAACAAACCACTATTTACAGCATTCTGCGGCAGTCCTATTGGTTTTCCAATGTCATAATCAAAGCAAACAATAGCTGTACGCAATTCGGCCATTGATCGATTTTTATTCAAATTCCAAAATCTGTAGTACACATTAAAGGAAGAACTTCCTGCAATTTCAGCACTTAAATCTACGCGAATAATTTCGCCCAAATGTCCTTCACTTTTAAACGTGATGGCGGCATCAGCTTGTATTAAAGCTACGCCACCAAAATCCAATTCGGTAAAACCAAACTGTCTAAAATACTTTAATCGAGCCTCTTGTGCGTATGCCAAAAATTGCTGATTAGCAAGATGGTTGCCATAGTTTAAATCGGTTACGCGTATTTCTAATTCTGTACTAAATTGCCATATTTCAGGCAATTCAAGTTTCATTCTGGCCATAATACTCCGTCTTTGGGATTCTTACCTTTAAACTCGCTAAAATACTTTTTAAACTCTACTACAGTTTCATCCACCCCTTTGTTTATGTAATACAATTCATCCAAAACCACCCGTTTTGTTCCAAAATCAAATGCTACCCTAAAAAGAGGAATGTTTGCTTTCTGAGCGATATAGTAAAAACCTGTCTTCCATTTTTTATTATATTTCCTCATTCCTTCTGGGGTAATAGTAGTGGCAAACTTTTCTTTGCTATTATAAACATCCACAATAGAGTCTACAAAGTTGGTATTCTTACTACGCTCCACAGGATAACCACCCAATTTGCGAAACAAAATACCAAAAGGAAAAACAAATAACTCTTTCTTTGCTAAATACTTGGGGTCAAAACCTTTCGTAAATCTGCGGATGAGCACACCAATAAAAAAATCCCAATTACTTGTATGCGGAGCTACCACAATTAAATACTTATCTGCTTTTGGAAAATCGCCAACAATGGTCCATCCCCAAACGTCATAAAAAATCCACGAAGCCAGTTTTTTAAACATATCTATTCGCTTTGTAATTCGTCAAATTTACGTTTTATCTCTTTTGAAATTGCTGTCGGTTTACCAGATTCTTTATCGAGCAACACAAAGGTAACATCTGCGGTATTGCACAAAACGCCTGTAGCTGCATCTACAACCTCTTGCTTAAACACAATTTTAGAATTAAAATACTCGATACTATTCACCGAAATTTCAACTAGTATATTAGGCACCAAAGGCTTACGATAGTTTATATTTATATTTACAACTACAAAAAGTAAATTCAAGTGATCAAAGAAATGCTCATCAATAGCAGGCTGTAAAAAATCCCACCTTCCCTCTTCCAAAAACTCTAAGTATCGTGCATTATTTACGTGTCCGTAGGCATCGCAATGGTAGCCTCTTACTTTTATTTGCGTTTTTCTCACGCAACAAAAATGCACTATTTAGCCTAAAAAGCATCTAAACATGTAACTTTGATAAAAGAAGAATACTTAGTTCTATAATTAAGTAATGACGAATCTTTTCAAAATAATTAAAAAGACTCCACCAATTCTTTTATTCTTGATAGATAAACTAACTTTACCAATCAAAAAGCGAGTAAAATTGTTTATAAAAATATGTCGATCATACTAATTAGCGGAGGAACTGGCCTTATTGGTTCAGAGTTAAAAACTTTTTTAACGAGTGCAGGCTATAAAGTAAATCTACTTAGTCGCAAACCAACAGATGTCTCTAAGCGTCGGTTTCAATGGAATTTAGATAAAAAATTTATTGATCCTAAGGCTTTTGAAGGAGTGTTTGCTGTTATTAATTTAGCCGGCAGTTCCATAATAGGGAGTAGATGGACAACAAGTAAAAAGGCTGAATTAATCGATTCGAGAATAAAATATACACAATTGCTGGTTGACACCATTAATGCTTCCCATTCGGAAATTACACACTTTACACAAGCCTCGGCAATGGGTTATTATGGCGATAGTGGAGACACTGTTTTAACGGAGTCTTCTCCAGCAGGCTCAGATTTTATGGCGAAATTATGTGTAGATTGGGAAGCTGAAGCTAAAAAACTGCAACCAAAAACCAAGTTAAGCATTTTACGCATCGGACTTTATTTAAGTAAAAATGGAGGAGTTTATAAAACCATAGCTTCGCTTGCAAAGTTTTACCTAGCAAGTTCATTTGGCAGCGGCAAACAGTACGTAAACTATACACACAAGAACGAATTTAATCAATTGGTTTTGGAGCTAATAAACGACGGATTGCCAAATGGCACTTACAATGCGGTTGGTGCTGAAGCGTGCACATTAACGGCATTAACTAAGGCAATTGCCAAAAATGAAAACCGTGCAGTTATTTTACCCAATGTACCTGTTTTTCTACTTAAACTGGTATTAGGAGAAGCTTCGGCCACATTACTAAATAGCTATAGGGTTACCTCGCCTATTTTAGCCAATGAAAACTTTTTCCAATACAAAAACATAGAAGACGCAATCGCTAATTTATAGTAAAATGGTATTTCATTGGTTTAGACGCGACTTAAGATTGCATGACAACACGGCTCTTTATAACGCTTTAAATAGCGGAGAAAAAGTACAATGTGTGTTTATTTTTGATACTGAAATTCTAGAAAAGCTAGAAGATAAAAATGATGCTAGAGTAAGTTTTATATACAACGAGTTATTAGGAATTAAGAAGCAATTAAATGATGTAGGAGCAGATTTATGGATATTTTACGGTAAGCCAATTCAAATTTGGAAAAAAGTTTTAGCCGAAAATAATGCATCTGCCATATACACAAATAAGGATTACGAGCCATATGCTCAGCATAGAGACAGCGAAATACAGCAATTAGCGGCGGAAAGTAATGTTGAATTCAATAGCTACAAAGATCACGTAATTTTTGAGGAAAACGAAGTTGTTAAAGACGACGGAAGCCCCTATGTTGTTTTTACGCCTTACAGCAAAAAATGGAAAGCATTGCTACAAAAAGAGCAATTACAGCCTTTACCCTCAGAATCATTATTCGATAATTTTAATAAAACTAAAAGCACTAAAGTTCTTTCTTTAAAAGACATGGGTTTTATTGAAAGCCCCATAAAAGTGCCAGCAAAAAGTACAACACAAGGTATAATTAAAAATTACGAGAAGAATAGAGATTTCCCATCGGTAAATGGCACTTCTCGCTTATCTGTGCACTTTCGTTTTGGCACAGTAAGCATTCGCGAAAAAGTAGCCAAAGGCTTACAAACCTCAGAAAAATGGTTAAACGAATTGATTTGGAGAGACTTTTATGCTCAAATATTATATCACTTTCCGCACGTTGTAAATGGCTCTTTTCGTCCGAAATATGATGCAATAGCGTGGCGAAACAATGAACAAGATTTTGCGAAATGGTGCAAGGGAAAAACTGGATATCCGCTCGTGGATGCGGGTATGCGAGAATTAAATGCTACAGGTTTTATGCATAACCGTGTACGAATGGTAGTTGCTAGTTTTTTAACTAAACACTTACTGCTAGATTGGCGTTGGGGCGAAGCTTATTTTGCAAAAAAACTACTAGATTTTGAACTAGCTAGTAATAACGGTGGTTGGCAATGGGCCGCCGGAAGCGGTGTAGATGCTGCTCCGTATTTCAGAATTTTTAATCCGCACAACCAAATTACAAAGTTTGATAAAGACTTCATTTATATAAAAAAATGGGTGCCAGAATTTGGAACAAATAAATACCCGAGCGAAATGGTAGAGCACAAATTTGCCAGAGAACGATGCTTGGCGGTTTATAAAAATACGCTAGACAGACGAGAATAGTCTTTTACCCAATCGGTAAAAAACAAAACCTACACCCAAAATAAACATATAAACTACCAACTTAAATAATAGTTGAAGTGAAATGGCTTCTCCCTGAATTGAAGCAGTGGAAACCAGAGAAACCGAAGACAAGATCAAAGCAGTTAAATTAGCGACTATATATCCGAGTATTTTTAGCATAATCTGTCATCTTTATACGTAGTTTTGTGCCTTTGGTCACAATTTTTGAATATAGTTTGCGGAAATAATCAGTAATAAATGGCTTCAACCACTTTAAACGAAAAAGGAAAGTTTGGGACTGCACCGGTATTTCTGACTGCTATTTCCACTATTTTAGGAGCAATTATGTTCCTTCGATTTGGCTATAGTGTAGGTTCTGTTGGTGTAATTGGCACTATATTAATTGTAATAATTGGCCATATGGTTACCATACCTACCGCAATGGCTTTAGCCGAAATTGCCACCAACCAAAAAGTGGAAGGCGGAGGAGAATACTTTATAATTTCACGTTCGTTTGGTTTAACTATTGGAGCAGCTATTGGTATAGCTTTATACCTTTCGCAAGCCATAAGTGTTGCCTTTTATATTATTGCTTTTACCGAGGCATTTGACCCCGTAATAAGCTTCGTGCAAGATAATTACGGCTTTACCATAACCAAAATGGCCATTGGCATAGTATCTATATTACTTTTAGCGTGGCTTATGCTTACCAAAGGAGCGGGCAGTGGAATGGCAGTGCTCTATATTGTGGTAGCTATTTTAGGGGTTTCACTTGTTATGTTTTTTGCAGGTCATACCGATTACACCGGAGGTGACGCAATGGGTAGATTAGAAAACAAACCGTTCTTTTATGTATTTGCCATTGTATTTCCGGCTTTTACTGGAATGACCGCCGGAGTGGGATTATCTGGAGACTTGAAAGACCCCAAAAAATCTATACCCATAGGTACGCTTTCAGCAACCATAATAGGTATGGTTATTTATATTTTTATTGCTATAAAACTGGGTAATTCGGCATCAGCAGCAGATTTAGGCGATTTAGAAAACAAACAACTTATAATGGCGGATATTGCCATTTGGTGGCCAATTATCCCTATTGGTTTAGCTGCTGCTACAATTTCATCTGCTCTCGGCAGTGTTATGGTTGCCCCTCGTACATTAAATGCAATTGCTCTTGATAAAATTGTTCCTATTCCCGGTATAAATAAATGGTTATCAAAGGTAAAAAGTACAAATGGCGAACCTGTAAATGCTTCACTTATCACCTGCGTAATAGCCTTTTTCTTTGTTTTAATGGGCGATGTAAATGCTGTTGCAGAAGTAATATCAATGTTCTTTATGGTAACCTACGGATCTATCTGCCTTATATCATTATTCGAAAACTTTGCTTCAAACCCGGGTTATCGTCCGTCGTTTAGATCGCGTTGGTACATTTCCTTACTTGGTGCCGTAATGTGTATTTGGTTAATGTTTAAAATAAATGCTTTGTATGCGGTTTTATCCATTTCCATTATGATTATCATCTATTTGGTTCTGAGTCAATACCAGAAAAAAGGAGATATGGCCGCCATATTTAGTGGTGTTATTTTTCAAATAAGCAGAAACCTACAAGTATTTCTTCAAAAAAGAAAGTCGAATGCAGATGATGCATGGCGACCAAGTGTTGTTGCTATTTCCAAAGATTCTTTCGATCGTTTTTCCGCATTCGACCTACTAAGATGGATATCCAACAAAATAGGATTTGGAACGTACATTCACCATATAGACGGCTATTTGTCTAATGATACACGACTAAAAGCAGAGAAAGACTATGAACGGTTGGTAAAAATGACGCAAATTTCGGATAGCAGTGTTTTTGTAGAAACTATAATCAATCAGAAATATGCTACCAGTATTGCCCAAGCCCTGCAAATGCCTGGAGTAAGCGGACAAGACAACAATATGATTTTGTTCGAATTTAACAAAAACCATCCTGAAGGTTGCTCCGAAATAGTAGACAATTTAAGCCTTGCAAAAGCTGTAAATTTCGACATCTGTATTTTGAATAGCAGCGATAAAGACTTCGGTTTTAACTCCGAAATACATCTTTGGATAACCAGCAGCGACTACCAAAATGCAAATCTTATGATTTACTTGGCTTATATTATTTTAGGCCATCCAGATTGGAACAAAGGTGGACACATAAAGCTTTTTGCCGTCTATCCTGAAAATGAAATAGAAGAACAACGATCTAAATTGCACGAAATGATTGTGTCTGGAAGACTCCCAATTTCTGCCAATAATATCGAGTTAATACATAAAGCTGAAAGCGTAACGATTAAAGAAGTTATAAATGAAAATTCGCAAGATGCCGATTTAACAATAGTAGGCTTTAGGTACGAGTTGGTAAAACATGATGGTGCTGAAACTTTTATGGGCTACGATAAAATAGGCAACGTTCTATTTGTAAATGCTCAAAAAGAGAAGGCTATTGTATGATTTTTAATGTTTAATTTTTAATTCGCCGCGAAAAGGTTTAAGGATTAAGGTTAAACATCTAACTTCTAACAATCTAAAAATCTAACCTTTAGCCCAAATATTATACTTCAGTATGCAGTAAATGGCTCTAAGTCCATCTCTCCAGCCTATTTTTTTACCGTCGGCATACGTTCTTCCATAATAGGAAATACCAATTTCATATATACGAATATCTGGTATTCTAGATATTTTAGCCGTTACTTCTGGTTCGAAACCAAAACGTTTTTCTTTTAGACTTAGCTTTTTAATGTATTCTGCTCTAAAAACCTTATAACACGTTTCCATATCGGTAAGGTTTAAATTGGTAAACGCATTACTTAAGAAAGTAAGAAATGCATTTCCTAGACTATGCCAAAAAAACAGAATACGATGTGGTTTTCCGCCCATAAATCGCGAACCATACACCACATCCGCCCTATCGTTTAAAATGGGACGAATCAAATCGTTGTATTCCATCGGATCGTATTCTAAATCAGCATCTTGTATTAAAATAATATCCCCCGAAGCTTCCGCAATTCCGGTATGCAATGCGGCTCCTTTCCCTTTGTTTACTTCGTGTTTCTTTAACACAAAGGTGGTATCTAGATTTTCTTTTTTATACAGCTCTAGTCGCTCAAAACTACCATCGGTAGAACAATCATCCACCAAAACTATTTCTTTGGTCATATCACCAATCAAACTTACTTCACGCACCATATCCAAAATAAGGTGTATGGTTTTAGCTTCGTTATAAACCGGAATTATTACAGAAAGCGTTTTAATTGGCATAACTGCAAATAAAGCAGATTTCAAACTTATGACAAGCATCAAGTTTTTAAGAGCATTTAATCCTAAAATTAAGGATAAGCCTATTTTTGACAGCGTGAAACTATATCCAACCAAAACAGGCGAAAACACCTTGTATTTGCCAGAAATGGACGAAACCTACCATAGCCGAGAGGGTGTACTAACTGAAGCAATGCACGTTTTTATTGAACAAGGCTTTAACAGAATGCTTCATTTACCTACTATTAACATATTTGAAGTAGGTTTCGGAACCGGATTAAATGCCCTTGTAACTGCCGCAGAAGTAAAAAAAACGGATAAAAAAGTATTCTACACATCCATAGAAGCGTATCCTGTACCTGTTGCTTTAGCCCAAGAACTAAATTATGGAACGTTTATAAACCAAGAGCCCTTATTTGCAAAACTGCATGCAGTAGCTTGGGGTAAAATGGAAAACATTTCAGACAATTTCCAGTTACATAAAGTAGAAAATAGCCTGCTAAAAATGGCATTGCCCAACGAAACGTTTGATGTTATTTATTTTGACGCCTTTGCTCCTAAAAAACAACCCGAAATGTGGGAGAAAGCTATTTTTGAAAAATTGTATAATAGCTTAAAAAAAGGAGGCGTTTTAACTACCTATTCGGCTGCAGGCCAACTTAAACGCGACTTAAAATCGGTTGGATTTACCATAGAAAACCCACCAGGAGCCAATGGCAAAAGAGAAATGACGGTGGCTGTTAAGTAATTAGACGGTTAGATAGTTAGATGATGAGATTGTTAGAGAATGAGATAATTAGACAGTTAAATAATATGACAATGAGACAATTACTCTGACCTAAGTCATATATCTTACATAAATCAAAAAGAAACTAAAACTTCTCCTTATACCCGTTCTGTATCCAACATTCTATAGCTTCAATGTCGCCATCCGAAAGTTTATCGCCAGTTTTGGGCATTGGGCTAGCTCCGGTTTGATGTTTTATGGCTTTTAAAAACTTTCCCCCTTCGGCCACTTCCTTTACCTGATTATAAGTATTGAGTGTAATGCCACCTGCACCGCCTTCGTGGCAATAAGGTGTTGCACAATTGGTTTGCAAAATGGGTCTAATATTGTTTTCGTAATCTACATTTATGCTATCGCACAAGGCTTGTTGCTGTTGCGGATCTGGAGTTGCATCGTCATCTTTACAAGCGTATGTTAATAAAAGAGCAACAACACCAAAAGCTAGTATTTTTTTCATATCAAATTGTTTATTTGTGGGGAAAATAAACTTAAAAATTACAAATAGCATAATACCATTGCATTGTGAAGGAACAAAACACCAATTTTTCACTTAAAAATTACAATACGTTCGGTATTGACGTTTCGGCGAAACTGGCTATTACAATCACCGATTTTAGTGAGCTTAAGAGCATAGAAAATAGAAAAGACTGCCTTATTTTAGGAGGAGGAAGCAATGTGCTTTTTACCCAAAATATAGATGGCTGCGTTTTAATAAATAAAACCAAAGGCATAAAAATGGTGCAAGAAACCGCCGATGCTATAGAGCTAGAAATAGCTTCGGGAGAAAATTGGCACGAATTGGTGCTACATTGTGTACAGCATAATTGGGGCGGTATAGAAAATATGAGTTTAATACCTGGCTCGGTAGGTGCTGCACCTATGCAAAATATTGGTGCGTATGGTGCAGAAATTAAAGATGTGCTTACCTACGTAAAAGCCATTGATTTACAAACTCTTAAAGAGGTGAAATTTACCAACGAAGCATGTGCTTTTGGTTACAGAGAAAGTATTTTTAAGAAAGAGTTAAAAGGCAATTATTTTATTTCTGCAGTAGGTTTAGAGCTTACCAAAACCAACCACAAACTAAATACCAGTTACGGTGCAATTACCGATGTACTGGCGGCAAAAAACATACAAAACCCAACAATTGCAGATGTAAGCCAAGCCGTAATAGAAATACGCCAAAGTAAGTTACCCGACCCTAAAATATTGGGAAATGCAGGCAGCTTTTTTAAAAATCCGGTGATTTTAAAATCGCATTTAGATAACTTAAAACAAAAGTTTATCGACATAAAAAGCTACGTCGTGGACAGCGAGCATGTAAAAGTACCTGCCGGTTGGCTTATAGAAAGCTTGGGTTGGAAAGGCAAAAAAGTAGGCAACACAGGCAGCCACAAAGACCAAGCCCTTGTGCTTGTAAACTATGGTAATGTGCAAGGCAGCGAAATACAACAACTTAGCGAAGCCATAAAACAAAGCGTTTGGGACACCTACAACATCCGCTTGGAGACCGAGGTTAATATTTACTAGGGGGAATCGCAACTAGTTTCGACAGCCGATTAGGAGCAAATTCCACCCGAAAATCGCCGTTCACTCCTAAACAGCTCAAATTAGCATTCCCTAATCAACAAAAAACGAGTTAACAAGCTACACCGCTTACGGTTATTCCTAAAATAGTTGAAACTATTAAGCCTAAACTTACTTTCAGCTATTTTTCTAAAAATATTAGAATTTTTCTACAATATATTTGCACTCCAAAGAGTGACTCTGCAACTGCTTCTGCGTCTCAAGAATTCTAATGATTACTACTCGTGTATGTTAGAAATTCTAAATCAACAACATATAAAAAATAATTTCTTGGCTAAGAGAATTGGCTCAAGTGTTTTTTTAAGCTTGTTACTAGTAGCATTTAGTTTTTTTAGCAATAAAGTCACGGCCTGCACTGGGCTTACGGTGGCTAAAACAGTAACCCGAACAAACACTTGCACTCCTGCAGCATTAAACATAGCAAACACTAGCTCTGGAACGCTAGCCAGTACATCTACCTACAAACTATATGTAAATAACGTGCTCATAGATAGCAGCACCGGCACAAGTCAAACATTTAGTATATATGCCAACAAAGGCAATACGCAACTAAAATTGGTTGCCACCACATCTACCGGATGTAAAGATAGCGTAATTACAACATATACCTTGGCCAATAACGCTATTCTATTTTTAGATCAGGCTTTTAACTATAAAGACACTGCGTATTTTAAAAACTGTATACCCTCTGCAAGCACACCAGATTCGTTTTTAGTAAGCACTAGAAATCAAGATTCTATAAATAATTTGGTGGTTTATTGGGGAGATGGCACTAATACCAGCTATTCTGGTTGGCAAGTTTCTACAACAGCTTTTAGCCATAATTATAAAAAAACCGGTTATTTCAACATTAAATTTACTTACACCAAAACCAATGGCTGTGCAGATACAAGCATTGGAATTTTAGAAAACGAAAGAATTCCTTCTGTAGGAATTATTGGACCAAGTTCTGGTGGTAATCTTGGGTGTTTACCAAATAACATTGTGTTTGTAAACAACTCCTCCAACATTTCTAATTCTACCAAATTTTTATGGGATTTTGGCGATGGTGATTTAGTTGAAAAGGCAAACACTACCTCTAAAGACACCTTTATAAAAACATATAACCAAGTGCTTTGCAACGGCACCGTTACACTTGAAGCTAATAATTCTTGCGGACTCTCGCGAACAAGCTGGGGACCCATAAATATTTCGGGAAAAGATAAAGCCGTTTTTAGTGTAAGTAGCATTTGTACAACTCCTGGGAAATATACGTTTAATAACCTAAGCACCGATAGTTTTTGTCTTACCCCAGATGTAAAAAGCTACAAATGGAACTGGGGAGATGGCACAGACACGGGCTGGATAACGGGCAAAGCCAGTATTACGCATACTTTTGCTTCTCCGGGGCCTAAAACCATTTGCTTGTACGCTAAAAGTAGTTGTGGTATTGATACTTTTTGCCAAACGGTATTTATAATTTTTCCACCACAAGCCAATTTTTTATTGGATAGCTCTTTTGCTTGCGGTAATCTTACTGCCAATGTAATAGATATAAGTTCTGGCGATTTTATTACACGTAAATGGACTTTTAGCAACGGCGGAACAAGTACTGACAGTATTACAAGTAAATTTCTGTCAAAAGCTGGTAAATACAGTATAAATTTAAAGGTTGTAAATGCCTGTGGTAGCTCAGATACTACAAAGCAAATAACCGTTTACAAGATGCCACAGGCTAAATTTCAAAATTTGGCAAGCGGCTGTATACCACATTCAGTTACGTTTAACAATACTTCTGTCACCGATTTTACCTCAACGGCATCTTATACCTGGAGTTTTGGAAACGGACAATCTGCTGCAATTAAAAGCCCTGCTAAGCAAACGTATACCGATAGCGGCTTTTACACCATAAAATTGCGATTGGAAGATAACTGCGGCGTGGATAGTGTAAGCCAAACCATACGAGTAGAACTAATTCCCACGATATCTATAGCACACGATTCTACTGGATGTACTTCTGATTCTTTAAAATTTATTAACAATAGTAGCGATGCTACTTATGTGGCGTACAATTTTGGTGATGGCACTGCCGACACAGCTTTTGGAAACATTACCATAAAACATTCGTATAATTTAAGCGGCAATTATACTGTAATATGCAAAGCCGTTGGCCCCCTTAATTGCAGCATATTAGATACATTACAGGTAAATATAAAACAGAGCTCTGTGGCTATTTTTAGTACAAATAAAATTGCAGGTTGTGCTGGAGATAGTTTTACCTTTAGCAACTCAAGCGTATTTGCCAAAGACTTTTCTTGGTTTGCAAACGGCAGTTTATACTCTACTAATAAAACGCCTGCTTCGTATCACATTGCTACAGACTCCACAGTAGTTACAATGAAACTGGTCACAACAGATTCTAACAATTGCAGGTCTGATAGTTTAACACATTTATTTCATACGGCTAAAACACCCGTAGCCTCTATTTCAAAAAATGGTGATTCTACCTGCGGTCCGGCTTTTACCACTTTTTTAAACACATCGCAATATGCACAAAGCTATGATTGGAAATTTGGCAATGGAAACACTTCTACAGCTAAAAGCCCGACACAATCATTCTACGCATCACTTTATAACGATACGGCGTATAGCGTACGATTAATCGCAACCAACTATGCTTTTTGCTCCGATACTACTTATTTTACACAACGGGTTTATCCTAACCCAAGCATAAGTTTTAGTACGGATAAAAATGCAGGTTGCGGACCGCTAGAGGTAAACGTTACAAATAGCTCCATTCCTAACGATACTGGAAGCATAGCTATAATGAATTTTACTTGGGACTTTGGAAATGGTTTAACGTCAACTGCTCAAGATTCTTCGAGTATATTTAATGCCAGTTTAACGCGAGATACATTTTATACTATAAAACTAATTGGATTAAGCGAACATGGCTGTACGGATTCTATTTCCACATCTGTTCAAGTTTATCCTCTGCCATTGGCTAGTTTTATAACGGATACGCTAGCTTCTTGTGGACCAAAAACCATACAATTTACAAACCTATCCGCACCAAACGATACGGGAACAATTGCAAATATGGGTTTTGACTGGGATTTTGGAAATTCCATTTTTTCTACCACTAAGGATACTTCAATTCAATACATAGCAAGCTCCACCAAAGATTCAATATATACAGTTAAACTGATTGCCTATTCCGAACACCAATGTAAAGATTCGGCAGCTAAAAACATTACCATTTATCCAAAACCGCTCTCCTATTTTGAGGTTGTAAACAATGGAAGTTGCTCTCCACTAAGCGTTCAATTCCAAAATACATCTGTGCCTTATGATACTGGATCTATTGCAGATATGACATTTAATTGGGATTTTGGACAAGGAAGCAAGAGTTCATCCATTGATTCATCAATAGTTTACAATGTAATAACCACGTTTGACACAAACTACGTTGTAAAACTCATTGCCATAAGTGAGCATAATTGCAAAGATACTTTTGTAGATTCTATATTCGTTTCTGTTTCACCAAAATCTAGCTTTACTATTGACCTAACAGAAGGGTGTGGCCCGCTAGAAGTTACAGTATTAAATACCGACATTCAGGCCGATAGTGTTTACTGGAATATAGGCAATGCTTATTTTTACGGCCCCGCCGATACCGCATTTACATTACAATCTGTTGATTTGGCGGACACTACTTACACCCTATTTTCATACTCCAAAACCAAATACAATTGCTTAACAGATACTTCTAGCCACTCGGTAAATTTGTTGGCTCAGCCAATTGCTGCATTTACACTAAGTGAGGATAGTTTGTGTTTTTATGAAGATTTTAATTTTAACAATATAAGCCAAGGAGCAACTGCTTACAAATGGGAATTTGGAGATGGAAATTCCTCTACCGATTCCGCAGTAACGCACGTTTACAGTAAAAATGTAAGCCCTTTTACTTTTAATAAATTTGTACCAAAACTTACCGTAACTAATACCAAAGGATGCAGTGATACTGCTACTGTTGATGCTTTTGTAAAATCATACACAATAGCCAAAATTAACAATTCTGACAGTGGGTTTTGCTCACCGGCTACAATAATCTTTAGTCATAATTCCATTAACGCTACAAACCAATGGTGGACATTTGATACCTCAACTATAAATCAACCTTCTTTTGTAGACACTTATATAAACAAGACCAACTCCATAGAGCGACGTTATATAAGCTTAAGAGTGCAAAACACTTATGGTTGCGAAGATTCTACAACAATAATAATGCAAGCAAACCCTCAGCCAACTGCTGGTTTTAGTTTTCAACGTGTAGATATATGCGACTCGGGATACCACGATATAGTGAATAAAAGTCGTTTTACAGACAATGTTATATGGACAATAGATGGCACCGTTGCATCCACAGCCTATGCTCCGCGTGTGCTGCTAGATAGAAATAAATCAGGATACAAGCAACACACCATAAAACTAGAAACCGCCAATACATTTGGATGTAGAGATAGTATTACCAAGACTACCACTGTTTCGCCATACGTTGTAGCCAGTTTCGACACTACACAAAGGCCTCAAGCTTGTATATTTAATCCGATACAATTTACAAGCACAGCTAAAAACGCATATTATTACGCATGGTATTTTGGAGATAAAGCTATTTCGGTAGATAGCACAACAACCCACGCCTATCGCGAAATAGGGATATTTACAGTAACGCATGTGGCTTTTGATAGCATAGGATGCAGCGATACTATAACATCTCCCAATAGTGTAACGATTTTACAAGGTCCTAAAGCCGACTTTAGTTTCACGCCATTTAAGCCAAAAATACCATACAATACACTTGTAAACTTTACGGATTTAAGCTTGTCTAACTTTCCGTTAACTTACAACTGGAATTTTGGCGATTTAGGCAATCCTTCAAACCAACAAAACCCCAACCATACCTATACAGATTCAGGTTGGTATAACGTACAATTAATAGTAAACACCAGTGTTTGTAGTGATACTATTATTAAACCTTTGTATGTGCAACCTCGTTTGCCAATTATAGATTTTGGTGCTTCGCCTACAAGTGGATGCAGCTCATTAACTGTAAATTTTACAAATAGCACGTTACACGCAAACCAGTACATTTGGTCTTTTGGAGATGGACAAACTTCTACCGACGAAAACCCTACACATACTTATATGCTTCCTGGTTATTATAGAGTGAGCTTATTAGCCCAAGGAGTTGGTGGAGATACCATTGCATTTAAAGACAGTTTTATTTATGTTTATGAAAATCCAATAGCCTATTTTACCGCTGCTCCTGCCAAACTATACATTCCGAGAACTTTTGTTTACGCAAAAAACGAAAGTTATAATGCGGTAAGCTATAATTGGGAAACCTACACTTACCCACTCCGAAGCTTATTAGAAACTTCATCGGACACCTCTCCTACTTTCGATTTTAAAGAAGTTGGCAAATATTCTATTCAGCTGGTAGCAACAGATAGTAAAGGATGCACAGACACCTTGTTTAAAGAAGGAATAATTGAGGTAGACAATGCCAGTTTTGCATTACTACCCAATGCATTTTCTCCAGAAAGCTCCGTTGGCTTAAACGATACATTTAAACCATTTAGTTATGGCCTTACTGACGACGAGTATGAAATGAAGATTTACACTAGATGGGGCGAACTTCTGTTTGTGTCTAATAAGGTTAACTTAGGTTGGGATGGCAGATACAAAGGAGAATATGTGCAATCTGGCACGTACCTATTTACCGTAAGAGGCCGATTTGTAAATGGAGTAGATTTAGTGGAGAATGGAAGCCTAACCGTTGTTAGGTAAGCAAATCTAGTTTATTTCTAGCGTCAAGCCATCATAAGCCAAGTTTATACCTTTCGGTAATATTAAGTCAACCTCTTCGTGAAAACCCATTTGATGACTGAGGTGAGTAAAATATGTTTGCTCTACACCTAATTCTTGTGCTAGCTCAATAGCCTGTTCTAAACTAAAATGAGATATGTGATCCGATTTACGCAAAGCATTTAGCACCAAAACTTTTGAACCCTTAATCTTTTCTTTCTCCTCCTCTGCTATAAAATTAGCATCTGTTATATAGGTGAAATTGCCTATTCTAAAACCAAAAACGGGTAATTTATAGTGCATTACCTGAATTGGCATAACGTCCAAATCGCTAACCTTAAATGCTTGATTACCAAATATGTTTAAATTTAGTTCTGGAACTCCAGGATAGCGAAATTCGCCAAAAGCATAAAAGAAATCACGTTTAAGGGTAACTTCTACTAACTCATCGGCATATACATCCATTGCTTTTTGCTGTATAAAGTTAAAACCTCTAATATCATCAAAACCTGCTGTATGATCTTTGTGTCCGTGAGTAAAAAGTACAGCATCAAGCTTTTTTACTTTATTGAGTAACATTTGCTGCCTAAAGTCTGGGCCAGTGTCAATTACTACATTCGTATACTCAGTTTCTATAAGAACGCTGCTTCTTAATCTTTTATCTTTTGAGTTACTAGATTGGCAAATTGCACATTCACAAGCAATTATGGGTACACCCTGAGAAGTTCCTGTGCCTAAAAAAGTGATTTTCACGTGGGGCAAATATATAGCACTATACACTATGTAATTATTACAAATGGCGTATTGTGCAGCAATTAAAATTAGAAGAGCAAGTTGAATTTACTTTTCACATGCTCGGTTTGCAACGGTGCTTGATTTCGCATATACGACGTAGCCCTATCTGAAAGATACCAGCCCAACGGTATAATTTTATCTTTATCTCTATCTAGGCTTATAAAATGAGCCTCATCGCCCGAATATAAATGGGCCTGTTTCATATTAGTTTCATCGTAGTAACCACTATTTACCCAAACTTTACTGAATGTATTTAGTGGAGCTAAAATCTCATATAAACCAGAAATATTGGTAGTGTATTCTTCTTTCGTATTTTTTACAAAAAGCAACTGAAATTTTACTTTATACTTTTTTGCCACGGCGTATTCTCTTAAATATTCATACAACTCTAACATGGCAATGGCTCCCATATTTTCTATATAACCACCATCTACCAAATTACCCCATTTTTCTCCTTTGGCATTGTAAACCAATGCTGGCGGCGTAATAAACGGGAAACGAGAACACACAGAAACCGCAGTGCTTAGCGGAATATCAGTTTGAGTTACATCAAAAAAATCCTCCGTCATATAAAACGTATTCCTATTAATCTTAACGTTGCTAATAAGTGTTCTAAATCCATTTTCAACGCGAGTAGAATTAAACAAATAAAGGCAAGAGTCATTGGCATACTTTGCTAAAAAACCATCGTTAAACAAGGATATTTCGTGTATTTTACTCGCATATTCCCAACTATGTTCTAAGGCCAATGCTCTATCTGCTTGCTGTATAGGAAAAGGTATAAACTTTTGAAATAAGTCTGGAACAACTAATGCAGCTGTAACAGGAGCCAAAAAATCTTTGCTCAATATTTGATGTGCATTTTGACTTAATTCTACCTCTTGGCTACGCATTAATTCTTTGTATGTAGCAATTCCTAAGCAACCACCCGAAACGCCGCTAAATGCATAAACGTGTGCATCAAATTGTGGGTTGTCATTTTGCAACTCACTAAGCACTTGAGCAGTCCAATAGGCAGATCTAACCCCACCTCCCTGCCCAGCAATTAAAATTACGGGTAGCGAGTCATTACTATATTTTGCCTTTTGTGCGTACCATTTATCAAAATGGTCGTTAATTTCTGGTCGCGTATTTTCAGTAATTTTTTCGTTGGTTCTAATTTGATGATTGTTATTAAAAAAGCTAAAAACAATAACCATAGTAATTAGCGTAAAGGTAAACGGAAAGCGATAATGTTTCTCGGCAAAGTCTAGTAGAGAAGCAATTATTAACCAAGAACCCAATGCAAAAACAACAATACATGCAGAGCCTACAAACTGCGGAAATCGAACGGGAGAAATAATGATCATTAAGAAGAAAACGAATATTATTGATAATCTGAAAAATATCCATTTACTCTGTTTTTGCCATATAAAATTTGCAGGATAGGCTTCTGTTTTTATGGGAATATAGTCGGGCAGTTGTAGTCTATTAATTTTAATTTTTCCTTTAATAAAAACATTAATTGTCTTACGAAAATGGAAGAAAACGTACATCCACAAAGCGGCAGAAAAACTAACATAGACAAGTGGGTTCCCCCAATTACTAACTCGCAAAATACCATAGCCTAAAATAAGCAAGGGTGTAATACCTAGAATACGAGGAATAAGCACTTGAGCCTGCAAGGCGTAGCGTTTACTAAAACTTAAAAAATCAAAAGCAGTAAAATGTAGAATTGCACGTGATGCACGCCAACTCTGCCAGCCCCACCACATTGCTGCTCCTAATACAAACCAAGTATGGTAGCCAATTAAGCCTGTACCTGTAAAGCTTAATGCTTGCAAAATATCTTTACCCTGCTCCATTACCACAAGCCCTAAAAAGCCAATGAGTTGAAACAGAAGAATCAACCAACAGGTTTTTAGCACCATATAGTAATTGAAAAGCTGACGAAGCATTTTGTAAAGTTAGTATCTAACCTTTACAAAACGAAAAATTACACCAATCATTACTAAAAAGTGAAGAATCAAGAATCATGAATCATGAATTAAGAATAGAGAATTACTTAAGCTTTACAACTTCATTTAATGTAACTTTAGATTGATCATTGAACAACATTTGGGTTATCTTAACCGAATTGCCATCAATAACCGCTGCTGAATTATTCGATTTTTTTACTTTTTTCTCAAATGTATATTCTGTTGTAAAGCTAACTCCGCTAAGCATTGAACGCATCATATCCAAAGTCTCATCATCCATTTCATCTCCTTCGCTCATTGCCTTCATTACTTCATCTTTCATATTCACTACATCAATACGTTCAACTTTCTTTTTGGTTACTTTAAAAAACTCCCTGTTTTTACTCTTGTTCTCATCTGCATATAACACGTTAAGTGCTGTATTTAAGGCCTTTGCATTTTTAAATTTAAAATAGATACCAACCACGTAGCTAACTTCGTCTTCAACTACTTGTGCTTCAGAAATTCCAGGAATAGATTGAACTTGCTCCAGCTGATTCTTATACATTTCAGCGTATTCGGCAATTGGGCTTTGCTCCTCCTCTTCTAAATCTGCATCAGAATCCGTTTCTCCACCTTCATCTAAATCCATCCCCTCCATCATTTCAATCATCGACATAATTTCGGAAATATCAGTTCTCACCTCAAAAGTTCCAGATCCATCTGCGTTAAAATGCACAATCTCACGAATGCTAAAACAAGACGTCATAAAAATACTGATAATTGCTACTACAGCAATTTTCAAACTAGCTCTTTTGGATAAGTTCATATATAAATTCAAGGTAAGTAATCTATCAAAAATAAATAAAATATTGAGTATGTTTTTATGTTTTTTTGGCATTTCGACAAATGTTAAGACAGCGTTATAAGAAGATGACTTGATAGTTTGTCGTCTAATCTAATTCAGAATTGAGAGTTACTTAATAAAACCGTTTCATCTTTTTAGCAAAATCCGATTTAAACAAATCGCGACTTTTAAAAACAGTACCGTTTAAGAAAAGGTTAATGCCGGGTAAGGCGTCTAACTGCCCTTCTAAAGGTTGGGTATATTTTAAGCCGATTAACGTTTTCTTGTATCTGTAACCCACTGTGCCACTTACATTTGTAATATCATCCTGCATTAGGTAAGATGCAGAAAATAACCACTTTTCTAATGCTACATCAGCAGAGGCTTTGGTGTAAACATTATCTGCATTTAGCACAGCAACTACAGAAGGAAAAACAGTAAGCTTCTCTCCTATTCCGAAAAAACCACCTACTACTATATTGGTGGTAAACGGAACTTTTCTGATGTCAATTTTGCTTAGTGAAACATCTTGCCCCATAAAATTATCTACACTTACTCCCGCCATTAAAAAACGGTAATTAACACTTGCTCCCAGGGTTACATCAAAATAATCGATTGTAGTGTTTACATCATTTAATGTAGGAACTGTTTGCACTTCTCCATTCAAATCCGTAAATCGGTACCGATTAGTCGCAGAATCATAATCTGCTTTTAAAAAGTTTTTTTGAAAAAGGCTTACAGTTGCTCCATATCTAAACTGCAGATTTTTAGATGACTTATTAGTTCTTCCATAGGTAAGATTTACCGAATTATTAGAAACTGCATCATTATACAAACGTTCGTAACCTACCATATAATTACCCAACTTAAAAGGCAACTTGCCTTCTACTCCCAATTGATAGCTGTTTCGTATATCTGCATCACTCAAAAAACGAATTACATCTTCTTGCACACCTGCAAGCGATGGATTCATTTTACCAGGTTGGCGAATATCTTTACCATTAATTAATTCAAGATTTTGTGCTGAAATAAATCCGGCTATGCCCATCGCCATAAATACAAATACTACCTTTTTCATTATTACAAAATTAGTTCTTTTACCCCAAAATAGAATGGGCCTATTGCACTACACTTGCGGCCAAACGCTCAATTATTTTTTATTAAGAAGATATTTCAACGAATAAAAAAACTAAAAATAGAAATGGTCTACCTTTGCACGCTGTGTTTGAAAAAGAGCTAGCTCATCCCATTTTTAAAGTTGTAGCGGAAGAATCTGCCAAACTCGGCTATTTAACCTATGTGGTTGGTGGCTTTGTTCGCGATATTTTTCTGAAACGAGATTCTAAAGACGTAGATTTTGTGACCATTGGAAGTGGTATAGCTTTAGCTGAAGCGGTCTCAAATCGATTAGAAAAATCCTACCTAAATGTGTTTAAGAACTTTGGTACTGCACAAATAAAAACGGATGATTGGGAGTTTGAGTTTGTTGGTGCAAGAAAGGAATCATACGACCGAAATAGCCGAAAACCAAAAGTGGAAGACGGCACTTTTGAAGATGATATTTACCGCCGAGATTTTACTATAAACACCTTAGCCATTAGCTTGCAACGCGATTCCTTTGGTGAATTAATAGACACGTTTAACGGACTAGAGGATTTGCAGAATGGCATAATTAAAACACCGCTTGAACCAACAGTTACCTTTAGCGATGACCCACTGCGGATGATGCGTGCCGTTCGTTTTGCAACGCAACTTAATTTTAAAATTGAGGATAACACATTCGCTGCACTAAAATCTGAAGCCAACAGACTAAAAATAATTTCGCAAGAACGTATTACAGACGAGCTGCAAAAAGTAATTGCTACACCTAAGCCTAGCATAGGATTTAAAATATTGTTTGATACTAAACTGTTGCACGAGTTCTTTCCTGAAATGGTAAAACTACAAGGCGTGGAAATTAGAAATGGAATGGGCCATAAAGATAATTTTTACCATACCTTGCAAGTACTAGACCAAACGTGTGAAAAAACAACCGATACTTGGGTAAGGTGGGCAGCCATTCTGCACGATATTGCTAAGCCACCCACAAAACGTTTTGTAGAAGGAGACGGATGGACTTTTCATGGGCACGAAGACAAAGGTGCTCGTATGGTTAAACCTATTTTTACACGACTACGATTGCCTTTAGGTGAACCAATGCGAAGGGTGCAAAACTTGGTACGACTGCATTTACGACCCATTGCCCTTACCAAAGAAAATATTTCTGACTCTGCAATTCGACGGTTAATTTTTGATGCAGGAGAAGACTTAGAAGATTTAATGACGCTTTGCAAAAGTGATATTACTACTAAAAATAAGGAAAAAGAAAAACGTTTTCAAGCCAACTTGGTTATGGTAGAAGAAAATATAGTATTGGTAGAGGAGCGAGACCGTATACGAAACTGGCAGCCTCCAATTGACGGCAACACTATTATGGAAATGTTTGGAATAAGTGCAGGAAGAGAAATTGGTATTATAAAAACGGCATTAAAAGATGCAATACTTGATGGCGTAATTACCAATAATTTAGAAGAGGCACATAAATTTGTAATTGAAAAAGGAAAAAGCATAGGTTTGCACACAGATGAGTAGCATGGTTTTTAGATTCAGAGTAACTTTTGAAGACGTTGATGATGTAGAGCGAATAATTGATGTAGGAGCGAAAAATACGTTTCGCGATTTTCATAATTGCATACAAGAGGCAATTGGCTTTGATAAAACGCGTACCGCTTCGTTTTACAAAACAAACGATAACTGGCGTGCATACGAAGAGTTTTGCACCGACCCTAAGTCTAACGCAAAGGCAGCTGGAGCTTCTGAGCTAGGAAAATTTATTGATGATCCGCATCAGAAACTACTGTATAATTACGATCCAGAAGAAGGAGATTGGGGCCTTAGGGTAGAATTAATGAAACTGTTTAAGGCAGAAGTGGGTAAAGAATATCCGTCTGTGTTTAAAGCAAATGGCATTTCTCCTAAGCAATTTTTAGATCCTAAGTTAATTATTGATGACCCATCTGCAAAATTGTTTAAAGAAGCCGACGATTTAATTGAAGGCTTGATGGACGATAATGAAGATGATGACGATGATGACGAAGAGGAGGAAGAAAAAGATGAATTTAATCTTTTTGGTGACGAAGTAGATGAATCTGAAATAGATGAATCTCAAATAAATGACGGAGCTCCCGAATAATAAAACACTTATTGTATTGGCAGGACCAACAGCCGTTGGTAAAACAAGCTATGCCATACAACTTGCTCAACTTTTTAAAACAGAAATTATTTCTGCCGATAGTAGGCAACTATACAAAGAGCTTAATATTGGCGTTGCACGACCAAGTTTAGAGGAGTTGAATACTGTTCCGCATCATTTTATTGCTTCCCATTCCATTCTAGAAGATTATAATGCCGGCAAGTATGAAAACGAAGCAGTTGAAATAATAAACAAACTCTTTGAGAAGTATAACGTAGTTATTTTAACTGGAGGCACAGGATTGTACATAAAAGCGGTAACCGAAGGGCTAGATGTTTTACCACCTAAAAACGAGCTTTTAAGAAGTGAGCTACAATCGCTTATAGAAACGCAAGGAATAGAGCCGCTTAAACACCGTGCAACAGCTCTTGGTATTTCCGAAGAAAAGGTAGCTTTAGATAATCCTCAACGCCTTATTCGTGCAATTGAAATAGCTGAAGGAATGAAGCATTTGAAACCGAAACCAACTCTTGCTAGAAATTTTACAACCAAGTTTTTCTATTTAAACAGAGATAGAACCGAACTCTATGAACGAATAAACTTGAGGGTAGATAATATGCTTGCAGACGGATTAGAAAAAGAAGCTCGAACGATCTATGCCCACAAGGAATTAAACGCCTTACAAACTGTGGGTTACAAAGAATTTTTCGCTTATTTCGATGGCAATATATCACTAGAATTCTGTATTGAAAAAATAAAGCAAAATAGCCGAAACTACGCAAAGCGGCAAGTTACGTGGTTTAAAAACCAAGGCGATTATACTGAATTACCAACAGAATTTGAGAAAGAGTTTTGGTTGGAATTACTAAGCTAATAAGAACATTCTTCCGCATTTAAAATGGGGAAGAATGTCCTATTCAACATCATCGTGTTTATTTCTAACAAAGCGAATTACAAAAAATACAGCAACGGCAATTATGAATAACTGAACGGCATTCCAAGAAATCATCTCCCACATGGAAGTTATTACATCGCCAATTAAACCCATACTTTTTACTTTTACATTATTTCACTTCAAACAATTCTATATCAAAAACTAAAACTTCATTTTTCTTTATACCACTGCCGTTTGGTGGATTATTGCCGTAGGCTAGGTGTGATGGAATAATTAGCGTTCCGCTTCCACCTTCTTTAAAAAGTGGGATGCCTAATTGCCAGCCTTGTATAACACCGCTTAATGGAAAAGTAGACTTTTGACCTCGGTCGTAAGACGAATCAAAAATATCTCCGTTTAGCTTATAGCCTTTATAATGCACTGTTACTTTACTATTAATATCAGGTCGTTCTCCCGTGCCCTCTTTTGTTATTACATAATACAAGCCATCTTCAGTTTGCTCTGCAGCTAAATTATTATCTACTAAATACTCCGCAATTTTATCCGTATCTATAGCTACTTGATCCTTATTACATCCACAAAAAACCGTTGCAATAAGTAACAGTGTTACATAAGTTATTTTTTTTATCATTTTCTATTTATCGTCTTTTTTAGCTAGTTTTTTTCTACCAAAAACGTGGTTCCATCCAAAAAGTAAGCCAACATTTTTGTAATTACCAATACCTGCTCCTATTACATTATCACTTACAAAGTAAAACTGTTCAGGACCCATATTTAAGCTAAAACCTAAACCAGCATTTGCAAAGTTACCACGCATCATAGTGTAGCTAACACTTACACCCAAAATTCGTCTAAATTTAGAATTCCAAGAAAGTGTAGCTGCTGGGTATAATTGTTTGTTATAAAAACTGCCATAGAGCAAAATGCCCGCACCGTGGTTTTTTAAAATATTATAATTCGCACCTAAATAGAATTGTCCTAGCAAACCAGTTGTAAAAGAATTATTAGAAGAGTCTAAGTCAAAAACAGTAAGCACTGTGTCTCCCAAGCTTTTAAAGGCCTCTTCGTAGTCACTATTATCTCCTAAAAACTCTTTTGCATCTAAACCTCTAAATTCAAATTCTGCTCCTGGGTTTTTAGACTTGTAATTTACAACATCTTGTCGCCATACTATTTGGCCTACATCTACAACACTTGCAGATATGTTTAAACGTTTTGTAAGATTAAAACTTGCCCCAGCATCTATGCCCCAACCTGCGTTGCTTGGAGACCCTAAAACCGCATTTAAAACATTTAAACTATCCAAATTATTTAAAAAAGGAGAGCTTGCATTCACTTCAATATCAGCTTTTAAGGTGTATTTGTAAGATTCAGGATCTGTTGTAAATATCATATCATTTTTTGCAAAATTTAGAATATTCATTCCCTGTACATATTTCAATCTTCCACCAACAGTAAGTCTATCACCCAACAGAGTTCTATTGTATCCTAGAGCATACTCTCTAGTATGGAGTACATCTACTCCAAAGTTAAATGCAAAATCGTAACCTAAGTTATCTCCTCCATTTCCTTCAAAAACAAATTTAAAAAAATCACCGGGCAGGCTCGTTCTGGTTTTAACTTTTTCAGTAACATTAGCAAAAAACATATTATTACCTAACCTAAATCCGGCGTTTAACCATTCTTGATTAACATCTAGATTAATGTAGGTTTCTTTTGATAGCATCTCTGAAAGTTTACTAATGTCTAAGGTATATTTATCCGAATTAGTTTCTTGAAAAAAAGCATCGTTAAACTTTTTTAGCTGAATACCATTACTTGTAAACTCCAATCCTGTAGCCGACATAGCTGGTGTGCCAAAATACCACTTACAATCTGGTTTTGCTGCCGGATTAATTGCAAGTCGTTGTGGTACGGAGGTCATATTATAAAGTGTGTAATTGCTTTGAGCGAAAGCTGAAACTGACCAAAAAGCAAAAAATAGAAATATTATCTTTTTCATGTGCTTAAAATTTTTGATTTAAATACGCCGTGGCTTGCACGCCGAGTTGAATTAATACACTATTATCAAGCATAAACCTTACATCTGGCTGATTGGCTCCGATAGTAGTAGTATTTAGCTTGACTACCATCCTTATTTGGTTGGCATTTCTTATTCGTTCTGCCTTATCACCCGTTAAACTAATATCGAGCAAATTCGGACTAGGAGCTGTAACTACCCCATTTGCATCTACAGCAGCCGCTGCTAGCAACAATTGGTTAGAACCAATTAAAGAATCTATATTAGTGTTAGAAGTGCTATCTCTAAAATACGCTTGTAATGAAATACCCAACGGAAATCTATTTTCGGTATAAATACGCATTAATACTTCTTCTATTTGCTCTACGTTTTCTACGTCAAATTCAAAAGGTTGATCCACTTCAATTTTAAAATTCTTGGCTGTGCCATGCAATGGCACTTCAATTTCTATACTTGCTCCAAGACGTGATTTATCCGTAAACCAATTTCTAACGGACGGACCAGATGGATTTGCCTCTACCTTAAACTCATACACAATTTTGGCGGGTTGATTATTTACAAAATCTGCCAAATTGCTTGTATTTTTATTTAACTCTAAAATACTGCGTTTCGAGAGGCCTAGCTCAGCCATTGATAAATTTGGAATTGGCAATGGATTTGGCACGCCTGTTAAATCGAATCGTGTATTTTGAGGGCTAAAGCCAGCAAACTGAGTAACCTGGGCATTTAGAGGAACACCAAATGAATTGCTAAATGTCATTTTTATGCGAGGATCGGCTAGCGTAAAACTACCCTGATTTGGATTATTAAAGAAAGACAAATCTAGAGTATCAACATCATTTGAAAAATCTATTGCACCTAAAAAGCCTACAATCTCTTTAAACTTTTGATCAACAATATCTAAGGTAAAGCCTACAGTTTCATCGGCTAAAATAGGATTTGCTCCTTTAGTTATTGTAAAACTTACCTGTGCTTCAATTTGCGAAGTGCCTGCGGCAGTTTTAGTATAATCTACGTTGTAGCCATCTAAATTTACATTATCGGAAGCTATATTGGTGCCTGAGGTATATATAGCCTGAAGCACCGAAGCCAAAGGAACTCCATTCTTGACTCCATTATTTAAGCTTATTGTAGCCTTTACATCGTGCTGAAGACTAGAAGTTATTATAAAATTGGCACTTCCTCCTTTATACAATATTCTGTCTATTTCGCTAGAACCAAAGTTGTAATCCAACTTTTCGGTATAATTTAGTGTTAAGCTTCCATTTGTATTCAAATCAGCAATTTCAGTTGCACTAAGCGTATAAGACCTAGCATAAGCTTGGTCTGGCAACGAAATCATTTCTTCTGCAGTTTTTGATTGATACTCATTCTCGTAAACAAGCGTAAGTCCTCCATCCTTTTCTATTTTAAGAAAGGACAATCCACCTATTTCATCCATAAAATCACGTAAACTTATGTCAGAATACACCAATGGCAACGCTATAGAAGGATTCCATACAACACCATTGGTGTTTTTTACCTTGTCTAAGGTATCCACTAATTCGTTTACACAAGACGACAAGAAGAGAGTGAGCGAAAAAAATACAATTAACTTTTTCATTAGAATTAACTTAATTTTGATTTATGAACAAAGTTACATTTTCTAAAGATATTACCATAAAATGGATGGTATTTGGAGCGATTATATGTGCACTTTATGTTGCACTTGGTGCATTTGGAAGTCACGGATTAGAAGGCAAGCTGACAGCCAAACAATTAACTACTTACAACACAGGTTTAAGGTATATGATTATACACGGTCTGGCACTAATTCTTACCAATTTAAGTTATATTATTTTAGAAAAATACAACGTTTGGACAAACCGATTTGCAGCAGCTGGATTACTGCTTTTTAGCGTTTCGTTGCTTATACATGCTACCAAAGATTTGCTGGGTATTGATGTAAATGTGTTTGCTCTTTTGGCCCCAATAGGCGGTTTTTCTTATATTATTTTTTGGATTTTGTACGCACTAACGTTATCTAAAAAATGAAAAAAGTAATACTAATGCGGCACGCCAAATCTAGTTGGGATAGCTTTGGATTATCGGATCACGAGAGAGGATTAAACGAGCGTGGTGAAACCGATGCCCCGGTAATGGGCGAGCAAATAAAATTGCACAATATTTTGCCACAAGCTGTTTACTCGTCAAACTCGGAAAGAACAACGCAAACCTTAAACTTTGTAAGTACAAAACTGCCTATAAAAGATGTTGTTTTTACTCGAAAACTATACTTGGCTACGGAGCACGAAATATTGCAAGTAATAAATGCGGCTGATAACAAATACGATTGTATTTTAATTTTGGCCCACAATCCGGGAATAACAGATGCTTTTAAACTTCTGGCAAATATTAATATAGACAATGTTCCTACTGCTGGTGTAGGTTGTATAACGTTTAAAGTGAATTCCTTTGCCGAAATAGAACCAGAAATGGGTAGTTTAGATTACTTTATTTACCCAAAAATGTACTAACGGCCTAATATTTATGAATAATGGTTTTTCCATTTACAGTTATGGAAACTACATTATCACAAGCATTATCTTGATAAGGATCAAAATCAATCTCAATTTTAGATGCACTTTGAGACGGTAAGGCAGATAGCTTGCCGCTTACTATGTACTTTGCACATTCTAAGGTATAACGTTTTTGCAAAGGCTCAATAGTTTTAAGGCTTAATATAGATGACCCTGTTTGCATTTCGAACGTACCATCAAAATTTACAATATCATTAATTATTCCTACGGACCAATCTAAATCTTTGGTGGCTGTAATATTGGCCGTAAGAAAACTTTCAATTCCATCAGAAACTACTTGTAAATCTTTACTTACCAATGTAAGTTGATTAAGCATATTTCTAGTTACATGAATTTCACCTATAAATTGATTTAAAACTTCGCCATCTCCACTATAATAAGGATTATCAGAGGGGAAAATTACACCAATATCGCAACCTAGTTCGCTATATCTTTTGCTAAATGTCAATTTTAATGTACCCGCTCTATACTTGCCATCTCTGCATAATATACCGTAGGGCTTAATGCCTGGCGAACCAAAATCAAGTTCAAGCTCAATGCCATCTCCATCATCAAAAGTATTGTCTATAAAAATTACATCAACTTCGTACGGCAACAACTCATTCCCTTTTTTTAATAAAAGTTCTTCCGTTGTAGCCAAATCATCAACGATATCGAATGTAGAAAACAACTCACTTACTACCTCCAAAGAAGCAGTTGCTGGTGCATTATTTTCCTCTATCTCCACCACATCAGATTCTTGGCAACTGCTTATTGCTAAGCAGAAAAGAATGCAAACGATATATCCTATATTTCTAACCAAACCTATTTTTTATTTAAAGAGAACGCGAAGATAGCTCGACTTATTTAGAATTAATTTAGCTTTGAGCAATTTTAGAGCAATAATTACACTCATTGGACACTGCAGATTTAAGACAAACCTTATTTATTGAAGTTTTACTTCCCCTAAACCTCTCAAACACTTTTACCTATCGGGTTCCGTATGAGCTAAACGAAGAAATTATAGTAGGGAAACGTGTAAGTGTACCTTTTGGAAAAAGAAAAATTTTAGCCGGTCTTATTTTTAGTATTTCAGAATTTCCACCCAAAGGATATGAAGCACGATACATTTTTGATGTACTTGATAATGAAGCTATTGTGCAACAAAAACAAATTAATTTATGGGTGTGGATGGCAGGGTATTACATGTGCTCCATAGGCTTGGTATATAACGCTGCACTTCCTGCTGGTTTAAAAATGGAAGGAGAAAGTAAAATGATTTTACATCCTGAATTTGAAGACACCAATTTAGAATTTGATGACAAAGAAATTCTACTAATAGAGAGCATAAGAGTAAGCAAGGAATTAAGTATTTCGCATGCTGCCGAAATGCTTAAGCTAAAAAGCATATACAAATACATAAAATCGCTTTACCAAAAAGGAGCAATACTGCTAAAAGAAGATTTAGAAGACGTTTACAAGCCTAAAAAAGTGGCCTTTATTACTATTGCTAGATCTGTACAAAGCGATAAAAAGCTAAACCTGTTGTTTGACGAACTAGAAACACGAGCTAAGAACCAGCTCAAAGCTCTAATGACGTTTATCGCTCAATATAGTATAAGCGGAGAGGCCGAAAAAAAAGAGCTCATTAAACGAGGTGCTCCAGCTGCCGCAGTAAATGCCCTAATTACAAAAGGTGTTTTTGAGGTAGAGAGCAGAATACAATCGCGTATTACTTTTTCTGGCGACCACTTGGAGCAAGAAGCATTGCAACCAGAACAACGAACCGCACTTAAAGAAATTAAGAAAAGCTTTAGAATTGGAAAACCATCTTATCTATTTGGTATAACTGGCAGTGGTAAAACGCACGTTTATTCTCATTTAATTAAAGATGCTTTAGACGAAAAGAGACAAGTGCTTTATCTGTTGCCAGAAATAGCTTTAACCAGCCAGCTTATTAGCCGACTTGAACAATATTTTGGAGAGCAATTGGTAATTTCTCATTCTAAGTTTAGTAACAACGAGCGAGTGGAAGTTTATCAAGCAATAGCCAAAGGTGAAAGTTTATTGGTGGTAGGAACACGCAGTGCATTGTTTCAACCTTTTACAAATTTGGGCTTGATAATAGTGGATGAAGAACACGAGAATAGTTACAAGCAAAACGAGCCAGCTCCTAGATTTAATGCCAGAGACTCTGCTTTATACCTTGCTGCAAAGGAAAAAACACCCATAATTTTGGGAAGTGCTACCCCTGCTATAGAATCTTTTTACAATGCTAAAAACAATAAGTATCTGCTAAGCACACTCTACAAACGGTACGATAATGCCATACTGCCACAAATAAATGTGGTAGATATGCAAGAGCAAAAAAAACAAAAGCGAATTCGGGGTATTTTTAGCGATACTTTACTAAATGCTCTAGAACAAACTGCCGCTAATGGCAAGCAAAGCATCCTATTCCAAAATAAAAAAGGTTATGTACCTGTGCTTGAATGTAATGTGTGTGCTTGGACTCCAAAGTGCAAAAACTGCGATATTTCACTCACCTTTTACAAATATCAGGACAATTTACGTTGTCACTATTGTGGCTATACGCAACCTGTAGTAAACAAATGCTTAACCTGTGGAAATACCGGAATAGAGCTTATTGGCTATGGAACAGAAAGAATTGAAGACGAATTGGCATTGTACCTCCCAAACCTTAAAATAAAGCGATTAGACTACAATACCACCCGACTAAAAAACTCACACACCAAAATAATAAACGCTTTTGCAAAAGGAGAAATAGATGTGTTAATCGGCACACAAATGGTTGCCAAAGGATTAGATTTTGAAAATGTACAAACGGTTGGTGTTCTTAATGCCGACCACCTGCTAAATTTCCCTGATTTTAGAGCCAACGAACGGGCATTTCAATTGCTAACTCAAGTAGCAGGAAGAGCAGGAAGAAGAAAAGAACAAGGACAAGTTTATATACAAACTAGCAAACCAGAACACACTATTATTCAAAAAATAGTAGAAAACGATTATTTGGGAATGTATGAAACTGAATTAATAGAAAGGGAACTATTTAACTACCCACCACATCAACGATTAATAAAAATAACGCTGAAGCATAGAGACGCATTGGTGCTTTACAAACTCGGTCAGCATTCTAAAAACCACCTCATCTCCTACTTTGGTGCAAACTTATTGGGCCCAGAAAAACCATACGTAAGCAAAATTAGAAATCTCTATATTTTAAATTTTGTACTAAAAGTAGCCAATAAAGGTTCTGTAATTCGGGAACAAAAAATGAAGCTTTATAAAGCGATACATGAGCTAGAAAGCAACAAAGAATATAAAAACACACGTATTATTTTGGATGTGGATCCGATGTAAATTAGTTTAGAATACTAAGCAAACCATTTTTTAATAATTGACTCCTTGTTTTGTTCCAGATAATCCAAAAATGCTTTGGCTACAGGCGAATGCCTTTTACCTTTTAGCCAAATTAAACTCCAATTAGTGGTTATAGGCAATCCCGCTACTTTTACAATAGACAGAAGTCCATCTTTCAATTCGTTTTTTATACCAATTACTGGCATAATAGAGTAACCCAACCCCGCCAAAACAGCCTGCTTAACGGCCTCGTTAGATGTAAGTTCCATCTTTTTTTGTACCGCAATTTTTTCGTCTGTTACAAACTTTTCCATTGTTTGTCTTGTTCCCGAACCTTTCTCTCTAAAAATAAGCGGTAAATCGCTTAAAACTTCTTTTTTGTATTGTTTATCTTTTAAAGTATCTTTACTTGAACCTATTAAATAGAGCTTATTTTCTAGCAAATCCAGTTTTTCTACCTGTATTAAATGAGGCACAATGGAAACAAGCGAAAAATCTACCTCATTATTCTCCAAGCTTTCTAAAACACTTGTCTTATTGGTTACATCCATCCGTAAATTTACACCTTCATTTTGATGCATAAAATCGGATAGAAAATAAGGCATTACATATTTCCCGGTAGAAACAACCGAAATTTTTAGCCGACCGCTTAACTGCCCTTTAAAGGCCAATGACTTATAATTTATAGTTGCTACTTTTTGTATAATATCTTCTGCCACCAATGCTATTTCTTTACCAAAATCTGTTACAAACAACTTTCTACCTACCACTTCAGTAAGTGGTATATCAAACTGATTTTGAAAGTTTTTTAGTTGAATGGATACAGCAGGCTGCGTAAGATGTAGCTCTTCTGCTGCCTTTGTAATACTTAGCGTTTGCGTAATTTTAAGAAATATCTGCAATTGATTTAACGTATAGTTCATAAATATATTTTATGCTTTACATTACAAACATATATAAAAATATATGAATAAACATAATCTTCTTTGCACTAATAAATGAAAAATATACAAAAGAACTTGACACCGTTAGCCATCTACAAAGAATAAGGAATCAGCTCCGAAATTGAAAAGAAAAACCAGTATGCCAATCACGGAAAGAAAGCATAGTTCTTAGGCTAAAGTTAAGATCAAAATAAAAAGAAAATATGAAAAAACTAAAAAGAAGCATTTTTTACCTACTCGCAATAACATTTATGCTATCACTTTTTTTTGCTTTTACAACAAACGATACCTTAAGCTATTTAACGATTAGCTTAGCAGTTATAAGTGGATCACTCGCAATAAAGAACTCTAAACACCTTACAATCAATGGATAAAATAAAAAATTACAAATTAATCGACGGATCATTTGAAGTAGACGAAGCCAAAGAAGTGTTACTTGGCTTATTGGACTACAAAATCCAATTTCACGCAAACAAAGTTTTTAGTACCGACATTCGCTTTGGCGAGCACGACGAAATGTCGAGCAAAAGAGCAGTTGAGCTAAAGGCCACAAGAATTGAGGTAGAAGAACTAATTCAAAAGCTAAACTTTAGTTTTAAGAAACTACGTATAACCTCCACAATAGTAGTAGAAGAGATAGAATAAAATATAGTGTTGCTGCACGTTTAATAATGAAGAATGGGTGATGAGTTTAAAACTTTCAAAGCCCATTTTTTATGCCTAAACAAAACGACTAAACTTAATGAATATCAATTTATTACTCGAAAACTTAACCAACCCGGCTTTACTTTTTTTTATACTTGGCATTATTGCCGTTTATGTGAAAAGCGATTTAGAAATACCGCAAAATTCCTCAAAATTTATTTCGCTCTATCTTCTTTTTTCAATCGGTTTTAAAGGTGGACAAGAATTATCTCACGAAACCTTTACTAGTGAAATAATATGGTCGATGCTTTTTGGGATTGGAATTGCCTTAGCTATTCCAATTTACACATTTTTTATCCTAAAAAAGAAACTAAACATTTATAATGCTGGTGCAATTGCAGCGGCCTATGGCTCGGTAAGTGCAGTTACCTTTGTTACTGCAGTATCGTATCTAGAATCTCAACAACTCGCGTTGCACGGCCATATGGTGGCTATTATGGCACTAATGGAGTCGCCAGCAATTATTGCAGGATTAATTCTAATTTCCATCTTTAATAAAAACGAAGAAACACAGATTAAGAAACGAATAGCTTTAAAACATTCGCTAACAAATGGTAGTGTTTTGCTAATTTTAGGTAGCCTACTCATTGGCTTTTTAGCCAGTGCAAAACAAGCGGAAGGGATAAAACCTTTTACGGATGATATTTTTAAAGGTTTCTTAGCCATTTTCTTGCTGGACATGGGAATAGTAAGTGGCAGAAAACTAGGCGATTTGGTTTCCAAAGGATGGTTTCCGTTTGCTTTTGCAATCGTAATTCCGTTGGTAAATGGATGTGTTATTGCTTTACTTAGCTCGTTTGTTACCGATGATATAACCAATCGATTTATTTTCGCGGTTTTAGCAGCGAGTGCATCTTATATCGCTGTTCCGGCAGCTATAAAAATGACCGTACCAAAAGCCAATCCGGGATTATTTCTTCCTATGGCTCTAGCAGTTACATTTCCTGTGAATATTACTATAGGAATGTCCATTTATTTTTATTTATCATCCCTATAAATAGTTTTACATCTTTATAGTGTTATCAAAATAAAATGATTTGGGCGGGAGAACTTTGCTTCATCTGCCCTACTTTCTTGTATTACAGCAAGTTGCATTGAGAGTATAAAAATTAGTTATTTTACCAAAAGTAAATGCAATCGTCAAATCAAAATTAGTACAATATAATAGTATTTTTTTATGATATATTTCATATCAAAAACAAATACAAGACATTCGTTATCATACATATAAGATTAAGCTTCGTAGGAATAAAAGATCATAATTATGAAAACAAAACATTTAATGTTTGCTTTTCTATTTACACTCTTTAGTCTATCTAGCTCAGCACAACTTACTGCCGATTACGAAATTACAAAGAATCCTATATGCGTTGGAGAAATGGCCACTGTAGTGGCTCATTCTCCCACTACTAAGACCTATTTTTGGGATTTTGGGGAGAACCATTATTATTACCAAACCCTAGATTCAATGTATGGATATAGCTACGACACTCCTGGAACGTACATTATTAAACTAATGGTAAAAGACGGTGCTGGGAACTCCGATTCTATTGAAAAAACAGTTCGTGTATTACCCGAACCAAGTGCAAATTTTAGTTTAAATCAAAGCTCAAATATGAACGGGGTATTTTGCCTTGGAACAGAATTCAGCATTTCGCAATGGAGTAATGTTTCTGGTTTCGATAGTTTAAATTGGGACTTTGGCGATGGATTTACATCTGGCTTAAGATTCCCATACCATACCTACCAAGACACCGGAAGGTATGACATTATTCTAAAAGCAATAGGTGCTTGCGGATCAGCTACTTACACTCACAAAGTTTATGTTGTAAACGACGATCGAGCAAAACCCGAATTACGGATGTACTTTAATAGTGACGAATTTTGCCCGGGATCTGAGGTAGATTTAAGTGTTGGTTTATATGACGAAATGCTTACTTCATTTACACTCTATACCGGCGATGGAAAAAGTACAGGTTTGGATGAATTTAGCTATGTTTATCAAAACCCTGGTGAATATACCATTATGGCCGTTGGTGAAAACAACTGTGGAATTGACACTTTTACGCATAAAATTACCATTGGCGACGATATGAATAACAGCCCATATTTTTACGCTAGAAATATAGCTTGCTTAGGCAGACCAACTGCTTTATACTTGGGAGCCCAAGAAGATGTATTTGTATCTGCTCTAATTGATTTTGATGATGGAAGTACAGCAACTATTACAGATGTGTACGAAGAATTTTATCATAATTATACTAACGCTGGAACGTACAATGCCTCAGCCATTTTCACCTATAGCAATTGTGCAAAACCAGACACCATCCAAATTACCGTAAATGTTGTGGCCATACCAAATACTTATCCGTTTGTTGTAAGCACTAGCCCATCTAGCCTATGCCCAAACGAAGAATTTAACGTTAATGGACCTAACATAGATGTTGGAGATACCCTAATTTATAACTTAGGTGATGGCACAATGCTAAAATTCCAAGACGAAAGACCAAGTGTACGCCATAAATATACATTACCCGGTACTTACGATATAAAAATAATTCGTAAAATTGTTTGTGGCAGCTTTTATTACAAAGATTCTGCATCTACAACTGTAAATGTAAGTGGAGACATGTATACCGACATAAACCTGTCTACCAATTTCTCTTGGAAAGGAGGCTTAAGTTGTGTGGGAGATAGCTTTACACTACGTATGAGTAATAACTCACACCCATTTACCAATGCTAAATTTACTATGCCAGATGGATCAACGCATATGGGAGAACAGTTTACTACCGCATTTAGTCAAGTAGGCAGCTACCCTATAATTGCAAGTGCTACCAACTTCTGTGGCCTAGAAATAAAAGCTGCATACACGGTTGAGTTAACGGATAAAATGATGAATCCATCCATTTCGGGCTATTCTTACCCACGAGCTCAATGCGTAAATCAATCATTTCTATTCGATATGTTTACCAATAACGCAACTAACATTCTGTGGGAGTTTGGCGATGGAAATTCTATTGAAAATCCATTAGGTCCGCATATACAATACCTTTATACAGCACCGGGAATATATAATGTAAAAGTAACTGCAACAAATGGCTGTGGAGAAACGGTTAAGAACACCAAATTGTATGTAGAGCCTGGACCAACAGTTGATTTTTCTGCAAGCAAAACGCAAATCATTAAAGGTGAAACGGTAAGTTTCACCAACCAAAGCAGCGGAGCTGTAGAAAGTATTTGGGTTTTCGACTTAGATGAAAATGACACCACAAGTGTTGTAAGTCCTACTCGAAAATATGACGATGTTGGAGTTTACACGGTTACCCTATTTGCCCTAAACGAATTCGGATGTTGGGATACTTTAACCAAAACTATTACGGTAACGAATGCGGGAGGTTTTGTAAACGAAAATGGGACAATTATCCTAGAAGTTTATCCAAATCCGAGTAATGGAAACTTTACCATAAAAACGAATGAAGTATCACAAAATGCTGTTTTACAGTTAATAGATTTAACGGGTAAGGTGCTTTACACTAAAAACTTAGTAGCAGGAAGACAAAGTTTAGTTATTGAAGCTACTCATTTACCTCAAGCAACCTACATTATTCGCTTGCAAACAGACAAAACAGTGCATACTGGTAGAATATTTATTACACACTAGCTTTATGTTTAAATAAGTGTCAGGAAGAGCCTCCGATTGGAGGCTCTTCTGTTTTTAGGCTAATTGCTTTTGTTCACTTAATTTTACCCCATAATAGCAGATTTAAATAAATTAAAAATGCTAAATTTAAAAAACTATGAAATTACCTAAAACATCAACCTTCACCATATGCTTTTTGTTTCTATTAAGCTGCTCAAGGCAATCAAAAGAACAAAAGGCAACAGACTTTTGCTCTTCTATACATCGTAACGATTCTATTACACTTTCTCAATCGCTTGCTGGTTTAGAAGATTCTATGAAACAAAAAACGGGCGTTTATGTGCTTGAAGATGGTGGCTACGCAATGATAACCCGAGCTTGGCTGACCGAATATGCCGAAAAAACCATTGATATTCAGTATTTTATATTTTCGACTGACAATGTAGGTTTAATTGCTTGTGACTACTTAATTCGGGCGGCAGACCGTGGTGTAAAAGTGAGAATTTTGGTAGACGACATTATGGTAGATGCCGATATTCAAGATATTTTGACGATGAATTCCCATCCCAATATTGAAATAAAGATTTATAATCCCGGTGTAAATTTGGGTAAAAACTTAGCTCAAAAACTTACCAAATTCGCTACTGATTTTCGGGGAGCAAACCAGCGAATGCATAACAAAACATTTATTGTTGACAAGCAAGTTTTGATAACAGGAGGTAGAAACATAGCCGATGAATATTTTGACTATGACCACGAATACAATTTTAGAGACCGCGATATTTTATTGTTGGGCAAGGAAGTAAACAAAGCCAACACGTCTTTTGAGCAATTTTGGAATAGCGACTTAAGTGTGCCTGCACAAAGTGTGGTAAATGAAAAAGCAACGAACACAACCGACCCTAAACGCTTTGACAAATTGCACGAATACGCTTGCAATCCTGAAAACTTTTGGCCACAAGTGCGAAATAAAATTGCGGACTTACACAATGTAATCGAAAAAATAAAAAACGACGGAAGTCTTATTTGGGTAGATTCTGTCGATTTCATATCCGATAATCCGGGTAAAAACGATGGCAGCGAAGGACTCGGCGGCGGAGGAATTACCACTTCAGCTTTAATCGAATTGGTGAAAAATGCAAAAACGAGTATCGATATTCAATCCCCTTATCTCATTACTACAGAGCTAAGTCAGAACCTATTTCGTGATGCCGTAAACCGTGGAGTAAAAGTGCGAATACTAACCAATAGCCTGGCTTCTACCGATAATATGGAAGCGTTTAGCAGCTACCAAACGGATAGAGAAAAACTGCTAAAAACAGGAGTAGAAATTTACGAATTTAGACCGGATGCGGCTGAGCGAATGCAAATAATGACAGGCGAATTGCAGGCGGCAATAGACTACAAACCCACATTTGGCTTGCACGCCAAATCGATGATAGTTGATGGCAAAATTGCAGTAATCGGAACTTTTAACTTAGACCCACGAAGTGCTAATCTAAATACTGAATGTATAAGTGTCGTTTACTCCACTCCTATTGCACAACAAGTACTTAAGGGAATAAACACAGAATTTCTCCCAGAAAACTCGTGGCACACCACGTTAGATTTTAATCCCGATAGCGAAGTAGCTGCCCTTAAACGCGTAAAAACCTGGACACGAAAAGTGTTGCCGAAGGATATTTTGTAATTTCGTTTTCGCAAAGGCTAACAGAGCCATTTTTTTATGGAAGAAATCATTCAATCTCAACGCACATTTTTCAATTCTAACGGAACAAAAAGCATTGCTTTTCGCTTGCGGCAATTGCAAAAGCTGGAAGATATAATAAGGAAAAATGAAAAACTACTGACGGATGCCATTTACAAAGATTTTAAAAAATCCCCTTTTGAAACACATATAAGCGAATTGGCACATGTGTACACCGACATAAAACAAGCCAAGCGTAAATTAAAAAAATGGGCCAAAAAGAAACGCGTAAAAACCAATTTGGCAAATCAGCCCGGACGAAGCTACGTTATACCTGAACCGCTGGGTGTTTCACTTATAATTGGTGCTTGGAATTACCCTTATTTATTGACTTTGGCTCCTATGGTGCCTGCCATTGCCGCGGGTTGTACGATAATCCTTAAGCCAAGTGAGCTAGCAAGTAATACCAGTAGTGCACTTTTAAAAATGCTAAACACCGCCTTTCCGTCGGAATATATTAATGTAATAGAAGGTGGAATTCCTGAAACTACTTCACTTTTAGAGCAAAAGTTCGATAAAATATTTTTTACAGGCAGCGTGCCTGTAGGCAAAATCGTGTATCAAGCAGCGGCTAAAAACTTAACACCCGTTACACTGGAGTTAGGAGGAAAAAGTCCAGCTTTTATTGCGGCAGATTGCAACCAAAAAATAGCAGCAAAACGCCTTATTTGGGGCAAGTTTTTGAATGCAGGACAAACCTGTATTGCTCCGGATTATTTATTGGTAGATGAAAAAATAGTAGATGAATTTAAAATCTTGTTGAAGCAAGAACTTAAAAAAGCTCATTATAGTATCGAAAATGAAAACTACATTCAAATTATTAACGACCATCATTTCAAGCGTTTAAGTGCACTAATAGATAAGGACAAGGTTATTGCCGGTGGACAAACAGACGCATCAAAAAGATGGATTGCACCCACACTTATGCATAGGATAAACTTTGAAGATGTGATAATGCAAGATGAGATTTTCGGGCCTATACTTCCCATTCTATTATATCAAAATTTAGATGACGCAATTACTGAAGTAAAGGCAAGACCTAAACCTTTGGCGTGTTATGTATTTTCAGAATCCAAAGCCATAAAGCATAAAATAATCTCAGAACTAAGCTTCGGAGGCGGGACAATAAATGATGTGTTATTGCATATCGCCAATCCAAATTTTGGCTACGGAGGCGTAGGCGAAAGTGGAATTGGCTCCTACCATGGCGAAAACGGATTTAGAGCTTTTAGTCACTATAAAAGTATAATCGATAGGCCTACGTTGTTTGAATTGCCTTTAAAATACTATCCAAGAACTGCAGGGAAAATAAAATTGTTGAAGCTGATTTTGGGGTGGTAAAAGTATATAAACCGCGTAGCGGTGGCACATCTGTAGCCCAGAATGGGCAGAAGATGAGCTGCGTAGCTGCGATATGCAATGTCAAAAAGAAAAAAGACCACTTAAAGCATAAAAGAAAAATTGAGATTTTATTGAATTTCCAATCCGACCGCTTCGCTCTGAATCAATTGCACCAATTTTGTATTGTACGTGCAACTTATTTGGCACGATAATGGTCTATTTTTGTAGCGTATGAGAAACATAACATTGATTGCAGGATTGTTAATCGGCTTTTTTGCCCTGGCACAAACAGGACCAAAAGCTACTTTTGAGAAAAAAGCGATGCAGTTTGAAGATATAAAAGAAGGAAAAACGCTTGAATTTTATTACTATTTTAAGAATACGGGCAACGCACCACTTAAGCTACACAGCGTAAAGCCAACCTGCGGATGTACGGTGGCCGAATTCCCTAAATACGAAATAAAACCTGGCCAACGGGATTCTATAAAAGTGTCTTTCGACACCAAAGATAGATCGGGCTACAACGCCAAAGGCGTAAACATAGTAAGCAATGCAGGCGATATTAACCTTGTTTTTGAGGTGAATGTTATTCCACTTGCGGGTAAAAAGGAGTAGGTTATTTTATCCTTGCCCGCATTTACGATGCGGATAAATTTAGTTGGTTTGCCGTGGCAAACTCAATTCGCTTAACACTACAACCATACAATTTGGTATATTCTTATTTTTTTGATAAATATACTACGCAGTGTAAATACATCTCCTATTTTTGCGGCCGTATATGAACATCCACGAATATCAAGCAAAAGAGATTCTAAAATCATTTGGAGTTGCCATACAAGAAGGTATAGTAATCGATAAAAAAGAAGATGTACTTGCTGCATCAAAAAAGCTAAAA
>Ga0102814_10000112_pt1 | contig 56758 bp, 63 predicted proteins | sample ColrivemetaGS741_FD_79112 | JGI IMG/M metagenome (GOLD analysis project Ga0102814, IMG submission 79112) | Estuarine microbial communities from the Columbia River estuary - Flood tide ETM metaG S.741 | ecosystem: Environmental > Aquatic > Marine > Intertidal zone > Estuary | place: USA...
CACAATGTACTAAATCTGTCCTTCTCTGACTTCAACCAATACCAGAAACCATTAACAGGATTACGTTGCCAAGAATTTTGAATACACTTCTTAGTTTCTGTACTCTCTGCAATAGCATCAATAGACCAGTTTAGGTCGTGATATGCTTTCCACAGCTTCTCTGCAATTGTAAGTGAAACATTAGCTGCTCTTGCAATTGTAGGTGGGCCTGCTCCGTATTGTGCTGCATAGTTACAGCTTTTACCAGCGTGCCTAACTTTGCTATGATCTTCTTTCTTATCTTTATGTGCTTCTGTTTGCTCATGTGTTAGAAGCTCTGCTTGTTCACACATTAGAAGGTGAGGATCAAAGCGAGGGTCTTGCTGCATCTTTACATACTCAGGGTCAAACTTCCATTGATAATGGTGCTTACATTTATCTTCAAGAGAGGACAAATCAGAACCAAGTAACTTATGGAAATCACCAGCAATAAGCAAGCTCCTAATCTCTTTACCATAAGGAACACGAGTAGAAGGAAGATTTACCAAGTTGCGATGTTTGAAACGAAGAGTATTAGTAAAGCCCTGAGCACCAGCTTCCAAGAAGCCATTTCTATGGTTAGAAAGAAAGCCACTAACCATGCCAATACGATGTTTAAGAATGCCAACACCTTTAACATGTTCAAAGCCAATGTTAGGATACTTCTCAATTAGCTTCTCAATGCCGGGATCAATCTCACCACCACTATTAGGAACAGTGACTTGAGGCATCTTACGCTCTTTACCTGTAACCTTGTCTCGATCATACTTAAATGTTTCAGGCACCCAACCATAACTATATAACCAGTCCTTAACCTGTGTATGTGACCCAGGATTTGGAGCTTTATAACCTGTGATAACTACCAATTCTTTGGTATCGAAGGGCATTCCTTCCTCAAGAAGCAAAGTATACCATTTCTTCCCACTAGCTGAGAGTGTACCATCCATTTTATAAGGCTTAGCTGGAAAGGTTTTAAGTACTTTCTGAGCTACCATTGGCATAGTCTTTGACAAGGCACTAACCTGTTCATTGAGCTTCTCTTCCAGCTGGAGTTGAAGTTCTTCTGCCTTAGGTATATTTAGTTGCCACTTGTTGTTCTGCTGAATAGCCATGTGACGCATCTTCATATTAATGTAATCAGTAATACGAGCAATATCCTCTTTATTACCATCATACAGCTTATGAAGCATCTTCTCTTGATCTCTATACAAAAGATATTGAATCTTCGTATCTTCAAGTACACGATGGTTATAAACCTCTTGAGGTTGATTTTCCCATTCTTCTACTTCTGGTTTAATAACACCGAATTCTTCTCCGTATTCTGCTAAACCATGCTTAAGCCTGCGAGGTTCTAGATACCAACTAAGACCAAGAGTGTCAATAATAGGACAGTTCTTAATACCTGGATAGTTGAGGTATATTAGAGCCTCTTTATCAAAGCCAATACCATTGTGCATAACTAATGTATGACCTTTCTCAAGGAAGTCATTAAGGTATGCTAAAGGCTTTATATATTCAGGACGTTCTTTAAGCTCATCAATTCTATTAGAGAACAAAATAACACCACCTGTAACCATGTTCTTAAAGCACATGCAATGCAGGTGAGGATTATCTTGTTCTTTCATATGATGCAGCAGTCCTGTAGTTTCTATATCTGCTGCGTATATTCCCATTATATAGACCTCTTCTTATCAATGTGTTCATCAATTTTCAGTTGAACAGCAGCGATATACTTGTCATAGCTATCTCTGGGTTTTAGTCCAAACTCTTTAGCAACACGTGGTCTAATCCTAAGTCCACTACTATGAGTTAAACCAACTTTTTCTAACTTAAGCATTCCTCTAATTTGAAGAAGCCTAAAGAACTCATGTTCTTCTGATATTACTTTATCGCTTTTAACCATTCTGGTTCTCCTGTGGTACACATGCTACGTATGGCACAAGTTCTATGTTCTCAAGTCTAGGACGTTGAAAATTATACTCAGCCTTACATTCTCCTAATGACTGGAAATAAGTTTTACTCATCACACAGTCATTCCAATCAGTACAACTAACAATCATCAACGCCCATAACATTAGATTATACCTCCCAAGGTGCTTTAGTTTCAGCATCCTTAGCAATTTTAGTCATGCACTTATATACCATCTCAAAGAAGAAGATACGGTCTGATTTCTCAGTGATATTAAGCTCAGTAGCAATACGAGTAGCATGCTGCCAATACAAGAACACTGAACGTTGATCTACTACAATTACATTCAAAGCTCCTTTACGGTATGCTTGGAATGTACCTAGAGATGCACAATTCTCATAGTCTCCACATACTGTGTAGCCCATCAGTAGCATATGACCATGTGCTTCAGCACGACTATCTACATAGATAACCAAGTCAACATCAGTGTTAGTTACGGGTGGGTCGCATACAATTGCACTACCTGTAAATACAAAATTTTTAGCTAGTCCACCAAGTTCTTCGGGGAATGAATAAATCATGGATTCTTCCTCTTAAAAGTGTAACCTTTCATATTGATAAGTTCGCCATTAACTTCAACACCTTTCTTGATGTTGTCGCAACACTCGAACAATTGAGAAACAGCTTTAGCTGTATCATTTCTTTCAATCAGTGTACTTACAATAGTGCTATAGAATAACTCTTTAGTAGTACCATCTGGCTTTGTAACAATAACTGTGAAATCTTTATTGCTATTATTCACTTGAAGCTCCTTTAACTAGTTTACCAATCTTGGCATCTTGGAACAGTTCTTCATTCCAGTTCTTCTGGAACAATCTACCTGTCTTATTGTTGTAGTAAGTCTTAACAAGACCTGTCTTACCATATTTACGGTTCTTCAATAATCTAACAACTGAGCAATTACTATCAACTGCCTGCTTGTTACGCTCGAAGCCCATCATCATATGCGAGTAACGCATTAAAGCCCTTGATCCAGTAAACTGTGACTCCAACACTCTTCCACCATTTTCATGTGGTCTAGCACTCTTGTCAGGACTATTAAGGTGTGAGAATGCAAAGGCTTCAAAGTCAAACTTCATTGCAAGCTCTACAAACTCTTTACCAACTAGGCCAATAAACTCATTCTTTTCGGACATATTAAGTCCTTCAGATAATGTGGTCATATTGTCTAGCATAACTACATCAATAGTACTTCCATGCTCTCTTATAGCAGCCTTGATTGCTGCCCATGTACTATGAGGATCACCGCTCTCATCTGGATTCCAGAGGATGACGTGACCATTAATACTATGTGCAGTAGTTCGTAGTTGCTCTTTATCAAATACAGTTCCTGGAACGTGGTAAGGTATGCTATCCAACTTACCACATACATTTCGGATAGTTTCTGCTGGAGACTCTTCCATCATTATCATAAGAGTTTTCCATCCGTGAACTATATGGTTATGCGCTGTAATTTCATGTGCAAGAAGTGACTTACCAATACCTACACCAGCACCAATGGAGATTAGTTCTCCCTTACGCTGACCATAGGTAAGTTCATCAAGTTCAGGCCAAGGATAAGACTTGCCATATACTACAGGCTCAAGTGCTTCTTCAATCATGTCATCAACATTTAGCAATGATGCTGGTAAGCGTTTAGCAGCATTAAAGATAACTGCATCTCTACATGCTTTTAGCTGACCATTAATTAGACACGCATTGGCATCTTTAGCCGGTAGTTGTGCTATAAGACAATCAGGCAATAACCTATTTTGAATGTCCTTTGCAGCCTTCTTACCTGGCCCATCATTATCGAAACATAGAGTAACTTTCTGGAAGATCTTGTTAATATCTGCAAGATGCTTGCTAATACATTTATCAGCAGATTTCACACCATTAGGCAGAGATACCACTGCATATTCTTGTGAAGCATATGCTGTGCCTTTCTGCATTTCTTTAAGTATTTGTCTTAATGAAATAGCATCTAGCTCACCTTCTGTGATAAATAAGTTACCTCCAATCTTTTTGGCTCTTGCCCAACCAAACATATCAGCATCTCTCGTTTCGCCAATACTCCAGAAGTGTTTCTCTGCAAGTAATCTGACTTTGTATCCAACGAGTTCACTGCCGTTTGTGAACGGGAATAAGAGCTTGTCTTTTGTTGTGCCGTCAAATTGATTGACACCAATGCGTACACCGTAAAACTTGAAACTATCGGGAGTAATGCCGCGAATCGTATCAGGGACATAATCACAATCTCTAATCTCCATTAGTTCTTGTTCTATTTCTTCTGATGTTTTAACATGTGGTGGCTCTGGTTTCTCATCCCCATAGGGGTTTGGTTCATACTTTAGACAACTAAAACAATAACCACTATATTTCTCATCTTCATAGAATGTTTGTAGTCCATCGCTGCTGCCACAACTATGTGGCAACTTCTCAATACATGTACCTGCCACAAGTTTCTCCTTATGTGAAATGGTATCCCCAGCAGGGCTTGAACCTGCAACCTACAACTTAGAAGGTTGTTGCTCTATCCAATTGAGCTATGGGGATAAAAAGGGCCGAAGCCCTAGTTGTTATTCTGCTAGTTATTCTGCTACTTGAACTTTCTTCTTGTAACTACCAGCAAGCAAACTTGCCAGACGTACAATAATCTTGTTCTCTCCACCATATTGATCGTTCTCTTTCTTACGAGGAACTACAGATGGAATAACATCAAGAATATCATGCATAGCTTCAATTTGACCACGAAGCTCAGAAGCATTTTCGCTACTGTATTTGTAGCTGCTCTTGGCACTATCACGCTCTTTAGTAATTTCAGCAATAACAATTTCTTTTGCAGCAAGATCCTCACGAAACTCACTTGCTTGAACTTGAAGTTTGCTATCCCGATCAACCATTACTTCTTGAATACGCTGATTAGCTTGTTGTACCAGAAGTTCATTGTTGTTCTTCTGCTGTTGCAGTTCTGTTTCCAGTTGTGCGATTGTCTTGCGAGTCATTGTTGGTTCTCCTTAAATTAATGCTAATATGGCAAATATTATAATTATAATAATACTGCCTGCTTCTGAATCATTATCTACAAACATAGTTAAACTATTCCATTTTCAGCAAAGCTATAAAACTTATCTTTACCCACAATAATGTGGTCAAGAGTTCTAATGTCAAATAATGCTAATGCATCTTTTAGTATTGTTGTTAATAGTTTATCAGCCTGACTTGGCTGTTCATTACCACTAGGGTGGTTGTGTACTAATATTACAGCAGCAGCATTTACAGCTAATGCTTCTTTAGCAACCTCCCTAGGATAAACTGTTGCTCCATCAATTGTCCCACGAAATACCTCTTGAAACTTCAACACTTCATGTTTTGTATTAAGCCATACACAGCCAAATATCTCATGTTCCAAACTGCCTAGTTTAAAAGATAGATAGTTTTTAACTGCTGCTGGAGATTCAAGGAAACTCCCTGACCCCAACATGCGAAGCCTAAGTATTTCTGTAGCTTCAGCTAACACTTTATCTTCATAATAAGTGTTGATTTTACCTTCAATTATATATGTAGCATTTGTTTCTTCTTTCATGGATTCTCCTGTGGGCCTCTGTGGGCCTCTGTGTGAGGCGCTAGGGCCGCCAAGCCACTACCCTAGCCATACAGCCCTTAACGCGCTGCCACAGAGCAGGCTTGCCTTGTTCCGGCGATTTGCCTGCCCTCTTTCTGGCCTCTGACAGCTCTTTCCTAGCGATACGATAGAGCTGTGCCTTTTCACTATTGTTAAGTGTAAGGTCACATCTAATATCTTCCATAATCTTATCTGTCAGTTTTACTGCTGCTGGATAGTCCAGCCTACTTATGGCAATCATTCTAAATGTTTGATATGCCATTTGTTCCTCGTTCTCAAGGTAGTTAGACATTTTAATTAGTCATCCTCAATACATAATATGTTGGCATATCATTATCAGTTTCCTGATCTTCAATGATAATCATTCCATTAGCATAGAAGTAGATAGCTTCACGACGACCATCAACATCACGTTCAATAATGCCTGTAGCCATAGCTTCACAATTGATACTGATTTGTTCATCAGTGCAAGTGAAGCTACCATCAATATCCATATCAAAACTATCGTCCATCTTGTGAGTGGACATATCCATTTTACCTACGGCTGCTGCCACTTGATCTAGGAATGATGTTTCACTATCCAAGATAATGCAGCTAGGGAGTGATCCCATTGTTGCTGCAATACGCTCAAGTGGGTGTAGTTTAATATAGTGACCACGAGGATCAAGAATACGCATAGCGTTTTTAATGTTTTTCAATTTATTGTCCTTTCATTATCATTATAGTTAATGTAATACCAAATATTAAAGCTGCTGCTTTGAATATTGTAGTGAAAAGCCACTTGTAATAAATGTAGGCTACAAGTGTGTTACGCCTATTTTTGTAGCTACTCATGTTTTTACCTCAAAGAAAAAAGCCCGCTACTTTTTAGGTAACGGGCTTTGGGTGAAACTTACAGCTTACAACGAATTACAGAAGATCGTTGTCAGCTTCAGTTTCGGCTTCTTCGTCATTGGCTTCAGACGATTCAGTCTTACGACCGGCTACCTTGGCAGCATATTCATCAGCAGCTTCTTGGTTGAAGGGAACTTCTTCGCCGTCCCAAGTTTCCAGAAACTTACGGAACCTACCGATAGCGTTGTTTGCCTGAGCAACAGCACGACCAGTCAGGCCATTAGCATTGATGTATGCTTGAACGTCATCAGGAATTACTTCACTGAGGAATTCGCCAGCATCAATACGAGCTTGATGACGTTCGGCAGCTTCCAGAGTTTTGAAGGTTTTGCCATCTTCTGTGGCATAGACTTCTACCTGTACAGCTTGTGCTTGAATCTTCGACATAGATATTCTCCTATAGGGAATAGGGTTCTCACCCTTAGTAATGAGGACTAATGCCCTCGTTAGTTACTAGATAGATACACCTAGTAGTTCTCTCATTTCACCAACAGCATATTTCTGAGCAGCTATACTACCACGCAGTGCCATTAGTGCAAAGTCTTTAATCTGTTCTTCTTCAAGTTTCTCTAGCCCTATGGCTAATTTATGTTTAATGACAGCATGTACCTTGCCTTTATACATATATCTATTTTTGTAATTCTTCTCTTTGTACATGCAACCTGATCTCTCCAATACCCTCCGCATGAGTATGTTACGTTTTTCCCTGCTCAATGGGGTCAAGCCAAGCATTGTAAAGGCTGTATCCAATACACTGCCAACGTCTACTATCAAGACGTTAATCTGTGCCATTTCAAAGTTTCTAATGATACGAGACATAAGTTCAAGGTTAGCGTCAAGCTCTTTTACACTTGTCCTTAGTGCTTCCACATTGAAATTAAAGACTTGTGGAAGTGTCTGTACATCTGAATGAACACCGTAGATGAACGAGCGTCCTAATTCCATTGCAGCTACCATTACAACTTCAGCAGTACAATACTTCATTAGTCCAAATGGAAGAATTGTACTTTTAAAGATGTTAATAGCTTCACGCATGGAATACATAATCCATTCATCGTCATCTATCGTTGATTTGGCTTTTCCCCAAAATACTATCTGGCCTTCTTTTGCCAGATATGCAGCGTTATTTGTTGTCATCCATTCTTTAATCAATTCAACAGCATAAACTTCTTCTTCCTTCATATCATACTCCATTGCTTAATAAGCAATAGTGAAGCATATCTCCAAAGGCGCATGACTTCCTCCATACTACTAGCTCAACGTCCGGCACGCTCCTAGTAGATGCTTGATAAAAATCTATAGTGGTTACGCCATTATAAACCTTATCTTGTGGTTCCCCTTATCTGTGGTACGAGATATGCTTCCTATTACTTACTATAACAAATCAACATCTATAACTGTGGTTCGGGAAAAGAGCTAAAGCCTCGGAAGGAACGCAGGATTTGAAGCCCGCCGCGAACCTCCGAGGATAACACGCTTACAAAGCATTCAAGCGTTGTAGTAGTTCAGCAGTTCACCTTTATGATGATTGTGCTGCAATTTACTAGCACGCATTTCACGCTTGATTGCGGCTTTAAGCATAAGTTCTTTTTGAAGCTCTTTAGACTTTGGAACTTTATGCCTATAAATTAGTGTTGGGCCAAGGCTGGATATACTTATTCCATGCTTATGCCTAGAATCAAACACCATTGATCTAATTACTTGTAGCAAATTACTAAAGTTTTTCATATGGATTTTCCATGTTCAGTTTTATGTTCGGTTTTAGGTTGAGGTGAGCCTTTAACATTATCAAAGGCAGTATTACGTGCATTAATACTATCATCATCACCGGCAAATACATCTTCACTGTTTCCAAATGCATTCTCCCATTCTTCAGGAGTTATTCCTGTTAGAATAAACTCCCTATGGTCTGCTGAAATATCAGGCATAGCATCCTGAATATATTCTCCTTGCATCCAAGCATCTAACTGTTCTTTGGTGCAAGGAACATCAAGTGTATGCTCCTTGCCACTAAATGGTGAACGGCGCTTAATTAACATTATCTAACATTCCTTTTAATTCTTTCTTGACATCACGAGCTACTGCTCCCCGCCATGATTGTGCATTGGCTAGGAAACGCATAACTATTTCCCTTGCAGTATCTTGGTAGTACATACCATTGATGCTGTCAAGTTCTAGCATTGCTGATACATATGGTGCAGCATATGGAGACATTCTGTTCCAACTGCCCATAATCTGTACTGCAATTACATGTAATGGTCTGGCCATACTATACTATACCTACAAAATCTTCAGGTTCTACAAAGCGTTTGTTATAGCTAATTGCTTTGCGATTATGATTGTTGCGTTGTTTCTTTGACAACACCCTGTCACTGTTTTCTTTACAGTCAGTCAGGAATTTATCCAGTTTACTTTTGTTAAAACGTCTTACTTGTACATTTTCAAGTTTGGTTTGCAAATCTTCATAGTCCATAGACATATGTTTACCCTTATAAAATAGTAATTAAAAAGCAATAGTTTAGTGTCTTTTGCTTAATAGACATGTTGTATAAAAGCTATATCTAGACAACAGGACTATAGCGTTTTTCAGCTACAGCAGTTGAATTACTTGTAAAAGCAATAGTTTAGTGTCTTTTGCTCAATAGACATGTACTCAATTTATTTAGGCTAGCTGAGTGAATAAAGAACTTGCCTAAGGTTCACCAACACATATAAGTAAAAAGCATGAAGAGTGTGTTGTTTCAAGTCTCTTCATGCTAGTTTGTAGCTTAGTATCTTAGCAATACTTAGCTACATCTTCTTCAGTCATTTCTGTGTAAGCAAGACTAATGAAAGGTTGATCGTTGGCAGACTTCTTAGTCCAACCGCTGATCCAATACCACTTACCACCAACCATAGCCTTACCACGGCTATTAGGGTGACTATCTTTCATACGCTTCTCATTCTTGAAGAGTGCGCCACTGTTATTCTGGTCGTACTTAACAGTTTCTTCTGCACCAACCAGATCTTCTGCAACTACTTCCTGCTTATTTACTTGAGTCATCTTTATATCCTTTCAATTACAATTGTCGGCACTATTGCCATTTACTTCATTTTACAAGGCTCTAGGCTCTTGTTCAAAAAGAGCTAAAGCCAAGGAAGAAACACGGAGCCGAAGCCCGCAATACCTTATTTACAAATCCTTGCATACTTACGGAGATAACCATCTATCTCTTCTGTTGCAATGAGATTATATGTACGAGATTTACCATTAAGAACAAAGGTATGTTTCTCAATGTCACCTGCACACATATTATCCCAAATCTCTTCCATGATGTTATCAACTTCTTCATTGCTTGTAACTTCATGCACTGTAGCTTCCATTAACAACACCTCAATATATGATAACCTATATGATAACTTACAGAACTAGTATATGCAGTAATAGCTACAACATATATACCAAAGCAAGATGTTGCTCTGCTCTTGCTCTGTGCTTTTGATCTGTTTCAAATAGAGCTAATGTATTTGATGTAGTAAGAACTTGAAGCCCTCACACATATAATTTATACATCAGCAGGATTATCTACGTTCGACCGGTATAATTTATTGCATATACTCCAGAGCAATACATAGGTAGCATAGTCTGTAAGCCCCATGATTCAAGGGCTGCCATAAGACTATAGCAATATTGTATCCAATAAATTAGAAGGGCTATGATTCAAGGGCTGAAGAAGAAAGAAAAAGATTAGCAGCCCTTGTATTAATTAAAGATAAGAAAAAAGAGAGAAGCGTGGTGTGTCCGTCTACCACACTTTTCTGTATTAATTGCGAGCACAGATTCCAAGTGTTAACAGACTTGATTCGTCTGCCAAGAGTCTAGAACATCTTGTTGGTCTACTGTAGCTTACAGAACATGACGCTCTTGATCTTGATTTTAAGCTCTTGATCTTTTTCAGAAAGAGCTAAACTTGAAGTCTGCACGGAGTCCTTATGTTGGACTAATACCTAGCGATAGCTCACAGACTTCTAGCTTCTTTGATTCTTGATTCAACTATATATACTAATTAAATAATATATATAGGTGAATCAAGGCTGTACAAGCCCTTGATTCGTCTGCTGCTTATTCGAAGAAATATGCTCCTTCTATCTCTAACATTGATTCATTGAATACATTCTCCACAATATTCAGCTTGTCATAATCAAATCCTACTTGATCACACAAATGCTTCAATGGATTGTTATCAATGAATATAGTCTTGTAAGCTCGCTTGATACATCCTTGTAACAAGTGAACACTAGCAGCATCACAACGGAAGCAATCATGAATACTTACAAAGCCCTTGATTCCAGCTTTCTTAGCTTCAACTGCCACAGTTCTTGCTATCAAAGCATCTAAGCCTTGAATGAAGTTGACTAGGAACGATGTTGCAAACCTCTCAACATCATACTCATTAGTCTTTATGGTAATGCCTGTGTTATCTATCTTACTACCAAACTCAAGTATCTTTTGTGCATCATACCTGATCTCAGTATAATCACGAGTTATCTCCTCCATACGATAACTAGCATGATCTACAACAGTACCATCAATATGTGTATAGATGATATGTGTCACATCATTACTCAAACACATCTCCTCAATGTGTTCTGCAAAGGCTTGTTGGAAGTTGGTTATCTTAGCTCCTAATACTTTCTTAACAGCATTGATAACAAGGTCAGCACGTTGATCATCATCTAGATCAGGATGCAGACTCAACAGCTTACTCATTAACACCTTACATCCTTTAACAGCAGGACGACCACCACTATACATGATAGCCATGTAAGCCTTCTTAATATCTTCCCTGAGAATACGATGATCTAACTTCTCAACTGTCAGGTGATATGGATCAGGTATCCTTGTGCTGCTAAAACCACAGGCTTGCAGTAATCCTAACTCATGGAACAAGATAGCATATATCTGTGTACCAGATGACTTAGCATCATCACCTATTGATATACGGCAGTCTACACTACCTTTAACAATGATCTGAGCTATATCAATACACAGTCTCACATACATGAATGGTGATTTAACTTTACAGTCATCACCCTCATTCAGATATTGTGCAAGTGCCTGAGAAGGCTTGATAGCTACGTTACGGATATAACGCTCATCAAGATACTTGTCATCACTAACACAATCTGCTAACTCTACAAGCAACTTCTTATGAGCATATGATCCAGCATGTACAATGCTTACATTCTGTGAAGAATATAAAGCACGATTCATATCATCACCTTGTGGGTTAACACCGTATGTAGCTCTGAAGTACATACGTCCACGGTCATCCATATCATACTCACTATAGTATGAACTTGATGGATGTAGAGATTGTGCTCCTTTCAATGTTGCAAATGCTGACAACCAAAGCTCATGTTTATATGTTAGCTTCTTAGTTGCAAGTACCACATTCATCATATGCTCATTAGTAGAGTATTCTGAACTCTGGAGATAATCACATGCTTCAACAGCTAAGATACTTGCAGCAACCAAGTTCTTCTTGAAGTAGTGAACACGACGATCAGCAGGATCACTTGATGTAAGTGGGCTGAACTTCATTCCCTTCATTATCAAGCTCTTGAACTTAGTGCTAGGGATGAAGCCATAATCCTCATCCTCTTGCAAGAAGCCACAAGTAGCAAGATACTCCCTTACTGGTTGAGATGCTATCTCTGTCTCCCTCCAGTTAAACTTATCACGATTCTTCTTAATGAAGTAATCAAGATACTCGAAGTACTCAGCCTCAAGATGATGTAGTTCATCAGCTTCTTTGCAGTTATATATTGTGGCAAATACTGCCAAGGCCATTATCTGCCTCTCCACAATATTGAACACAAAGAACTCCTCTCTCCTCATAATACTCACGAAGATGCTAGGTACAGTAGATTGAATCATGAACTCATAGTTCTTCTCTACTGTTGTCTCCTCGAAGTGTATGGTACGAAGATCATCAACTTCGATCTTGTTGATCTTGTTGACTTTGTTAGCTGCTTTCGCAGACGCCAGTGTTAATGCTTTCATAGGTGTTGCTCCTTTAGTTACAGTTGAAGTTACAGTGTTGAATACATTATTCATGGTTATTCTCCAGTTACAGTTATGTTAGAAAGGTAAAACTTCACGGTTATCTTCAATCCAATTGTAGAGTTCAACATCCAACTCCTTATCTTCCATCTCCCTCCTGAAGCTATGTTCCCAGACTCTGATCTGATCAGCTATACCATCATCTTCAGCCCAAGGTGCTCCAAGCTCATAGTGAATGCCACCACAAGCATGATCCTCAGCTTGCGTTAGATACCATTGCTCATCGATATACTGATTCATGTCATCAATGATATTAAGTATTGCCAAGCGTTCCTTGGTATTCTCAATACCAAATTCCCTACGCAGACAATCTTCTGTCAAGATAGACCACATGTAGTTAAGTGTTAAGTTATTCATAGTTTGATCCTTAAGGTATACTGTAAGATGAACATCATTCTCAACTTGTTTGATCTTCCAATCTATTACACTACTCACACACTTCAACCTCTCAATAAACTGACACTCTATGTAAGGGCGAACACTACTAACAGCAGTGCCATAAATAGCCCATAACTCCATCTTACCATCAATGCTACCAATCTTCTTGATATCCAACAGTTCTTCTCCTAGTATGATGCAAGTGCTATTCTTCAGGGTGTTGTCAGCTTTAGCTTGAATGTTGCTCAGTTTGCGAATGAACATGGTTGTTGCTCCTTTAGTAGTTACAGTAGTGTTGGTAGTACAGGCATTAGTTACAATAGTCATTACTTCATATCCTTTTCATTACATACATTAGCAACATACGTGTTATGTGCATGAGCATCATAACACACAATAACATCATTATCATTACCACTAATAACGAGCATTGCAAATAGCGTCACGGCTATTATGAGTGTGAGTAAGACATACATTATCTTAGTCATTACTTAGTCACCTTACGTAGAGTGTTAATAACAACAACACTAATTGGATAAGACGCAACAACACACATAGCCAAGATTGCAATAGTCATATGTTTCTCCTTAAGTACAACACGTATACATTGTGTATACATACATTGTACAAAACCTGAGTATATAGCAAAAGAGTCTTAAGAGACTCCTTATACCAGACACCCATAGTCGGACACACACTGTATTTTATTTTTTATTTAAAACACACATACTGTATTTTTATTTTTATTTAGGACACACACACCGTATTTATAAAAAATTTTACAAACGCTAAAGGACACACGTGGCTTCAGCCACTACTACACACTACACACACGGGATTTTAAAATTTTTTGCGACTGCGGAAAAAAGACATTGTATCAAGGGCTAAAAAAAAATTTTTTATAACACAGACTATCTACTATATGTAATACTATATAATTATATTGGTCGATCTTAACTTTGGAAAAGATTATGCAATAACACTGTAGGAGGGAGCTAAAAAATATATTCTGAGCGTAAGCGAAAGAATATATTCTTTAGGTCACTCCGTAACAAATATAGATTATAAACAAAAGAAAGAAGAAGAAGAGCTTTCTTTTTATAATATTGAAATGGGAAAAGCTCCTTTTGGAGGGAGCTTTTCCTTATTTCATAAGTTACAATATTGTTAAAATACTATAATAGTATTGTTCACTTTTTTATTTAAAAGCTTTTTTAAGGCTCTTTTTCACTCATTTTTCCCAAAAATAGTTAATATTTAGCTAAATATTCCTTACTTTTGAGCGGCTTTTTGCAGTAAAACTTCCAGTGCGCGAGAGGTAACTTCTGCAGAATTCTGGCTTGCAATCAAAGCATCATCAGCAGTTTGTTGTGCTACAGCAATTTTCTGATCTTGTACAGCTTGTTGTGCAGCAACTTTGTCACGATAAGAAACAAATTCACCTTGAACCTTTTCTACGTCACCGTTAGTTGCACAGCCAGCCAAAACCATAGTTGCTACCAGAGCCATTGCAGTCATAAATACTTTCATTTGTATCTCTTTATATAATATTACTGGTCGAATGTAGATAAGCTCGACCAGTATAGTTAACTATTCCCAATTAAAGGAACAGTGCAATCAGCCCGACTGGAAGAATTTCCAAGAAGAACGAGCCAATGTTTTTGGGATAATAGTGGAAGTCAGCACTCTCGCTGGCTTTAGCCACATACTTATCCATCATTTCTTTATGCATAGCTGCTTGGTTAGTATCTCCCATTTCAGTATACATAACCCAATACTTTTGGTGTACTTCAGCCATTTTCAAGTTCTGACACATAGCAGACTCAAATACAGTAGAACCACCTGCACTAACAGTAGAACCAGAAGCACCCTCTTGACAAGACTGAGGGAACACTCCAGCAGCAGATGAAGCAGCTACATCTTTGTTATTAGCTGCGTCTACAAAAGTGTCAGTAGTAATATCAATAGAACTATTAGAAGAAGAACCAGAGCTAGAGCCGGAAGCTGCACTGGAACCTTCTGAGATAGCTTGTTGAATTTGCTGCTGCTTTTGTTGTTGCTCTTGTTGCTGTTGTTGTTGCTGCTGTTGTTCAGCAGTGCTTCTACTATTACCATTGTTGCCATTGTTGCCGTTATTACCGTTATTTAGTCCTGGAGGTATCTCAAATGGTGGTACAGCATAACTAACTGCTGAAACAGACATGAAGATACATACAACCAACATCTTTACAAGTTTCATTTATTTATTCCTTCTAGAATTGGTTTCTCCAGTTTGCCACAGGAAGTGCTGTGGCTCACTTAATGTTGTTCCACTTTAGGTTCAGGTGGCAATTCAATTGGTTGAGATACTTCGGGAGAACCTGCTGGAAGCTGTCCTCCAAATTCTACCTCAAACCATGCTTTACCTAAATAATATGAAACAGCATTTTCATCACCTGGAGGAACATAGTCTTCACCATATGTATCCATTAAATACATAGCCTTAGTAACTGGAGGTGTCTTAGGCCCAAATACTGTTAGCATTTGTTGGTAATAACCAGCAGCTGTTTTTGGCTCACCTGTAGATAGTTCTTCATCGCTATTAAACGGTGTAGCTCTAGTTGCAGCTTGCAGTTTAGCTCTGGTAAGAACTTCAGGTCTAAATGGTTTAGATAGGGCTTTTAATTGAAAGTCGTGATTATCTAAGATTATCTCTTGTTCACTCCTCATTTCATCCATATTAATAAACCTCTTTATAATAAGTAAATATTCCATTAGGGTTAACTTGTTGAGAGAAGCCAAACTTAGCAAACACTCTTTGCCAACCTTTCCTAGTTGTATGGAACACTACTCTTTTAGCCTTAAACACCATACTGGCAACATCATTTATAGCTTCAAATGCAGCAGTTATTCCTGTTATATCATCAGGAGGTCTGATATAGCCATGCCATATAACAAGCTCTTCCCCATTCATAAAACAAGTGAAGAAACCTTTAGCAACTAAGTCTCTGCCGCCCACAACAAACAACACCCTACCACTGCATATCAAGTCCATCATCTGGTTAAGGTTTTGTTTTTGACCACACCTATCAAGCCCTTCTTCTAGTAAGGACATTTGAGGGAAAATACCTTCTGCATCACTAATGATACTAAAATTGATTTTCCCTTTCATGGCCAAGTGAACCAGTGGAATGTACCATTAACTGTACCAAACACGTTTGTAGGCATATTGAAAAATGCAACAGTGTTTGGATTACTTGCTGTCCAGCCCAGATTGGTTACATATAACTTTTCTATCATGTTATTGTCTGTAATACGAAGTGTCTTAGATGCAGGCGCTGATCCATATAAATTAATATATCCACCAACTCCTGGCATATAACGTAACTGATCTATTTGCACTCCATTATAATCCCCCTCAAAATACCCCGCTACATTTCGATGTGTGCCCCATGAGCCGCTTCCTTGATCCCAATTCTGACATTTAGTACCAGCCCATTTACCGTGGAAATTAGCTATTGATATCAAACTATCAGGGTCTGGTCTCTGGGCAAGCCCTCTCCATTGCGTATTATTGAAATTACAATTCAAAAAACTATAAGGCTGTGTATATCTAAGTTGATTTGCAATATCATCAAACCCTAACTCTCCGCTACTTGGAAGCGCCATTTTTAAGCTCCTCTATTTCGGCCTTTAGTTCATTTACCTGGGTCTTTAATGCCTTTATTGCTTCTATAAACAGGCCAGCCATATTGCCGTAAGACACCGCCATAAAGCCTTCATTATCTATGGTAATAGCTTCTGGATGCTGCTCATACACTTCCTGAGCTATGACACCCGTATCTCTACGACCCTCTACAGTAGCATTAGTTCGTTCAAATGTATAACCATTTAGGGCACACACCTTATCTAATGCACCATCTATCTTTTCTATATTCTTCTTCAGTCTGATATCAGAATATCCTACTATGTTACCGTAAGAAGCAACAGTACACGCAGCAGTTGCAGTGTTACCACTTATAAGCAAACCATCGCCTGAGTGTCTTACTTGACATGCAGTTGAGCCACCCCTATGAAAGCCAATACTAACATCACCACCATTACTATTGTTAGTTAACTCTAATTGGCCTGTAGTATAGGTAGTATTAGTACCAGTGGTCATATTAATGGTAACTTTGCCATTAAGAACTGGCTGGTTTGCGCTGATACCTTTATTAGTTTGGACAAATGCAGTAGTTGCAGCTTTATTTGTATTGTCATTAGCTGGAGGCGCTGGAACAGTGAAACTTGCTGCTGATACAACCATATTCCCACCAGCAGAAGAACCATTACCACCAGTCACAGACAAACGACCATCATGATCTGTAACAGTTGCACCTGAGTGAAAGTCTATATAAGCTGTACCGGCCGTACCATCTGTTCTGCCTAATTCTATCCCACCAACACCTTTAGTAGCTACACTAATTCCACCCTCAAAAGAGGCAGTACCAGTAAATGCAGGAGAGGAAAGGCTAGCCTTATTTGCAAGACCAATCGTTACAAACGCAGTTGTAGCCAGCTGAGTAGAGCTGATACCTTGCGTAGCTGTTGGTGCCGAAGGGATGCCGGTGAATGTGGGACTGCTAATATTAGCTTTGAGATTATCTTGACTATCGACGTATGTCTTATCTGCCTTTGGAGTGACAGAACTAACCAAGGCTAATGTGGATACATCTACACCGTTCTTCAGCAATTTTCCTGTTGTATCAGCCCATTGTGGCAAGTAGTTTAAGCTGCTTGTAGCTGGGCCTACTACATCGCCTTGACTTCCTTTATTAGCTTGTACAAAGGCTGTAGTTGCTATCTGCGTTGTATTAGTACCAACTGTAGCTGTTGGCGCTGTTGGCGTACCTGTGAAGGCTGGTGAATTTATATTAGCCTTATTGCTTGTATAAGATGCACCTATTAGATGTGCAAAAGCAGTTGTGGCTATTTGTGTATTGCTTACTTCACCTGTAGCTGTTGGTGCTGTTGGCACGCCTGTTAAGGCTGGACTAGCAAGGTTAGCCTTATTTGCAAGACCTGTAGTAACAAACGCAGTTGTTGCTAACTGTGTGGTACTAACGCCCTGTGTAGCTGTCGGTGCAGCAGGTGTACCTGTAAATGTAGGAGAATTTATATTAGCTTTAAGGGCATCTTGTTGATCTACATAAGCAATAGTGGCTAGTGAAGGATCAGTTGGGCCTTCTGGCCCCTGTATTCCCTGCTCTCCTTGTTCACCTTGTATACCTTGAATACCCTGTGGGCCAACATCACCTTGGTCGCCTTTATCTCCTTTTAAGCCTTGCTCTCCTTGAATACCTTGAATACCTTGAATACCTTGCTCACCTTGTGGGCCAGTATCTCCTGTAAGTCCTGTATCACCTACATCACCTTTATCACCTTTATCACCTTTAGGGCCGGTATCACCTACATCACCTTGTGGGCCTGTTAATCCAATTGGCCCTTGTATACCTTGTGGCCCTGTATCTCCGGTAAGTCCTGTGTCACCCTTGGCACCATCTACACCATCAGCACCTGCTGGGCCTTGTATACCTTGCGGCCCTGTGTCGCCAGTATCACCTTTAACACCAGTTAGACCAATATCTCCTTGATCACCTTTATCGCCTTTAACACCGGCTGCCCCTGTGTCACCTATATCACCTTTTTCACCTTGTGGCCCTGTTAAGCCAATCGGCCCTTGTATACCTTGCGGCCCTGTGTCACCTACATCACCTTTAGCACCAGTATCACCAGTATCTCCTTTAGCACCAGTATCACCAGTATCTCCTTTTGGCCCTGTAGCACCAATATCTCCTTTTGGCCCTTGCTCGCCTTGTATACCTTGGGCACCATCTGCACCATCATTACCATCTAAACCAGCGTCACCAGTATCTCCTTTATCTCCTTTAACACCTTGTATACCCTGTTCTCCTTGTATACCTTGTGGGCCAACATCACCTTGATCGCCTTTATCACCTTTAGCGCCAGTAGCACCTGTATTACCAGTGTCACCTTTTGGCCCTTGGATGTTACCAGCATTAACCCATCCTGTAGGATTGGCGGCAGTTGTTAGGAATACATACATGTCACCAGCATTATAATCAACACCAGCAGCACCCTGATATATAATTGATTGACCTTCTAGTATTTGTAAGTCTGTAATAGGAACTCCAGGTGCATCCCAATCAGCAGGTATAAAACCATTTGTTGGCAGATCATTTGGAGTTTTAGTTGCACCAAAGGAACCAATGATAACAGTGGCCATACCATCTTCTCCGGTATCACCTTTGTCCCCTTTAACACCTTGTATCCCCTGTTCACCTTGAATACCTTGTGGCCCTTCATTTCCTTGAATACCTTGTGGGCCAGTATCACCAGTATCACCTTTAGCACCATCAAGACCATCAAGACCATCACTACCTGCTGGGCCTGTTAAACCTATTGGCCCCTGCTCTCCTTGTATACCTTGGTCGCCTTTAATACCTTGTATACCTTGATCGCCAGTATCTCCTTTCTCACCCTGTATACCCTGAATACCTTGAGGGCCAGCTTCACCTTGTATACCTTGCTCGCCAGCAGCGCCTGTAGCACCAGTGTCACCAGTGTCACCTTTATCACCTTTGGCTCCTGTATCACCTGTATCACCCTTGTCACCTTTAGGGCCAGGAGTTAGCGAGATGTTAGCTAGGTCATCAACTGTTGCTAATGTAGCAATATCTACTCCAGCTTTAAGGAGCTTACCAGTATTGTCTGCATATTGTGGCAAGAAGTTAACTGTACTATTAGCAGGGCCACTAACATCACCACCACCAGCATTGGCAACACTAGCTGCTACGAATGCTGTAGTAGCAATCTGTGTAGTATTAGTACCTAATGTTGCTGTAGGAGCAGTAGGTGTACCTGTTAATACAGGACTATTCAAATTAGCTTTACCAGCAAGGCCAGCGAACACATAAGCAGTTGTCGCCAACTGTGTAGTGTTATTTCCTTGTGCTGCTGTTGGTGCAGCAGGAATGCCAGTAAATGTAGGAGAAGCTATATTAGCTTTGAGGTTATCAGCATTGTCTACATAAGTCTTAGTTGTAAAGTCAACTAAGTCTGCTGGAGTTGCAAATGTACTTACAGGAATACCACCTTTAAGGAGTTTACCTGTAACACCATTCCATTGTGGCAAGTAATTATCAACACTAGAAGCAGGGCCGACAACATCACCGTCTCCACCGACAGGACTTTGGTTAGCAAGAACAAAAGCTGTGGTAGCAATTTGTGTACTATTGTTACCAACTACTGCTGTAGGTGCTCTAGGAATACCAGTGAAGGTTTGACTTTCAACTCTTGCAAGTTCATTCCAAGGTTCCCAAACACTACCAAACTTAGTTCTGGTAAATACTCTCTCAGTTACGTCTGATTCATATCTCTGACTACCACTACTGGAAGATTCCATAATAGTATGTAGAGAACCACCTTCAGCAATAGGTATACCAGTGCTACCAGCAATAACTCTACCATAACTTGTCACAACAACAGCATTAGCATCTGTTACAGTAGGAGCATATCCAAGTAAACCACCAGCACCTACAAGCAACACTCTTCCAGCAGTAGCATCGCTCTGTGTTGTTTGTGTGGTAGCATAGGCACTATTACCAAGTACATTACCAGTTTTAATTAGCTTACCACTGTCATCAGCGAACAATGCAACTTGATTTATTGCCGAACTTGCAGGGCCAGTAACATCACCTCCACCAGCATTAGAAATACTCGCAGCAACATACGCTGTAGTCGCAATCTGTGTGTTATTACTTCCTAGCGTAGCAGTCGGGGCTGTGGGAGTCCCTGTAAGCGCCGGAGAGACGAGCGGAGCCTTGGCAGCTAGTAGGGTATCGGTTTCGCTTGCTCGCCTCACCTGCGAGCCGCTGGCCCCTGCTGGAACGATTAATGCCCCTGTCAGAGTGCCGCCAGACAGCTTTAGATAGCGTAAATCGTTCGCTGCGGTACTAGCTGTATATAAGTACCAGAAGCCTTTACTGGCACTATAAGAGATGTTAGCACCTACAGGACAAGTAGTAGGCTCTGGTGTTCCAGTAGATGAATCAGGAGGAATAACATTCAACACACCTTCTACAGTTATGGAGTACAAGTCTCCACTAGAGGCTCCAGTTGGTAGTTGTCCACCACTAGCATCCCAACCACTAATGAAGTTAAATCCACCAATAGATATATACTCAGATGGTATATGTCCAGTAGCATCTAAAGGAGCAACACCACTGTTAGCACCCTTTTGTGATAGTGGTATATATGTACTACTTACATCTGTAACTAAAGCATATTGAGGATGGTCATTATCTGCCAACCCTGTTAACGCTCCATGATCTACAACTGGTGTTGGTATAAAACCATTAATATTACCAGAGTGTATAACTTCATATTGTGTGCCTGGAGATGTGGCTGGTTCGAATTCTAGCTTATCTCCAGAGGCACTTTTAATGTTATTAGTAATTAGTTCATCAGTGGTAACACCACTAACAACAATCATACCATTAGCATCTTTAAGTACAGGTCTTACAAGTCCTGTTCTTACGTTTACACCGTTTTGCAATCCAACTAATTCTAATGGATTGTTATTATTGCCTAGTGGAAATTCACTAAACTTCTTACTAGCCATAGTTATCTCCCTACTTATATTTAACGCATTTCATCATAAGGATACCAGCAGGCAAGTTAAATGTATTACCTGTTGCGCCTGTAGTTCCTGATTGTGAAGTGGATCTCTGATCTGGAGCACCACCATCATCAGTGTAGCCACCAATGGGTTGTTGTGCTGTAAAGGTGTGAGTGTGGCTTTTAACTTCACCAGTAGTTGTAAGACCTGCATAAACACCAGCACCGTTAAGTGTAGGTTGCCAACCTGGACACCAAGGCATACCAAATGTTGTAGAACCATTACCAGCACCCCATTGAGTACCTATTGCAGCAAACAACTTTGCATATGTAGTTCTTGATATATCAGTTGGTTGAAAAGGTAGTGTTAGATAACCATCAGGAGCCACAGCACCAGCAAAGTCTATAACGCTTCCAATTGGTGTAGGCATAACTAAGCTGGCAATAAAAGCCCTAATCCAACTTGTGTTAACTACTTTTGTACTATCATCACTTTGAGGTACTGTAGGAACAGTAGCTTGTGTTGTTACATTAAGTGTAGTTAGTGTAGCTGTACTATTACTTACATTAACACCACTAATATTGCCACCAGAAATAGTTACGTTATTACTATTTTGAGTAGCAATAGTTCCTAATCCTAATGTATTTCTTTGTTCAGTGTTGTTGTTATCATCTAGTATGGCTAGTCCAGCAGCAGTAACTACTGCATTGTTTCCTTTAACCTTTTTACCAGTAGTTCCGTCAAACAACACCATAGAGTTATCTGTGGATGAAGCAGGGCCGGTAACATCACCAGTAGATTGTAGTACAATAGGATCTGTCATATAACCTCCTTATGTGTTAGAGACTTGTCTGTCAGTAAGAGCCTTAGCCCATATCTTCAGAGAGTTGTAAGAGTTAGTTATTTGGTAGTCAGGATTTAATACAATCTGACCATCTGTTGGTAGATTTACTACAGCAGGAACACTTGCATAAAGAAAACCTTGCACATATGTTCTTATAGTTGTTCCATCATATGTAACGCCAAACTTTAATGGAGTATTTACTACTAGGAAAGATGCTGGTAAAACTACTATTGATTTTTGTACACCACCTTCTGAGTATAGATATATTACACCTTCGGCATTCCTATAAAACCCACTATTCTTTGTTCCAGATGGATAACGCAATAACCAACCCCAAACACTTTGTGCAATACCAAGTTCACAATCTAATACTATTGTATAATTTTGAAAACCAGACAAATTATTTAGTGTAGGGTATCTTAAAGATTCTGAACTCAGGCTATCTAACTGTAATCCCTTAACGGATTGTCTAGGCTCATTAAGTCCAGCAGTTGCAGCTTTACCACTTTTATTTATATAGCCTCTGCCTGCTGGTGCAGTAAATACTACATCACCCATTCCATACTTAATATTAATACTATTTCTAAAGTCAACACCGAAGTCCATGAAAGGAGGTACAAATGTTGCTTCCACAGATTCCCTTAATGGTAGATAGTCTGCTTCTGATAATAGGTTAGTTGAAGCTCCAAGGTCATTGATAAATACAGCCTGAGAGGTAGCATCCAAACCAATCTTAGCAACACCTTTTTGAATGAAAGTACCGCCAGTATCACTATTAATTTTTGCATTTAAGTTAGCAGCACCTACACCTGTAGCTGCGTTCAAATGATTAACAAGTCCAGTATAAGAACCACCAGTTACAGGAACAGCACCAACTTGTGCTGCTGTAACTACATGAGGGTTAGCTCTGTTTGCAACGTGGTTATTAATGTCTGTTTGAGGTACATTAACTTTGGCGTCTATTTCAGCTCTTGTGTAGGTATCAAGGATAGCACAAGTAAGCTGATGAGGATTAGACATATTAGCAGTATGACTATTCCAGCGATTAACTTCTGTATCATACTGTGCCCTTGTAATCTGTATTGAAGATCTTTCCCATTGTGTAGCATTATTGTTCGGAGTAAGTGTAGTAGATGGAGCATTTACTTTAGATACATAAATAAAACCATCAGCTTCATTCCAAACTGTTGCACCATTAACATAAGTAATATCACTTCCCCATTGAAACTGACCACGTTCAGCTAGAGATAGTGTATTAGTATCATGTCTGTTGTTAATAAAGTTAAGCATCTGATAGATAGGGATCTCAGCAATCCAACCTAAGTTGTACTTATCTGCTCCAGGATCTATATTTGGTGTTGCTGGTGCAGCAGCCCAAACTCTCCCTAAGACTTTTGTATCCATAATTAATACCTCTTAAGTTTGTATGTTGAGTTTCTGTCTAGGAGTTAACCTATTAATCCATACTTGGAAGTTACGGACATTGCCAGTGTTTCCAAAGTAGTAGGTTAGTGAGTCTGATAGCAAGTGCATATCCCTTACAAACAAAACATCATTGAGAACATAAGCTATAGTACATTGTGTAGCACCCAACATGTCTGGAATGTCTATGGTTATAGTAGTATTAGCATTTAATTTAAGACCTTTTAATTCAAATGCTGGTACGTTGGGCTGTGCTACTTGAGCGTTACCAGACCTATCTGTATAAGCTAATGTCCCACTTCTACTATAAGTTATGTTGGCAGTAGAAGAAAGATCAAACTTTAGTGGTATTGATATATCTCTTACAGGTAATGTAAATAAACCATTATAAAGATTTCTAGCATCTATATATGTGTCAGCAGACAGTAGCATTTGCCACTTACCACCTAGTCTATAATCCGAAGTACCTAAGCCAATACCACCATCATTATCTCTGGCAAGAATAATCTTGTCAGAGTTGTACATAAGCTCACCTTGACTACCAACCTTGAAACCATTTAGGTAGTTAATTCTGCCAGTGAAATTGCCACCACCAAGTGCAGGAAGTGTACCAACACCTATAGCAGTTTCCACATGAGGGTTTGACTTATTGTTTACATGATTGTTAGTGGTAGTTACTATTGGAGATAGCAAACCATCTATTTGGCTTTTAGTATATCCACCTATTTGTGCAATAGTCTCACTATGTGCAAGTGGCGTACCAACATGAGTATTATGTTGGCTGAACATACCTTGTGTAATACCATCATATGCAGCTTTGGTATATGCAAGAACAGGAGTCCAATCTTCATCAGCAAATGTTTCTGGCCCTTCTTGTTTAAGATAGTCCATGTATTCTGAGTAAAGAGTGTCAACACCATCTTCATGTATAATAGGATTGACAATATCAACCACACTAATAAACATCTGAGGTACACCATTATATATAGCAATGGCACCAAACTGATAGTTAACTGTAGATTGATATAGCTCCCAACCATTCTGTAGCTTCTGAAGTTCTATATCTTCAAACCTTTTGAGTATATAGTTTTCCCACTCTTGAGGTTCAGTTTCTGCTTCCCACCCTTTCAAATACTTACCTGGGCCACCTTCACCACTAGGATGATCTACATCATCATCAGGGTCTACTACTTGTGAGAAAGAGTCGGTGGCCCAATTGTAATTAAGTCTACTATATCTTGTGGCCATACAACCTCCCTACTTTAAGTAAACTCTCATTAGTATATGGTGTAGTATCAATGATACCACGGTTGTCTTGTACTACGAACTTTACACCAGTAGGTCTTACCATGTTCATAGTCAGACCAATACCTACACGCTGCAATTGTCCCAAGTTTTCATGGATAGTAATTAATGCATTGTTAGGTGAAGGCTCTGTTATCTCTGTATCACACTGCATACCAACGACATAATCTATAAAGTTAAGTACGTGTTCAATTCTACAATTGGTGCTATTTTGGATAATTTTTGCATATATAATGTTACGATAACTTGAGTCATCTAGTATCAAATCATTACTGTCTAGTTGTCCTCTGCCCTTATATACACCACCTAAAGTTCTATCATAGTAAGAGCCAATAGAAGGAACTTTAGATTCAGGATCATCATAGAAACCAAAGTAACCAATAGGTGAAGCACCATAGAAGATACGACCTATACCTACAATCTCTCCAATAATATCTAGTTGATAACCATAAGCATCTGCTAAGTATCTATAGTTAATAGTATCTTCAATAGCTTTAACTAATATATCTATTTCACCCACAAAAGCTTTAATGTAGTTTTGTAGGTTTGGAGAATCTTTGTATTGCCATATGAGTATATCTACAACTTTTTCTGTTGGTACGATAAACTCTACTGTTTTGCTTGGTTTAAGAGCCACTTACCACCACCTTGCTAGTATCTGTCCTAGCTCGTTGCTGTACAGTTATTGGCAAGTCAGCTGTACCCATAGTGCCAGATGCAGTAAACTTAATAGTAATACTCGTTACTGATACATTAGGTGTAGCTTCAAGAACCACGTTAAACAGTTTAGACCAAACAACATCATCAGATATTTGCAAGTTGTTTATATACTCTACAAGTGCATTCTGTGCAAGACTTTCACTATCAAGTGAAGCACCTTGCAGCTTCTTAATCACAACAGCAATATCAATATCAATAGGTACTGGCCTGCTAATACCAATAGGGTGAGGATAGCCTCTAGTGTCATATACTTGAGTAACAATATCACCAAAAGCTTGACAACCAATTGGTTTGTTATCGTAAATAGCCTTAGAGATTTCCTCTGGAGTACCACCCTCTACAATAGTTAAGAAGCTGTGAGCAGGTATACCATTAACAGGAACATTTTCATAGTTCTCAATAATAGCAATATAGGGAAGTCTCAATCTAATAACTGCTGCATATATAGCATCAATAGAAGATGTACCAGCGTTAACTACTAAAGATTCCCTTCTGGCTCTTAGTGCTGGATCTTCTTCTGAGATAATACCAGTGATTCCAGGCTCTAGGTTAGTTGCAGAAGATAAGCCTGCAATAACATCTGTAATGGTATTTACTTCGTTAGCTGCAATGTATATAGCTCCAGGTGTTGTACACTCAGCAGTTACTACTTCTGGTATTACAGCATCAGCTATAGTAGCAAACTCCAAATCATCAGAAGTTTTAATTATATATCCTTTTGGTATCAGTGTGCCGTTCGATCCATTGAAAGTAATAGCAACTGTTGTTGGCTGGTTACTAATCCTAGTTACACCATTCAGTTCACATAGTTTATCTAGTCCTACACCAAAAGAACTGGAAGGACTATAGGCATTGTAAGCAGCCTCAGCTTGTTGCCACATAGTTGCAAGCAAGTTTGATATAACACCAATTACTTGACCATCAGCACTTTCAGGTGATGTATCAAATCCTGTACCAAATTTTGCAACCATGCTGCTATTAATATCGTTTGTAATCTCTACTAGGCTTCTAGGTATGAAGCCTTCATTCGTAACTCCAGCCATATTAGCCTCCTACTGTTATATTGTTTGAGAACTCTCCCCAATCTGATTGGGCAACAAATGTGATTGTAAGTATCCTAGTATCTTTATTCAAACTAAGTTCAATATTTAATACATCCTGAACATGATCTACTTTTCTGATCTCATCTGTTACCAGAGCTTGTATTAAGGATATGTCTGGAGCTTTAGTGAATACACTATCAAACCAAGGCATACCAAGCTCAGGATTAGGAGGCCACTCACCAAGAATAGTTTGTAGTCTGTTCCTAACTAGCTGTGCTGTTAGTGCTAAACCCTCTACTCTCTCTGCACCTCTGCCTACTATAATGTCCCAAGTAAAGGGATCTAGTTGTAAATTTCCTGCCATATATTACTCCTTAAGCATCAGGTATTGGCCCATGGTTGTGAGTATGAGTGGACAGGTTAACAGTCTTAGCTGTAACTTCAGTGTTAGACTTTATAGTTCCCGTCACCAGAAGCTCACCAGTTATTTTGACATTACCTGTGATGTTTGTATTTGGAGCGGTAACTTCTACAAGACTGTTAGCAACTACTTTTACAGTAGGTGTAGTCAAATCAAGTTCCACTTGAGATAGAACTTCTATTACACCATTTGGCTTAAGTGTTATACGTTGACCTCTATCTACATTTCTTAATTCTACATCTGTAGGGCTAAAATTAGGTATTGCTTTAGCTACTGGATTAAAACCAACTATACATAAGGTGTCATCTATATCATGATCCTTAAAATATGCAGGTTTAGGTATACCAGAACTATACTTACCTATCTCATCAGAATTGTTATACAACCAATGCTCATAACCTTTCTGGCTGAATATAACTAAACAACTGTCGCCAACAGCTATAGGGAAAGTAATACTGTAACTACCACACTGAGGGAAGTGTACAGGAACGTCAGTAAGTATTGGATATTGTATAGTTTCATAAAGAGTGCCAATACCATTATAAAACCTTTCCATAGCTAACTTAACTGTAGCTAATTGTGTCACAGGATCAAATGAAGTAATGGTTCCAGGATATGCAGTATTTGAATTACTCATACATTCACCAATATATTACTGTCATCTATTACCTGAGATAAGTCTCCAGGTTCTATAATAAATAACCTAATACCGCTAAACTTAATTGGATCTAATTCTGCATCAGCAGCGTTTACAACATAGATATTAAATGGTATTCCATACTGTCCCAGTATGTTAACTCCACCTCTAATACATAAACCTTTAATTGATACATCATTATATCTAAAGTCGCATATCCAACAGAAGGTGAATATATTCCACCTCATTGCTGACATATATACTGTACCACCTTTATAATCAAAAGTGTTACCATAGCCTCTTTCAACTCTAATTCTCTTAGCCATTAGCATCTACTCCTGTAGCTACCTGTAAGATATTAACTCCCTGTTTAGTAAGCATACCGAACATGTTGTCCAGCCATGAACCTGTAGTATCATTCTTTACAGCTTCGAGAGCCTTAGAAAGTTCAGGGCTTATATAACCTGCTATGCCACCCTCTACCATGTACAACTTTTCAAATGATAAGCTAACAGGTAGCACACTGGAGTTAGAAACGTTCTGAGTAATTGAGGCACTTCTTATAACACTGTTCTCATATGTACCAAGAATAGTAGATACATGAACAATAGTACCTTGCATTACAAGTTCCTTTATAAGTTCAAACGCATCTTTTGTAGGACTACTATCTTTGTACATAAGGTTATCAACAACATTACCGGCACTGCCCAGCAAACTTCCAAGTACAGGACTTCCTCCACGAGCAAGCATACTGCCAGCAACTTTACCTACAGTACCTACGGATACAATATCAACAGGCATAGCAACATCTGTAACCCAACCATTCAAATTGAATTGTGGATTCTTTCTTATAGTGTGTTCGCTAACAATAAAACCATTACTAATTGGATAACCAGTTACTTCATTAGAGAAGTTATGACTTTCAGATAGTACAACATCTAATGACATAGACTTCCAAATAGTTGTGTCTAATTCTTCAGGTTCATTTTTGGCAGCTTCTTCCTCCCCAAATATGGTGCCTTTAATTGCACTAACACCTTTGTCTAGTTTATCACCTATCCATTCTTGAGCTTCATTTACATAGCCCTGTGCTTGCTGTAAAAGATTCTTTTCTGGTTCAGTCTCTTTCTTACTCTTCTCCGTACTCCAGAAGATTATTGATTTAGTAAATGCCATAATTAATCTCCTTAATCATTATGCAGTTGATTAGCCATAGCTAAATAGTTTAGTGAATGTTCACCAACTCCTTTCCCTTCATACTTGCCGTGGTTTACTATGTTATCTGACAACTCATTACCAGCAATATAGTTTCCATAGAATGCTTCAGGAGTAAACTTATCTCCATACCTTGACTTAATTTGCTCAATGTATTTCTTAACACCTTGCACACTTTGTCTAAAGTTTGTTCTATCTTTTACACCTAAATTGCTGGCTGTATCTGGCATAAACTGGAAAGGCCCAACTGCTCCTGCTGGAGATACAGCATTCATTTGTACTTCATTGTGCCCTCTATTTTCTATTTGAGCTACAGTCATTATCATTTCTTTAACATCTTCTCTTCCACCAGATGCTTCTTCTATAACTCTCATTTGGTCATCATTAAACTTAACCATTTTTGCAGCTTTAACACCTTTATCTACATTACGATAAGTATCACCAGTTGGATTTCCTGGGAAACTAGCCTGTAGCTTACCATTAGCATTAAAGATTATCTGAGGGTCACTAGGACGATAGCCACCTTTAACACCACTAGCATTCTGTGCTGCTGCACTTCCTGTAGTAACATACTCATTAAATACAGTACCAGTTATGTTTGTTTCCCAAGTGTTAGTATAGTTGCTACCTGTATGCGACACGTATCTTATCTGGTATCTTTCATAAATCATATAACCAAAAGCTTTAGGGTCACGTATTAATATTGATTCATCACCAATACCGAATACGTTATATTCCTGTGTACCACCATCACCAATTTCCATTAGGAAAGTATAGTCAAGAATATCTCCAGCCTTAATAGCACCATCGAGATTCAGTTTAATATTCGTTGATGCTACTGTAAGTTGTGGTGTCCCTTTAATCATCCAAGGTTCTACTGTATGAACTTTAGCTTCACCACTAGCAATTTGATCTACAACAGTTCTAGAATTAACATCACTAATAATTTTTACATAAGAGTCTGTGAGTTGATAGTTAAAGCCTAGCTGCCTGCCAAGGCGTATCAACTCACTAGACATAGTTCCTTCTATAGTATATGTATTCCTGACCTCACTAAGTACATCTTTGTTCATTCCAATATATACTGTAGAGTTAGGTATGAAGCCACCTTTACTTACGATAGCTTCAATTATCTCCTTATTAGTATATCCTACAAATGTACCTGTAAGTAGTAGTGGCTTAATAGGTACATAAGCCGAACGGGGAATACACCACATAGTAGTAACATGGTTAGGAAGTTCTTTCCGTCCCCATGTATTAGTAATGAAACCTTCCATAAGAACATCCATCTTTCCATCTTCGTAACCAGCACTTAGGATGAATGTCTTATCTTTAATAGTGTACAACGACTGGACGAACTCAGGACTAAGGTTATAAACATCAATCTTAAGTTCGTCAGCATTCCAGCCTATCTGACTTTGCAGAATAAAATCTATTCTGTTTAAGGTGATAAGCTGTATGGTTTGATCTTTAGCTTTTACTTCTAATACAATCTTTCTCTTCCACATAGTACCTCCTTAAACAGTGCCTAATGCTCCATCAGGCTTAATGGCTGCTGCTACAGTTTTATCACCTCTGTTTCCTACGAAGTTGATATTACTGCCGTCAATTGTAACCAGAACATTTACATCTTTATTATTAGATGCTTGTGGTCTACCTTGTGCTTTCTCCCAATCTTCAGCAGACTTATCGTACTCACTCTTATAACCTCTTTCCTTCTTCTCTAATTCAGGGTTATGTTCCCAAGCAGGATTATAGTTATTATCTTTAGGAAGTTGTTTAGGAGAATGTCCTAGTCCGTAGTTCATATCTTTAGTTAGGTCTACCAGACTTTTAGTTAAACTATTCTCAGCACTCTGTGGAAGATTGCTCAAGTCTTTAAGGGCACCATTTACTTTGTCTGTGTTTGCTTTTGCTTCAGCCTCCCTTTTCTCTATATTTTCTGGAGACATACCTAAAGTTTTACTAACAGAACTAAAGATATTTGCATTCGGGCCACCAGTGTTAAAGTTGTCATATATGTCAGCGCCATATACAGCAGCCATACCACCAAGATTGTCCCTATCTGTAAGGAATTTTGAGCCTTGTGCAAGAGCCAGTACAGAGTGTTGAGTATCTCCGGAGTGCCCTAGTCTTAGTAAAGATGAATCAAGACCTCCAGACAACATCATAGAAGCTAAAGCTCTTTCACTATATTGTCCATTATTCTTGGCTCTTATAATAGAGACAAGTGCTGCTGGATCATTAGAGTGCTGCATAACATCTTCGAAAGTAACTAGACCTCTCATGGCAGCTACAAGTCTTTTAGCAGAGTCAAAGTTACCTGACTCCATTCCACCTGCCATTAAAGATATGGTACTCATTGCACCAGAGCTTTGACTCTGAGTCATTCCTCCAGCAGCCATCATTATACTGTTAGTAGTATATGTTGTAGGATCCATTCCAATATCATATGCAGCACCAATAAATCTATCAGTACCTTTAGCTGCAATATTAATACCAGACTGTAGAGTATCTACAACATCACCAACAAGACCTGCAACGGAAGCTCCTTTAGATTTTCTTTTAGGAGTAGCAGCACCACCATTTTTGGATGCAGATGATTTACCTCCACCTCCACCTCCACCGCTACCACCACTGGCACCAGTTGTTCCACCAACTCCTTTAGCAGCTTTAGCATCATCCTCTCTTTCAACCATAGCACCATGCTTCTTGCTTAGGATGTAAGGAGTCTCACCACCTTCTGCCAACATTGCTTCAATTTCTTTTAGCGGTTTTCCTTTGAACTGTCCTAGTCCTTCAACACCACGTTGAATATCTTTAGCAGCTCTTAAGCCCCATGTAGGGTCACGCTTAAATGTATGGTCACGAAGCTCTAACTCTTTCTTTTGATTATACGTTCCCTGTACAACAGTCATCTGATCTAAGTTACCAACATGCATTTGATGTTGTGCTTGATGATAATAATTCTTAAAGTCCTGAAACTCTGCCGTAGACTTAATTTCCAAACCTTCTCTCATAGGTCTGCCAGCTTTATCTACAAGCAACCTATCAATGGAAGTACCACCAGGAAATTGACTGTTAGTCAACATTGGCATCTTCATTGCTGTGATACCAGTACCACTAAACTTAGATTTCATATAAGCATCAGCAATAGGATCTTCCATGTCCACACCACGTTGCATGTGTTCATTCATTGCTTGAAACTTATTACTTGTTATATCGCTAAGTCTCTTACCAATTGTATTATTCAGCTTCTCATCAGAGATAGGCCCAAGACCTTTTACTCCTCTGTTGTTTCCAATCCAACTACTAATAACAGATGAAGTGGGAGTCCACTGTCTATCTTCGTGCCACTGTTTAGTACCTTGTTCTGCACCTCTAGTTAGTTGAGGGTTAGCTGCAAGATACGCTGCTAGTGGATCAATATTTCTCCCTAAGCCTAAGCCTGTACTAAAGGAACCTGCTTTACCAACAAGATCAGAACCCATGTTGCCGTCATATCCAATATGGGCAGGTTTGATAATTGTAGGTGCAGCACCTCTTGTAGTACCTTCACTTGCTCTATCATTGACATTTACATTAGTCTGAGAATGTGCAGCAGCAATTTCTGAGTTTGTGCCAGCTAAGTTTGGTTCATCCATTGCAGGTCTTGCATTAGCAAAGCCTCCACCTTCTCCAGACATACCTCCTCTATCGCTTCCTCCTACTGAGCCTGATGAACCTGAAGCTCCAGTAGTATTTACTACTTCTTCTTCTTCTTCCTCAAACTCCATAGGCATAGCCATTAGCAGTGCCATTTTATCTTCTTCTGACATATTGGCAGTATTAGTATTCCACCAATCTTCTAATGTATTTGCCTTTTGTTGTGGTGTTCTTATTAGTTCATTATCTGCAACACCAGTATTGTGTACCCACTGTTCTATGAGTTCTTCTATTCTTTCATCCATAGTTCTACTATGCTGTTCACCATAATCATCTGGAGTGAACATTGGATAGTCAGGAATATAATCACCAGCTCTATCTTCCCAATTACCTGTGAACTCATCATAGCCACTAACTCTATTAGGATTAGGTGCAGAGAAGTTCTCATTGCTTCCGAACGTCTTGCCAAAGTTTAGCTGGCTGCGAAAGAACTCATCTTGAAATTCTTCCATCATAGACTTGTATACAGGCCTGCCACTACCATCTAGTGTCTCACCTGCATCAGTACCAATCATGCCAGAAGGTCTAAAGTAGTTATCAAATGTCTTTCTTAGTTCATCTTCATTAAACCCATAGTCTCTCCAATCTTCTGGTGAGATACTGCCTTCTTCCATCATCTCTTCTAGTGACTTCTGAGTTATATCTGCAATAGGTTTGTTCCATACCATACCAGCTTGGTCAGGAACTTTATCCATACCTACGCCATATACGTTAGCAGCTTCTCTTGTAATCCTATTTATTGCAGCTCTCATAATAAGTTTCTGAGAGTTGCTCTCTATCTGGTCAACACCTTCTTTGCCATACCTAACGCTTGTTACACCGAAGCCAAGTAAGGAAGATACTACATGCTCTTCTCCACCATATATCTCAGAAGGATGACCTTCTTTATTAAGTGGAAACTTAATACCTTCACCAAACTTAGCCCTCATATCAATCATAGAAGGTAAAGCTTCTGTATAGGAAATAGGTGCAGTAGGTTTTACTCCAGACAAATCTCCAGCTTTAACTCCGGATTTAAATGCCTCTTCGAACTCTCCAATTAACATAGCATTATGAGCACCAACATTCTTAAACTGTGGTGGCATAGTATGTGCTAAGTATCTAGCAACTTTAGGAACCATATCCTCATGGCCTTCCTGAACATACATACGAGCTACGGCATTAAAGTATTCATCAATACTGCTGTTCTCATGAAGTCCCATAGAGTAATACTGCTGAGACTTAAAGTCATCTTCACTATAGTCCATCCAACCATCAATACCTTCCTCTCTTTTCCTCACTCCTTGTAAGAAATCTATAGAGCTAATCTGTTGGTAAGATGGTAAATCACCTTTAGTGTAAAGACTGTAGTCAAACTGCATAAACTCATCTGTAGCAACTGGCCCCCTTATAGGGATAACATCAGTTGATCTACGAGGGTCATTAGTAAACTGCTGAGAAGCACCTCTATTGAAATGCCCAAAGATAGCTGCAACACCTCTCAATGCGAGTTTGTTATCACCTCTCATTGGGTTCTTGTCACGATACTTTCTTATACGATCGTCAGTGTCATCTTCATATTCATCTTCATATTCAACAACATTTAACATACCAGTTGTTGATCTTTCTCCATCTTCTTCACTAACTTCATTGAGAGCGTCTAGTTGACCTTCCCAACTATCTTCACCTAACTTACCAGTAAGATGACTTATGCGAAGATGGTTAGAGTTAATTATACCAAAGATAGATAACTCATCTTTACTAAATACACTGCCTCTTTCAGCTATAGGAGTTTCATCATACAGCTGTGCCTTACTAAGAACTTGAGATAACACATCGTCATATCCCATAGCCTTAACTTTACCAGCCAAGATAACTTCAAGTGTCATCTTGTCAGCAGCTTCCTGTACTGTACCTGTACTTAGTTGTCCAGTCTCTTCCTTAATAGTCATCTCATTATATTGAGCTAAGTCAGACTTCTTCTTTCTATCATAAGAAACTTTTCTTGCAGTAGATGGTGAAAAGCCTTTAGCTTTTAAATCTTCTTCTGCAAACCTATTAAATTCTTCTATGTTAAGTGCTTCATATACTTCAGAAGTACTGAACTTTTCTACAGCATTATTTACATCATACTCCAAACCTCTTTCAGTCTCTGGAGTACCTGACAGAATATAGTGCATAAGCATATAGTCTTTAAGTCTTTGCTTTTCAAACTCAAAGTCTTGCTTTCTTCTAAATACTTTGTCAGCTTCAATTCTATAATTATATGTTTCGTATGCAGATTCAACTTTGGTTACTTTAAGTTCCTCTTGTACAGTCTTACCATTGGCTCCTGTAACAGCAACGAAGTGCTTAGGTTGATCTGGCAATTCTTTCTTGCCTGCTACCATTGGTGTAGCTATAGCTTTCTTGTATAACTTATCACCTTCTCTTGAAAGTGATCTAATCCATTTACCTTTCTTCAAGGTAAAGTTTCTTACTTTGGCACCTTCTACAGCATTATCCCAAGTTACTGTTACTGTTCTGAAAGAGCCTGCTGACATTGTTTCGCCAGCCTTTGTTCTAGGATTCTTCTTATCCCATTTTGCTTTAGAACCTTCTGGGTCTTTTTTCCTAGCCATAGTTATTCACCTCTCTTGAGACGTTCTTTAAGGTCAAGCAATTCATGCATCATAAACAAGTCATCAATACTATATGTACCATCTTGCAATTCCCTCATTAAACAGAGAGGTGGCTCAACAACTAGAGGACGATGCAGATAGTAATTAAGAGCTGGGAAATCTTTATCCAATTCTTGATCTTCTTCCTCAGTCTCATATATTGTATTACCATCTGCATCCAGTTTTATAGAAGTAACTTGTTCTTCAACTACTTGCTGCTGTCTTTTGTTTGCTGACCTTGCTCGAAAAAATCTTTGAAGTTTACCTCCAAAACAAATGCAAAGACTTTGTACATAAACAACAAGTCGCCAGATAGTTCAGTATCAAATGTGGAAGAATTAATTTCTTTACTATCAATACGAACACCGATACAGCAATCTTTTACAAGTGTAGTAAACATATTAATATTACAATTAGTTAAGATATAGGAGAAATGATTAAGTTCCCACTCTCCATAAACTAAAGGAAGAGCAGTATCTCCCAAAGCATTCATCATTCTAACTTGCATTTCCATAGCCTTTGTTGCAGGCCATTGGATTACATAAACCTGTTTGTTTCCTATTTCTCTTGTTTCTGATTTACACGCCACGATACTTCTCCTTATTCTCTTAACTAAAATAGGGACTACTATGGTAGCCCCTATGTGTTTGTTACAGTCCTACGTACTCATATTGACCTTGAACAAACCAGATTTGTTCATACTCAATAGTCCAACTCAAAGATACAATACCAGAACCACGAACGATAGCTGGCATTACTGGAATAAACCCATTAACACCTGTTACCAAAGTGACACCCATCTTATCGTTAAGCAGACCCTGAATAGGATCAAACACTTGACGGTTGCCAGACAAGCCAGTGTTTTGAGACAACATAGCTCTGCTGTTTAGAATGGTGTTGTAATCTGAGGTTTGCAGCAGGGCAAATACCATACGACCAGAACGGTCAGCGATAGTTGCTACAGACATTTCACCGCGAGCACCAATTACTTTAGTGTGTTGCACATTAGTACGGCCTGCACTAATGATGCTATTGGTATCAGTAAAGCCAGTTACTGGAATACCGTCGAGCAACAAATCGACATTATAAAAACTATACTGCTTCATATGTTACTCCTTTATTCGCTGAACGAGCCAGTGATAACAACCTTGTGGATTGCGCCAGCGCCAACTGCAATGAAAGTAATACCACGATAGATACGGTTGCCCTTATCTGCCGAGGATACATCACTAACAGGTACATAATTAATCTGATAACCAAGTTCCAGATAGGTTCCATCGGTAGTATTACCAGGAGCAATCAAACCGTTACGAACACCTTGTCTCAAACCTTGCTCAACCTTCTGGATAATCATGCCAACACCAGTGTCCGTGTATGGAACCTTAGTAGTAGATTGATACAGCAGATTGAATACATCAGTCTCAATGCGATTTTGCAGCCAGTCAGTACCATGAATAGTATCGAAGTAAGAACCACCAGCCATTTTACTTTCTGCAAAGAAGCTATTAGAACCAACATCAAGGAACACGTTACAGTTGATTAACTGTAGTTTAGCATTCTGAGTAGAGGTTAGTTTAGCAACTGGAATAGTAGGCAGCTTCTTATACATCAGAGTAATAGTAGTGTTAGTGCCTTCGAAGTTAACAGTGAATGCACGACCGGCAACAGAAGCACCAGCATAAGTGCCAGCAATAGGAGCATATACAGAAAGAGTTCTGCTATTCTCTTTAGCATCAATCTGACCAGCAATAGTAGATTCATTGCCCACTTCAAGTACGCCTCTGTCAGAGGTAGTGTTAAACATTACCTTAGTACGAGCTTGTACCCAATCAGAAGCACTCAATACAGAATCTGTATCGTCATAGGAGCTATCAAGAACTACACCGTAGAAAGTACCATCTACTTCTTCACACTTGCTCAGAGCTTGTGTAACAGTTTCTTGTGAACTACCTTGAGTGAGTGTTGCAGACAACAACTTCATAGCTGCGGCAAGACCACCAACATCAGCAGAAGCTACTGTAATAGTAGAACTCTCACCAGTTGTAGGACTTACTACTTCAAACTGAACACCATTGTAAAAGCAAATAGTACCTGCAAGTTCAGCAGCCATTGCAGTACTTACTACACCAGCGATAGCAGACAGGGATGTTTCTCCCGACAAATCTATGGCACTAATAGTAACGTCTGTACCATCAATAGTCATAGTAAAGCCACCAGCAGTAACAGCTTGCAAGTCTGCCAGCAGTGGTTCAGAACTACCAGTTGCAGTTGCTGGAGTTGGCGCACCAGAAACCAAACCTACAAGGAAGTAGACAGGCTTTGGTTGTTGTGCATAGTATGCAGTAGCAGCTTTATTAATTTCACCAGATGGGAAATCTTCTGCCACAGCAGACATAGAACTATACTGTCTAACACGTTCAGTAGTGTTAATTGGATTAGAGCCAGCACTAGCTTCTGGACTCAACATCAGCAGAGAACCAAAACCAGCTAGTCCCTGTGGTGTAGGAGCAAGAGCAATGCTGACATTGACATACTCGGAAATTGGAACAGTTGACATATATTAATGTCTCCTTTATTTGTGATATTTAATATCAATGTGTACAGGGACGACTACATCTTCAATTTGATGCTCGCCATTAATCTCTGCTTCTACAATTCTTGGGATTCTAGTTTCTTGCGTTCTGATAACATTAAAGTTAAGTCTTACTCCTGTTCTCACTTCCCATTGAGATTCCAGCGATAGTGTCCTAACTTGTAGTGGCCCTTTATCAATAAGAACCATTCCAGACTTTTTCATTAGGTCTAATACATCCGGCCTATAGAAACTGTTATTGAAGAAGTCTGCATCTACATCATCTCTCGAAAACAGTACGTCAAAGGATAATATCCGAATACCTTTAGTTCTAAATACAAATTCATCTGTATCTGGATCATACTCATTCTCGTATTCATCATATCCTGGGCTGAATGTTCCCATAGGTCTTACAGCAGCATAAGCATCTACAGGAGGACGTGGAGCATTCTTAAACATAGGGTAAGAGTAGTTAGGTTTTAATACACACTGATCGACAATCTTCTGTACGTTCTGAATGTCTATATCCATTAGTCCCACCCATTAACACTAGAAACTCTAGTGCCCCTTCTTTCTTTCTTGACAGCTTCCAAAGTATCTTTTACTTCCACATTAAAGCAATCAACCATTTGGTTAACAAGCTCATCAGTAAGAGGTACTGGAACAGACTCTTGAAGTATAAGGTTCTGAACCTTAGCTCCAATAAGTTTCTGAAAGCCTGCTGCTTCATAGTGTCCATGCTGCAACACAATGTAAGTTGTGTCGTAGATACACAACAATGATCTAATAGGAACATCGTGTGTAGTATGAAAGCCCATGAAGGCTGGTATTCTTTCAAGCTCAGGGTTTGCTTTAAGCTGTTCCCCGAATACACCTTCCTCCCTATTGCCGTATGGGAGAGGTGTAGCTCTAATCTTTATAACTGGCCCCATAGCATTAACTACCCATTGATTGTTTGCATCCCAATAGCCACCAATAGGTGCTGCAAATAAAACATTATCAACAGTAGTATATCTGTTAAAGGCTCTTCGTTGGTTTATCATTATGGATAACCAGCAGCAACAACACGAGCACCGGCAAATGCTTGGTTACGCCACTTAATATATTGTTGACCATAGATAGTGGACGTATAAAGTCCAGCACCACTTATACCTATGTCAGCAGACTTACCTGTAGCGAAGTCAACTTCAACTTCATCTACGTCTGTCTTGCTGAGAGGTAACATTGGTGTAGTGTCGCCAGAGCTACTAGCGTCAGAGATTGCAAGGTTGTGGGCGATGAGGTATGACAATGCAACATCATACACAGGCTCATTGAGCCACCTATTAAAGTCATCACCCATTTCCAAGACAGCATCACCAAAGTAAATATCAAATCTACCTTGGCTAAGACTAGAGAACTCTGGAAACCTTGCTGTAAAACTTGCAAGATCAACCATTGTTCATTCCTCTATGTTAGACACACAGAGTCTGGTAAAGATCATTAATCTCATCCAGAGTATGAGTCTCGATTGTCACAGTAATCTTCTTCTTAGCAAGTGCTTTAATCATTGCAGGAACTTCAACTTCAGTTCCCTTAACTTTCTCAGTGATTTCTAAATCACCACATCTGATCCGCTCTGCAACAAGATTGACTTTCTTAGTTGCACCAGTAGGTTCAAAGATAGTGCGGTAGACAGGTTTACCGTCCATAGTAGCTCCCGGAATAACTTCCAGAACTTCTGCATAAATCTTTACCGTGGTGGTGCCCTTAGTTGCTTGTTTCCACAATTCATCTTCAATTTCTACTTCTGCCAAAGCAGGAACACAAATCAAGGTACTCTGTGGATATTCAGCTTTTACAATCTTGTTGCCATACTGATCAACAGTCTCCGTGTTCTTTCCCGCATTAGTACGGGCTTGGAACATAATGGGAGCTTCGGTTTTGTTTCTTAGACGCATGTTGGTTTCTCCTTTTGAGAATGATTAAAACGTTAGGCTTTATATTAGATACCATACCAAATGTCAATAGCGCGAGGATAAGTTACTTCCAGTCCTGCGAAACGACCACGGCCAGGAATTTCATAGACAAGACCATGAAGTTGTACTGGCATAAATTGCAGAGGCAGAGGTTCACGAATACGAATAGTCTGAGTACCTTCTGGAGTAGTCTTGGTCAGTACAACGAAGCACTCAGAACCACCGTCACCCATACCTTCAATAGCATTGAGAGGCTTAATGGTGGTGATATTAAAGCTGTTGTTCTGAGTGAAGTACTTCAGAATGGTGGTGTCAGACAAAGACGAACGTGGAGTACTGTTAATGTAGTTCCACTGAGCCACAGGCAACCAAATCTCGGTAGGTCTGTGAATCTTCTTAGTGGCAGCATACATAGCACCACAAGCAAAGTTCAGGTCATGGATGATTTCATCCGGTGTTTTGTCAGCCCATTCTGTGTTGGTGGAAGCACCAGCAACTACAGGGTTGTGAGCAATGTTGTTAGCAGGATTGAAGAAGCCATTAAAGCTACCAGTAGAATCACCATACCAAATAGCAGTGTTGATGAATTCTTCATAGCCACGACGAGCAGCCATTGCTTTACGAGCTTCAAGTGGCATACCACTCATTTGTGCAGAAGCAACTTCGTCAATGTCATAGTCATAAGCACAGCCTACGCTCTTAACATTAATCGAGTATTCCCGACCAGAAATATCAGACTTAGGCAAATCAGTTGCGCGAGCATTGATTACCTGAGCTTTACCAATACGGTCGTAGCTTCTGTAAGTCAAAGATGTTGCACCAGCACCACCAAGGGTAAGTGTAGGGAAGCAGTCACGGGCTTCCAAGTCTGGATACAGAACATCATAAGTTGTCTGCTCAATTACTTCGAGCTGACGTTGAAAGAACAGACCATCGCTATCATTCAAGCGAGCATCTGAGTCTACGAGTTTCTGGAAGTGATCATTGAGAATCTCTACACTACCATCAGCCATTTTTACTTCACGAGCCATAATTTTACATCTCCTTTAAAAAATTGAATTACTTCTTAGCTTTCGGTTCGGCTTCTGAAGAAGCAACGATAGGAGCAGCATTGATAATGGCACGACTAATAAATACTTTAGCAAGACCACCAGCAGCACAAGAAGATTCAAACACCATGTTGCTAGACTTAACATAGCCAGCAGTTACGGCGTTAGTAAAACGACCAGTAGTCGAGTGTACATATACAGCATCACCAACAGCGGCAGCACCAGCAGAAACAACCCAAATGAAACCATCTTCCAGAATAGGAACGATAGCACCAACAGGATATGCAGAAGCACCAGTGTTAGGACGGAAGTCAGATTCAGTAGTTACCTGACGGATAGCAACACCAAAGGTATGACCCTCTAGAGCTTGACCAGTTTGAACAACACGATCACCATCAGCAGGTACGCGATCAACAGCAGTACCATAGTTAACTACGTTCTTTGCTTTGAAACTTTCACGAATACTATTAGTGTAAGACAGACCATCAAGGTTGCCTTCGATGTTGTCGCGAGTGTTAATGTTATAGGCTTGAACAGGCATTATTTAACTCCTTCATTTCGTTTAATCATGTTCTCACGCGCTTTAGTGTTGGCGGGAACATAAGTTTCCTTCTTCAGTTCTTTACCAGCAACATCTTTCAGTACCTGAGTAATGCCAGAGTCATCAGTAACTTCATCTTCAAGAAGAATTTGATAGCGAACATCAACGTATGTGTCAGACTTATCTTTAAGGTCAATGCCCTTAACTTTACTAACTACAGCACGCTTGATATCCATTTCAGACTTACCTTTTACTTCTACGTCTGCGATAGAAAGAGCTTCTGCAACAAATGCCATACGAGCTTCTACCAAAGTATCAATGTCTGCAAGCTGTGCTTGAGCATCCTTCAGCTTAGTCTCGGTATCTTCTAGCTTGGCTTTAAGAACATCAACTTCATCCTGCAACTTAACGTCACCGACTTTAGTTTCTTCTTCTTTTGGAGCTTCTTCTTTTGGGGCTTCTTCAGCTTCTACTTCTACTTCAACTTCTTCAACTACTACTTCTGGTTCTTCTTCTTTATCTTCTTTATCTTCGTCTGCAATGTTAGCAACACCAGCACGACCATTCTTTACAATGGCAATGTGGTTAGCACGAATCATAGTTTTCTCTGCATCCCACTCACTACCTTCATCAGCTAGTTTCAGAATACAAGTATGACCAGAACTCAGCTGACTAACATTAGTCTTAACTAAGCTGATTGCATCTGCATCGTTAAGAACCAGAGTACCAACAAGTACATCACCGTCACGCAAAGGCATACCTTCCAGAACACCTTTAATAAGATCTTTAGCATTTTCAGTATTTACATCTGCTTCTGGATGACCAATAGTAATTGGCGCAGAACGATAGGAGTCAATACTGTCTGCTGCAAAGAGTTCTTCTTCTGTTGTCATAATCTTAACAATAGAATCTGGCTCTCTGTCTGCGAACAAAGCTCCGCATTCTTTAGCCTTATACTCCATGATGCCTGTTCTTGCGATAGAACAAGGAGCAATCATCTGACCACTAATCTTGTACTTTCGTTTGGTAGGCATTTGAAGTTTGTCATTAAACTGGATAGAAGCAGTAGCCTCATCACCAAATCTAACAACATCCTTACGAATGTCCTTCATATATAATCCTCATTTCTTAGGGCTAGGTTTGTCTCCACCTTCTGACGGACGAGAAATCTTAGAGGCTCCTGCTGCTGGTGCTGTAGGAACAGCGCCCATATCTTCCTTACTAAAGATGTTCTTAGTATTGAGGATATTATGTGCAGCTTGTGGTGTTAGTACACCTTGCTCTACAAGAGATGCCAAAGAATCACAAACATCTTTCTCTCTCTTATCTTTCTCAGCAGTAGATTCTGGAAACAGACTATTCCACTTATATGTATACTCACCAATACCACAATGAGCTTGAATAATAGCATCTATCTTCTCAAGTCTAGGTGCGAACATCATAGTCTGAATTGCTTCAAGAACTTCAATGTAGTTAACCATATCACTCTCACCTGTAGCATTCATGCCAGTGGGTGATGTACTGAGAAATCTAGTTGCTGGAATACCAACTGCTGCTGCAAGAATCTCAAGATACTCCCAGCATAAGTCCTTAACTCCGTTGAGGGCTATTTTCTTCATGTCGTATACTTCATTGCTATCCATAAGAATAACATTGTATACAGACTTAAGTTGCTTCATCATTCTAAAACGTCTCATAACAGCTAACTCACCAGCAGGGTTTGTCAGCATATTTTGCAGGCCGTTAATAGTAATCACATCTACGTTTGCTTCTGTAACCAACTGTGCAGCAGACTTCATAGCAGAATGAAAGTTGTCTATCATCTCTCTGAGGGGAATCAAAACACTATCACTGTACCATTGGTTATGCCAGTTTTCATACATGGGCAGTTCTGTTCCTTCAAACCTGATCAACCGAGAGTTATGAATGCGAGCAGAACTACCAGCAATCATATAAAATTCAGGTTGACCATAAGATGGTGACAAAGGATTCTGGTCAATACCACCAGTGCCCAACAATCTAGTGCGATCAATAATTTGTAGCGACTTAATACAGTTTGGTTTTAGCCTCTCTATATCTAATGGTGTTTCCATTCTTCCTGCTTTCTTTAGGTCAAGGAGAATAGCACTTGTGCCATAGACTCTTGCCCACTTATATGCATTGTAGAATAGCTGCTGAACACTAAACAACCTGTCAGCTTCCACACCTTCTTCCGTACTAATCTCTCTCCACTTACGAGTAGCATCAAGTGGAATAATAGTACAAACCTTTTGAGACACCCAATCTTCACGGAAACGAGTAATCAGATCATCTTGATCTTGGTTAGCTCCACTTCTATTCCATTGATTGTAAGTAGTCTTATCCATCGGGCCACCTAAACCAGATACTACGTTCTCTAGTCCATCAGCAGCTTTAAAACTTTCTTCTACTCCATCTAACTCCAGTTGCTCATTCATTTTTAGCCCTCTTACTTGTATAGCCATTGGGCTTTTCAATATGGTACTCAGGCTTAGTACTAATAATAAGTTCTGCCTTTTCTCCAGAGGTTTCTACAGTGGCAATCTTATTGCCCTGCTCGTCTACAATATGAAAGAGATTGTTGCCAGATGCTTTCTTACACAATCTTGTGTTCAGCATACATATCTCCTTATTAAACCCATGACTCGTAGTTAGCAGAGCTACCACTGTATACAATATCTACAGCATCACTAACATTATCTACACAGTCATCATGCCCTGTACCACTTCCCAAGCCTGTCATAGATAGTATCTCCCTCATGAAATGTGCTTTATGTACATGTTCATGTGGAAACCATATTCTACCTTGTGCGAAGTAGGGGACAGCATTAAGGAATCTCGCTATCTTATCTCCGCTACTCTTATCTTTAGGAACTGGCAGTATTCTAATATTACCATCTCTAGTAAACTGTTGGTTTAAGAACTGTCCACTACTCTTATCTTCCATATATAGTGCAGTTGGGAGCATAGTTGGGAAGTTCATATCTAATACATTATGCTTATTCCAAAACTTAATTAATTCTTTCTTTAGTTCAGGTGTTTCATACTTACCTAACATAATATCTAACAGATGTAAATCATTAGCATAAGTCACACCCCAAAAACAAGCTACTGAATAGTCAGAGTAGTCCTTTGTAGTTGATGCAGTATCAGCAGTCATAAATGTACGAGAGAATAATTTCTTATCTATCTCATGCCATTCTTGCCACCATTCATCTTGTACAAGTCCTGTACCTTGTGCAGTAGGATCACCCATATACTGACTGTTAAATGTATATGGTGTTGCCTGCTTCATAGCTAAGAGAGAATCTAAATTCTTTCTTGAAGGCCATAATGCAGAAGGATATTCTTCTCTGTTTAATTTATACAACACTGGTTTAGCATGTGTGTAGCTTTGCTTTTCTAATATTCTTTCATACCAACCTTTGCTACCAGTTTCTTTGTCAATGATGCCAGGAATGTTTAAGTAGTCATAAGTATCAGAAGAGTTTCCTCTTAACAAATAACCAATTAAGTCTAGGTCATGTACTCTCTGCATAATAATAACGATAGGAGTACGAGGACACTTTACAATTTTACCACTGTCATCTTGCACTTCACCATCATTAGCCAAACGTGACATAAATGTGTTGTCGTATCTATCATTTATCTCACCTCTGATTGCTGGAGAATAAGCATCTTTAGGTTTAATACTATCATCGACTACAAACACTCCAGAGTATTTAGTAGATAATGATCCAGCACCTTTACCAGTAAGTTTACCACCAGTAGGTACTGCGTGCATTACACCACCTTTAGTTGTTCCCCATCTTTCCAAAGATCGTTTAGAAGAATCAATCCTAAGAGAAGGATAGATCTTCATAAATAATTCAGAAAGCATAACACTACGAATATAGCCAGAAGATTCGGAAACAACATCATCTGCATAAGAAGTAATAATATTATGCGAACCAGGATTATGGCAAAAGGAAAAGAGTGGTAAAGATATAGATAGTATTTGAGTTTTAGAATGTCGAGGAGGAATAGTAATAATAACTCTATCACGTTTACCATCTACAACATCTTGGCAGACATCAAACATAATGGAGTGAAAGTCTTGCATCTGAAACTTAAAGCCCATTTGTATTTCAAAAGTCCAAAGAGCAAAAGCTTTGAAATCATTATGGAAAAGTTTCCTTACTGCAATACAATCTTCATTACTAATTTTACTAATATCTACTTCTAAAGGACTATTAACAATCTCATCTACCATACTCTTTTGCTTTTTATTTGCTGTTGCTATTTTTGCTCTACCATCTGCATCTACTTCTACTTTACCACCTGTTACTATCTTCTTTATTTCATTTGCGAAGATAGTATTATTCTTATGGTCTGCTTTCTCAAAAGCTTTTAATTGAGCTTCTTGTAGAGAACTTAGTATAGCATTATCTTCCAGTCCTTGACCTTCAATCTCACTATCTAAATTGATTTTGTATCGTTCTAATATAAATGGATTCTCAGATATATATTTTCTGAGTTGTGGTAATGGTAATAATATACCTCTTGTTCTACTTACTTTTAGCAGGTCGCCATAGTATTGTGTTAAGAGGGATACTATATAGTTATCTACCTGTTCATCTATTGGCTGACTTAACATTACATAGAGTCCTTATCAAACTCTCTACTGCGTTTAACTCTTTCTTCAAATTCCCTACGGTTCTCTGAATTAAAGTTATCTGTATCTCTAATAATCTTTTGTTCCATGTTGAATGTAGCATCACAACATGGACACTCTGTTTGGCCATAACTTAGGCAAGCATGGCAAGCTGGACATAAAATATGAATAGCCATTGGATTCTCCTTTAATTTTTATTTAATAAACTTTTGTAGCGCCTTCTTATGGATACCCCTGATACCTACAGCCCTAGTGCCCCGTGGCTTTCAGGAAACGGCCTTTGGCCAATTTCCCGAAAACTTTGGAAACTTTTTGTTAGCTGAAGAATTTCGGACACTTCATCACTGTTGTTACATCCCAAGTTCCTAGTGTTGGATGATCTGGAAGCTCTACATTGTAAAACATTTCCCAATATTCCTTAAGTTCCTGCATTATATTACGAGAATACAAAGCAACAAACTCTTGTCGTATGATCTTATCCAGCATTGGTATGTAATTAGCATGTACTGCAAAGGAGTCATGTATCCAAATAGAGTCTAGTCCCATATCATTAAGCCGTTTTGCTACCATCCTAAGATGTGTAGCGTCTAAGCTATGAATGATGTTAGGGCCAATCGCTAGTTGAGCTTTAGAGAGTTTAGGCACAAACCTACCATCTTCTATTATGTCATCCTTACAATCTACTGTGAATGATTTCCTTCTTACAATAACCTTTACCTGTGTGAACTCTTTCTTAGTATAAGACTGTCTAGCCATGAAACCATCTGGAGTAGGCCACTGTATTTCATAGTGACCTTTCTCAGTGATTATTCTGACACACTCTTTAAGCCAGTCTACACCAGCTACCATTGGTTGTAGTATTTCATTGGAAACATTAAACATAGAACTACCTAAAGCAGAACTAATCTTTATATCTAGTTCAGGATATAAGTCACGCATATTATCCATTGAGGACATACGAGTTGCTGAGTATGCGAAAGTCATGACTGTTTTCTTTGCAGTCTTTCTTATTCCATACTTCTTATATTCTTCTTCCAGCGTTTCTCTCCAACGATATGCTACATACTCATAAATATCCATACCATCTTCAGCAGGTAATACTTCCATACCTAATCTGTTTGTAATGGCATTAGTTCTGAGCAGTGCTGACCAATGTTGTAGTCCTGAACACTTACCATCTCTCTCTACAAAAGAGTTAATTGGAGCATCAGGATTGGTTAGATATTCTCTAATGGTTTGAGCCACTGCAAGCCCGTAAAACGGCTTGTCCCAGTCCATCCAGCCCCTGTCAGTCAGCGCATTGGCTGCTGCCGTGGCGTATGCGTAGGCTTTGGCCTCCGGTGGTAGGGCAGTAAGGGTAGGGCATTCAGACTGGCTGTCAGCGTGGCTCAGGAGGGCCATTAGACCGCCAGGACTCAAAACCTCCCTGTGTGAAGGTATGCACATTGCCTTCTCATAATTACTACCTTGAGGATTTACTCCCACTGTTACATCACAATAGGTTCTTCCTCTACAGTCTAGGAAGTATGGAAACCTAAACTTATCGTGGCCTACAATTACAGATGTTTCTACAGCCCTGTGTGCCATTACATCCTTATGAACATCCATCACTTGAGGAATTATGTCTGCTATAAAATGGTTAACTTCAAACACAGTTTGAGAGATACCTTCAATGACTTCATAATGTACCTTTTGTGCAATACCTCTCCTAACTTCTGGACTTGGTATCTCAAGCCCAAGAAGAATAGGATACTTCAGGCTCTCTGGTAGAGTTCCTTCAGTAAGTATATATAGTAGTTTGTCAGTAGGTTGGTATAAGGTTTGTTTCCACTTTGCATTAATAGGATGCTGAATCTTAATCTTCCTCATAAAGCCTGCAAGCTCTAGTGCTATTAACAGGTTAAAGCTAATAGACCAATCATCATGCAGATACTTAACAAGATAAGCAGCAGTATCACTTCCTTCACGCTTTGTGGCCAATGCAGTATAGAGCTTAGGTATACAATCAACATATACCTGAGCATCTTTCCTATATGGTGGTCGGAGGTTAGGTATCAACCTCCTAGCAACAACTTCTTCAAATCTGCGATGTTTGAACAACTTCTCCGGTAATAATACTTCCATAATCCCACTCTCCTGTTAGGCCACTAACTGAGTATTCAGAAACAGTAGCTTCAAAGAAGTTAGTCTGCCCTTCTGCAATAATCCAGTCAAGCCAAGGAAAAGGATTAGTAACACCTGTCCAGTTGTCCTTAAAACCAATTTGATTCAGTCTGCGATTAGCAATGAAACGAATATACTGTTTAACTTCCAGAGCAGTAATGCCTTCTACACCACCCATCTTAAATGCATCATCAATGAAAGCATCTTCCAATGCTACAGCATCTCTGTACATCTGATAAATAGATAGCTTGAATTCATCTGTCAGTATACCTTGGTTTTCTTTGCAGTAAGCCTTAAAGAGTTCAGACATTCCAAGTACATGTTCTGTCTCATCTCTCAGACTCCATTCTGTAATAGAGCAGAGTCCTTTCATCTTACCAAACCTCTGGAAGTTTAATAGCATGACAAAGCTGCTAAACAAACTCATACCTTCATTGCATACAGATTGTGCAAGACTCTTGGCAATACCTTTAGGAGTACCAATATTGTTATCTTGCATCATATAGATCTTGGCAGCCATATGTTCAAAGTTCAGAAACTCTGAATAGATATGTTCAGGCAAACCAATAGTATCTGTAAACAAAGCATAAGCTCGCTGGTGAATACCTTCTCTTGCTGCGAAAGCAAGTAGCATACATCTCACTTCATTGTTCTTGAATATAGGAATAAACAAGTCACAATAGTTCTGACCTACTTGTACATCTGTTTGAGTAAAGAGCTTCATAATTTGTAGTATGAAGTTCTTTTCCTCTGGAGATAGTATGTCACCACTATTCCATTGCATTACATCATCACCAAGTTCTACTTCTTCCTCAGCCCAATGGATAAGTTCATGCCTGTTGGCAAAGTCCATAAACTGAGGATACTTGAATGGCTTATATGTTTTACTAAACTCTGTTAACATATACTTCTCCTATGCGTGGCAAGCTGTACATTCTTCTGCATCACCAAGTATTTCCCTGACGATAGCAGAACTAACTTTATCAGCCTGTACAACACTACCTGTTCTCAAGTAGTAAAGTCCTTTAAGCCCCATCTTCCATGCCATGTAGTGAATGTAATTAACCAAACCTTTATCAGCATTAGCCTTAAAGTATAAGTTAACAGATTGACCTTGACATAGAAATTCCTGTCTTGCAGACGCCTGATTAATAACAGCAATCATGTTTATTTCCTTAAAGGTTTTAAACACTGCCTTCTCATCATCAGACAAACAATGCAGCTTCTGCACACTACCTTCGTTCTGGATAATAAGTTCCCACTGTTTGTTAATCCATTCAGTAGAAGTCATTCCCATCATGTTAAGTGTTTTCCAAGGTACTTTATTCTCTAGCAGTTCTTGGAGATATTGATTCTTAACAAGGTGTGTTCCAATCCTAGTGCGGTGAGCATAAGCATTACTATTAACAGGCTCAATACTAGCAGTACAGTTGGCCATGATCGAACTGTTCGCATTAGGTGCAATTGCAAGTAAGTGCAAGTTACGACACTTATAACCAGCATCAACAGCGTCAGGACAGCTACCTCGAATTGTAGCCAGTCGAATGGTTGCACGTTGTGCCTCCGCTTTTATATATGAGAATATATTTCTCGTTAATCTTACAGCATCATCACTCTCGAAAGGAATCATCCGCTTCATCAGCAGACCATGCCAGCCCATTGCTCCAATACCAATATCTCTACTTCTTTCAGCAGCATATCTTGCTCTGCTAATATTATCAGGAGCCTTATTAATAAAGACTTCCAATACATTATCCAGCATCTCTACTAGGTCTTGTACCAGTGTTTCACTCCAGTCATTTAGTGTTTCTAAGTTAAGACTAGCAAGACAACAAACTGCTGTTCTTTCCTCATCTGTTACTAAGTGAATTTCATTACATAGGTTAGAACCTTTGATAGAGAGATTTAACTTCTGTTGTGCTGGATGCAAAAAGCGGTTAGCAGTGTCAATGAAGTTAAAGTATGGTTCACCAGTTCGGTGTCTAACAGTGAGAGCAAGCTCCCACAGTTCCCTAGCCTTAACTACCTCTTTAGTCGATCCAGTCTTAGGATCAATTAAAGCCCACTCTCCATTACTCTCTACAGCTTCCATGAAAATATCAGGGATATTTATAGCGTTATGAATGTTAGTGGATTTTCGGTTAATGTCACCACCAGGAACACGCACAGAAATAAACTCCCTAATGTCAGGATGAGAAATATCCATGTAAGCAGCATATGCTCCTTTTCTTGTTTCTCCTTGTTTGTATGCAGTAAGAGCACCATCAACAGAATGCAAGAAAGGAATAGGGCCAGGACTCTTACTTGATACACATCGTATATCGTTCCAATGTCCACCTACTCCACCTCCATAAACAGACAACCATTTAGTCTCAATTTCATGTCCAATAAGTCCTTCTAGTGTATCTGGGACATAAGACAAGAAACAAGATATGGGTAGCCCACGATCTGTAGGACTACAATTAGAAAGGATAGGACTAGAAAACATAAAGTGTAATCTAGAGACTGCATCGTACAACCTTTGCGCGTGTTCATCATCACTCCCGAAATACATACAAGCTCTTGCAAAAGCATCTTGAGGAGAGGTATCTCCCTCCTTCATATAATGCTTTTGTATTAGCTCTTTACCTTGTTGTGTTAAAAGTTCATCCCTAGAATAATCAATCTTAATTTTCATATAACCTCTTAAGTGATAATGTTAGGGAAGAATTCTTTCAACGCCTCCTTAACTTTGTTAGCAACAATAACGTGCTCTTTCTGAGTACCGTTACCTTCTCGTACAGCAATGTAGTGCATCCAAGACCTCAAGTTACCAGTCATGTATAGACGAGTAAGTGTTAGTCCTTCAGGTAGAATACAGCGAGCAACCTCTTTAGCAACACCAGCATCAATCAGCCTATTGTAGTGATACATAGCAGCTTGAGTTACTTCATGCTGTGCATCTAGCCACATATTAATAATGTCTCTGCGCTCTTCCTTATTAAGGTTTGCACACTCTGACATCATTACACTGTTCTGCCTGTTGCTATAGTCTTGCATACGACATTCACGCTGAGTAAAAGTGTCGTTAATTACTGCTGCATATCTCTGACTAAACTCTTGAAAGCTGAAACTACGATGCCTCAATATTTGCCTACTAATATCTCTAGGACAAATTATTTCGACTGTGGCAGTGGCTTGTTCAAATACTGACCAATGTCCATGGGATGCACAGTAGTTGAGCAATCCTTTCGCTGTATCAAAGTTGTCTTGATTTGAAGGATTGCTAACTCTCGCTGCATAGCTGATAACACCCTCAGCATTTGGAATGTCATTAGTAACTGGCTCAGACACAGAAATAACACGGACAGCAATATCATTGTGGAATTCATGCATTACTTGCTCCTTGTTTTAGGACAGCCTCATCTTCATTATCTTCATCTGCATCAGCATCTGGCATATTATCTTCTGGAGGCAACATACCAACTTCTGCATAGTATTGCTTGCAGATAGTTAGGTAGGATGGATCAGTTGACTTCACGAAGATGTTGTTGTACATGATACCTTTACGGTCTTTAATGTCATTATAAGCAGCATCAAGACATGAGATAAAAGATACATTATTCCGGATGCAGATATTAACAAGCACCACCATAATGTCACCAACATCGTCACGAATATCCTTTCCTTTACAGAGGCTATCACTTAGTTCTCCCACTTCTTGAATAAGTTTCATGAACTGAGTTTTATCATCAGAACCATCCAACAAGTTACGGTTGGAGTGCCATGTGGCAATATCCCTCAGACGCATTCCAATATGTTTGTAGTCCTTAAACTCAGCAATAACCTTTCTAGCTTCTAGTCTATTCATATGCGGTCAATCTCCTCTGGCTCATCTTCTGTCATAAATGGTGTGTCATCTCTTTCACCATCGTCCTCTTGAACATAAGTACCACCCATGTCAAGAATAATATCCCACAACTCATCAATGGTTTGTGCAACATTGTTTTCAATAACATCTAGCTGGAAAGTAATACTAGGAAAGTCATTAACATAGTTACGACTGTCTCCTTCATAAGTACAACCTTCTCTGCGTAGTTGTACAATGACAACTTCATGTATGCCTTCTACCATTTGTAGCATAACTTTCATCTCTGCGACAAATCCACCATCAGAGATAATATAGTTCATGTGGTCTGGTTCATTAAGGATACGGTCTGCAAGAACAGCACCATAATGGTGTAAACCATACATAGGCTTAATGATCTTTTCACTTACATGGATAAGAGCACCACGTGGAGTAAGACCACCAAAGACTTTTGTATGCTTCTCTTTCTTCTTACGATCTGTAAAGTACGGCATAGCCTTCTTCAAAGGAACATCATACACTTTGCATACATCATAATATAGTTGCTCCTTAAACATCAGGTGCATCCAATTCTCTGTAGTCTCTGCAATAAGATTAGCTATAGTATCTTTACCAGAACCTGGAGGCCCGTTAAGAATTACAATCATATACTTTCCTCATTTTTATCTTCACGAAACCTAACGAATGCAGGAAACCGCAACTTACCTTTCTCAGTAACTTCACGATATTCTACCTGAATGATAGCTCCCATAAGTGCGCCTCTATTATGCCAAATAGCATACCTACCTTTATCATCAAAGCCACTACCAACTGAACCATGATTAGTTTGTATACTGCCTAGAGTACCTTTAAGCCTGCCAGTTCCTTCCTTAAAACCAGTGATACGAACATCAGCTTGTTTCTTAGGAACTACTTTAAGCCAATCATAGATACCTTTACGCTGGTTAAACTTACGAAGAACAAGTCCTTCATTACCTTTAGCCAACTCTAGGTTCATCAAGTATTCTAGCTTAGCCCAATCAGGATTAAGTACTTTACCAAGATAAAGCCTTTCATCTACATAGCCGTCACGTAGTTCATATACCATAGATTGATCTGCTGGAACATGAAACTCTGAACGAGTAATACTAACGCTAGTACTCCAGTCAATATGAAACAGTTCAGCATCTTTGAATTCCAAGTGTCCGACATTGAACAACTCTTTACTATTTCTGCTAACCACCATATCAGACTTATTACGAAGAACACGAACCCCATCCAATTTACGATAGACATGCCAAATACCTGTTAGTTTATCCTCTGGCTCATGATAGGACGCCTTAATATAAGACGTACCATCATCCAGAGCTTTACGAATACTCACTTACAACCCATAAATGGTATGTGTATGAGCCATTTCTTTCACTTCATTGATAGCATCACTATGACGCAGTGATTCTTTACTCAGAAGTGTAAGATGCTTCGTATGTGTAGCATCAATATCTTTCATTGTAGCAATAACTTCGTAAGCTATTTCAAGTGCTTCACTATGCTTGTTAACAACACCAATCAGTTCATTAATTTGATCTTTCATTTCATTATACTTTTCTTGCAGACGCATGTAATCAATATCACTCATTTTTGTTTCTCCTTACTTTTTAAGAATTCTCTGGCTTGCGCCCTTCTAATACCAGCGGTTTTTCCGGGATCAATCCCAAGCTGTGTGAGCTTCTTCTTCTGGAATTCTGCTGGCTTCTTTGTAAACTCGATGACTTTCTTTTCAATTGCTGCATCCTCCATTGTCATACCACTTCTTTCGGAATAGGTAACTACACTGTGACACGCTTTACACAATATCTCTAAGTCTGCGGTAGTAACCATTAATAGATTTTCAACATGCTCTCCAATATTATCCTTAGATAGTCTGCCTACTTGTTTCTTGTGGTTTACCTCAACATCTGCCATCTTATAATCTTTCTTACAACTTTCACACTTTACATGCCAGATTCTTCTGCCAGTGTTAGTCGCTTTAAGAAATCTACGGTCTTGCAGCATCCCTACTTTCGCAGGGTGCTGTGACCATATCTTACGCAAGTTAGAGCGAAGCCAATTTAAGAACTGTGCTTCACTCTTAGCCCAACCGTACATCAACCAAACATCCTAGTTTCTAGACAGTACAGAGACTCATTAAGTCTGCTGGTGTCGTGATGCCATAGTTGCAGTTTACCATCAGTAATACGTGTAGTCATATATAGGCAGCGTCCTTGCTTAAGCAATTCAACTTCCCAATCATCACCAAACATAATTACATACTGCTTACGAACAACCTTCATCCCTTCTGCATAACTTGTGCAATGCAGTAACAGGTCATAGGCTTCTACAGCACCAATACCTTCTCTTGCTTGGTATGCTTGTCCGGCCTTCTTTCCGGTCTTGTATACCTTGTCTACTTTAACGCCACAGCCCATAACATTATCTGTGCTGTCTCCTGTCAACAACTGCCAACATAAGAACAACGGGCCATGTCCACTAATTTTCTTTGTACCTTTATCACTGATCTTACAGTTCAGTTCACCAACATTATCGACGAAGATAAATTCTTCACCTTTATGTTGTGTTTCCCATCTGTAATGCCAACCTTTACACTGCAACATATCTTTATCAATAGTTACAATGATAGTACTATCATCTTGCTTTTGGTAAATACACATGAGGTCATCAGCTTCAACTCCCTCCATGCTTTCTGCATTCCATTTAGCCTCTACATACTTTCTTGCTGTATCTAGGTAGTAAGGACGTTCTTTATCTGCACGATGAGCTTTATACTCTGGCATAATATCGAAACGGAAATTCCTTTTACCACTAAAGAACACACGAACTTTCTCAGCTTCTGTTCTGTTCTTTAGGAATATGATTTTACTGTCAATGGCGGATAGAATTTCTTCTACCCGCACATATGCAATATCGTTACCATATTCAGCAGCAGCGCATATAGAGTAGACAATAAGATCACCATCTAATAGTGCTTCCTTAAATCTACTCATATACCTTACTCCTTAATATGGAACATCAGCATCCAGATCAACATCTTCATCAACCAGTTCGTTAGGAGCATCATCTTCATTAGAGTCACTAACTTCTTCAGGTGTTGCACCGAGCATCTTCTGAATCAGAGAGCCTTGGAAAGAACTAGAAGCCATGATACGATCACGTTGAGCGTACTTGTTACCAGAGTACAACTTGTTCCATGCTTCCATAGTCGGTTCAGCCATATCGAAGAACAATGGAGTATTAATCAGAGCAGGTGCTGCAGCTACTTCCTTAGCCTTCATGGTCAGAACAGATACAACCTTGTTATCTTCCTTACCTGCATTCTTGCCAGACTTCTTAATGTACTTAGAGATCATTACATTGACTGGAGTACCAATCATTTCACTCAAGGACATTGTAAAGCCTTCTGGAATGGCGCTAATAAGTTTGTAGATATTAGCCTTCTCGTTCATATAACCATCAGCATTATATGTAACTTCATAGCTAAATACACGAGGCTTGTCAGTAAGAACTTTGCCTTCTTCATCTAGCATGAATTCGTCAAGCAGCTCAAAGCGGAATTCGAGTTTCAGCTTTTCTTCTGGGTACTGTGGAGAGCCTGGTTGCATACCAAGGTCTACAATACTAAGAATACGTGCTGGGTATACACCTTCATCTAGCAAAGGTGCTGTGCTTTTTACTTTGTCGCCTGCTTTTACGGGTTTTGCGAATGCCATGTTGTTTCTCCTTAAAATATACTTTGAATTTCAATTGCTTTATCAACAATTTTCTTCAGTTCGGTTTCGTAACTATTATTTGCTTCTGCAACATGCTTCATTATAAGTTTACCAACAGTACCTTTTTCCTCTGCTGGTATTTCCTTACATTCGTTTATTTGCTCTTCAAATAATGCTGCTGCACTTCTAATAGCTTTACGTCTATTGATTAAATGCAGCATTTGCTTTAGTGCTGTTGGTTGCATGTTAATGGATTTCGGCATAGTTATCTCCAAACGATACGGCACATGCTAATGTTACATTAAGCTGTAGCATATCATTAACCTTGTCCATTGCCTCATAAACAACATCACCTAATGCTTCAAGTGATCTCTCGTTATCTTTAAGTCGCATAACAAGTTCATCATGAAACTCTCCAATTACAGGAGCATTGCTGCCATACCTTTCATTACAAATCTGGTGGCAACTTTCAATCCACATATCACAGATATAACTACCAGTGCCTTGGCACAATGTACTAAATCTGTCCTTCTCTGACTTCAACCAATACCAGAAACCATTAACAGGATTACGTTGCCAAGAATTTTGAATACACTTCTTAGTTTCTGTACTCTCTGCAATAGCATCAATA
>Ga0102814_10000115_pt1 | contig 55786 bp, 48 predicted proteins | sample ColrivemetaGS741_FD_79112 | JGI IMG/M metagenome (GOLD analysis project Ga0102814, IMG submission 79112) | Estuarine microbial communities from the Columbia River estuary - Flood tide ETM metaG S.741 | ecosystem: Environmental > Aquatic > Marine > Intertidal zone > Estuary | place: USA...
ACTTGAAAATCGCTAAAAGCAATGAGAGATTTTTTGATCAGTATAAAAGAGGTTCCCCAGATTATACTTAGAAAAACGAGAACGGCCCAATGGGTCCATTCAGCATTCGATTTAAGCTCTGTTTTCATGCTTCAAATTAGGCGTCAAAAGTAGAACTAATGGATGACAACTCAAATAAAACATTGGTATATAAAACCACACGCACCCTTTATCTTGTTATTAATTAAAATAAAAAGGGTAACTCCTTCATTTTTTAATATTTAAATTTCAATAATAAGAGTAAAGTCAATCCATTAATAGCTGATAAACACACTTGTTTTATATTGCTCTTTTTACCCATGCGTATTTTACGCCAAAATAAGCCTGAAGGGTTCAGTATTTGGCAAGGTATGTGTATAGATGTAAGCGAATCAGATTTTTAATCAGATTACTTAGAAGGTTAAGTTCAAAATGGTCGGTCTACGGGGGTAAGTACCGGCCATTTTTTTTGTAAAAGAAAAGAGCCCGATAAAATCGGGCCCTCAAAACAAAAAACTTTAATATGTGAAACCTCTAACTAATTAATTCCCAAATTTCACTTTTGAAACCCAACGCGGGAATTAAGGATTAGCTGATATTGTTAAGCGATATTATTTACCGCGAAATTCCACCTTGATAAAATAGAAATTTAAATGCTGAATATCTGGAGAATGTACTTTTTTGTAATTCAATTTTGATTTCAAAAAAGCATCCAGTTTCGGATCAGTTGTTCCGCTGTCAATAACGATGAGTTGATCATCATCATTTACCATTAATCGAATGTTTGCCACGATACTTTGTCCATCCAAAAGGTCACTTCCCGGATGATCAATAAGGTCTACAATCTCAGCCCTCAGACTGGATTCAGGACTCAAACCGCTGGTAGTTGCATATGCAGTACCTACAAAAAACAACCCAGCTAATAATGCGAAGAATAATATCTTAACTTTTCTCATAATAATAGATTTTTAGATTTATTTATTTTAAATACTTTGCTAACGACCGTCGTAATTACATATTAAATACGCTCCCAAAAAGACAGAAGTTGCACAGAAGAGAATACTTGGGACCAATGATCGTTGCACAGGGATAAACAGCAGAAAACAGTAGATAATTAACCAAAATGAACCAATGCATGCATTTGGAAAGTGCCTGGTTGTAACTTATCAAAAAAAAAGGCCTTTTCCGGTTTTGGAAAAGGCCTTTCAGCGAGATCTGTTTATGGTTATGCGGGAAAATTAATTATTAGTAAGCTGAGTAATGCCCCTGAAAAAAATAATATCAACCAAAAACGAAGATCTCTCAATAAACTATCGTCCTTTGTTCGCAACATGAGTTTTGGTTTGTGTTAATAATTAATAACTTATGGAATTATTCGTCTTTTCCACAAGCATTTCCAGGAGGTATTATTCAAAAAGCATACCATATAGATTTTTCATAATGTATTGAACAACATGATATTATTTCTTATTTAAATATATAAATCAGGAATAAAATACATAAAAAAAACTCCTTATGTTTAAACAACTGGTTGCAGTGCTGTTTAAAATTAGATAAAAAAATAAATTCAAATTTTTAATCAACTATTAGCCCCTAAAAATTATTTTAAAAAAATTTTTCAAAGGAAACGACAAGACACATCCAGCGTAGAATTTTTCTTTCCGAAGCATAAAATCACGAAGTATTTTACAATAAACCCAGGATCAATGGTGATATACCGCTGTCAGAGATTCGCGAAAAATCGATTTTTTTGCAGTAGGATAGGCTGCGCATAAGTAACTGGCAAATAAAATAAAAAATGTATATTTGGGATTTTTGGCAACGAAATTAGCAGCGTAAAATCTGCGATTGCATTCAATCAATAAAAATTTTAAAACGAATGACGACAAAAACTTCACACCCAAAGGGATTATACTCCTTGTTTGCTACAGAAATGTGGGAACGGTTCAGTTATTATGGTATGAGAGCCCTACTAACACTTTACCTTACTGCAGAACTTGTTAATGGTGGTTTTGGACTTGACAGAGATGCATCATTAAAGCTGTATGCTATTTTCACTGGTCTTGTTTACCTCACCCCGATTTTAGGTGGATGGGTAGCAGACAATTTCCTCGGTAAAAGGAAAACCGTATACATTGGTGGGTTTGTAATGGCTGTTGGACAGTTCCTTTTGGCATCCAGTTCATTTATGATCAACTCACTGGATCCAGATACAAGGTTGTTTATGTTTAATTTCGGATTAGGCGTTCTGATCATTGGTAACGGATTCTTTAAGCCAAATATCTCCACGATTGTTGGTGATTTTTATGATGATAATGATCCCAGAAAAGATTCTGCGTTCAATATCTTCTATATGGGAATTAACCTTGGAGCGATCCTGGGGCCATTTATAGCGGGCGCACTTGGCGAGAATGTAAACTGGGGCTGGGGATTCTTTTCTGCAGGTATAGGAATGTTGTTGGGTGTGGTATGGATGTATACACACGAAAACACACTTGAGCAAAACGGATTGCCACCTGAATCTTCTGCTGATAAGTTCATTTTGGACGGGAAAGACTGGAGAGACATTATTTTGTATTCCATCGGGCTGGTCGTATCCACCCTTGTTGTTATATTGGTGTGGGGAATACTGCCGGAAAGCGTAACAAATATTCTGACCTATATTGGCTTTGCAGCCATCGTTTTAGGGCTGGGTTATGTGATCTTTAAAGGAACAAATGGCGCTGCGGAATGGAGTAGAATGGTTGTTATCCTTGTTCTGGCCTTTTTCAACGTTGCTTTCTGGGCTGGTTTTGAACAGGCTGGGGGAACAATGAATCTCTTTGCAAAAGAAAATACAGACAGAAAAATGTCTGGTTTTGATATGCCCGATTTCTTTATGAACATCGATATTAAAATCTGGGGCTTATTAGCCGGGATCTCTCTCGTAATATGGGTTTGGAGCATTTATATTAAAATATATTCAAAACACGAAAAACGAATCAACACCGCAAAAAGCATAGTTAAAGGTAGCGGTATCTCATTTGCCGTTTTTGCATTTTTAGCAATACTCAATTATGCTGCAGACGGTCCTGAAATTCCTGCTTCCTGGTTCCAGAACGTTAACCCGATCGCTATTTTGATTTTTGCACCGATCTTTTCAGTGATGTGGCTAAAATTAGATGCGATGAAGGTAAACCCAAGAACCCCTATCAAGTTTGCACTTGGTTTATTCCTGGGGGCCTTAGCATTTTGGATCATGACACAGGCCAGTAACGCAGCGGAATCAGGCACACTCGTTTCTCCTATGTGGCTGGTCGTTGTTTATGTAGTATTAACCCTTGGAGAATTAATGTTATCGCCTATCGGACTTTCTATGATCACCAAACTGGCCCCGGGTAAACTGGTTTCAGTTGTTATGGGTCTTTGGATGGCAAGTTTCGCTGCCGGTAATTACCTGGCCGGTATGCTTGAAAGTATTTTACACAAATACGATTTTGAATTATATCCATTTATCACAATGATCATGCTTGGTTCAGGTATTGCACTTTTGTTGCTTTCACCACTTTTAAACAAAGCAATGAAGGGGATCCATTAACAGAAGCACTAAATTTGAAATTCCAATAAATAATATTTTGACCCTGTTAAGTTTTTTTCAGGGTCAATCTTTTAAAAGTTAATTATGAGCACAGAAAAAAAATCATTTTTAAAAGTAATGTCTTCCTACTCGAGAGGGTTTTGGGTTGCAAGTATAATGGAACTGTTTGAGCGTTGGGCTTGGTACGGGCTGTTTGCTGTATTGGCACTCTACCTCACAGGCTCTACAGATGAGGGGGCACTGGGGTTCTCACATATCCAGAAAGGTCAAATCATGGGAATTGTAACGGCGATTTTATATCTGCTGCCGCTTTTCACCGGGGTGATTTCCGATAAGATCGGATACAAAAAATCTTTGGTTATCGCTTACCTGATCTTGATTTCAGGTTATTATATGATGGGAGAAATGACTAGCTATACTTCTGTCTTTGCCATATTTTTATATGTTGCCATTGGTGCAGCCATATTTAAACCAGTGGCCTCAGCGATCATAACCAAAAACACAGATGAATCCAATTCAACACTGGGGTTTGGTATTTTTTATATGATGGTAAACATTGGAGGATTTATTGGTCCCGCATTTTCCTCAACACTAAGAACGCAATATGGGTGGAAGATCGTTTTTATCCAGGCGGCATTGGTAATCTTCATTAACCTTTTGATCGTTTTGTTCTTTTTTAAAGAACCAGATCGTGTAAAATCAAAAGAACCTATCGGCACCTTATTGAAAAGTGCTTTATTTAACATCATTGAAGCGGTAAAAGACAAAAGACTAACCGTATTGCTGATCATCATGGTCGGGTTCTGGACCATGTTCAACCAATTATTCTATACCCTTCCTACTTTTATTGAAGATTGGGTTGACACGGTAGCATTGTATAATTCAATCTCGGATATATCCCCGTGGCTGGCCAATATTATGAGTGGGGGTGGTGACTCCGTAAACCCTGAGATGCTGATCAATCTGGATGCCGGATCGATTATCCTTTTCCAGCTGATCGTATCCTATTTTGTGCTCAGAATGAGACACGTGAGTGCTATGATCACAGGGTTCGTTGTTGCTGCGATCGGTATTGGAATCACCTTTTACACAGGAAATGGATTTTATACTATTTTGGGAATTATGATCTTTGCAATTGGAGAGATGATGACCAACCCAACATTCTCCTCTTTTATTGCATTAATTTCCCCGAAAGGAAAGGAAGCATTGTATATGGGCACGTATTTTTTACCGGTGTTCATGGGTAATTACCTGACAACATTCGTATCAGGTAACCTTTATCAGGCCTGGTCTGACAAATTAACCTTGTTACAAAGCGAAATGCTTACCCGGGGAATAGAAATGCCGGAAGTGGGTCAGGCATTTTCAAAGAACCAATATTTTTCACTTGCAGCTGAAAAACTTGGAATGAGTGAAGTAGAAATGACACAGATGATCTGGGACAGCTATGATCCGGGAAAGATCATGTACGTGGTAGTTGGAATAGGTGTTGTTACGATCCTTTCTCTGTTTATTTATGACAGAATGGTAATCAGACCAAGAGATAGAAACGAAAAGTAATATAACGAACAATAATTTTTAAGGGGCTTTTTGATTTATTTCAAAAAGCCCCTTGTTATTTTAGATCAGAATATGATGAATTTTCCCTAATTTGTTGCCGGAATTTTTAATATAAATAAGGCAGTAAATTATGTCACAGAAAGTAGAAAAAAACAAAGCCCAAGGGATTATTAATGAACTCACACAACCGTTTATTGATCTTACGAAAACATCCAAAGCCATGCTGGGAATCAACATTTCCTATTTGCTGGAAGGCTTAACTTATTTTGGGATCATTGGCCTTTTGGCTATATTCTATAATGATTATATTCAACTTGATGACATAAATGCAGGCTGGATGGTTGGCTTTCTTACAGCCGGAATCACGATTTCTATGCTTTTTCTTGGCGCAACGGTTGACCTAATAGGGATGCGCAAATCTATTTTGCTTTCTCTGGGTTTTATATTGGTTGGGAGAGTAATTCTCACGGCATCCCCGAGCCTCGGAGTTCCCGGCCTATGGAATTCCTCTCAAATTATTTCGCTGGTCGGAATAATGGGGATCATTATCGGCTATGGAATTTATCAACCAGCTTGCTATGCCGCAGTTAAAAAACTAAATACGGTGAAAAATGCCGCAATGGGATATGCGATGCTGTATGCCTTGATGAACCTGGGTGGGTTCCTGCCGGGCATTATTTCTCCTCCGGTAAGAAAAACATTTGGAATTACTGGCGTGTATTGGGTTTTTGTCGCCCTCACCGTAGTTGGAATGATAGTCGTTGCTGTTTTGTTGTCTAAAAAAGCGATCGCCAAAGCACAGGAAGCCGTAATTGCAGTTGATGGATCCGAATCAGCAGACGAAGAAGACGAAATGAACAAGATGACCTCAAAGGAAAAACTCAGGTACTACCTGAAGAACTTTCCCTTAAAAGACATGCGATTCATGTTTTTTATTTTCATCCTTATTCCTGTTCAAACCTTATTTGCACACAACTGGTTGACACTGCCCCAATATACAAGCCGCGCCTTTGACGGATTTGTCGGGGATAATTTTGAATTTTTTGTCAACCTAAACCCAATCCTGATTTTTGTCCTTACTCCAATTGTTACAGCCTTAACGCTGAGCAAGGGAACGTATAAAATGATGATCATAGGGACATTTATCATGGCACTACCCACGTTTTTCCTCACTTTGGGGCCCAACTTTTATACCTTAATGGCATACTTGATCCTAATGACGGTTGGAGAAGCTATGTGGCAACCCAGGTTTTTACAGTGGGTCGCTGAAATTGCTCCAAAAGGAATGACAGGGATCTACATGGGGATAGGTCAGTTTCCCTGGTTTCTTACAAAAGTTATTACAGCGATTTATTCAGGATGGTTTTTACAAAACTACTGTCCTGATGACACACCTATGGTTGACCTTAACACAGAATCAATGTGGTTCATCTATGGACTTATTGCCATCATTAGTCCAATCGGACTTATTCTCGCCAGAAAGTGGATGATCAAAGGATTTAAAGAATCATAATAATGAATTGAGCAAAAAAATGTTGGAATTGACAAATAATTAGAATGAGATTTATTACAACAGAAAACACGCCCAGAAGAGATTTTCATCAATATATGCTTGGTTCTTTTGTGCCTCGACCCATAGCACTGGTTAGCACAATGGGCAAAAACGGGGTTTATAACTTGGCCCCTTTCAGCTATTTCAATGCGGTGAGTTCCGTTCCTCCAGTATTGATGGTTTCTGTTGGCAGATCACCGAATGGTAAAAAAAAGGACACACTCCAAAATATAGAGGAGAACGGGGAGTTTGTTGTAAATATGGTCAATTATGGAATGTTGAGGCAGATGACCCTCGCTTCCGTAGCATTTCCACCAGAACAAAGCGAATTTGAAATGGCGGGTTTTAAGCCCGTAAAATCGACTATGCTTAATATACCAAGAGTGGAGGGGGCTCCGATTCAGTTTGAATGCAAGGTTAAAAAGATCATTGAATTAGGCGATGGTCCGGGAGAAAGCAGTGTTGTTTTTGGAGATATTCTTTGCATGCACGTTGATGAAGGGGTAATAGATGAAAATAACAGAATTGACCCGGTCAAACTCGACGTTATGGGTAGACTTGGAAGGTCCAATTACACCAGAATAACCCAAGAGTCTATTGAAACGGCGGTCCAGGCACAGTTCTCAAATCCAGTCACCTACCCTAACTTGCCGGAACATATCAGGAGCAGCAAAATTCTGAGTGCAAACGAAATTGCAATTCTTGCCGCTGTTGATATTACGGACTGGCTGGAAAAAACGGAATCGAAAGGCGAATCCGGCGATGTTGATTTTCTAAATAATCCACAGATGCACCACGAAGCAATCAAAAATGCGCTCAAATGTAATAACATGTCAAGAGCCATACGCCTTGCTGGCCTGGGTTTGAAAAACAAGCAGAATACCTGAATATGATAGAACACCTGACATTTGGACTGTTTTTGTTGATCTACTTTTTCCTGCATAGCTTGCTGGCAAACGCTACAGTAAAAAGCAAACTTCAAAAAAAACTCATTCCGGAACAAGTCTACAGGTTGTTTTATAACATAACGTCCCTGCTATTATTATTACCTATGGCCTATCTATTCTCTGCATCTGAAAACAAAATCCTTTTTGATTCTGTTTGGCCATTGAAAGTCGTTGCCACATTGCTAATAGTTTTTGGTTTGTATTTATGGAAAATTACTTTTAAACGATATAGTTTGAGTGAATTTATGGGATTTGACCTAAAAAGATCGTCTGATAAGGGCGGGGGGGAGTTGAGTGTGGGCGGTCTGAATCAGTGGGTCAGACACCCATTATATAGTATTAGTTATCTGGTGTTGTTGGGTTTGTTTCTAATGTACCCACACCCATTCATAATTATTTTAATCATCACAATAAGTATTTACTTACCAATTGGAATTTATTTTGAAGAGAGAAAACTTGTTGTGGAATTTGGCAATAAATACGTAAATTACAGACAAATCACTCCTGCATTATTTCCGAATATTCAAAGGGTGTTGGGTCAAATTTGGAAAAAGAATCCAAAGCAATAGCAGAAAAGAAAAAGTCCGGCAGAACCGGACTAACAACGAATTAAATTTCGGCTAGATTAACTAGAAAACGTGGTAAAGCAATAATATTACTTATATGATTAAGATTATAAAAAGAACGGTTTCGCTGCATATATTGTTCTTTTTATTTTGCTGCGTTGTTGGTAGTTGTGGGATTTACAAGCACAATGACCAAAAAAAAGAGGATGAAAAAATAATTAGGGTGCAAATTTTGAATGAAGCCAGGGCACATAGTGGTACCAAGTATAGGTCGGGGGGTAAAACACCTGCTGGTTTTGATTGCTCGGGCTTTACCGGATATGTTTTCAGGCAGCATGGAATCACGTTAAATGCATCTTCAAGAACACAGGCAAAACAAGGAAAAAAAGTTGATATTGGTAAAGCCAGACCAGGAGATTTGGTTTTTTTTGGTACCGCTTTTAAGATAAATCATGTTGGGATAGTATCTCAAAACAAAAATGGGAAATTATCCGTGATTCATAGCACAAATTCGCAGGGAATTGTCGAAGACGACATTAGCCAAATAATATATTGGAAAAAGCGGTTAAAATTTGCTAGAGATGTAATCTCTCCTTAACTTTATGACATTATAAAAAAAACAATTGTATGATCAATTTGGTACTCTTTGGGCCTCCTGGATCAGGAAAAGGAACTCAGGCGCAAATGTTGGTGAAAAAATATAACCTTCGTCATGTTTCTACAGGCGATTTATTCAGAGAAGAGATTGGAATTAATTCTGAACTCGGAATAAAAGCAAAAGAGTACATTGACAAAGGAAACCTTGTGCCTGATAAGATTACAATTGATATGTTGAAGAACCGATTAGAGGGTTTCAATGACAAAGATGGTTTTTTGTTGGATGGCTTCCCAAGGACAGGGGATCAGGCGATTGCGTTAGACGACATGATGGATCACATACACATGAAGGTCAGTGCCTTGCTTGCCCTGGAAGTTCCAGAAGATGAAATTGTATCCAGGATTCTCAACCGGGGAAAAACATCCGGTCGATCGGATGATAATAATACGGAAATTATTAAAAACAGGTTTAATGTTTACATAAAACAAACCTGTCCTGTATTCAAATATTACGAAGAACAAGGAAAAACCATTAAGGTAAATGGCGTTGGGACCATTGATGAAATATTCAACAGATTATGTGTTGAAATTGAAAACTTATAAGATTTCCGACCTTTATTAAACACAAATAATTTTTGTTTTAGCTAAACAGCTGGAATCATCGGCATTGTTTTGTTGAATCCGCACTTTCAAATTGCTAATGTCAAACATTGCAATCAATTAGCTCAAATTTCCATACCTTTGCATTTCTATAGAATTAACTGACTAATATGTCCGATAAGAACTTTGTTGATTATGTAAAATTGAACTGCAGGAGTGGCAACGGTGGTGCCGGCTCCAGTCATTTTTATAGGGACCGGAGAAACGCCTTGGGTGGTCCTGATGGTGGCGATGGCGGCCGTGGTGGTGATATCATTTTGAGGGGGAATGCCCAGGTTTGGACGCTGTTGCCTTTGAAATACAGAAAACACATTAAGGCCGGGCACGGGGAACACGGTGGAAGTAACAACCGGACCGGTTCGTTTGGAGAAGACGTAGTGCTTGATGTACCATTGGGTACGGTAGCCAGGGATTTTGAAACGGGGGAATTCCTGTTTGAAATGACAACGGACGGAGAAACACAAACCCTATTACAGGGCGGCCGTGGAGGTCTGGGAAATACAAACTTTAAAACAGCAACCAATCAATCTCCCAGATATTCTCAACCAGGGGAGGCCGGTCAGGATATGTGGCGGATCCTGGAGCTAAAACTATTGGCTGATGTAGGTCTGGTAGGGTTTCCAAATGCCGGAAAATCGACTTTGCTTGCAGCGATAACGGCAGCAAAACCGAAAATTGCTAATTATGCCTTTACCACCCTGGTTCCAAACCTGGGAATAGTAAAATACAGGGATCAAAGATCATTTGTGATGGCGGACATTCCCGGGATTATTGAAAAGGCCCATCAGGGAAAAGGTCTGGGAACACGGTTTCTTCGTCATATAGAAAGGAACGCCTGTTTATTGTTTCTAATTCCTTCTGATACAAACGATATCAAAAAAGAATACAAGATCCTTCTGAATGAACTCAAACAGTATAACCCTGAGTTATTGGATAAGCCTCGAATTATTGGGATATCAAAAATGGACCTGATCGACCAGGAATTACATCAAATGATCGAAGAAGAACTCGATTTTGGCGGCGTCCCCTATATTTTCTTTTCTGCCGTAAGCGGAAAAGGGCTGCAGCCTTTAAAAGATAAAATCTGGGATATGCTGAACGTATAGCTTCAGCCTGTATTAATAATTTTTTACAATATATTGAAAAGAAGCTGTGCAAAGATGATCTTGAAAACCAGGGAAACAGGTAGCGCAAGCATATAACCTACAATCGGTAGTTTGTTTCCAACCCTGTCAATCGTAATATCCAAAATTGCTGGTTGCATTGAAACCATTCCAAGCAGAATACAATAAGGTACTTTTAGCACCTTGTAACCAATGATCAGAAAAACTACGGCGGTAGTAAAACTTATGATTATTCCCGAAAGAAGAATATAGTAGCCCGTGCCCTCCATTAATGTTTGAGAAAAAGTGTGTCCTGAATTGATGCCGATACCAGACAATAAAAGGATCAGTCCGATTTGTCTTAAAGTAATATTTGCACTATGGGGCAAGGTCCAGACGATTGGTCCTGTTCGCCGAAGTGAACCCAGGATAAGTGCAATAATAATGGGACCACCAGCCATCCCCAATTTTAAAGAAATTCCTCCGGGCAATTCAATTACCACCATTCCAAGCAATAAGCCAATGGCCATACCCAGTCCGAATGACAATAAATCGACCTTTCCCAGTGCTTCAAAAGAGTCACCAAATAATTCCTCTATTTTAGGAACATCTTTCCTTCTGGAAATAAACAGGACCTGGTCGCCAAGTTCCAGTTTCGTGTTTGGTGTCGCCAACAGATCCATGTCTCCCCGGCGTATCCTGAAAATGATAGCGGAAAACCGTTCGTTTAAATTAAGCGTAGCTAGTTTTTCTCCGGCAATGTCTGGGTTTGAAACAAAGATCCTTTTATGAACATATTCGGTCTGAGCGGCCTCGATGGGGTCCGTGCTTAACTCCCCCAGCGTAACTACAACGTCATCAATGATGTCTTTGTCCCCAACAACAATAACTTTGTCATTAAACTCAAATATGGTATCCCAATTGCTGAGCTCAACACTTTCTCCTCTTCTGAACCGCCCGAAAACGACCTTCCATTGATATTTCTTTTTGATATCACGAATAGTCATGCCTGAAATCATCTCACTTGTGATACGAATCGTGACAGTAACGATCTCCTGTTTTATCGGATAATCTTTTTTAAGCTCCTGTTCTTCTTTTTTGAAATCTATTTTTAATATGCGGGTAACAATAAAAATGGCAAGCATCACCCCGATCATACCCATTGGGTAGGTGAGAGAGTAGCCAACAACGGCATTATTGCTCATTTTTGTAGTTGTTGCGGGGTCTGCGCCAAGATTGGTGATGGCATCCAGGACCCCGGCTAAAGCAGGCGTGTTCATCGTGCTTCCTGCAAAAATGCTGCTCGCCATTTCATTGGAGAACCCCCACAGGTAGAAAAGGCCAACAGAAAGCAATGCTGCAAATCCCACCATTCCAATGATGAAAAAAATATCTTTTGTGCCTCTTTGTTTCAGGGTGCTGAAAAAACTTGGAGCACTGCTCAAACCAATTGCATAAACAAAGATGGTCAGACCCAGGAAGATTACGATTTCGGGAATATTAAAATTAGGGCTAAGGGCACCAAAAACCAAACCGACAAACAAGACAGCAGAAACGCCCAGGTTGGTTCCCCAGACAGTTATTGTGCCGAGCCAGTAGCCAATTGCAATGACAATAAAGAGAAGGAGGATCGGATTGTCGGCCAAAGATTCTATCATAGTTAAACGATCGATTGTATACAAAAATGGTATTTAATTATTTCTTCCTAAATAAAAACACACTTTTTATTTACGACAGGACGTAAAACGAGAAATATCCGCGCAAAAAAAACTGTTTATCTTATTTTTTGAGACGTTTTAGTTCGTCTTTTAGAAAATGCCCGGTATAACTTTCTGCTTTTTTAGCTAGCTGTTCAGGCGTTCCCTTTGCAACGATCTGTCCGCCCTCGCCTCCACCCTCTGGCCCAATGTCAATAATATGATCAGCAACTTTAATGATGTCCATATTATGTTCGATTACGATCATTGAATTACCCTTGTCCACCAGTTTGTTCATGACGGCGATCAAATGCTTAATATCCTCAAAATGCAATCCGGTTGTAGGTTCGTCAAGTATATACAATGTGTTGCCCGTGGAACTTTTGGCCAGCTCCTCAGATAATTTAACACGCTGGGCTTCTCCCCCGGATAGCGTGGTTGCCTGTTGTCCGAGGGTGATGTATCCAAGCCCCACATCCAAAAGGGTTTTTAGTTTTTTATTGATGGAAGGGATGCTTTCAAAAAAAGTGGAAGCATCTTCAATTGTCATGTTCAAAATATCAGAAATCGTTTTGCCCTTATAGATAACCTCCAGCGTTTCACGATTATAACGTCTGCCCCCACAAGTTTCACAGTTAACGTAAACATCCGGTAAAAAATTCATCTCGATCTTACGCTTTCCGCCTCCCTGACAGGTTTCGCATCGCCCACCCTTAACGTTGAAGGAAAAACGCCCGGCCTTGTATCCACGGATCTTGGAATCGGGCAGTTTTGCAAAGATATTCCGGATGTGAGTAAACAGTCCGGTATAAGTTGCAGGATTCGATCTCGGGGTTCTCCCAATTGGTTTTTGATCAATTTCTATCACCTTATCGATGTGTTCGATTCCCTTTATGTCTTTATATGGCAATGGTTTTTTTAGACTTCGGTAAAAATGAGTTCTGAGGATTGGATACAATGTCTCATTGATCAGCGAAGATTTTCCACTTCCCGAAACGCCCGTAACGCAGCACATGGTCCCTAAAGGAATGACCAGGTCAACATTTTTGAGGTTGTTTCCGCTTGCGCCTGTCAATTTGAGTTTCTTGCCATTTCCCTTTCTTCTCTTTTCAGGGGCTTGGATCTGAACCCGTTCACTAAGGTAATCTGCTGTTATGCCAGACATTGAAGCAACTGCTTCAGGGCTGCCCTGAGCTATGACTTCCCCGCCATGTACCCCGGCGCCGGGACCAAGATCGATCAGATGATCCGAACGTATCATTATTTCTTTATCGTGCTCAACGACAATGACAGAGTTACCGATCCGGGTAAGAGCCTTTAGTGCTTCGATCAAGCGTTGATTGTCCCGTTGATGCAGCCCAATACTCGGTTCATCTAAAATGTAGGTTATTCCCGTAAGTTTAGATCCTATCTGCGTTGCCAGCCTGGTCCTTTGTGCTTCCCCGCCCGACAAAGTTCTGGTGGGTCTGTTGAGGTGGAGATAACCCAAACCAACCTGTATAAGGAATTCCAACCGTTTTCTAATCTCTTTTAGGATGTCTTTTGCGATTTGAACTTGTTTTTTATTCAGTTTTGGGTCTAGGTCATCAAACCATTCAAGCAAGTGAATCAGGTCCAGTTCAGCCAGCTCTCCAATATGTTTTTCGGCTATTTTGAAATACAGAGATGTTTTTTTGAGTCGGTAACCATTGCATTCCGGACAATCAATAATAGACATGTAATCTTCGGCCCAGGTTCGGATCTTCTCTGAACTGGTGTTTTCAAACCACCTTTTCAACATGTTCACCAATCCTTCATATGCGAGATTATAAGTATAGTCGTTATTTGAGAAGTCAAATTTGAATTTTATACTATTATCTCCGCCATTAAGTAAGGTTTCCATCGCGTTTTCCGGAATATCCTTTATTGGTGTGTTAAAATCAAAGTTATATTTTTTGGCAATCGCCTTTAACTGTTTAAAGGTCCAGTTATCCCGAACCTCTCCAAAAGGCAGGATCCCTGCCTCGTTAATAGTTTTGGACCAATCAGGTATTATCTTTTCCAGATCAGCAGTATTGATTTTTCCAAGTCCATTGCAATTTGTGCATGCCCCGTATGGAGAATTGAATGAAAAAGTATTGGGTGAAGGCTCTTCATAAGAAATCCCGGAATCAGGACACATCAGGAACTTGGAAAAGGGAATAAGTTTATCCTTGTCAGCATCCAGGACGTAAATAAAATTATTGGCCAGTTTAAGAGCTGTTTCTACAGAAGAAGCGATTCTGTCCCTTTTCTTGTCATCTACTTTGATTCGGTCGACAACCAATTCAATATCGTGCGTTTTGTAACGATCCAGTTTCAGGTCCGGAACCAATTCAACCACCTCTCCGTCAACACGGACCTTGGTGTAACCCCGTTTTCTAAGTTGTTCAAACAGTTCCCTGTAATGTCCTTTTCGGGCACGCACCATTGGTGCCAGGATTTGTATCTTCTTGCCTGCAAAATCCTTTTCAATTTTATCAATGATCTGGTCCTCGGAATATTTGATCATTTTTTTGCCCGTAACATGAGAATATGCTTCTGCGGACCGGGCATATAGCAAACGAAGGAAGTCATAGATCTCCGTTGTGGTACCGACCGTTGACCGGGGGTTCCATCCGGTTGATTTCTGTTCGATAGAAATAACGGGGCTCAGTCCGGAAATGTGTTCAACATCCGGTCTGTCCATATTCCCAAGAAATTGTCGGGCATAGGAAGAAAAAGTTTCGATGTACCTTCTTTGCCCCTCGGCATAGATGGTGTCAAAGGCAAGAGATGATTTTCCGCTACCACTTATCCCGGTGATGACAACCAGTTTGTTTTTTGGAATATCAATGTTTATCTCTTTTAGGTTATGCTCCCGCGCCCCTGAAATCTTTATATATGAGTTATGTCTCTGCATGGATCAATTACATGAACTGTAAAAAGGTTCTAACAATGATTGATTAAATTGGTTCAGGGTTTATTGTCAATTCGCCGGATAGAAATTATCGATCCAGGCCCCGACCAGTTTCATCAGACGTTCTTCCGATTTTTTTACCATATCCACGACATCCTGTTCAGAAGTTTCAACGATGCGGCTAATTGGAAAGCACTCGTTTGAGATAACCGAGAAGCCACCTACCTTAACACCACCATGTATTGCAACGATCGTTTCGAGGACAGTTGACATCCCTACGGCATCAGCCCCCAGCGTTCGCATCATAGTGTATTCGGCAGGCGTTTCGAGGCTGGGACCCTGTGAAGCGAGGTAAACCCCTTTCTTAACAGGCAAGTCCAGCTTGTTACCAATGTTTTCAATTTGTGAAATAAATGCAGGGTCATATGCATGAAGCATATCCGGGAACCTTGGGCCGAGAACGTCATTGTTAACACCGCGCAATGGATGTTCGGGAAATAGATTAATATGGTCGCTGATCAACATGATGTCTCCTGCGTCAAAATCCGGGTTAACCCCACCGGCTGCATTTGTTAGAATTAATTGCTCAACACCCAGTGATTTCAATATTCTTACCGGGTAGGTAATTTCCTTTGCGGAATACCCCTCATAATAATGTAACCGGCCAGAGAACAGAAAAACGGCATGACCATTTCGGGTTCCGATAATTAATTCGCCTTTATGGTTCTTAACGGTACTTACGGCAAAATGCGGAATCTGACCATAAGGTATTCTGATATCAATATGATCCAGAAGGGATTCACTGCTTATTCCTGAGCCAAAAACCATTGCCAGCTTAGGCCTAAGAACACTTCTACCATGAAGATAAGCTATGGTTTCTTCAATCTGTCCGATAATATTTTCCATACAAGTACAATTTAAAACCACGAAAAATACAGCATTTTTGAAATAAATAATAAAATGATTATTAATTATTGGACAAAACATTGAAAATGTGTACCTTTGCAGTACTTTAGGAGGAGAGGGAACATTTAGTTCCCTCTTTTTTGTAGTATACAATTCAAATGAATTTGGACGCGATAAAAAATAAAATAAAGAGTTTACTGAAAGAGAAATTCTCAACTGAGGAGTTTAAGGATTACTTTTTGGTAGACTTAATTATAGGAAAAACCGGTAGGGTTCAGGTTTTTGTTGATTACGAACACGGAGGAGTTACGCTTGGGACTTGTGGAAAGATCAGCCGGCACATTGAGGCTTATCTGGATGAAAGTCTGGTTTTGGGGGAAAAGTACACATTGGATGTTTCCTCTCCCGGGGTTGAACGGTCGTTGATCAAAAGACAATTTCCGAAACACATCGGCAGAAAGGTCAAAGTTGAACGTAATGACGGAGAAACTTTAAAGGGGAAATTAATTTCAGTTTCGCCAACAGGCATTTCAGTTGAAATAGATATTTCAAAGAAGGAACAAAAGACAGTTGAAATTTTGTTTGAAGAAATAGTTAAATCATTAATAATTGTTAGCTTTTAATATTTAGTATAATGAACTTGATAGAATCATTTTCAGAATTTAAGGCCGGAAAGAGTATTGACAGGCCAACCTTAGTAAGGGTTTTGGAAGACGTTTTCAGGACACTGATCAAAAAGAAATATGGCTCAGATGAAAACTTTGACGTTATTGTAAATACCACCAATGGTGACCTTGAATTGTGGCAGGTGCGGGAAATTGTGCCGGACGGAGAAGTGACAGATGTTCTAAGACAAATATCTGTTTCAGAAGCCTACCAGATAGACGAGGATTATGAAATAGGTGAAGAGTGTTATCAGCAGGTAGATGTGTCAGAATTTGGCAGGCGTTCAATCATGGCAGCAAGGCAAACATTGATCTCGAGGATCATGGAGTTGGAGAAAGATGAGATCTATCGAAAATATAAAGACAGAATCGGAGGTATTGTTTTAGGTGAGATCAGTCAGATCCTAAGAAAAGAACTTCTCATCCTGGATGATGCTACTGGAAATGAATTGCTGTTGCCACGAACTGAAATGATCAAAGGGGACTTCTTTAGAAAAGGAGATATGGTTAAAGCGGTAATTAAAAAAGTAGAGCTAAGAAACAATAACCCGGTTATTCTGATTTCCAGAACGGATAGTTTATTCCTGGAAAAACTCCTGGAACAGGAGGTTCCGGAAATAGAAGATGGTTTGATCACCATCAAAAACGTAGTTAGAATACCAGGAATCAGAGCAAAAGTTGCGGTGGAATCCTATGATGACAGAATTGATCCGGTAGGGGCATGTGTGGGAATGAAAGGTTCCAGAATTCACGGAATCGTTCGGGAGTTGAAAAATGAAAATATTGACATTGTTAATTACACTGGCAATATTACACTGTATATTCAACGAGCGCTTACTCCGGCAAAGGTATCCAACATTGAGTTGGACATGGAAAATAAAAAAGCAAGTGTTTATCTTAAGCCAGATCAGGTTTCGCTTGCAATTGGAAAAGGGGGGTCAAACATTAAACTGGCAAGTAAATTGACTGACTTTACAATTGATGTTTACAGAGAGGCAGACGAGTTTGGAATGGAAGATGTAGATTTGGATGAATTTATCGATGAGATTGATGAGTGGGTATTGACCGAACTGAAAAGTATTGGTTGCGATACAGCCAGAAGTGTGTTGACTTTAAACAGAGAAGAGTTGATCAGAAGGACTGACCTGGAAGATGAAACAGTAGACGAAGTACTGAAAGTTCTAAGGGCTGAATTTGAAGAGGATTAATACAAAACGCAAGAGCTTTCGGGCTTTTGCTAGAATATAGATGCAAACTTTGGCGTGTACACATAGTTTTAATAAGTTTGCATCTTAAAATTGACTATTGTCAAATTAAATAGCAGGAATGACAAAAAAGCTAATTAAAATAGCGAAAGAATTAAACGTTGCAAGTTCGACTATAGTTGAGTTTCTCAAGAATAGTGGATTTGAGATAGAAAACAAGCCCATCGCGAAGATTTCGGATGAGATGTATACGCTATTGGTAGATCAATTTAGCAGCGCAATTGCTGAAAAGGTGCGTGCTGACGAATTATTACAGCAAAGACTGGAAAGAAAGAAATCGGAAGCTCCGGCACAACCGGCACAGCCCGTAAAGGTAGAAAAAAAGGAAGAAGTTCCTGCGCCGAAAGAAACAGCTCCGGTTAAGAAGGAAACAGAAGAAAAACCTGCTGCTCCGGTTAAAAAACCTGTTGAGGAACCAGCAGAGCCCGTTAAGGAGGTAGAAGTAGACAAGAAGAAAGAAGAAGAGGTTGTCAAACCTGTTGTTGGAGAAAGAGCCAGGCCCAAATTAACAGTTCTGGGTAAAATTGACCTTGAGAAGACACGGAGGCCAAAGAAAAAGGAAGAAACAATAGTAACAGAAGAGAAGAAAGAAGCCCCGGTTAAGGAAGAGAAAACAGTTGAAAAAACTGAAAAAACCGAAACCAAAGCAGAAAAAGAACTTGTGAAGGAGGGTCCTGAAATCACTAAAAAAGAAACAAAAAAAGCAGTGCCAGTCAGAGAGGAAAGCAAGATAATCAGGATTGAAGCACCTAAATTAAAGGGTTTGAAAATCCTTGGTAAGGTCGATCAGGACAAAATTAAACCTAAAGAGAAGAAGAAGGACGTCAGGGACAAGTCCAAGCCGGTACAAAGAGCTGGTGTTAAGACAGGTTCAACAGATGACGATGCTTCAAAGAAAAGAAGAAAGAGAAGAAGGAAGAAGGTTAACATTGAGCAAATCGGTAAACAAACCACCAAGAAATTTGCTAAGAAGACAGATGAGGTAAAAGAGGTTTCTCAAAAAGAAATTGACGATAAGATCAAGGCAACAATGGATCGCCTGAAAGGTGGAGGTAAGAGTAAGCGTCAAAAGATCAGGAAGGAAAGTAGAGAGGTAAAAAGGGAGAAGCAGGAATTGAAAACAATGGATCAGGAAAATCCAGCAATTCAGCTTACGGAATACATTTCTGTATCTGAATTAGCTTCCCTGATGAATGTATCTGCTACAGAAGTGATCATGACCTGTATGAATATGGGTGTAATTGTTTCTATAAACCAGCGATTGGATAAGGAAATAATTGAATTACTAGCAGAAGAGTATGGACACGAGATCGTGTTTTTAAGCGCGGAAGATGCAGATGAAGATGTAGATACCGTTGTTGACGAAGAGAAGGACTTGTTGCCAAGAGCACCAATTGTTACCGTCATGTGTCACGTTGACCACGGTAAGACATCTTAGCTTGACTTTATTAGAAAAGCCAATGTTGCCGAAGGCGAAGCCGGAGGTATTACACAGCATATCGGTGCATACGAAGTGATCGTAGGTGAAACGAACAAGAAGGTTACCTTCCTGGACACACCTGGTCACGAAGCCTTTACCGCGATGCGGGCCAGGGGGGCAAAGATTACTGACATCGTAATTATAATTATTGCAGCAGACGACAAAATAATGCCTCAGACAAAAGAGGCGATTTCACACGCGCAGGCAGCAGGTGTGTCAATTGTATTTGCGATCAATAAGATTGATAAAGACGGTGCAGATCCGGAAAGGATCAAGCAGGAACTTGCGTCGATGAACTTATTAGTTGAAGCTTGGGGTGGAAAATACCAATCTCAGGACATTTCTGCTAAAACGGGTCTTGGAATAGAAGAACTACTTGAGAAAGTAGTACTGGAAGCAGAAATGCTTGAATTGAAAGCGAATCCTGACAGACCGGCTATCGGTACTGTTATTGAAGCCTCACTTGATAAGGGTCGGGGATATATTACAAAGGTACTTGTTCAAAAAGGTACTCTTTCTGTTGGAGACATCATTGTTTCCGGCGAATACATGGGTAAGGTGAAAGCTTTATTCAACGAAAAAGGAAAAAAGGTTAAAACAGTTGGTCCTTCTTCCCCTATTTTGGTTTTAGGATTTAACGGTGCATCTCAGGCGGGTGAGAAATTTAAAGAGGTAGAGAGTGAAAAGGACGCAAAAGCAATTGCAGCCAAACGGGCCGTTATCGCCAGAGAACAATCGACCAGAGCTCAGAAACGAATTAGTTTGGATGAGATCGGAAGAAGAATCCAGTTGGGTACATTTAAGGAACTTAACCTGATTGTTAAAGGGGATGTGGATGGATCTGTTGAGGCACTTTCTGATTCCTTACAAAAGTTATCCATTGAGACGCTTCAGGTGAATATTGTTCACAAAGCTGTTGGACAAATTACAGAATCGGATGTACTGCTTGCAACGGCTTCGGATGCGATTATCGTTGGATTCCAGGTCAGACCTTCAGGAGGCGCAAGAAAAGTGGCAGAAAAAGAAGGCGTTCAGATCAAAACGTATTCTGTGATTTATGAAGCGATCGATCAAATTAAGCTTGCCATGGAAGGTATGCTTGAACCTACACAGGAAGAAAAAATCCTTGGACTTGTTGAAGTCAGGGAAACCTATAAGATCAGCAAGGTTGGAACCATTGCGGGGTGTTATGTGCAGGAAGGAAAAATTTCAAGAAATGCATTTATCAGACTTATCAGAGATGGTGTTGTCGTATATCCTACAAAAGAAGGTCAGACAGCACACCTTAATAGTTTGAAGCGATTCAAGGAAGACGCGAGAGAGGTTAAAGCAGGATTGGAATGTGGATTATCGATTGAAAACTTTAATGACATCAAAGTCGGAGATGAAGTCGAGGCATTCGAAATAGTGGAGATCAAAACCACGATGTAATTTTCCTGGTGACTATCGCAACATTCTCAGCCTGGTTGAAAATATGCCACAGTCAGGGTCATTTTGACCGGACGTTAATCCGGGCTATTTTACGCACAGATAAACTTTTCTGTAAATTTTATCGTTTACTATCATTGAATAACTTGTAATTCAGGGTTTATTCAATTTTGTGTATAAAAGACATTTGAGTAATATTGCCAAACCCAAAAACATCCTTTTCACGGCTTGGTAAGGTTTTTGCATAAAGTTGATTTCCGGCTAAATTTAATTTGAATTTTTGAATGAATAAGCAACAGGAAAATTATCGATTACTACTTGAAAAACTAGATAGGTTCATCAGAAAATTCTACCTGAATGCCCTGATCAGGGGTGCGATGTATTTTTTGGGCTCCATACTTGTATTATTCCTTGCTTTTAACTTCCTGGAAGACCAGTATTACTTTAATACAGGCGTTAGAAAAGCTATTTTCTATGGCTTTATTGGCTTTTTTATCCTTGGCTTTAGCTATTGGATAGGTGCACCAATTCTTAAATTTTTCAGACTTGGAAAAACCATTTCACACGAACAGGCTGCTACCATTATAGGTACGCATTTTGGAAACATCGAGGATAAACTGCTCAACATTCTTCATTTGCATAAACAGGTGCAGGACTCAGAAGCAAAAGAACTTATTATAGCCGGAATTGAACAAAAAAGTGAAAAGATAAATCCAGTTCCCTTCAGAAATGCGATTGACCTGAGCAAAAACCGAAAACATCTAAAATACGCCTTACCGCCGTTATTGATTTTTTTACTGGTTTTGTTTGCCGCACCAAGCCTTATAAAAGACAGTACAAACAGAATAATACAAAATGACAAAGAATTCGTAAAAGAGGCTCCTTTTTCATTTATAGTAAAAAACGAGAAGCTTGAAGTCGTTCAATACCAGGATATGAACCTACAGGTGGAAGTTGAGGGAGACAAAATACCGGATGAAGTTTTTATCCGTATCAATCAGTACCAATATCGCCTGAAAAAAGAATCACCAAGTAATTTCTCCTATGTCTTCAAGAACGTATTTGAAGATACGAAGTTTGAATTGTTTTCAGGAAAGATCAAATCCATAGAACACGACCTGAAAGTTTTACCTAAACCGACACTGGTTCAACTGGAAGTGAATCTTCAATTTCCTGCCTATACGGGTCGAAAACAAGAAAGTATCAGAAACAATGGGGACCTGGTGGTTCCCGTTGGTACCAGGGCCAGCTGGAAGTTGGACGCGAAACATACTAATTCACTGCAGTATATTTTTGAAGACGATGCGGTTAAAACTGATGCATCATTGGTTGATGAAGGCCGTTTTTCTTTCCAGAGGACACTTAAAAAAGACGGGCAGTATAAGATTTATATCAACAATGCAAGGATTTCATCGCCGGACTCAATCTCCTATGCGATAAATATCATTCCGGATAAATACCCGGAAATAGAAGTAGACGAGTTCATCGATTCGCTTGAAAATCAAAATGTTTATTTTGCAGGAAGTGCATCTGATGATTACGGACTTTCATCGTTGTTGTTCAACTATAGTATTATTGATGCAGAAGGAAATACCCGGGCCAAAGAGGCTATTGCCATTGCTTTTAAAAATAATGCATCGAATTCAGTGTTTTATGACTACAATATTAATATAGATAGTTTTTATGTGGCTCCCGGAGAGGCCATGAATTATTATTTTGAGGTGTTTGACAACGATGCGGTCAATGGAATTAAATCCAGTCGAACAGGCTTGATGCAATATAAGAAGCCAACCAAAGAAGAATTTGAAAAAAAGGAAGAGAAGAACGATGAAGAAATAAAAAAGGACCTTGAATCTTCCATGGAAAAAATTAAAAAACTGCAAAAGAACATCAAGAAAAGCAGAGATAAAGTTCTGCAGAAAAAAGAACTGGAGTGGCAGGATAAAAAAGAGCTGGAAAAAATCCTTGAACAGCAAAAAGAACTTGAAAAACTGCTTGAGGAAGCTAAAAAGAAGTTTGACGAGAACATGAAGAACCAGGATCAGATCAAGCAGCAGGACGAGAACCTTCTTCAAAAACAGGAGCAGCTTCAAAAAATGTTTGAAGAGGTTTTAAGTGATGAAACCAAAGAACTCATGCAAAAGATCGAAGACCTGATGCAGGAACTTCAAAAAGACGACATGCTGGAAATGATGGAGGACTTTGAAATGGATAATGAAACCATGGAAAAAGAACTGGATAGGTTAATGGAGTTATTTAAACAGCTTGAACTGGAGAAAGAAGTATCAGATCAGATTGATAAATTAAAGAAACTAGCAGAAAAGCAGGAAAAACTCAGTGAAGAAACAAAAGAAGAGTCAAAAGAGAATGAAAAATTAAAGGAGGAGCAAAAAAAGATCAACAAAGAGTTCGAGAAGCTGGAGGAAAAGATGGAGGAGATCATGGAAAAAAATGAGGAGCTGGAACATCCAAAAGACCTTGCGAAGGACAACGAGGAGAAGATGGAAGAAATCTCAGAGGACCTGGACAAGAGTGAAGAATCACTGGATAAAAAAGATTCAGATAAAGCATCGGAATCCCAAAATTCTGCTGCTCAAAAAATGAAATCCATGGCCAACAGCCTTGAAGTGCAAATGACCGATGGTCAGGCGGAGCAACAAACGGAAGACCTTAGAGCATTGCGACAATTGTTGGAAAACCTTCTTACGCTTTCATTTGAACAAGAGGAATTGATCGATGATATTGCAGAAACAGATCCACTCACACCCAGATACAAAGAGCTGGTCAGCAAACAATTTGACTTAAAGCTTGACTTCCAGATGATCGACGATAGTCTCCAGGCCTTAAGTAAACGAGTAATCGAGATTGAAAGTTTTGTAACAGAAAAGGTTACTGAGGTTAAGAAAGAAATGGGAAAGGCACTTGAAAACCTGGAAGGGCTGGAAACAAACAATAATGTTTTAAATCTTCGAGAGCAGGATATCAGTGAAGCCAACAAGAATCAAAGGAGTACGATGAAGAACATAAATGACCTTGCTTTGATGCTGGATGAATCCATGCAACAAATGCAACAAAACATGGCCAATGGCGTACCTGGCAGCGGCTCTTGTAATAAGCCGGGAGGAAACGGTAAACCAACAAGTGGAGGAGATAAACCAGGCGATAAGATGGGAAAGGGTCAGGAGTCATTGAATGAAATGTTGAAAGGCATGAAGGAAAAAATGAAGGGTGAAGGAAGTGGTGGAATGGCAAAAGAGTTTGCACAGGCCGCTGCTCGTCAGGCTGCAATGAGAAAAGCGCTGGAACAAATGAAAAAAGAAGTTCAGGGTGAAGGAAAGGGCGGAGGCAATGAACTGCAGAAGATCATTGATGAAATGAACAAAACGGAAATTGATCTTGTTAACAAGCGCCTTGATAATGAATTGATTCAAAGACAACAAGAGATATTATCAAAATTGCTGGAGGCTGAAAATGCAGATAAGCAAAGGAAATTTGATAACAAAAGAAAGTCAAAAACAGCTGATCAGTTAAGTCAAAATATTCCACCGGCATTGGAAAAATATTTGAAAAAAAGAGAATCTGAATTAGATTTATACAAAACAGTGTCGCCTTCATTGAACCCATTCTATAAAAATTTGGTTGATGAATATTATAAAGCCCTGAAAAAGGCAAACTAATGGAGATGAATAAATGAGGAATGAAATAAAAAAAATAATTGTTTCTTCTGACCCTGTAAACCTACAGGTTGTAGAAAGCTTTTTGATTGAAATAGATCAAAAATATGGGATTTGTTCTAGTGTATATCCCAACATACTCATCACATTGACGGAGGCGGTAAATAATGCCATACATCATGGTAACAATGCAGATCACAATAAAAACATTGCAATTTGCTGCAAAATCAAATCATCAGGACTCACCTTTAAAATATCAGATGAAGGATCCGGGTTCAACCATAAAAAATTACCTGATCCGACATCGCCGGAACAAATACATAAAGAGAACGGAAGGGGGGTTTATATTATGAAACAGCTGTCTGATAAACTGACCTACAAAGATCGGGGGAGAACGGTAGAAATTCATTTTACATTATGATAGAGGGAGAGATTCAATTCCATGTTGAATTGGAAGCGTTTGAGCTGGACCAGGCTGAAAACATCAAGCTATGGTTGTCTGGCATTGGGAAAAGCGAAAATAAGGTGCTGGGGAATATTAATTATATATTTTGTAGTGATGAATATTTACTTCAGTTAAACAAACAATTTCTGGGCCACGATTATTACACGGATATACTTTCGTTCCCACAAAAATCAGATCCGATAGAGGGTGATATTTTTATAAGTATTGATAGAGTGCGGGAAAATGCAGAATCATTTGAGACTTCTTTTCAACTTGAATTGTACCGGGTAATTTCACATGGCTTGCTCCATTTTATGGGATACGAGGACCACGAAGAGGAAGACAAAATACTTATGCGTTCAAAAGAAGACCTGTATTTATCCAAAATTACTTTTTAAGAGAAAATACTTATTGAACCGCGTTGCCTTTAATCTTTCTATCTTTATATTTTTAGAAACACATTTATGTTTTATTAATAAAATAACTGATGGTGTGTAACAACTACACTCCATAACCATATGAAAGACCTAACAAAAGGGAAAGAGAATTGGCTCATTTTTTACTTTGCTTTACCGATGCTTTTTGGCAATCTGTTTCAGCAGCTTTACAATGTAGTCGATAGCGCAATTGTAGGAAAATACCTCGGAGATGAGGCATTAGCCGCTGTGGGAGCATCTTTCCCCATCATTTTCCTGTTGATCTCTTTAATCATTGGAGTTACAATTGGAGGAACCATCACCATTTCACATTATTATGGCGCAAAGCAGTTCGATAAGGTTAGAACGACAACGGATACGATGAACATTGTTATTCTCTTGTCCTCCCTTGTTATCGGGACAATAGGAATATTATTTAGTGATCAGGTATTCAGGCTAATTGAATTGCCAGAAGAAATTATTCCCTATGCATCCGACTATTTGCAAATTTATTTATTGGGATTGCCTTTTTTCTTTGGCTTCTGGAATATAAGTGCCATGTTGCGAGGCGTAGGTGATTCCAAAACGCCACTATATTTCTTGATCTTATCCACCCTTTTAAATATTGCACTGGACTTTTGGTTTATTGCAGGATTGGGCTGGGGAATAAAAGCAGTTGCTTTTGCTACCATTATCGCTCAGGGCGTAGGTCTGATCGCAGCGATTATTTGGATCAATAAAAATGAGATGCTGAGGGTTCGGATCAAAGGAATAAAATTTGACCTTGAAGTTCTTAAGAAAAGCATGCGAATTGGCCTCCCTTCCGGAATTCAGCATGTCCTGTTTTCATTAGGAATGCTTGCTATTTTTGGCATCGTAAATCAGTTTGGCGTAAAGGTAATTGCTGCCTATTCCGGCGCAATGCGCTTAGATTCACTGGCGATAATGCCTGCGATGAATTTCTCCGGGGCACTTTCAACCTTTGTAGGACAAAACATGGGAGCCGGTAAGTTCGATCGGGTAAAGAGAGGCCTTCAGGCAACTTTGGGCATGTCGATCACCAGTTCCTTCATCATTTCAATCACAATGTACTTTTTTGGAGAAAACCTGATGAGTTTGTTTACTTCTGATCCGGAAGTAATTCAATATGGGGTTGATTATCTGGTTATTTCAAGTTCATTTTATTTTGTTTTTTCAGCACTCTTTTCTGTTAATGCCGTAATGAGAGGCGCCGGAGACATGATCATTCCTATGATCATTACACTGATCTCTCTCTGGGTTGTCAGGATTCCATTCGCCTGGTATTTTTCAGGAGAAATGGCGGAAAAGGCAGTTTGGTGGTCCGCCCCCGTTGGTTGGGTCACGGGCGTTATTCTATCCACGATCTATTATTATAATGGACGTTGGAAAAGAAAATTCAACGTGGACAAATAAGTTGCAAAACACCAGGGACCAGGCTGCAACCAGAAAGATTAACATATTTGATCAATTCAAATTATTTGAAAGCGCCTCATTCTCTTTAAATGTGGGTTACTGAAAGACCCTTCGTTTTAACGAGAACGCCTAAAAATAAGCTTGTTGGACCAAATAAAATCATGAATTTCAATGGTTTTTGACAAAAAAAACTTAATTTAAATCGTGTTTTTTATTCAATGTAAATCAATAATAAATTCAAAAAATATGAGAAGAGTCAATCTTATTTTTATGAGTATTTGTTTGTTGTTTTTTATGAATGCCTGTTCCCCCCCGGATATTCCTTCAACAAATAATCTGGATGAAAATTTATTTGGAGAATGGGTGTTTTATGAAAATGATCTTTCTATATCTGCTTCCTATACTTTTAATGAGGATGGAACCTGCGTTCAATTTTTATATGACCAAAATTATGACTGGTTATGGGAAATTGAAGAGGGTCAGTTGAAATTGTATGTGGAAAGCGGGACTCCTGCCTATTTTACGTATAATATTGAGGAGAAATTTCTATATTTTTATTCAGATATCGCAGGGGTCTGGGGCCTGCCATTTACAAAAATCGATTAAGTAAAAGAGATGAGTAATAAAACAATTTTGTGGTTGTCCTTATGTGTTTTTTTAAATGCAATTCATATTGTCGGCTTACAAGGACAGGGAATCATTTCAGAAAAAAATCAGGCCAAAATCACGCGTAATGCAGAAAGAGAAGCTAAATATTACTTAAAAAAGGGATATCAGGTGTATGACTCAACGGAGGATCTGGAAAACAGCCTGCGATCCTATTATCGCTATAAATTTTCAGAAAATGAAACCGGCAACAGAATTTACGTTGTTCCCATTTCGATGAGCCGTGAAAAAAACCTTGAAGATGCTGTTTCTTCTGCAAGGTTGAAATCGGGACAGTCGACACTTGGCCTGATGCAATTGTATTTTAATTCGTGGATACGAACGGACGAAAGAACCAGTGAGAATGAAAAGGAATTGTTGATTAACGCAGTTGAAAAAGCAGAATCCGGGATAAGAAAGATGTATGAAAGGACCCCACCTGTTCAGGTTTATATTTTTTATAAAAAAAATAAAAAGGATTATCGTGTGGAAATTCGTTCGGTCCATGATCAGGAACTGTTAAGGGAAATATCCAGGAAGCAGATAATAAGTAAGCTGGAGCCAAACGAACTTTTCGAAGGCAAAGACTTAAATGAAATACTGGTATTTGAAAAATAATGAATCCAGTTATTCCCGATAAGTTATATTTGCAATTTTTAGACGAATATGAATTTACATTTCAAAACTTACGGAGAGGCAGGAGACCCGGTTATCATTATGCATGGCATTTTTGGCATGCTGGACAACTGGCACAGCTTTGCAAGTCAACTGGGAAAGAACCATCGGGTACTGACGATTGATCTCAGGAACCATGGTCGTTCACCCCATTCAGATGTTTTTGATTATCCATCTATGGTTAAAGACCTGGAAGTTTTTCTTCAGACAAATGATTTGGAGAAAGCACACCTGATCGGGCACTCAATGGGTGGAAAGCTTGCCATGCATTTTGCAATGGCGCATCCGAAAAAACTTTTGAGTTTAACGGTCCTGGATATTGGCATTAAATATTACCCGCCGAGGCATGATTTTATTTTTGGCGCATTGTGTGAAATGGACTTATCAAAATTCAGTTCAAGAAATCAAATAGATGAAATGCTGTCCGGGCGAATCAAAAGTTTCGCGATCAGGCAATTTCTTATCAAAAACATTAGCAGAAACGCTAAAAACGGATTTGAGTGGAAAATGAACCTGCCGGTGATCAGGGCGAATTATGACAAAATTATCGAATGGATACCAATGGGGAATCCATTTCCCCAAAAGACCTTATTTGTAAGGGGAGAAAATTCTGATTACATTTTGGATGAAGACTGGCCCGGGATTCAGGAACTATTCCCCAAAGCAGTTTTGAAAACGATCAGTGGAGCAGGACATTGGTTGCATGCGGAAAAGCCATATGAGTTATTGAAAAAAATAAATAAGTTCCTCAATAAAAGTTCATAAAATAGAAAGCTATAAAAAACATAAATCCTGTTAAACTAACGTTAAATTCATATTTTATTGATTCTTTTGCTTGTATTCTGGGGTTAAAAAGATGTAATATGCAAAAGAAAGCATTCTTGTAATTTGAAAACTAAAAGATTAAAATAACATGACAAAGAAGACATTATTATTCGCAGCACTTTTTTTGATGATGGGGTTTGCCATGCAGGCTCAGAGAATTGCAATCGTTGACGTAAATGATATCCTTACAAATCTGCCGGAATATGCCAAGGCTCAAGACGAGATCGATGTGGTCGCAAAAGCATGGCAACAGGAAATTGCTCAGGAGTACGATAAGATAAAGAGTATGTATAATGAATATCAGGCAGAACAGGTATTGATGAGCAATGACATGAAGACCCAGAAAGAGGATGAAATCATGAATAAGGAAAAAGAAGTGAGAGAAATTCAGAAGAGAAAATTTGGTCCCGAGGGTGAATTGTTTCAAAAAAGACAAGAACTGGTTCAGCCCATTCAGGATAAAGTTTTTGATGCGATCAAACAGTATTCTGACGAAAGGGGTTTTGATATTGTTCTGGATAAAAGCTCCAATACAGGCATTCTGTTTACCAGCGACAAGTTTGATAAGACAAATGATATTAAAAAGCGCTTAGAAATTAAATAAAATATACTTAAATTTGCCGCCCACTTAAAAAACTAAAATAGAAAAGATGAACAAGATTATAAAATTAGGTTTTGCGATCGTATTGATGTTTGGATTACAGCAGATCAATGCACAGAAGTTTGCGTATGTAAACACACAGGAAATTCTTCAGAATTTGCCATCAGTTAAAGAAGCGAATGCAAACATTGAAACATTCAGAAATCAACTGATCAATCTGGGTCAGAAAAAAGTTGAGACACTCAGAGCGAAATATGGTGAACTGGAGAAAAAACAGGCACAGGGAGACATTTCTCCAAAGCAACTTGAAATCGAAGCTCAAAAGCTGAAAGAAGATGAGATGAAAATCGCTCAGTTCGAACAGGAAAGTCAGCAAAGAATTCTTGAAAAAAGCGAAGAAATGTTAAAACCGATCAGAGATAAAGTACAGAAAGCGATTGATGATGTTGCTTCTGAAAATGGATACGACTATGTGTTTGATTCAAGCCTTGGTTTCATCCTTTATGCGGATAAGTCAACAGATGCCAGCGCAAAAGTAAAATCAAAACTCGGAATTTAAGTGAGTTGAAAAGATAAAAAAAGGGGATGGTCCATTTGGTCATCCCCTTTTTTATTTAGCTTTTTTTCCTAAAATCGGTTCGCTACATAATTATTTTTCCTCAAACCACACCTTGTCTTTTACCGTGTCATCAATATAGTTCAGTAAGATTTCTTGTCCTGCATTGATCTTAACGATACATTCAATTATTATACAGGATTCCTTCAGGTCATTTACAAACTGGGCATTAGGTGTAGATGAATGATTGTAGAGGGAACCATATCCAAGTGCAATAGCGGCTTCTTTATCAGCTGCCCCCCAAACAAAATAATAATCATGCAGGCCGGTTTCGTGAATGACTTTTCGGTCAACGGAAGAAACTTTAATTATCGGACAGATTTCAATAATGTCCCCTTTTGCAAATTCCTTCCCGGCGAAAACACAGCGGCCCTTATCAGCATCATCTAAAATATATAAACTGTTTTGTTGCATAGTTTTTTTTTAAACGGGAATTACAAGCGACCATAGAATCCAGGCAGAATTCTACCTGTTGAAATTATACCGGTATGAAGGCATAATGTTTTGTACGAATCGGGGAAACTGCATTCGACTAATAAATGTAAAATCGATAAGAATCACAAATATACTTAAGTGTAGGGTATTTTAGGAGAAACAGACCGGATCAACCAAGGAAAGGAACAAATCAGGCTTTTTTGAGCAAGAATTACGCCTCTAAAGCTGATTGCAGTGTGATGTAAAAGGACAGCAGCCAACATTCATGTGAGCGACCCCATATAATGAGGGGCAAAAAAAGGGGACGATCAAAGCTAATCGCCCCATTTTATTATTTTATAATTTTCTCTTAATTTCTTTGCTAACACCATCTTTGTGAAGCATAATAGAAATCGTCTTATAGTTAAAGAAAGCTTTGCTTACATAGATATATCCTTCATAGATATTTTTGTCGTCCCAGGAGTTTTTAACAATGTAATACTCTTTTCCACTCTGGTCTTTCGCCAGCCCAACAATGTGCAAACCGTGATCATCTGTTGTTGAATAATTGTCATAATCCACCTGCCGAATTTCTGGCGTAATCAACATTTCAGTGGATGGCCCGGAAAACATATTGTCCCGATCTTCCTTAGTCATTTCGGAATAAGGTATTTCGGGGACGTAGGCTACACCATGTTTCCATGAAATCCCTTTTTCACTCCAGTCCGTGGCCCAGGCCACCGTATATCCGTTTTTCAAAGCGTGGTCAACGATACCCGTTAGGTCACTTAAAGGCATGTTGTAGCTTTCCCCGTACAACCAGTTATCCGGAACCATTACATACATTTTCTTCAGAAGCGGTTGATGTGTCCAAGAAGTAAACTGCATGTAGGCATCAAAATCCAACTGAAGGACTTCAGAAGCGAAAGATTTAGGTGTGTATGTTTTTCCTTCATATTCAAATGATTCAGGGAAAACTCCCAAATAGACTTCCAGTACCTTTTTAAAAGCCTCCTTCCAGTTGGGGGTTAGCTTTTTATTTTTATTTTCCACTACGACATCCAGGATTGCTTTTAAAATAGCGTCGAATTCACCGTGTCTGTTTATTTTTGTACCATAATTTAAGCCTTCATAAACACTCTGGGGCACGGCTCCATATTTTGCATACATAGCTGGCACATCATGCATTGCACCGCCTTGGCCGAAATTCAAATTTCCGTGCATACGAACATATCTGTCCGCTTTTTCCATATAGGTATTAAAAACGGTAAACATTTCTGCCAGATCAAGTGCTTTCCCCGTTTTTCTTAGCACTTCAGTTTCCATAAAAGAGGTAGCAGAGTAATTCCAGCAAGTCCCGGAAGAACCTTGGTTTTTCACAGAAGTGGTTTCTATGTTATAAATGGTTTCAAACGTGTAATTCGGCTTAGCTTCTTCCTGTGCCCAGAGGCTAATTGAAGCAAAAAGGGTCAACAAAGCCATAAAGTGGATCTTTTTCATTTTTAGTACATTATTTTGTTAATAAATGAGAGGCTAATATACATAAGTTTAAGGGTTTCTAAGGGGATAAAAACACGATGGAATTAATTAAATGAGTGGAATAATTACTGCCACCTTATATAGATTTATTTTATTGTTCAGCCTTCAAATAAAATTTAGTAAATAAGTGATAAATCCAAATTATTCATATATTGTAAAACTTAACTAAAAAAACAGAAATATGAAAAAAATGATTTTAATGATCTTTTCCTTTGCGATGGGCTTACAATTTGTCTTTGCAGGAGGGATCGTGACCAACACGAATCAGAGCGCTGCATGGGTCAGAAGTATGGTTCGGGATGCATCCGTTGATGTTGATGCAGTGTTTTTCAATCCAGCCGGACTTACACACCTGGAAGATGGATTTTATGTTCAGGTAAATTCCCAAACCGTTTGGCAGGGAAGAACCGTTACCAGCAGTTACCCTACACTTAACGATGGTACTTATGAAGGTTCTACATTTGTTCCATTTTTACCTACGGGTTTTTTAGCATATAAAAAAGGTAAACTGGCCATTTCAGCTGGATTTACAGTTATTGGCGGTGGAGGAAGTGCTGTTTTCGACAAAGGTCTTCCAAGCTTTGAACAGTCTGTTTCTGCATTGCCTACGGCTTTGGCAGGGCTAGTTCAGGTTGGGGAGGCTGCCGGAGTTGATTTGTCAGTAAGTGGTTATAGCGCGGATATTAATTTTAGCGGCTCTTCAGCTTATTATGCAATTCAAGCAGGTGTTTCTTATAAAATTAACGATGTGATCTCAGTAGGTTTAGGTGGTCGGTATATTATGGCCAACAACAGCTATACAGGACATATTAAGGACATTTCAGTCATGACAGCAGCGGGTAATATGCGCGCTGACGATTTTATCAACAATATGGCTTTACCAACAGTGAATGGTGTAAAATCAAATCTGGAAGGTAATGTTCAGCAATTGACACCAGTATCCGAGGGTTTAAGCACACTTATCGGAGCAGGTTTGGGTGGTTTGACAATAGATCAGTTGATTGCTTCCGGTCTATTAACTCCTGAGCAAATTGCTGGTATCAACTTGACTTTATTGGCCTTGGGTCTTGAGTCAACAATCACGCTTGACGACGCAAATGGTATCTTGTCTGCAACCATGACAGAATTAAACACAAATATTCTGACACTTGGTGGAACGGCAGTAGCTCTGGAAGGACAAACTGCTTTGCTGAAAGACAACTATGTAGACGTTACACAAAAAGGAAATGGTTTTGCCCCGATCATTAGTGTGGATCTTAGCTTCATGGAAGGTGACTTAGGTCTTGCTTTGAAATATGAGCATAAAACATCTATGAAAGTTACCACTACAGTAATCAAAGATGACACCGGAACGTATACGGATGGAGAAGAAGTAACTTCTGATATGCCGGGAATGTTATCTTGCGGTGTAAGATATAAGCCAATTAGTAGCTTGAGAGTACAGGCCGGATTCCATTATTACCTGGATATGGACGCAAGTTATGGTAAGAAGGATGACAGTGGAAATTTCGTAAAGAATGGTGAAGAGGCAATAATTGCCGGACAAACCACCACTTATCTGGCAGGAAACTCTTACGAAGCAGCATTTGGTCTTGAATTTGACGTTCACAAAATGATCACGCTAAGTGCCGGATATCTGATGACAGCCTCTAACCCGAATGAAGTTTACCAGTCAGGTCTGAGCTATTCTTTGGATACAGGAACTTTTGGTGTTGGTGCACGTATCAATTTGATGAAGAATTTTGCAATTGACTTAGGTTATTCAAGTACTTCATACACATTGGCAGAAAGAGACTATGGAACTTTCAAAGAAACATATGACAAAACAGCAAGCGTTTTCGCAGCAGGTTTAACATATAATTTTTAATTTATTGAAATTTTAAAGTAAAAAGGCTGTTATCTTGTGGGTAACAGTCTTTTTCTTTTTTAATCCTTGATTGCTTATGTTTTTAAAAAACACATTGATAATATGCCTTGTCATTTGGGGGCTTCCTTCTTTTGCTCAGGTGGTCATTAATCCGGTAATTCAAAGTAAGACGCATCCGTCTCTTCGGGTAGATAGTGTTTATACCGGAGATCAAACGATTTGTTATTTAAGTGTTGTAAACGAAAACACAGAAGGAAACGCCTGGTTTTGTGCAGATGAAGACATTATTCTAATAGAAAACCAAAGCAATATTAAACACAGGATGATTCGTTCGGAAGGAATTCCGATATGCCCCGATGTACACGCTTTCAATACAAAAGGGGAGGTCCTGGCATTTCAATTAGTATTTCCCGCACTCGAGAACCCAATTGGTGAAATAGACATTATTGAAAACTGTTCGGACAATTGTTTCACGCTAAAAGGTGTGGTTTTGGATATCGCACTGAATCAGGAAATCAGAACTTTTGAAATGGCGGTAGTCGATTTTAACGAGGGCAGACTTGTTCGTGCATTGCGAACTTTTGAAAGTTTAAATAACGCTACCTACAAAAAGGAAAACCATTTTGCATACTCCCTGTATATCGTTCCAATGATTCACCTGAAACTTGGTGATGAGGCCAGTGCAAAAAAGACATATTTGACACTTAGAGACTCGGAAATCATTAACAAAACCTATTTCCTTAAAAAACTTCATGAACAGGAATTTTTCAGGGCACTGAACCCTTAAATCCAAAATCCTTTGAAATGTGTTGTTTGTCGGCATTAATTGGCGGTTAATACCGAAAATATTGTCGTTGGTGAAAGGGCAGTCCGATGTCGCCAAAACGACTCAAACAAAATAAATAACTATAATTGAAACAAATTTGCAACAATGTTTGTTTGTAATCAAGAATTGCATATTTTTGCAGAATATTATTTTGTTTTATATTTTAAAATACTTAGGTATGAAGGGAAATTCATTGTTTAATGAGCCATATTTGACAGGGCTAAGACCCAAAGCTTTCATGGGAAAAACCAAAGAAATCTACACTAAAAAAGCATTGTTGTCCGGTAACGGAAAAACATATAACAAATCTTTTGGCAAGAAAAAAGTCAACCTGTAAAGCAAGTTTCGGAAGAGTTACAAGTTGTACTTGTAACTTTCTGGTTATGGTTTTTATATGAAAATTAAAATCTAATTAGGCGGTATTACCGCCTTTTTTTTGTGGGCCATTTCGAATGATTGATCACCGGGACTCTTATATTAATAATTAAATTACAAAAAGGAGTGACATGAAATATTTGTTTACTTTCGTTTTGTTAATTGAACAGGAACCGGAATAAAGAACAAGCGTTAAATAACAAATGAAATTAAAATCATTTTTACAATTACACCTCTCTGTTTTTCTATTTGGCTTTACGGCTATTTTGGGGGATTTGATCCAGTTACCAACGGTCTCGCTTGTCTGGTGGCGCGTCTTGCTTACCGCCTTCTTTTTGTTATTCCTAATAAATCCCTTTAAGATCTACAAGACCATCAGTCGTTCTCTTTTGATAAGACACGTTCTCATTGGGGTTTTGGTTGCGATCCACTGGATCGCATTTTACGGGTCAATTAAAGTTGCCAATGCTTCAATTGTATTGATCGCGGTCTCTACGACCTCGTTTATTACGGCATTGGTTGAGCCCCTAATGATCAAAGGCAAGAAGTGGCGAGCATTTGATCTGGTTATCAGCATTTTGATTATTCCAGCAATGCTCATGATATATTATAATGCAAGTGAGGTACAACAGCAAGGACTTTGGATAGGATTGATCGCAGCATTTGTCGGAGCTGTATTTTCTGTCATGAACAAAATGTGGTTGGTTGATGGAAAGGAAAATGAAATTGTATTTATTCAGCAGACGACTGTATGGGTAATATTGAGTTTAGTTCTGGTAGCATTTATTGTAGCGGGAAGTACGGGGTTGGAAATACCGGTTGGAATTGACTGGTTTTATTTATTTGTTTTTGCGGTTGGTTGTACAATAATCCCCTACTTTTTATATCTGCGATCAATGAAGTTCCTAAGTGCTTTTGATGTCAGTTTTGCATTTAACATGGAGCCGGTATATGGTTTGATCATGGCCGCATGGTTGTTAAGTGATCATCAGGAATTATCAGGGAAGATCTATGTGGGTATTTTGTTCATTTTGATCATGGTTGGCATGCACACGGTATTAAAGTCCAGAAAAAAGATAAAAGCCAGGTTAAAAAACATGAAATCTGTTATATAGTAGATTGGTTGGCAGATTTCAACTATTTTTATACGGATGATTAATAGCTTCTATTTTCAATAACTCGAATATTATGATTACATCCGGTAAAATTGAAGATTATTGCACGATCAACAGTTCAGTTGTTCCGGCATATTTGTATGAACTTGAAAGGGAAACGAATTTAAAAACGATTAACCCCAGGATGTTGTCCGGCCCGCTTCAGGGCAGAGTACTTTCCATGATCAGTCATTTGTTGCAGCCAAAGAGGGTGTTGGAGATTGGCACGTTTACAGCCTATGCTTCACTTTGTCTGGCAGAAGGAATTCGAGAGGGCGGCGTTTTGGATACGATTGAAGTAAACCCAGAGCTAAGTAAGATCATTCATAAATACATTCGTAAGAGTCCATATGCAAAAATCATTAAAGCACATTTTGGGGATGCATTAGATGTGATAAAAACCCTACCTGGAAACTACGATCTAGTATTCCTGGATGCAGCGAAGGAGGACTATATTCTATATTACGAAGCCTTGATCCCGGACCTGCCTTCAGGGGGGTTAATCCTGGCAGACAATGTTTTGTGGAGCGGAAAAGTTTTTAATGACCCCGAGGACCCGACGGCCAGGGCTATTAATAAATTTAACCGTCACGTACATGCAGACCAAAGAGTTGAGTCCGTTATTTTACCTTTGCGGGATGGTCTCTCGATGATACGTAAAAAATAGAAAGTCGATTATTCTGTTTAAAAACAGGCGAAATCTGTATCTTCGTAGATTATAAAAATGTTTGCTTCTGAAACGAGATGAAAAAATAGTATTATTTGAGAAAGAATTTATGCCCCACATTGAGGCTTTAAAGACTTTTGCCTACCATTTGACTTATAATGATTCTGAATCAAATGACCTGATACAGGAAACATACTTAAAAGCATTTAAATTCATAGATAAATATCAGCAAGGAACTAACGCCAAGGCTTGGTTGTTTAAGATATTGAAAAATGCCTATATAAACGAATACCGGAAAAAAGTTAAGAGGCCGGTCAAGGTAGATTTTGAAGAGATCATCAGTTATCACGGCAGAGAAAACACTGATGATGTTTTATTTGCAGATCTGAGGGAAGATATTTTCACAAACGTAATGGGAGATGAAGTGACAAATGCCATTAATGCCTTGCCTGAAGATTTTAGAACAGTGATACTTCTTTGTGATATTGAAAGTTTTACCTATGAAGAAATATCTAAGATACTCGAGATACCAATTGGTACAGTAAGGTCTCGTTTGTTCAGAGCCCGAAATATGTTGAAGGAAATGCTTAAAGTATATGCGGCACAACTGGGATATGACGATATGAGGTCTAGAAAAAGCAAAATCTCAAATGAGGAAGAGTAAAATATTACTTGAATTTTAAGCAGCTCAAGGCATTTATTTTATATTTGCATTCCCATTGATATTCATTAATTGTTTTTTGTATAATAACTCCAAAGTAATTCATATGAAACAATCGAATAGAATTAATGACATCCAGAAAAAGATCAACCTATACCTTGATCAGGCTTTAAATGATGAGGATCAGTTGAAGATGATGGAACAGGTAAAGGCAAATCCCGATTACCCGCAAATGATAAATCAGGAAAGGAATTTCAGGACATTCTTAAAGAATAAGGTGCATAGATCGCCTGTTTCATCTGAATTGATTCAAAAGATCATTAATAAAGTCAAACTGGACTAAACATCTTCGCTTCCCCCCAAAGTACTATTCAACCAAGCTAGTCCCACATAACTCAGAACGATTATAGGGATGGAACTTAGCTGATAGAGAAGTAGCAACACAAGCCCAAGAGTAATCAAAATACTTGTTATAATTTTTTCACGATTCGGTTTTTTAGAAAAACCCTTTAGGGAAAACATTTTAACAGGGGCTACCATCAATATCGAAAAGACAACTGGCAAGGCATAGATCAACCAGGGCAGAGTGGAAAACAGATCTTGCTCCCACCACCCGAAGGTTAGGAAAGCAAAGAAAAACCCACTTGATGGCGTTGCCAGACCCAAAAAGTTGCTTTGTTGAAATTCGTCAATATTAAAGCGAGCCAGCCGGTATGCTGAAAACACAGGAATCAATGCTATTAATACAATGGACAAGCTTGTGTCTGGCATCATATGGTGGTAGTACAAAAAAGCCGGAGCAACGCCAAAGCTTACCAGGTCCGCAAGAGAATCCAACTGCAGGCCCAGTTCTGAACTTACACCAAGCAGTCTGGCTGACATTCCATCAAACAAGTCTGCGATCCCGGCACCCAAAATTAATAATGGGCTTAAATAAGGGTCATTGAGCAGAATTGCTGCAAATCCGAGCGCCAAATTTAATAGCGTGATTGAATTTGGAATCAATTGTTTGAATTTCATATTCCAAAGATAGAAAACAAGACTATATTGATTTCATTTGCCAGAGAATAAGTTCTACAATAAAAGAAATTGGTGAACTGAAATACAGTTTGTTTAAGGCAGAAATCAAAAATGAAATTAATGGGTGCCAAAGTCATTTTTGAATCAATTAGGTCAAAATACAGATGAGTCTGAGTAACAAATCATTAACCAGAATACGGCAAAAATAGCAGCCGCCCACAGAAATCAATGATATTTTTTTATAAATACGGAGTAATTAATTGTATTTTAAATGATTAGAAATATTATATCGAGTATCGCTTAAGCAATATTGGTATATTATTTGCTATATCAAATGTGAAGCATTAATTGTTGTGTGCAATTAATTAACAATTATTACTATGAAATGGATACTAAGTTTAGTAACAATGTACCTTGTGACCGTTTCAAGCTTTGCCCAATCCATAGATCTGAACCTAATTTCTAATCTGGGTGGAGCCAGTCAGGACGGCACGATAGAATATTCACTTGGGGAGGTAATAATATCCGGAAACGTTGAGTTATCTCAGGGTTTTCACCAAAACCTAAGTGTAATAACACAGGTTTTTAATTATCAACCAGAGCTTGGTGTGGTCGTGTTTCCAAACCCTGCAACGACTATGCTGGTCCTTAGTTCTGACATGCAACAATCCATGGAGGTTCGCCTGCTTGACAACAACGGAATTCTTAGGCACAATAACAAAATCAATAACTTTCCATATTTAATTGATTTGTCCATGCTTGCTCAGGGAGTCTATTATTTAGAAATAACTTCCGGACAAAGTTTCCCTACCATACATAAAATTGTGAAAATTCAATAATGAGAAAATCAGATGTCATGAAAAAAATATTATTCATTTTCTTGTTCATATTTACCGTCTTTTCGATCATAGCTCAGTCACCTGTGTATTTCAATTATCAGGCATCAGTTAAAGATGACAATGGTTCTCCGCTAAAGGATCAGCTCGTAAGCATTAAGTTTAGTGTTTTGGAAGGAGCTGATAGCGGATTTACGGTTTACCTTGAACACCACCAGGCGATCAGCTCTCAAAACGGCATCATTAACCTAAAGATTGGGAATGGCCAAAATGTTTTGGGTAGTCTTTCTGATTTGGATTGGGCCAAAAAGCTTTATTGGGTGGAAGTTGAAATGGATAAAGCAGGTGGTAACGACTATGAACTTGTTAGCTCAGCTCAACTATTAAGTGTGCCCTATGCTTTGCATGCGAACACCAGTGCTACAACAGATACGGCAGACTTTGCTTTAAATAGCCAAAATTCAGAAACAGCTCTATATGCGGAAAACAGCAACTTTGCGGAAAACAGCAATTATTCAGAAAACAGCAACTTTGCTGATACCGCAGAATATGTTATCAATGTTGACGACGCAGATGCAAACCCTGAAAACGAGATCCAAACCCTAAGTATCGATGCACATATGTTATCTATATCAGGAGGAAACACAATTCAACTACCAACTGTTTCAGATTCTGGAGATGATGACCCTGCTAATGAATTGCAGATCCTTGAACTATACGATGATTACCTGTCGATCAGCCAGGGGAATCAAGTCAATTTAAGTTCATACAAGAGTCCCTGGCAATCCTCCCAGCAATGGGACCCCTACGGTATTTTTTATTGGGGAAATGTGTATATGGATACAGTTTCCATCAACTACAGGTTATTGGTTGGGGATAACGCGCCTTATGGCACTGAAATTTTTGAAAAGGATTTGATAATGACCAATTTGCTTACGGACGAAAATCTGCATTTGACACCGGGAAATGTCACGCTGCAAAACGATAATTTCATGAGCGTGTTAGGACACTCAAAATTTGAACTTTTAGAAAAAAACACGCCCTCGGAGATCGTAAGACGTTTCGCAATATTTCCGGATTCCGTGAATATGTATAATGAAAATGAAATCAAGACCCTGCAATTTACCACTGACTCTAATCTGGGTTTTGGCAAGATAAACCTTTATGATGGTGCAGGCAACCGGAATATTCGCTTTGGTTCCAACTTCCTGCCGGATTATGGGCAACTGCCACATACCGGCGGAATCCAGTTGTTTAGCAATGACTCTCTTACGTTGCGACTGGAGTCGCTCGAGGATGGTTCTTTTATGAAGTTTTATAATAAAGACCGGGTGGCAAAACTATATATTGGAACAGATGGGCCGGATGGTGGAATATTAAACATTTATAATTCGCTGGGTGAATCCAAAATACAACTCAAAACAAATGAATTAGGGGAAGGAAGCATAATCAGCCAGGGTGGCATATTTGTCCAGGATAGCGATGGATCATTGTCGGCTTCTATCGATGAAATGGGCATAAATATGTGGAACGACCAGGGCTTCATTGCTTCCGGAATAGGAAAATCGTTTGGTGGTTCAAATGGAGGAGTCATTTTTGTAAATGATGGAAATGATTATTCTAATTTCATAGCTGGCGGAAACTTTCTGGATGACAACTTAAATGGAGGAATTGTTGCAATTTATAACAATTTTGGAGTGATTAAAGCGGGATTAAAAGTAGACTTTCAATCCGTCGGAAGCTTTTTTGGTAATGAATACTCAATGAATGGTCAAAATGGTCAACAAAGAGGATTGTGGAATACACATGATGGGCACGATGCCGGCTCTTTTTATTTATTCGGCCCGAACAATGAATTGAATATCTCAATGGATTATAATGACACAAACTATAATCGGGGTGCTATTTATGTTTATAACGAAGAAGGTGCGCCCAAAGTTGGATTGTTTATACGGGAGAGTACCGGTATGGGTGAATTGTTTGCCGATGTAAAACATTTCAGGATGGATTATCCCGGTATGGCGGAGAAAGAGATCTGGTATGCAAGTCTTGAAGGGCCGGAAGCGGCTGCTTATATTCGGGGAACCTCAAAACTGGTAAATGGAGAGGCATTCATTACATTTCCCGACCACTTCAAACATGTATCAAATACAGGGTCAATGACCGTGCAAATTACGCCCTTGTTCTGGGATACTTTTGGTCTGGCAGTCACAGAAAAGACAAACTCGGGTTTTAGGGTGAAAGAACTGAAGGGGGGGCAGGGCAACTTTGAGTTTGACTGGGAAGTGAAATGTGTAAGACAGGGGTTTGAGGATTATAAGATCATAAATGATAAGGTTCAAAAGAAAAACCCACAACAAGAACCGATCGTTGATCCGGGGCTTGGCCATGTTTTTAATAAATAGAGAAAGCCCTCGATTAAAAAATAAAGTAAGTTTTTTATAAAAAACAACAAGGCTGCATCCCACAGGAGCAGCCTTGTTTTATTAATCAAAAGAATTTGGATTCTATCTTCTTAACCACCATCCGAGCCAAACTCCAACGAGGCCCCAATTAATAAACATGTCTATCAAATCGGGAATAGTGTTTTCTTGAAACCATATACTGTTCAGGTAGTTTACTGTAAAATATCCGATCAATCCAACGGCAAGGGATGTCATTAAGACATTCGTAAATGAAAGGTTGGCAAACTTTAACAAGATCCAGCACAGCAACCAAACGGAAATAAAATTCACGGCCCAGCCCCTGAACATGTTAAGCCCCATGTTACTTTCGAGGGCTTCGTGGTAAGCTATAGTAGCCCAGGGTTTGCCATTATTGGCTTCCATCGCTTTTGCGGACTCGTCCGGACTTGTTCCTTTTGGAACACTTGGCAAATAATACGTGCCTTCTTCAAGATTCTGGTTGAGTGCTTCCATAACGGCATCCTGATTTGCCGTATACTGCATTTGGGAGCTATGCAATCCGGTAATGCTCCAGGATAAAAATTGCCAGACAAATAAAATAATGCTTCCAACAAGCGCACCAATAATCATTTTTTTCATAGTTCGTTTTTTGTTTAATTAATCAATTATTGAATGAAGTAAAAAATATTGTTCTGAATCACAATCTATAGAACACTGATCAAACAATTATTATTAACATAATAAAGGTTTAATTTAATATATAATATCGCTTTATAACAATAAAAAGGCTAATAATTCTATAATAACAACAAATTAGCAAATCAACCTTACTGTTTTGAGTGAAAAGATCAGTTTCTAAGTTGAACTATTTTCTTGAAAAATTCTTTACAATAGTAGTAAAGCTTTAAAATACTAAATAAAAAAAGCGAAGGATGAAAATAGTTGATATAATACATAGTCTTTTGAAATTCATTTTGATACTTCCGATCAGAATATATCAAAAACTATTATCACCCTTGTTGGGGCAAAATTGTCGTTATACCCCGACATGTTCTCATTATAGTGTAGAATCAATTCAGGAGTGGGGGGTTTTTAAGGGAAGCTGGATGGCAATGAAGCGAATAGCCAGTTGCAACCCCTGGGGTGGTTTTGGCGATGATCCTGTTCCCAAAAAACCTAAGAGAACAAAAAAAGTATAAATTACTTTTCAAACCCAAGGTCATAAATCCCCTGCTTATTGGAAAGTTTCTTTTCAAGATCTAATTTCAGGTCAATTATTTCTCCGGACTTAACGTTGAACACCCAGGCATGGATTTTTGGACGATATCCCCCGTGAATTGCTTTTTGAACGACAGCCATTTTGTAGACATTCAGACATTGCTCTTCAACGTTTCGTTCAACAAGTCTGTCATATCTGGCGCCTACATCGACAATTTTGTCCAACTCTTCACGATGAAGTCTGTAGACATCGCGAATGTTTTGTAACCAGGGATTCAACATACCTGCATCATTATTTTCCATAGCGGAAGCGACGCCGCCACATTGATAATGTCCACAAACAATGATGTGTTCTACTTCAAGGTGCCCGACAGCATATTCAATTACACTACTGGCATTCAGGTCGGCACTATTCACCACATTTGCCACATTTCTGTGAACAAAAACCTCACCGGGCTGAGCACCCATAAACTGTTCGGCTGGTACCCGGCTATCGCTGCAACCGATGTACAAAAAGTCAGGATTCTGACCCGTTGACAGATCATCAAAGAAACGAAGGTTGCCCAATTTCTTTTGGAACAGCCAATTTTTATTATTCTCAAATACTTGCTCGTATGTTAACATCAACGCCCTTTTAAACAATAAAACTATATAAAATAATATTGTGAATGATCTAAATAAATGCTTTTCTCACAATTTTATGATAGAATCTCACAAGCTAGTCAGGCAAACTTCACTTCTGTTAATGCCTCAGAAATGGCCCATAACTTTCTTGCGTCTTCTATGTTATGAGAAGCCTGATTTGAATGTGTTTTAACAGGAAATCCCTGAAATTCCTTCCAGCCACCAGGACCATAATAATCATTTCCCTTTACTTCAGGATCAACAGCCGCTCTGATCTGAGGCAATGACCCCATTGAAGGAGCTTGAATTATTTTTGAAAGAATTGGTTTAATAAACTTATACAAAAATGATTTTTCGAAGAATACCCCAAGGTTTGTATTTGAAACACCCGGGTGAGCTGCCACAGAAATGGCATCTATATGTTTTTCTTCAAAAAAGCGCTGTAATTGATAGGTAAAAAGCAGGTTGGCCAGCTTTGATCTGCCATATGCTTTAATGGGAGAATAGCCTTTTCCGGAATCGTAATTCAGATTGTCAAAATCCATATCTCCTTGTTTATGCGCCATACTGGAAACGTTAATCACTCTCGCCCCAGGGGACTTTTTCAGCATGTCCAACAAGTGTGCCGTAAGCGCAAAATGACCCAGGTGATTCGTACCTAACTGGCTTTCGAAACCGTCTTTTGTCGTAAAATAGGGGGGCATCATAATTCCGGCATTATTGATTAAAATATCAATGGAATGATACCTGGCAATAAAATTTTGTGCAAAAGATTTAACGGATGACAGATCCATGAGGTCCAGCTCCATTACTTCAATATTTGCATGCGGACATTCTTTCATAATTGTGCTTTTGGCAGTTTCTCCCTTTTGAATATTCCTGCAAGCCATTACCACAGTTGCATTATTATTTGCCAACGCTTTTGAGGTTGCAAACCCCAGTCCGCTATTCGCACCCGTAATAATTATAGTTTTATTACTTAGGTCAGGTATATTTTTTGTTGTCCAATTTTCTTTTGACATATTCTTTTATATATGAAAGTTGCATAATGAATTAATAAATCACCTTGATACTTTATTGACAATAACAAGGTACTTACAAACATCAAGACTTGATAATAGTTTGATTACTTATGGTTAAATAAAAACTATATTATGTATTTTTGCAATATGAGTCAAGATTCATTCAAGATCATAGGTATAGATCCCGGCACCAATATTATGGGTTATGCGGTTCTATCGGTTAGCGGAACGGAGCTAAAGGTTGAGGACCTTGGCGTTTTAAAGATGCAAAAGCTAAAGGACCATCAAAGCAAATTGAAGGAGATCTTTTTGCAGACACAGGATATTATTGAGACATATCAACCGAAAATAATGGCCATTGAATCTCCTTTCTTTGGAAAAAATGTACAAGCTATGCTCAAACTGGGAAGAGCCCAGGGTGTAGCCATAGCTGCTGCAATTACAATGGGTCTTGATGTATTTGAATATTCACCAAAGAAGATCAAACAATCGATTACAGGCAGTGGGAATGCGTCTAAAGAGCAGGTGTCTGCCATGTTGAATCATATTCTCAAAGTGAAGATTAATAGTAAATACCTGGATGCAACGGATGCACTGGCAACGGCCATCTGTCATCATAATCAGTCTTCTGCCAATAAAATTGTTGGTAAAAGATACAATGATTGGTCATCATTCATAACAGACAACACCGGAAGAGTAAAAAAGTAAAACTGTTTTAATAACCAGGCATAAGATTAATACCAAAGACCCCTTTCGTTTCTTTCTGTATCGGCCATGCATAATATGGTTCTACAATGATTGCCCCCATCAAATTAAAACGCAATGCGATTCCGGAACTCATTACCAATGCCGGTTTTCTGTATTGCAGATTATTTGGGTCATTATTAACCATCACCAATTCACCTTCTGTAAAATGATCAAATCCATCAAAGGCTACGCCCGCATCAAAAAATAGTGCAAGATCACTCATTAGAAACCGGGAATTAATAATGGACAATCGCTTGAGTCCAACCAAAGGGAGTCGCACCTCAAAATTGCCTAACAGCATTTTAGATCCGAGCATTTGTTCCAGGGCTATATCATTTTTTTCAGCAATATCCACATTGAAGAAAGGAGAGTAATATCCCCTTACCATCCCCATTTGTGCAATGTAAATGGGGTAAACGGAGTTCACATTTCCCGGTTTAAAAAACCTGGAATAAGCCATTCCGCGTATTGCGAGAGAAATGGGTCTTAGCCACTGATAATACCTGAAATCGGCTAGGACTGCAGTATATTTATCGGTACCAAAATGTTGCTCAGCACTTAGTTTGTATCTATAACCTTTAAGAGGAGAGGTCATACCGTTAAAGGAATTATCTCCCACCAGGCCGATATTAACACTGGAACTAAAACCTTTGATCAGTGAAAAATATCTGCTGAACTGAACGGTGTCCTGAATGGGAAGTCTATCTTTTTCCCGGCCTATATACTCATAAGGGTAATACCCGGCCAAATAATATTCACGAATCTCATCATACCGGAAACTTCGGAAAGAATTGTTCACACCACCTTCCAGCCTGAGGTTTGGAGAAAAAGGATAGTGTGCAAAAAAGCTAATAGATTCATCAAAAATCCTCAGCAGATTCGTTTTGATCATATCCGTTAAAACCTGCTGGTTGTTGCCCAGGTTCACCAATTTATTAACCTCAACCGAACTGAATCCGGTTCTTAGTGGTGAATGTGAAATACCTACCCCCCATGCAATTCTGTTTTGTCTGTTGATATAGGTAAATTGTCCTCCAATATCATAGATTTCACCATTCACAGCCAATTGTGTATACAGCTGATGATTTCCAAGCATATCGCTGAACATCAGGTCAATTCCACCTGCGAGGCCGCTGTAGTTCCCCAAACTGGAATTACCGACACCTACGCCAGCTCCGGCACCACCACCGCTATAATCCAGTTTGAATTTAGGTTTGTATTTTTTATTTATAAATTTTTGAACATCTAAAGACGCGATTCGGTCAAGGTTGTTCAGGTTTTGATTTACGGCATCGTTCACATCAATGGGAGGAACGGGAAGCGTGCCTGCTAAAAAGTTTGTATCTTCCTTGTTTACAGGGATATGTGACAAGCTTGTTGAAGAAGTTCTGTAAATGGTATATTGATGATCATAATAGTGCGAATAGAGTATTAGGTCTCTGTTTCTGGCCAGTGAGATTGCCGGGCTATAATTGGTAATTCCGCTTATCCCTGTTAGGAAACCGGTTTCCCTGAACACGTCACCGCTATTCACATCATATTTATAGAGGTTTCTATAACCATCCCGATCAGATAGAAAATAGAGATTGTCTTCAAAGTCAAAAACCGGATTCAGGTTGTCAGCACCGGGAAAAAGGTTCAAAGAGGAAACGGTATTGTTGTTCATGTCCATGATGGCCAGATTGAAGGTCCACTTTCCGTGGGTTCTGCCATTTTCCATACTCAATTTATCTGTACTAAAAACCAGTCTTGAACCATCCTGAGAAAAACTTGAATGGATCTCGGCATACTTGTCATTTGTCAATTGAACCAATTTCTTTCCTCTGAAATAATAGGCAAACAAATCTGTCTGTCCGTCTTTCATGCCAGTGACAACGATGTATTTTCCGTCAGGTGACCAGTTTGGGTTGGAAAAAGCCCTTAATCCTTTAATTGTAATATTATCTTTTGTTTTACCTGTTTTGGAGTCCTTGATCATCAGGATATTCCTGCCTTTATCGAAGGCAACGAAAGCAAATTTTTTGCTGTTTGGAGACCAGGTACCTGCAGATTCCAGAAAGTTATAATTGTCAATGTGGCTATCCTTTAGCTGGCTGGAAATTTTTCGAATGATCTTTCCGGTTCTTGCCTCAGCCAGGTATAAGTCTGTCGTGAAGACTTCTTTTTCTGAAAAGAATATAAGGTATTTTCCATTGGGACTAATGGAAGGAGAAATATTCATTTCACCGGCATTGCTGTCAGAAATGATCATTTCACCGATAGGTGATTCCTTTTTCCCTCCTATAAATGGCTGGTAATGATTCTTAATACTTTCTATCCATAAATTGCTCAGATCTTTATATCTGATTCCAAGTGTCGAATCGATGGCTGTTTCTAAGCCGTAGATAGCGGTATTTTTAAAAAGGGGCGCAATAACTCCGTCTCCATATAAACCGGTAACAAAGGACCAAAAAGCCTGACCATAACGGTATGGAAAATATTCCGGGTTCTGAAGGCGAGAAAGTTTGGGGATATCGTCATTTAAAACGGCATCCCGCATCCACATTGAAGTATGAGGGTCCACCCTGCCAATAGAAAGATATTCTGCAAGTCCTTCCACCATCCACAAGGGCAAATTCTGAAGAGACTGCATAGAGGTTGAATCCCCATTCAAAATCATGTTATACTGAAAAGCATGAACCATTTCATGACCAATAACATGGTAGTTTTGTTGATTGGTAAATGCCAGAGGAATGATAACCCGATTCTTAAAAGCTTCCGTTACACCGCCCGTACCAACACCAATACTTCCCATAATTGCATTGGTTTGTTGAAAATCCGCATGATTTTCATAAATGATCATTGGGTTTTTGGAATAAAAGGTATCTCCAAGAATAGCTTTGTGCAGGGTATACCATTGTTCTGAATACGCTCCTAGTTCGGTTATTTTTTCATCATTATTGAGATAATGATAGATATCAAAATGTTCCGTTTCTTTAATTTTGAAATCAAAATTACGATATCTCATTTTATTTCGGCCAAACCCCTGACCCAAAACATCTAAGGTAACAGATGTCAATAAAAAAAATACTAAACCGAAAATAACATGCTTTTTCATACCAATGAGATTCTTAAATTATTACCTCTGCTGCTTTAATTATATAACAATTAATTTTGAGTTCTGTTTTACTAAATATCTGATTAACGTTTATTTAACCCTTATTAGATGTGACCCTGATCTGATCAAGTTTTTTCCTGACTTCGCTATACGACACGACTTTATCAGAAAAGTAATCAATAATGATTTTCATTTCCGGTTCGGTTGCCTTGAATTGGGTCAGAATATTTGAGAGATGCAGTTTCATATGTCCTTTTTGAATACCGGTAGTAACCAGGGATCGAACGGCTGCGAAGTTTTGGGCCAGTCCGACCGTTCCAATGATCATCATCAATTCTTTAGCCCCGGGATTTCCGAGCATTTCCAGAGACCTTTTTGCAATCGGGTGTGCATTTGTAAGTCCACCAACGGTGCCAACAGCTAAAGGAAGATCAAGCCAAAAGGTGAAATGACCATTTTCAATTTTGCAATTCGTCAAACTGGAATATTGTCCGGACCTGGCTGCATAGGTATGTCCACAGGCTTCGATCGCCCTAAAATCATTACCGGTAGCCAGCACGACAGAGTCAATTCCGTTATATATACCTTTATTATGTGTGGTCGCCCTGAAAGGATCAATATGAGCGATCCGAACGGCCGTGTAGAATTTTGATGCAAATAATTCAGGGTCAGGGATTAATTTTGGATCCAGTAATTTTTTAATCGGGCAACTGACGGTAACCCTGACCAGGTTGTCCGGGGTATAATTGGAAAGAATGGACATAATGACCTGAACTTCCTTTTCCGTTTCAACAAAATCGTTGCATTCCATGATATACAACTGTAGTGTGTGGGCAAAATCTTCCAAAACAGAATTAATAAAGTTTGCGCCCATAGAATCACAGGTATAAAACCCGGCCTTCAATTGAAAAAGGTCCGGTTCCTTATCTGTCAGATCCAAAAGTTCTATTGTGTCAATTCCGCCCCCTCTTTTCTCCATGTTCAGGGTTAGTGGTTTTGCGTTTTCAATCAGGGTTTTTTTCAGGTCTTCGAAAATATTGTGCAATTTCTCTTTATTTCCTCTCCATTTGAAATGAACCTGACCCACTTTTTTCATATCGATGATCTCAGCTTTGAAACCTCCCCTGTCAAACCAAAATTTAGCAGCGGAAGAGGCGGCGGCCACTACGGAGCTTTCCTCTATTACCATTGGAATCAGGTAAACCTTATTATTTATCTTAAAGTTGGGAGCAACACCAAATGGCATCGGGAAATTACTGATCGTGTTTTCACTAAAACCATCCAATACCTTTTGTTGATCCTCGGCAGGATGCCAGTAGCTGACCAATTCATGCATAACGTTTTCAGGGTCCTTGAAGAAATTCTCCACGATCCATTTTATCTTCCCTCTCTTTGAAAGCTTTGAAAAGCCAGCAATCGTTTTTTGTTTACTCATCTTACTTTTAGAAATGCATTGGCCATTTTTAATCCATCGATATGTTTTTCAACCTGTTCGACAAGTTGATCATAGGGTTTAAGTGCAAATTGCAGAAAACCGGAAGCCATACCGTAAATTGATTTAAAATTCAACTTAGAAATTCCATAATAACCATCCAGAAAATTACAAACACCCCCTGAAATAATAAATTGTTCACAATTTACCCTGTCACCCAGTTCCGTTTTCAGAGAATTTACCAATCCGATCATTTCATCCGCAGTTTGACCGACATAGGACAAGGACCTATATTGAGCCCTTGGCATTTCAGAAGTCCGAGACAATTCAAGGGTCGCAAAATTGGTTCCTCCAAATGCGGCAAAATCGATAGCCTCAAGAGGCATTTCCATCATTGCCTTGAGCGATTCAGGACCAAAACCCTGGCCAACTTCTTTTACGATCAACTTTATGTCCAGTTTGTTTAAAACTTCGGTCACGGTCAGGATAGGATTAACATGAATATGATCTCCTTCGGGCTGTATGAATTCCTGTAGCGGATTTATATGAATGATCAAACCATCTGCTTCCAGTTTATCGACAAGTTGTTTAATTTTATCAGCTTGTTTATTGGCCAGGAGTTCCTCTACCTGAGCAATACCCAGATTGGCGTAAAGCGGCTGATCGCCAATATATTTTCGGACGGCAAAGTCTGCCAGATATTCATTTGATTTTAAGAGAGAGCGACAAGACCCAAGTCCCATTCCAAATCCAAAACGCCCGGCAACCTTAGCCAGGTTATGATTGATAAGCCTGGCTTTTTCGGTGCCACCTGTCATGCTGGAAATCCAAACAGGAAAATCGAAGGGTTTTCCCAGAAAATCTAAAGGCATTGTATCTTTTTTCGCCGGGTGAGCGGATAAAAAGGGTTCATAATAAAATCGGTTATCCTTCACATCAAGTCCGGTCCGTGATTTAACGGCTAATTCAATATGGTCAGATTTTCTCTGAGATGCATCCGGCTCATCAATATGGCTTTTTTTGTCCCCCATGATATTTTAAATAATTACAGAAATTACTAATTTTTTTTTGCTTTCCTCAATTTACAATTCAATGCTGAAACTTCGTTTTTTTTAAAGCCTTTTTTTATAATTCATCCAGGCCTTTTCTAAGAATTTTGCAGACATCCAGAATTTGTTCCTTGGTTATTATTAGCGGGGGAGCAATTCTGAAACAACTTTCATCAAATAAAAACCAATCCATAAGGATTTTATTTTCAAATGCAAAAGCCACCATTTTTTCCATGTTTTCTTTGCTTCCGACACCAATAGCTATCATTAGGCCCTTTGATCGTATCTCAACGACCTTAGGGTGCTTTAAAGACTCTTTAAACAGCCTACTTTTTTCTTCCACCTCACCGATCAGACCTGATTCTAATAAAAATGTTAAACCGGCATGAGCGGCAGCGGCAGAAACCGGGTGACCACCGAAAGTATTTATGTGACCCAAAACCGGATTTTCAGTCAAAACGTTCATTTTTTCTACACTTGCCACAAAGGCACCAATTGGCATTCCTGCTCCCATCGCCTTGGCGATCATTAAGATATCAGGGACGATTCCGTAATGTTCAAAAGCAAATAATTTACCTGTTCTTCCGAAGCCGGTTTGTATTTCATCTAATATCAATAGAGCGCCTGTTGCATCGCACTTATCTCTGAGGGCACGCATGAAATCCAAAGAAGCTACCTGAATTCCAGCTTCACCCTGAATGGTTTCCACGACAACGGCAGCAGTCTTTTCCGTAATCGCATCAAGGCTGTCAATATTGTTATATTGAATGAATCGGATATTAGGTAGAAACGGGCGGTATGGTCCTGAAAAATAGGCACTGTCCATCAAACTCTGGGAGCCATGCGTACTTCCATGGTAGGCGTCATGACAAGCAACAAATTCATATCGACCTGTCAGTTTTTTGGCCAGCTTCATCGCGCCTTCCACTGCTTCCGTCCCGGAATTCACATAAAAGACCTGATTAAGGCTTTCCGGTAACTGTCTACATAAAAGTTCAGCAAACTGTACCTGGGGTTTTTGGATGTGTTCCCCGTAGACCATAGTGTGCATATATTTTCCTGCTTGTTCCTGTACGGCTTTTACGACAGATACATTGCCATGTCCAAGGGAGCTGACACTAATGCCGCTGATCAGATCTACATATCGATCTCCATTAACGCCAAAAATATAGATGCCTTCAGCTTTTTCAACCTCCAAAGCCATCGGCTGAGGGCTTGTTTTTCCAATATGATCCAGGTATGATTGTCTTATTGATTGCATGTTAAGGCTCTTTAGTGTAAAAAAATAAACAGTAAGGTTTAGACATATTCATCCGTAAAGTTCAGTCAGAGGAATAGCTTGAACTTGTTTTTAAAATAGGTATCAATTCCTTGCTGGTTTGAACTTTGATAATTCCAAAAGTTGTTGTCCATCGATTGACATCAGGGTTTTAAAATCTGTTTCAGGATATCTTTTCATATAACTCTGAACGATCTTATAACCCAAATAAGTTCCAGTATTACCGGGTGCAGCAGCCGGCATACCAATAGCGGTTGTATTGGGAGCTGGATAAACCAACCTTTTAACTACATATTGGTCGGTTGTGTAGAACCAATCATTTTCAAAAAAGAAGGACCAGAGTTCTAATTCATTATTTTTTAACCAATCCATTTGTTTTGCAGAATATTCAAGCAGGATACTATCATTTTCTTCGATGATCTGATCCAGCAAGTATAATTTTTTGCCATTATAAGCCATATGGTCAATCAGGCGGTTGCCGGACTGGAGTCCCATTTGATCTTCAATCCAAGCGTCCATTGTTTTTTTAAGTAAGTGGTCGCTGTCGAAACTACGTGTCAGGTAGTTAGCAAAAGTATTGGTTCCCTGTTCCAGCCTGGCATATTCAAAATCTTTCCCGAGAAAGAGGTCCAGACCAATGGCAAGGCCATCTTTTTCACCGTCTTCGAAAATAAATCGCTGATAGGAAAATTCAGATATAAACGTATAGATATTTGGGGTTTTGATTTCAGGAAACCAGGTTTTGGCATTGTTAAATGCTCCAATTAGATCATCTGTTTCTGCGTTAAAATCAACATATTGTTTATTCACCAGTCGTGCAACTTCCCTGGTGGCCGGGTCATTAATAAACCCTTTTAATAAGATAAAGAAGCTATCTGTTTTCGATTCATAACCAGGAATTGGCAAGACATTCAAGAAATACACATCCATAAAATAGGGGTATTGTTTTGCCAGCGTATCAAATTCGGCCCTCATATTGGAGGTATCCATTTCCAGAAGTATTTTATCGAACCGCACGATTGGTTGTAGAATATCATTTTCCAGAATTTCAGGTTTTTTTTCTGATTTGCAGGAAAGAAGGAAGATTAAAATTCCCGTGATTAGACTTAAGCTTATAAATAATGTTTTCTTCATAGTGTTTTAAACCCGCTGTTTGAGGATTTAATGAATCCTTTTGTCAAATATTGTATATTCGGCACTCAAATTATCACTATTTTATTTAATGGACGTTCACCAGCAAAAAAAATCCAAATACAATTAAGGGTCAATAGTTGATATTGGTTTATTTTTTGCATAATTTGACCTCATAAATCAAAAAAACACAATGGAGCAACTTGACAAAAAATACCTGACATGGTTCATAGAAAAATCATTGACAGAGGATATTGGAGACGGAGACCACACTTCAAATGCGTGCATCGAGGAAAATGATATATCCAAAGCAAAATTACTGGTTAAGGACCACGGAACCATTGCAGGAGTTGAACTTGCTGAAATGATCTTCAAAAACGTGGACAAGGATTTTAAATTTGAAAAGCATTTTGAAGATGGAGATGCGGTTAATTATGGAGATGTTGTATTCCATGTTGAGGGAAACACCAGAAACCTTTTAAAAACAGAAAGGCTGGTTTTAAATGCCATGCAACGATTAAGTGGAATTGCTACCCTTAGTCATCGGTTTGCATTTGAAGTGGGCGACCTGAAAACCAAAATTCTGGACACCAGAAAAACAACACCGATGTTAAGACCTCTGGAAAAATGGGCGGTAAGAATCGGTGGTTGTCAGAATTACCGGGATGGTCTTTATGACTGGATCATGATTAAGGACAACCACGTGGAGGCAAGTGGTGGAATCAAAGAAGCCATTCAGGATGTTCAAAAATACCTTAAGCAAAATAATATGAACCTGGGGATCACGGTTGAAGTCCGAAACCTTGTTGAACTGCACCAGGTGCTCGAAGTCGGAGGTATAACCAGAATAATGCTGGATAATTTTGAAACAACGATCATGCAGGAAGCCGTTGAAACAATCAACGGGAGGTATGAAGTTGAAGCTTCGGGAGGTGTAACCCTTCAGACTGTGAGGAAAATTGCTCAAACGGGGGTTGATTTCGTCTCGACGGGAGCGATCACCCACTCAGCTGGCATACTTGACTTAAGTCTTAAGATCATAAAATAATAAAAGACAAAAAAAAGCCCGGCTGATTAAGTTGAATTAGCCGGGCTTTTTTATTGATCAAAGCCCAAATTAGAATAGTGTATTAGGAAGTGCTTCAAGGATATCATCTCCGAAGCCATCGCTGTATTTTTCAAAATTCCGGATAAATGCCTTGGAAAGCTGATCGGCTTTCACATCATAAGCATTCTTGTCTTTCCAGGTATCTTTGGGGTTTAATAGTATAGATGGAACATCCGGACAACTTGTTGGAATACTCAGGCCAAATACAGGGTCCTTTACACACTCAACATAGTTCAACTGTCCTCTTAAAGCAGCCCGGATCATAGCTCTAGTATAATCGAGTTTCATTCTTTTTCCGACACCAAAAGGTCCACCGGTCCATCCTGTGTTAATCAACCAGATATGTGTATGATGTTTTTCCATTTTCTCCCCCAGCATTTTGGCATAAACGGCCGGATGAAGTGGCATGAAAGGGGCCCCAAAACAAGCTGAAAAAGTTGCTTCTGGATCAATAATTCCCTCCTCGGTTCCGGCAATTTTAGCCGTATACCCTGAAATAAAGTGAAACATTGCCTGTTTCTTGTCCAATCTTGAGATTGGAGGCAGTACACCAAAAGCATCGGCTGTCAGAAAGAACATATTTCTAGGGTGACCCCCTACAGAAGGCACTCTTGAATGTTCAATGTGGTGTATTGGATATGATACCCTTGTATTTTGAGTAATTGAATCATCTATGTAATCCGGTTCTCTGCTGCCGGGCTTAAAAGCTATGTTTTCCAGAATGGCACCATGCCTGATCGCACTGAAGATCTCTGGTTCATTTTCTTTTGTCAGATCTATGCATTTTGCATAACATCCCCCTTCGATATTATAAATTCCCTTAGAACTCCAGCCGTGTTCATCATCGCCTATCAAAGGTCGAATGGGACTGGTAGATAAGGTCGTTTTTCCTGTTCCGGACAATCCAAAAAAGATGGCCGTATTTTCGCCCTCTTCTGATACATTGGCAGAGCAATGCATGGACAAAACATTTCTGTCATTTGGAAGAACAAAATTCATAACGCTGAAAATACCTTTTTTGATTTCTCCGGTATAGCCGGTTCCAC
>Ga0102814_10000128_pt1 | contig 53043 bp, 39 predicted proteins | sample ColrivemetaGS741_FD_79112 | JGI IMG/M metagenome (GOLD analysis project Ga0102814, IMG submission 79112) | Estuarine microbial communities from the Columbia River estuary - Flood tide ETM metaG S.741 | ecosystem: Environmental > Aquatic > Marine > Intertidal zone > Estuary | place: USA...
ACTTTACAGCAAGTATTGTCTAATGATTATTCTTCTATGTATAATGAACAAATTTACGACCGTAAAAATTTTAAATATCCACCATTTTTTAGATTAATAAAATTGACTGTTAAACATAAAGATTTTGAGAAGCTAAAGGAGGGTTCCTTATGGTTGTATAATGTTTTGCAGCAAAGTTTAAACATGCCTGTATTAGGTCCTGAAGAACCAGCAATTAGTAGAATTAGAAATGAATATATTAGAACTATTTTAATAAAAATACCTTCTAATACTCATTTAGGAAATACGAAACAAAAAATCCAAAAAATTCTAATGAGTTTTGAAGCAATAGCACAATACAGAGCGATAAAAATGACGGTAAATGTAGACTATTATTAAAGTTTTTCTATGGCGTCAGAAAGAGCTTCTTTTTTGTTTCTACTAATAGGAATTTTTGTTTTTCCAATTTCGGCAAACTTACTATTGAATTTTTCAATTCTTTCAAGGTTTACAATATAAGATTTATGTACTCTCACAAACTTTCCTTCAGGTAATTCAGTTTCAAAAGCTTTCATTGTCGATAATACTAAATGATTTTCTTCATCAGTAATTACTTTAATGTAATCTCCAAATGCTTCAACCCATTTAATTCTGGAAGTGTAAACTTTTAGTTTTTTTAGGTTGCTTTTTATAATAATTGCATCGCCTAAATCTTCAGGTGCTTCATTTCTTAATTGGTGAAGTTCTAAAGCTTTTTTAACCGCTTTTAAAAAACGTTCTTTAGTTATAGGTTTTTGTAGAAAGTCAGTAGCTTCATAATCAAAAGCTTTTACAGCATAATCTGCTTTTGAAGTAATAAATATAATTTGCGGTTTTTCTTTTAAACCATCTAATAAATCAAAACCATTTATTAAAGGCATTTCAATATCAAGAAAAATTAAATCAATAGAATTGTTATTTATGGAGTTTTTAGCCTCTAATGCATTAGCAAAATCACCAACTAGGTATAAATTAGTCGATTCATTTACAAGTTTGGTTATGGTCATTCTTTGAATGGCGCTATCATCAACTACAATGCAATTCAACTTCATGGGCTTATAATTTTAGTATGTTAAATGTATAGTAAAAAACTTAATAAAACAATTTATTTCCTTCAAAAATGGTAAAAAGTATGAAATAATATATTCTTCCTTTGTTTGTATGGATATAATTTCTATTTTTGCACCCAAATTAACATATAAATAGTTATATTATGAATCATTATGAAGCTGTTTTCATCTTGAATCCCGTTTTATCTGAAGTACAGGTAAAGGAAACAGTAAGCAAATTCGAAGATTTTCTTACTTCTAGAGGAGCCGAGATGGTATCAAAAGAAGATTGGGGCTTAAAAAAATTAGCCTATGCAATCCAACACAAAAAAAGTGGTTTTTATCACTTATTTGAATATAAAGCACCTGCTGATATTCTTATTGCATTTGAAACTGAATTAAGACGTGAAGAGCGTATTATGCGTTTCATTAATGTGTCTTTAGACAAACATGCAATTTCATGGGCAGAAAGAAGAAGAGATAAATTAAAATCTAAATCAAACTAATTATGTCTACATTAGAGCAATCTGCAAAAGGAAAGAAAGACGGAGAGATTAGATATCTTACGCCATTAAATATTGAAACTAACAAACAAAAGAAATATTGTCGTTTTAAAAAATCGGGTATTAAATATATCGATTATAAAGATGCAGATTTCTTATTAAAGTTTGTAAACGAGCAAGGTAAAATTTTACCAAGACGTTTAACAGGAACTTCATTAAAATACCAAAGAAAAGTCTCAGTAGCTGTTAAAAGAGCTCGTCACTTAGCTTTAATGCCATACGTGGCCGATTTATTAAAATAATAATTAACTAAGGTTGTTGGTTTTCAGTTTAATGAAACCTAACTTCTCATAAAAAAGGACAACAACATGGAACTTATCTTAAGACAAGACGTTCAAAATTTAGGATTTAAAGACGATATCGTTACTGTTAAAAACGGTTACGGACGTAACTTTTTAATTCCTCAAGGTGTAGCTACTTTAGCAACTCCTTCTGCTAAAAAAGTTTTAGCTGAAAACTTAAAGCAAAAAGCACACAAAGAGCAAAAGATTGTGGATGACGCAAATAAAATTGCTGAGGCATTAAAAGCTCTTGATATTAAAATTACTGTTAAAGCTGGTGGTACTAAATTATTTGGTTCGGTTTCGAATGCAAATATTTCTGAAGTATTAGCTTCAAATGGTCATGATATAGATAAAAAATTCATCAATAGTGGTTTAGTTAAGCGTGTTGGAAAATACACTGCTAACGTAAGATTACATAGAGATGTAATTGTTGAATTAGCTTATGAAGTTATCGGTTCTGCTGAATAATTTTATTTGAAAATAATATGAAGCTCCGCTATATGCGGGGCTTTTTTTATATATTTACATTTTAAAAACAAATACTAAACAATTAATGCGCTATTAGTTTTTGAGTGTCTATGTTTGTTAAAAGAAAAACAATTTACACTACTTATGAAATACGCAAGATTAACTAAAGAGCAATTAGAAGAACTTCATCCAGAATTTGTTAATTTCTTAGCAACTCAATCTATAGATAAAAAAGAATGGGATGAATTAAAATCTAATAAACCAAATGTTGCGGAACAAGAGATTGATGTTTTTTCAGATATGATTTGGGATAAAGCACTAACAAATGTAAAGTACGTGGATCATTTTTCTAAAAATTATATTTTTTTATTTAAATGTATAGATGCAAATGTGTTTTCTTACGTAATTAATTCAACAAATCAAGAAGTAGACTTTTTAACTACTGAAGGAATTAATTGGTTGAGTGAAAATATTTTTTCTAACGAAATTGAAATTCAACAAGGAAAAAAAGATATTTCAGAAGGAAGAAATGAATCTTTATTTGATATTATTAAACAAGGAGGAATCATAAGTAAAGGCGAATTGTTTAGTAAATTAGAAAGTTTATTGAAAAAATAATTATTTTAAGATGAGTATTTTAGAATCCATACAATTATTAAGAGACGAATTAAATTTGCATAATCATAATTACTATGTTTTAGATAATCCTACAATTTCTGATTTTGAATTTGACTCTAAACTAAAACAACTTCAAGAATTAGAGAGCCAAAACCCACAATTTTTTGATAAAAGTTCACCAACTCAAAGAGTAGGAGGTGCAATTACTAAGAATTTTGAAACTGTAAAGCATAAATTTAGAATGTATTCTTTAGATAATTCGTATTCCAAAGAAGATTTACTGGATTGGGAAAAAAGATGTCAAAAAGTATTAGGGGATGTTTCTTTAGAATATGTCTGCGAATTAAAATATGACGGTGCATCTATAAGTATAACCTATGAAAATGGAATTTTAAAAAGTGCAGTTACTAGAGGTGATGGTTTTCAGGGTGATGACGTTACAAATAACATTAGAACCATTAAATCTGTTCCTATTAAATTAAAAGGTAGCTTTCCAGATTTATTTGAAATTAGAGGTGAAATTATTTTACCATTTGCTGGTTTCGAAAAAATGAACCAAGATTTAATCGAAATTGGAGAAACGCCCTATTCAAATCCTAGAAATACAGCTTCTGGAAGTTTAAAATTACAAGATAGCGCTGAAGTTGCAAAACGCCCTTTAGAGTGTTTGTTGTATACAATTATGTCAGATAATAACAATATTAAAACACAATATGAAGGATTAGAGCAAGCACGTAGCTTGGGGTTTAAAGTTCCAGAACATTCAAAATTGGTAAAAAACATTGATGAAGTATTCGAATTTATAAATTATTGGGATGCTTACAGGCATAATTTACCTTATGAAACGGATGGAGTAGTTGTAAAAGTTAATTCTGTTTTTTATCAAGAAGAATTAGGTTATACGGCAAAATCACCAAGATGGGCTATGGCTTATAAGTTTAAAGCAGAACAAGTTAGTACTGTTTTGAATTCAATTTCTTATCAAGTAGGTAGAACAGGTTCAATTACGCCAGTTGCAAATTTAGAACCAGTTCAGTTGGCTGGTACGATTGTTAAGAGAGCATCTTTACATAATGCAGACCAAATAGAAAAATTAGATATTAGAATTAACGATACTGTTTTTGTTGAAAAAGGAGGTGAGATTATTCCAAAAATTATTGGAGTTAATCTTGATAAGAGGAAATCAGATAGTGAAACTACAAAGTATATTTCAAATTGTCCAGAATGTACAACTGAATTAGTTAGGGTTGAAGGAGAAGCAAACCATTATTGTCCAAATTTTTATGGTTGCCCGCCACAAATTATTGGAAGGATTCAACATTTTATTTCTCGTAAAGCTATGGATATTGATGGGCTTGGAGTGGAAACGGTTGCTTTATTGTTTAACGCAGGCTTAGTTAAAGACTATTCAGATTTATATTATTTGACAAAAGAGCAAGTAATTCCACTAGAAAGAATGGCTGATAAATCTGCGGAGAACTTGATTAATGGTGTAGAAAATTCTAAAAAAATTCCTTTTGAAAGTGTTTTGTATGCTTTAGGAATTAGATATGTAGGAGAAACAGTTGCTAAAAAATTAGCAAAACATTATAAAAGTATTGATGCAATTGCTAATGCTTCCTTACTTGATTTAATGCTTGTGGATGAAATAGGAGAGAAAATTGCTGAAAGTGTTGTTTTGTTTTTTGGAAATGAAAATAATATAAAAATTATTAATAGACTGAAAGAAAATAACTTGCAATTTGAAATTAATAAAGAAAACACTACATTTATTTCAAATAAGTTAGAAAATAAAATATTTGTCGTGTCCGGTGTTTTTGAAACATACTCTAGAGATGAGTTAAAAAAAGCAATTGAAGATAATGGAGGAAAAGTTGGCAGTTCCATTTCAGCAAAAACAAATTTTGTAATTGCAGGAGATAATATGGGGCCTGCCAAATTAGAGAAATCTACAAAATTAGGAGTTTTAATTATTGATGAATTTGAATTTAATTCTATGATTAATGGGTAAATTAAATGCTTCGTTGATTTTGTATATTCTTGCAGGAGTTCTTCTCGTGCTAGCTGTTTTTATTAATAATGAAGATTTTGCATTAACAGTTAAGCCAATAATTTTACCCGCAATTTTTGTTTATTATTTTAATAAAGTTAAGGGGGATATTGATGGTTTGTTTGTTTTGTCATTATTCCTTTTTTTTATTGGTGATATGCTTTATTTGTTAGGAGAAAATGAATTTTATGAAATAGGTTTAATTATTTATGCATTACCTTATTTATTAATTTTGTTTTTTTTAATTAAAGATCTTAGGTTTGTTTTCTCTAAAAATAAAAAATTAGACTATACATTTATAGGTGTTTTAGTTTTTCTTTCTTGTTTGTTGTTTTGCGTTTTAAATGTACTAGATAACAGACCTATTGAATTATTGGTTTTTTATTTTGTTTTTGGATTGGAGTTAATATTAATGGGAGTCATCACTACAATATTATTTTTTCACACAAATAATAAGAGAATTTTTTTTATGATAATTGCTGTAACTGCTTTTATATTATCTGATTTGTTCTTTATTTTAAATAAGGAAGTTTTTCAATTAAAATTGTTTAAATTAATTAATGTTTCCGCTCAAACACTGTCGTATTATTTCTATGTAAAATATTATTTAGAGAGAGATAATCTTATAAAATATTCCACATGAAAAATATTAAACCAGCATTAATTTTACATTTCTTTGCTTATCTATTGTACTTGTATTTTTTTAGAATAGTAGGAGATAAGCAAACAATTTTGCTTTTTAAACCTATAATATTAGCTTCCATTACTTTTTACTACGTTAATTACTCAAAGGTAAAAATGAATATTTTACATTTTGTAATTATTGGGCTATGCTTCTTGGGTGATAATATGAATCTTTTTGGTGAAATGTTTTTACATGAAATAGCAATTGTTCTTTATTTGCTCATTTTATTTGTTTTATTTTTTTTAATTGTAAAAGATTCTAAGCTTTTGAATAAAAGTGTAAGAATTGAAAAATACTTCGGAATTATAGTTTTTGTTGCAGTACTTTTATTCTTAATATCTAAATTCACAACAACATATATAATTAAAACTAAAATCAGTCATTATTATGTGATATTGAATTACATAGTTGTTTTTACTGGAGTTTTAATTTTAAGTTTTTATAACTTATTTAAGCATAAAACACTAAGTAGTAAATTTTTAGTTTCGTGGATGGTGGCTTTGTTTTTTGCAGACCTATTGGCTGTAATTAATTCATATTATTTTCATTTTAAACCATTAGTTTATTTAAGTAGTATTTCCGAATTACCTACATATTATTTTATGGTTAGATACTTTATAGCAAGAGATAATGAAAATATTAAATAGAAATATTTGTGGTTAAAGAATCATATTTTTTATCTTTGGAGACATAAAAATCAATTCTACCTAAATTTATTCCATAACATCCAACCTGATTTATTAGTACTGATTTATTATCACTATTAGTTTCTATAAAAGGTTTGTCTAAGAAAGTGTGAGTATGACCACCAATAATTAAATCAATATCTTTTGTTTTTTGAGCTAATAAAATGTCGCAAACTTTTTCCGGTTCGTTTTTGTATTGGAAACCTAAATGCGACAAGCAAATTACTAAATCACATTTCTCTTTTTCTTTAAGAATTTTAGTAATGTCTTTAGCAGTTTCGATTGGGTCATTATAAACAGTCTCTTTGTATAGTTTTTTATCAACTAGTCCATTAAGTTCAACACCAAGACCAAAAATTCCAATTTTAACGCCTTCTTTTTTAAATACTTTATATGGTTTTACAATTGTGTCTAAAACAGTGTTTTTAAAATCATAATTTGCAGAAACAAAATCAAATTTAGCATGTGGTAATTGAGTATAAAAACCATTAATTCCATTGTCAAAATCATGATTTCCCATCGTAGCTAAGTCGTATTGCATCATACTCATTAACTTAAATTCTAATTCACCTCCATAATAATTAAAATAGGGAGTTCCTTGAAAAATATCACCAGCATCTAATAATAGAACATTAGGTTCCTCTATTCTTATTTTTTCGATTAAAGTAGCTCTTCTTGTTACTCCTCCCATATTTGCGGATTTTGGATGATTTGCAGGAAAGGAATCTATATGGCTATGAACATCATTTGTGTGGAGTATTGTGATTTTTTTGGATTTAATGGTATCAAAGCTACTCAACGTAATTCCTCCTAATGATAATAATGCTGAACTTACTATGGTTTTTTGTATAAAATCTCTTCTTTTCATTTTTATTGTTTTATTCGGTAATTATGTGTTTTGTAGTAATGTTTGGTATTTCGTCAACTAATTTAAAGTAGTCAATAAATAGGTTTCTTAACTTATAATCTAAGTCGTATTTAAGAGTACTTTCTTTGAAAAATATCATGTTGTCTCCGCCATTTGCTAAATAATCAGAAGTAGCAACATAATAAATTTGATTGTCTATTACCTCGCTATTATTAATTATTATTTTTTTTACTTCTGAATAGTTATTGTTCGTAAAAATAGTTATTCCAGCAAGTGGGTGTGGTTTTTTTTCATTTAACATGTATCTTGCTAATTCGTTTACTTCTAATCCTGTTAAACCAATAATTATAACACTGTTCTCAAATGGCATAACCTCATAGGCTGTTCGAGTTGTAATATTTCCAGCAGGTATTATAGATCTTATTCCTCCATGGTTTAACATGCAAAAATCTATTTTTTTATTTTCTCTATCTGCAAATACTGGGTTGCTTAACTTTATGGTTGCTTCTGCAAGCAAGTTGCCAATGTTGCTTTCCCACTTTCCTTTGATTTTATCCTGTGTTGTTGGATTGTAGGCCAAAACACTATCTAAGTCTTTATTTATGTGGCTTCTAAAAGGTGTTATAAATATCTCTAAATTACTAGTTTCGGATAATGAGTCATTTATGTTTAATAACGTGCTTTGTGATTCAAATACTTTATATGTTTTTGGCGAGCATGATAAAATCGTTAAGAATGTTAATAATATAACAAAATAGTACAAACATAATTTTATCTTTTTTACTTTTACCATGCCTTTTATAGGATTTAATATTTATTTTTGTCGAATACGTAAAATTACTATGTTTTCTAAAATAATTAAGGATTTTTTTCTTAAAAAAATAGTTTCAAAAAAATTATTGAGTTATGATTTAAAATTACCAACTGATAAAATAATATCTGTTGGGGTTATTGTTGATGATAAATTTTTTAAGGAAATTGAATTTCTTAAGACTGAGATAGAACATTTTGGAATCGCAAAAGAGAATATTAAAATATTAGTTTATAAAAATATAACTAATAAAAAAGAAGTTGATGAAGGTCTTTTTCTTACATTAAAAGATGTGAAAATTAATGGGGAAATTAGTAAAAAAGAAATAAACGACTTTATATCCTATCCTTTTGATTTATTGATAAACTACTATGAAGGAAATAATCCGGTTTTAGTATTATTGTCAAAAACTTCAAAATCTAGTTTTAAAGTAGGTTTTGTTTCTGTTGATAAAAGAGTAAATGATTTTATAGTTGATTTGCATCTTAATCAATATAAAGAGTTTGTTGCTGAATTGTTTAAATATTTAAAAATACTTAAAAAGTTATAATATGCAAAAGTTCGTTGGAACAGGAGTTGCACTAGTAACCCCGTTTAAAAAAGATTTTTCTGTTGATACAGAAGCATTAAAAAAAATTGTTAATCATGTTATAAATGGTGGAGTAGAGTACTTAGTTGTTTTAGGTACAACAGCAGAATCTGCTACACTTTCTAATGAAGAGAAAGAAGTTGTAATACACACAATTGTTGAAGCTAATAATAATAGATTGCCGCTTGTGTTAGGTGTTGGAGGTAATAACACAGCTAAAGTAGTTGAAGAATTAAAAACAAGAGATTTTTCTAAATTTGATGCAATTCTTTCTGTTTCACCTTACTATAATAAACCAGCTCAAGAAGGTATTTATCAGCATTTTAAAGCTATTGCGGAAGTCTCTCCACTCCCAATAATTTTATATAACGTTCCCGGAAGAACTGCAAGTAATATGTTGCCTGCAACGGTAATTAAATTAGCCAACGAGTTTGGTAACGTTATTGCAATTAAAGAAGCAGCAGGAGATATTGTGCAAGCTATGAAATTGATTCAGACTAAGCCTGAAGGGTTTTTGGTTATTTCTGGAGATGACATGATTACTTTACCAATGGTTTTAGCTGGTGGAGCAGGTGTTATTTCGGTTATTGGAGAAGGTTACCCAAAAGAGTTTTCAGAGATGGTTCGTTTAGGTTTGCAAAGAAAAGTGGACGATGCATACAAGTTACATTATCTATTGGCAGATTCAATCGATATGATTTTTGAACAAGGAAATCCTGCTGGAGTTAAGGAAATTTTTAAGTCTTTAAATTTAGCAGAAAATATAGTTAGATTGCCATTAGTAAATGTAGATGATAACCTAGCTTCCAGATTAGATAAATTCACAAAAAAGTTAAGCTAAAAAAAGATTTTTTTAGAACATAAATAATGACTAAATTTGCAGTTGCTTTTTTAGGTGTTTAGAAACAATATAGTAAAGCATAAAAAAAATATTCAATGAATAAATTTATATATATCCTTTTAGTAGCTATTTCAATAACGTCATGTGGTTCCTTTTCTAAGGCATACAAGAGTGATGATGTAGTGTTAAAATCAGAAGTTGCTAAAGCAATGTATGAAAAAGGAAAATATTCAAAAGCAATTAGATTGTTTGAGCAAATTGCACCTGTTAATAGAGGAAAAGCTGAAGGAGAAGAGTCAACTCTTTTATTTGCAAAAACATATTATGCTTCAAAGCAATATTACTTAGCAGGATATCAATTTGAAAGTTTTGTTTCTTTATATCCAAAAAGTGAAAATAAAGAAGAAGCTGCTTTTTTAGGTGCAGATTGTTTTTATAGATTATCTCCAATTTATAGTTTAGATCAAGGCGATACAGATAAAGCACTTTTAAAGCTTCAAAAATTTATTGATACGTATCCAAATTCACAATATTTCGCTCAAGCAAATGTGTTAGTGAAAGAATTAAGAGAGAAAACAGAAAAAAAAGCTTTTGAAATAGCAAAGCAATATAATACAACATCTCAATTTAAAGCAGCGTTAAAAGCTTTAGATAATTTTGTTGCAGATTATCCAGGAACACCATATAAAGAACAAGCTTTATATTATAGATTAGATTCAGCTTATAGATTAGCTATGAATAGTGTAGAGTCTAAAAAGGAAGAACGATTAAATTATGCTAGAACTACTTTTAATAATTTAATTAAATTTAATAGTTCTACTGAGTTTAAAACAGAAGCTGATGAAATGGCAGCAAGTATTGAAACTGAATTACAAAAATTTTCTAAATAAGAATTAAATCATGGATTTAAAAAAGACAAATGCACCTGTAAACACAATTACATATGATAAAAATGTAATTGAAGAACCAACAGGTAATGTGTATGAAGCTATTACTATTATGGCTAAGAGAGCAGGTCAAATTAATACTGAAATCAAGAAAGAACTTGTTGATAAGTTAGAAGAATTTGCTACTTATAATGATAGTTTAGAAGAGGTTTTTGAAAACAAAGAACAAATTGAAGTTTCTAAATTCTATGAAAAATTGCCTAAGCCACATGCTTTAGCTGTTCAAGAATGGTTAGAAGAAAAAATCTATTATAGAGATACTAAATAATAAAATATTATGTCTGTTTTAAGCGGTAAAAAAATCTTACTAGGAGTTTCTGGTGGTATTGCTGCTTATAAAACAGCACATCTTATTAGACTATTTATAAAAGCAGGTGCGCATGTCCAAGTGATAATGACACCTGCTTCTAAGGATTTTGTAACACCTCTTACTTTATCCACTCTTTCTAAAAATCCTGTATATTCAGAATTTTTTAATGAAGAGGAAAAAGATGCTACTTGGAATAATCATGTTGAGTTAGCTCTTTGGGCAGATTTATTTATAATTGCGCCAGCTACAGCAAATACTATGTCTAAAATGGCAAACGGTAATTGCGACAATTTATTAATTGCAACTTATTTATCCTCTAAGTGTCCAGTGTATTTTGCACCTGCAATGGATCTAGATATGTATAAACACCCTTCTACTTTAAGTAGTTTTTCAAAATTAAAACAGTTTGGAAATATTATTATTCCTGCCGAATCAGGTGAATTAGCAAGTGGTTTATCTGGTGAAGGAAGAATGGCAGAGCCAGAAAATTTAGTTTCTTTTTTGGAAGATGACATTTTATCAAAACTACCGCTTAAAGGTAAAAAAGTTCTTATTACCGCTGGTCCTACATATGAAGCAATTGATCCTGTTCGTTTTATAGGAAATCACTCTTCTGGAAAAATGGGTTACGATATTGCAATGGAAGCAGCTAATAAAGGTGCTGAAGTTATTTTAGTTTCAGGACCATCAAATTTAAAAGTTGACCATCATTTAATACAACTTATTAAAGTTGTTTCTGCACAAGAAATGTACGAACAATGTCATCTTTATTTTGAAGATGTAAATGTTATGATAGCTGCTGCTGCTGTAGCAGATTATAGGCCAATATCAGTTTCAAATCAGAAAATAAAAAAAAACGATGCTAATTTTACTATAGAATTAGAGAAAACTAAAGATATTTTAGCTACTTTAGGTGAAAAGAAGAAAGACCAATTTTTAATAGGGTTTGCATTAGAAACTGAAAATGAAATTGAAAATGCTAAAGTTAAAATCAAAAAGAAAAATTTAGATTTAATTGTTTTAAATTCATTAAATGATAAAGGAGCAGGTTTTGGTCATGCAACAAATAAAGTAACTTTTATAAATAAAAATTTTGTGATTGAACCTTTAAATTTAAAATCTAAAGAAGAAGTTGCAACTGATATTGTAAACAAAATTATTAAGAACTATGAATCGTAATACTCTCTACATATTATTTGTTTTTATTTGTTTCCAAACTACATTTTCACAGGAACTAAACTCTACAGTTACTGTTAATTATGATAGAATTACAGATGTAAATCCACAAATATTTAAAAACCTAGAGAAACAATCTACGGAGTTTTTAAATACTACTAAGTTTACGACTAAAGAATATTTACAAAGTGAAAGAATAGTATGTAATTTTTTTATAAATATTTCTAAATATAATTCTAATAATTTTGAAGCAACTTTACAAGTACAATCTTCAAGGCCTATTTTTAATTCTACTTATGAATCGCCTATTTTAAACCTTAATGATAAAGACTTCAATTTTCGTTATATAGAGTTTGAACAAATGGTGTACGATCAAAATAGTTTTAACTCTAATTTAATTTCGGTTCTTGCTTTTTATACAAATATAATTATTGGTTTAGATAAAGATTCATTTCAAGATTTGGGTGGAACAAACCAACTACAAATTGCTTCCAACGTTGCAAACGTTGCGCAATCTAGTGGATATAAAGGTTGGAGTCAGTCTGAAAGTGGAAACAATAATAGAGCTTTCTTAATTTCAGATTTATTATCAAATACATACGAACCATATAGGAAAGCATTGTACCAGTTTCATTATCAAGGTTTAGACTTAATGCATGAAGATCTTAAAAAAGGAAAAGAAGGTGTTAATTTGGCAATTGAAACTCTTTCCAAAATCCAAAAAGTGAGGCCTAATGCATTATTAACGCGTACTTTTTTTGATGCAAAAACAGATGAGATTGTTAGCGTTTTTTCTGGAGGACCTTCTATGAATAATACAAATTTATTAGAAACATTAAATAGAATTTCACCTTTAAATTCTATCAAGTGGAACAAAATACAGTAATTACTTTCTCAACTTACTTATAGTTAATTCAAATGCTTTTATCATTATCCATAAAAAATTATGCTTTAATAGAATTGTTAGAAATTGATTTTTCTAATCAATTTTCAATAATAACTGGAGAAACTGGAGCAGGAAAATCTATTTTGTTAGGAGCTTTAGGTTTAGTGTTAGGAAATAGAGTAGATTTATCTGTGCTTAAAGATAATGAGCAAAAATGTGTTATTGAAGCGCAATTTTCTTTGGTTAATTATAATTTAAAAGCATTTTTTTTAGAGAATGATTTAGATTACGAAGACCAAACTATTATTCGAAGAGAAATTTTACCTTCCGGAAAATCCAGAGCATTTATAAATGATAGTCCAGTTAATTTAAGTGAATTACAACTATTAGCTACTTTTTTAATAGACATACATTCACAACACCAAACAAGAGAAATATTAAACGAAGAGTATCAATTAGATATTGTGGATGCTGTTGCAGATAACGTTTCTTTTATTCAAAGTTATAAAGAAGAGTTAAAAAATTACAATTCTATTAAAAAGGAATTGAAAATTTTTCAACTTGAAAAAGAAGTGCTTTCTAGTGAGCAAGAATATAATAACTACTTGTTAAACGAATTATTAGCAGCAAACTTAAAAGAAAATGACCAAATTTCTTTGGAAGAAGAACTAGAACAATTATCAAATGTCGAATTTATAATTGAAAATTTAGATAAAGCTAATTTATTAGCTAATGAAGAACAAATAGGTGTTTTGGTAAATTTAAATGAAATAAAAAATGCACTTCAAAAAATTGCTGGTTTGTCTAAAAGCTATCAAGAAATTTCGAATAGAGTAAGTAGTGTTTTATTAGAATTTCAAGACCTTAGTAATGAATGTGCAACTCTAGCCGAAAAAATTAATAATAATCCTGAACGATTAGAAGATGTAAGTTCAAAATTACAGACTATTTATTCTTTACAAAAGAAACACCAAGTGTCTAGTGTGCAAGAGTTATTAGAAATTCAAGAAAAATTAGATGCTAAAGTTATAAAAGTTGATGATTTAGAGTTTGCTATTTCTAAATTAGAACATAATTTAATTTTAAGTAAAGAAAAGGTAGATGATACTGCTGCTCAAATAAGCTTGAAAAGAAAAGAAGTTTCACCAGTTTTATCAAGTAAGTTAGAGGCAATTTTAAGTGAATTAGGAATGCCTGATGCAAAAATTGTATTTTCTATTACAGAAACGGATAATTATTATAAAACAGGTAAAAACGCAATAGAAACTTTATTTACTTCAAATAAAGGAATGCAACTTGGAACAATAAAAAAAGTTGCTTCAGGTGGAGAGATGTCAAGAATAATGCTTGCTATTAAAGCGGTAATGGCAAATTACACAAAACTGCCATCCATTATTTTTGATGAAATTGACACTGGAGTTTCAGGAGAAATAGCAATTAAAATTGGAGAAATAATGAAAGAAATGAGTAATAATATGCAGGTTTTTGCAATTACACATTTGCCACAAATTGCTGCAAAAGGAAAACAACATTATAAAGTATATAAATACACAAGTAACAATACAACTGTTTCAGAACTAAAATTATTAACAAGTGAAGAAAGAATAGTTGAGATTGCTGAAATGTTATCTGGAAAATCAATTTCAGATTCGGCTTTAAACCATGCAAAAGCTTTGTTGAACTAATATATTAATTTTATATTTGTTCCGTTATTTAACAACAAAAAACGTACATACACCAATAAATACTATAAAAATGATAATAGAACCTAGAATGAGAGGATTTATTTGTTTGACATCTCACCCAAAAGGATGCGAACAAAATGTAAAAAATCAAATAGAATATATAAAATCAAAAGGTGCTATTAATGGCGCTAAAAAAGTATTAGTAATTGGTGCTTCAACAGGTTTTGGATTAGCTTCAAGAATTTCTAGTGCATTTGGATCTAATACTTCTACAATTGGAGTGTTTTTTGAAAAACCACCAAGTGAAGGAAAAACTGCTTCACCAGGTTGGTATAATTCTGCAGCTTTTGAGCAAGAAGCACAAAAAGCAGGTTTATATGCAAAAAGCATCAACGGTGATGCTTTTTCTAAAGAAGTAAAAAAACAAACAATTGAAATGATTAAAGCCGACTTAGGTCAAGTAGATTTAATTATATACAGTTTAGCTTCTCCAGTAAGAATGCATCCAGAAACAGGTGTTTTACATCGTTCTACATTAAAACCTATTGGTGGAACTTTTACTAATAAAACTGTTGATTTTCATACAGGAAAAGTATCAGAGATTTCAATTGAACCAGCAAACCAAGAAGATATTGATAATACGGTAACGGTAATGGGAGGTGAAGACTGGGCAATGTGGATAGACGCTATGAAAGAAGCAAATGTTTTAGCTCCGGGAGTAACAACAGTTGCATATTCTTATATAGGGCCATCATTAACAGAAGCTGTTTATAGAAAAGGAACAATAGGTAGAGCAAAAGACCATTTAGAAGCAACTGCTTTTGAAATTACAGATAAATTAAAAGATATTAATGGAAAAGGATATGTTTCTGTAAATAAAGCATTAGTTACGCAAGCAAGTTCTGCAATTCCAGTAATTCCATTATATATTTCATTATTATATAAAATCATGAAAGCAGAAGGTATTCACGAAGGCTGTATTGAGCAAATCCAAAGACTTTATGCGGATAGATTGTTTTCTGGAAAAGAAATGCCTTTAGATGATAAAGGAAGAATTAGAATTGACGATTGGGAAATGCGTGAAGACGTACAAGAGAAGATAGCTAAGCTATGGATAGAAGCAGTAACGGAAAATTTATCTGAAATAGGAGATTTAGAAGGTTACAAACAAGATTTTCATAATTTATTTGGTTTCGGATTTGAAGGTGTAGATTATTTAGCAGATACTAATGAAATGATACAAATTTCTAGTATTACTTAGTTTATATATAAAAAACTAAGTAATAATTTAACATTAAACAAGTAATTTGTTACAAAGGTTTGAGTTTTACTCAAACCTTTGTATTTTATCGGTTTTTTTACACATTTTGTCGGTATTAACTTTTATAATTTCATAACATGTTGTTATAATGCATATTTTTGTAATAACTAATATACTATACTTATGAAAAAAATTACTTTATTTTTTACTTTTTTAATGGCATTTGGGTATTCTGCTTATGCACAGGTTAGTGCATATTCGTTTGCAGAAAGTACTGAGACTTACGCTCAGATAACAGGAACTACATCAACCGCTACAGGTGATGATGGGACACAAACAAACATCCCTATAGGCTTTGCATTTAATTTCGGAGGCGTAAATTACACTGCTTTTGGGATTTCAACTAACGGAATTATAAGGTTAGGTACTAATGCTACAGATACAGCAATTGCTTCTGGATGGACAAATACATTAAGTAACACTAGTGCTAATAGGCCTTTAATTGCTCCATTCTGGGATGATAATAACATGACCGGTGGAGAAATTAGATATTCAATTACTGGTACAACACCAAATCAGGTGTTAACAGTTAATTGGCATAATTCAAAAATTGGTGGAGGTGGTTCTACAGCGGGTGCTGCAGTTTCAGCTTTATTAAGAGTATATGAAACTACAAATGTAATTGAATTTGTTTATGGTAATCCTTATACTACAACTAACATAGTTACGGCTTCGGTTGGTTTAAATGGTACTACATCTTTTTTAAGCGTTACTCCAGCGGTAGCTTCTACAGTTTCTTCTGCTACTGCAAATAATGCAATTAACGCAACTGTAATGGCTAATTTAGCGGGTAAAAAGTTGACTTTTACTCCACCAGTACCATGTTCTGGACTTCCAGTTGCAGGTTCAGTTTCTCCTGTATCGCAAACGCTTTTAACTGGTCAAGTACCAGCAGCTTTAGTGGCAAGTGGATATAGTTCAGGTGTTTCAGGAATAACTTTTCAATGGCAAGAATCTGATGATGATGGTGCTGCTGATGCATGGGCAACTGTAGTAGGTGGTACAGGAGCAACAACAGCTTCTTATACACCACCAGCTTTTTCAGGAACTCCAATTTATTATAGAATTGTAGTTACTTGTTCAGCTTCTGCAATGTCTGCAAATACAGCTTCTGTTGTGTTAAATGCTTGTGGGGCTTTTACAGTTCCAACACTTGAAAACTTTACAGCTTATGTTCCTGGATGTTGGCAAGAAGCTGACAATGGAGATTTAACTGCCGGACCAGCTACTTTTGGAACTTCTGCCTGGATTGCAGATGGTTTTGGTAATGTTGGTACAACAGGTGCTATGCGAATTAATTTAGACGCTACTGGTGATAATGATTGGATATTATCTCCTCTATATACTATTCCAGCTACTGGATATGAATTAAAGCTTGATGCTTCTGCGAATCAGTGGGGAAGTACAAATGCTCCAACTACTGCTTGGGAGGCAGATGATTTTGTTGAAGTTTTAGTTTCTACTGGAACAACAAACTGGACAGTTTTATATACTTATAATGATACAAATGTTCCTTCTAATACAGGAACCGTAAATATTATTGATTTAGATGCTTATTCTGGACAAGACGTACGTTTCGCTTTTAGAGGAGTAGAAGGAACAACTAATGGTGGAGCTGATATTGAATTTATTGTAGATAACTTTGAAATAAGAATGACTCCTGCTTGTATTGCACCAACTACTTTAGCTGCTGCTAATATTACAGCAACTTCAGCTGATTTATCATGGGTTGATGGATCTGGAGGTTCTCAATTTGATTATGAATATGTCGTTCAAGCTGCTGGTACTGGTATACCTTCTGGTGCAGGAACAGCTTTTGATATTAGTTCATTACCTGCGCCTTCAGGTTTATTAACAGCTAATACACCTTATGAATTTTGGGTAAGAGCTGATTGTGGTGGAAGTGGTTTTAGTACATGGGTCGGTCCTTTTAATTTTACAACGGCATGTAATGCAACAAATGTTCCTTATACTATGGACTTTGAATCTGCTACTATCCCAGCAATGCCAAATTGTGTTTCTGTAATTAATTCAGGTACTGGAAATGTATGGAATACTGTAAATGCTCCAGGTGCTGGTTTTACAACTAAGACATTAAGATATCCTTGGAATGGATCAAATGCTGCAAATACATGGTTTTTTACTCAAGGTGTAAATTTAACAGCAGGTACTTCTTATAGAATTTCATATGATTATGGAAATAATTCTGCAACTTATACAGAAAGCCTAAATGTTTCTTATGGATTGAGTGCATCTGCTGCAGGTATGACTAATTTAATTACAAACCATCCAACCATCAATTCAAATGCTTTACAAAGTAATGTAGTTGACTTTGTACCTACAGCAACAGGGGTTTATTATTTTGGTTTTCAAGCTTATTCAATTGCGAATCAATTTGATTTATATGTTGATAATATCAACGTAATATTAACACCTGCATGTTCTAACCCTATTAGTTTAGCAGTATCTGGTTTAACAAGTACTGCAGCTACAATTACTTGGACAGCAACAACAGGAAGTTATGAATATGTTTTAGACGCTGTTGCTACTGACCCTGCTGGTTCTGGTACGGCTTTAGCTACAGAAACGTATAATGCTACTGGTTTAACACAATCTACTACATACTATTTTCATGTTAGAACAGTTTGTGCTGGCCCTACATATAGTGCTTGGTCTACAATTTCATTTACAACTCCAGCAACACCTCCAGCAAATGACAATTGTTCAGCTGCTCAGGTTTTAACTCCTGGTGGTGTGTTTGCTGATAATCCAGTTGTTGGTACTAATATTGGTGCTACTGATTCAGGAGAGACAGCACCTACTTGTGCTAATTATCAAGGTGGTGATGTTTGGTATCAAGTTACTGTTCCTGCATCTGGAAATATTACAATTGAAACCGGAACGAATGGTAGTTCATTTGATACTGGTTTAGCAGTATTTAGTGGTTCTTGTGGTTCTTTGGTTCAAGTAGGTTGTAGTGATGATGCTACTGGTGTTTATTCACTAGTTTCGTTAACTGCAAGAACAGCAGGTGAAGTGTTATTAGTAAGTGTTTGGGAATTTTCAAATGATGCATTTGGTACATTCCAAGTTTCTGCTTACGATGCTTCATTAAGTTCAAATTCATTCGATTCTAATGGTTTTGTAGCATATCCAAACCCTGTGAAAGATGTTCTTAATTTAGAATATAACTCTGAAATATCTTCTGTTAAAGTAATTAACTTACTTGGTCAAGAAGTCATTTCAAGAAACATAAATGCTAATTCAACTCAAGTTGATATGTCTCAGTTAACTGCTGGTGCTTACATTGTAAATGTAACTGTTGGTAATGCTGTGAAAACAATTAAAGTTGTGAAGCAATAATAAATAATTAAATTTATTTTAAAAGTCCCACTTCGGTGGGACTTTTTATTTTTATAAAGATTATATTTGTTAAAAAATAAAGCATGTTTTTTTCTTTTATTATTCCGGTTTATAATCGTCCAGATGAGATTGATGAACTTCTTCAAAGTTTAGCTATTTTAAAATTTAACTCTCCTTTTGAGGTTGTTATTGTGGAAGATGGTTCTACTAATACATGTAGGCATGTAATAGAAAAATATAATCATAAATTAGATATAACTTATTTTTTTAAGCCAAACTCCGGACCAGGAGATTCTCGAAATTATGGAATGCAACATGCAAAAGGGGATTACTTTTTAATTCTAGATTCAGATTGTATTTTACCTGAAAGTTATTTAGAAGAAGTAACAAATTCTTTAGCAGAAAGCTATGTAGATTGTTTTGGAGGTCCAGATAAAGCTTTAGATAGTTTTTCAGATATTCAAAAAGCAATAAACTTTACAATGACTTCTTTTTTAACTACCGGAGGAATTAGAGGAGGAAGTGAAAAGTTAGATAAGTTTCAGCCTAGAAGTTTTAATATGGGGCTTTCTAAAGTTGCTTTTGAGGCTTCTAAGGGATTTGGTAATATTCATCCAGGTGAAGATCCAGATTTGTCAATTAGATTATGGAATTTAGGCTATGAGACTAAATTGATAAAAAAAGCCTACGTTTATCATAAAAGAAGAATTGATTGGGTTAAATTTAAAATACAAGTCAATAAATTTGGTAAAGCAAGGCCTATTTTAAACAAATGGCACCCAGGCTATTCTAAATTAACGTATTGGTTTCCAACTGTGTTTTGTTTTGGATTTTTAATAAGTTTGGTTCTTTTTGTATTTAAAATACCTTTTTTGCTGCTAATTTATGCCATATATTTTGGACTCCTTTTTTTTGTAGCGCTGTTTAAAACAAAAAGTGTAAAAATTGCAATTTATTCATTGATTGCTTTAGCTTATCAATTTTATGGTTACGGAAGAGGGTTTTTACAATCGTATTTTAATATTTTTATCTTAAAAAAAGAACCTCAAATTGCACATCCAGAAATGTTTTTTAAAAAATAAATTATGACAAAAATAATTGGCTTAACTGGCGGAATAGGAAGCGGTAAATCTACAGTTGCAAATTATATAGCATCAAAAGGAATTCCGGTTTATATTGCTGATGATGTTGCTAAAAAAATAATGAATCGAAAATCGGTTGTTTTAGAAGTTTCTTCAATTTTTTCTGAAAATATTTTAGATGATAAAAATAAATTAGATAGAAAAAAAATTGCTTCAATTGTTTTTAATAAACCTAAAAAATTAAAGGAATTAAATGCTGTTATACATCCAAAAGTTAAAAACCACTTTTTAAACTGGTTAAGAAAGTATAAAAATCACCCATTTATCATAAAAGAAGCTGCTATTTTATTTGAAACAGGAGGAGATAAAGATTGTGATGCTGTTATTTTAGTTACTGCTCCATTAGATTTAAGAATTAAACGTACAATTGAAAGAGATAATACGGATGAATTTAGCGTTAAAGAGAGAATAAAAAACCAACTTTCGGATGAGATTAAAAAAAAGAGTAGTAATTTTATTATTAATAATATAAAACTAGAGAATACTTTAAAAGAAGTTGATAAAATAGTAGTAATTTTAAGGAATTCGTAAAAATACTCTTTAATGTTAATCTTTGGTTAATGTTTTTTAACTTGAAATGTTAAAAAGTTAAATTTGTATCGATGAATAAACAAAGATTCCGATTATTAGTATTTTTAATGAGTTTATCTTTGATAGGTATAATTGTTGTACAATTATATTGGATAAATACCTCGTTAATAGTTAATCAGGAGCAATTTAAAAATCATGTTCAGCAAGTAATTGGGAATGTTTCGGAAAAACTTAATAACCAAGAACTTATTACTTTTATAACAGAATATAATAAAATTAAAGATAGTACTGGTTCTGCCCCTGAAATTAATGTTTTAAAAGAAATTTTTTTTTATGAGCGAAATACAAATACTAACGAAACTATAATATATTCAAACACCGTTGTTGCTGAAAATTACGGCATAAATGGTTCGTTCTTTGATAAAAATGCCGATTCTGTAAATGTTGGGAATTTAGTATCTAAAAGAAAAACAGAAATTTATAACGGAAATGGTTTTGATAATTCTTCTTTAGAATTGAATAGAACACCAGATGTTACTATTCATAAAACAGGTAGTTTGTCTGCTTATGACAAAGCTAATTTTGAAGTAATGTTTAAAGACATTGTTGCTCATCGTTCTATACAAGATAGAATTTCTAATGAAAAACTATATGAATTGCTTAAAACAGAGCTAGATAAATATGGAGTAAAAACAGCTTTTGAATTTGGAATATACAGTAACGGATTAGCAACAAAAATTCGTTCAGATAAATTCAAATACGACAAGAAATCTACTTACGGTATACCTATTTTTCAGGATAATGAAAATAAAAGCATGTATCAACTACTTGTTTCATTTCCACATAAGAACAAATTTGTTTTTTCCTCAATTTTAGGAATCACTTCGTTGTCTTTATTGTTTACGCTTATTATTGTACTTACATTTTCTAGTGCATTAAATCAATTAATCAAACAAAAACAGATTTCAGAAATAAAAACAGATTTCATAAATAATATGACGCATGAGTTTAAAACACCAATTGCGACAATTAATTTAGCTTTAGATGCTATAAAAAACCCAAAAGTAATTGGCGATCAAGAGAAAGTAAAACGGTACTTACAAATGATTAAAGATGAAAATAAGAGAATGCATGCTCAGGTTGAGAATGTTTTAAGAATTTCTAAATTAGAAAAAAATGAGCTTGATATTTCTAAAGAACCGCGAGATGTAAATGAAATTATTGAAGATGCAATTGACCATGTTGGTTTGATAGTTGAGGATAGGGAAGGAGTTATAAATATGCATTTAAATGCAACCAGAACAACAATATTATTAAACGAAACACATTATACTAATGTCTTAGTAAATATATTAGATAATGCAATTAAATATTCTCCAGAAGCACCAATTATAGATGTTTATACAGAAAACATTAAAGATTCTATTATAATTAAAATAAAAGATAACGGTGCTGGTATGAGTAAATTAGCTCAAAAAAGAGTTTTTGAAAAATTTTATAGAGAACATACGGGAGATATTCATAATGTAAAAGGACACGGATTAGGTTTGTCTTATGTTAAACAAATAATTGAAGATCACAACGGTGAAATATTCGTTGAAAGTGAAAAAGGTAAGGGAAGTACTTTTACCATTAAAATGCCATTAATAAATTAAAAAAAATATAAATATATGGAAGCTAGAAAAATTTTATTAGTAGAAGATGATCCTAACTTCGGAGCTGTTTTAAAGGACTATTTAATGTTAAATGATTTTGATGTTATTTTAGCAAAAAACGGAATGGAAGGTTTTGAAAAGTTTAAAAGAGAAGAATTTGATCTTTGTATTTTAGATGTTATGATGCCTTATAAGGATGGTTATACTTTAGCTAGAGAAATAAGAGAGAAAAATCAAGAAGTACCTATTGTATTTTTAACTGCTAAAACGTTGAAAGAAGATGTGTTAAAAGGATACAAAGTAGGAGCTGACGATTATTTAAATAAGCCTTTTGATTCTGAAGTTTTATTGATGAAGATAAAAGCTATAATGCAAAGAAAAGCATCGGAAGTTAAACCAGACAATACAAAGTTTGAATTTATAATTGGAAATTTTCACTTAAACTCTAAACTTAGATTTTTAACTTTTGGAAATACAGAGTCAGTAAAATTATCACCAAAGGAATGTGAGCTTTTAAAAATGTTAGCACTTCATGAAAATGATTTAATGCCACGTGAATTGGCTTTAACAAAAATATGGAGAGATGATAATTATTTTACATCAAGAAGTATGGATGTATATATAGCTAAGCTTAGAAAATATCTTAAGCTTGACCCAAATGTTGAAATTTTAAACATTCATGGAGAAGGATTTAGATTAGTTATTAAAAAATAGTAGTTTTCAAAAATAAAAAAAGCCTGTAGAGTTAATTCTACAGGCTTTTTTTGTGGAGTCGGAGAGAATGCAATATAAAATTTTATATTTGCATCTAATTACCTGTGGCTCTTTGCAAGTCTTGTAAAATCAATAGTTAATATGTTTTTATTTTACTTTAATTTTTATTTAGATTGTTTGATTTTGAATTAGATTGACCTGTGTCGTACAGAAAAAATTAAATTTGTACGGTGTTTTTTTTGTTAGCTTTTTCCAATAATTAATTTTAATATCGATATCATTATAATGATGTTTGTCTTTAGTATTAAAAAATATTTAAAGTTAGGCTTTAGAAATGTCATAAGTAAACATATAATTATTTTTATTAGTTTAAAATAATAAATAATTCATTACGTTTTAGTTAAAGTTTGTATTTTTGTCACAATTCTAAAATACCAGAACATAATCTCATGAAAAACAAAACCTTACACTATATAAAATACCATTGTAAAAAAGCATATGTAAAAGCTTATTCTTTAACAGAGATATTAATTGTACTTTGTATCATAGGTGTCTTATTGCTTATGGTGTTGCCTAACCAAACTTCGGTAATTAGTCAAGCAAAAGCAATTGAAGCACAGGCAATGTTAAACCAAGTCTATGGTTTAGAGAAAAGTCATTTTTACCGTCATTCTAAATATTCTGGAGATTTAGAAGAACTAGGTTTTGAGCAAGAACAAACGGTGGAAGATGGCGGTCAAGCTGTTTATAAAATTGAAATAATTGAATCGTCAAACAGTTCGTTTGTAGCACGTGCAACATCTGTGTCTGATTTAGATGGTGATGGAGCGTTTAACACCTGGGAAATTAACGATAAAAAAGTGCTAAAAGAAGTTATAAAAGAATAATGATAGCACTTATAATTGGTTTATGCACATGCCTTATATTTATCTTTTGGCAAGATTGTAAATTTAGGCACATACATGTTTCATTACCTGTGGTTATATTTGTTTGTGCGTATTTATTAACCAATTATATCCCTCAAAACATACAATTTATCGCTACTAATGTGCTTTTTTTTAGTACTACTCTCTTTTTACTTACTTTGTATATGAGCTTGAAAAACAAAGCTTTTTTAAACCCTTTTAAGCATTATTTTGGTTTAGGCGATTTGCTTTTTTATGTAGCTATTACACCATTATTTTTATTATATCAATATGTATTGTTTTTTATACTTTCATTAGTTTTTGCAATTACAATGCAATGGGTTTTAAAAAAATGGATTACAAAAGAATCGGTTCCTTTGGCAGGGCTTTCCGCATTGTTTTTAACCTTAATAATTGTTAAAGATCTATTGTTTCCTTTTCAAAAAATCACTTTAATTCGATAATATGGAAGAGATTATTATAGCTAATGAAAACTTGCACATAGTATCGGCTGATTTGGCAAATTATTACAAGGTTTTGCCCAAAGAAAACGATGTAGAAACGGTTACTTTATATTGTTTAGACAGTAAAAACACCGCTGAAGTAAAGGAAGAACTAGAACTTTTATTAGGTAAAAAAACAATCTTACTTCCTTATTCCGAAATTCAAATTAATAAAGCTCTTTCTATTTATTATCGCAAAGAGCGAATGGAAAGTTCTAATAAAACGTTTACCGTTAATTCGGGAGATTTTTTAGAGAATTTATTAACCGAAGCTAAAAGTTTAAAAAGTAGTGATATTCATTGTGAAATATACGAAGAGTCGGCTCGTATTCGTTTTCGAATCGACGGACAATTAATTGAACGTTATAAAATTGAACGCGATAATTATTTGGAATTAGTTAACAAGATTAAAATTCGTTCCAAATTAAACATCACAGAAAAACGTTTGCCACAAGATGGTAGGATTACGATGACTAATTTTGATATTCGTGTTTCTATTTTACCAACCTTATATGGGGAAAAAATTGTAATGCGTTTGCTGGGTCAAGATGCTTCTAATATTGACTTAAAATCATTAGGTTTCCAAGAAGAAGAATTGGTTAAATATTTAGAAGCAGTTAAAAAACCAAATGGAATTATATTAATAAGTGGGCCAACTGGTTCAGGAAAAACGACTTCTTTGTATGCTACTTTACGTTTGTTAAATGATAGTAGAAGAAATATAGTAACGGTTGAAGATCCTATTGAATATACTTTAAAAGGAATTAATCAGGTGCAATTAAAAGAAGATATTGGATTAACTTTTTCATCTGCTTTAAAATCGTTTTTACGACAAGATCCAGATGTAATTATGCTAGGTGAAATTCGAGATTCTGAAACTGCATTAATGGCAATTAGAGCTTCCCTTACAGGGCATTTAGTTTTGTCTACTATTCATACTAATTCCGCTATTGGAACAGTGTCTAGATTAATTGACATGGGAGTTCCTTCTTATTTAATTGCAGAAACGTTGAATCTATCCGTTGCACAACGATTGATTAGAAAATTGTGTTATAGTTGTAAAGAAGAAGCACCATTTGTTGTTGCTAATTTCCCTAATAGTTTTAGCATTCCTTATGTCATTGATAAAATCTATAAACCTGTTGGCTGTAATGAGTGTTTCCACACAGGTTATAAAGGCAGAACTGCTATTTATGAAGTAATAAATATTACAACAGACATTGCCAATGCGATAAAAAGTAATACTATTGCACATTATTTTGAAAAAGATGAAAATTACAAATCGCTTTCAGAGAAAGCGTATGATGTTTTAGCTAAAGGCGAAACATCATTAGATGAAATATATTCCATATTATTAAATGTATAAAATGAATACAAAAATTAAGTTTTTCATTACTTTTTTGTTACTGTCAAGTTCGCTTTTTGCGCAGCAAGACATTAATGATTTAGGAAGAAAATTAGATGAATTTTCGAAAATAAAACCAGGGATAAATGAAATTGTGAAAATTGACGTTTCTGGTTTGTCTTTGTATGATTTAATTATGGCTGTTTCTGAGGAACACCAATTAAACGTAAGTGTAGATAATGATTTAAACACTCCTGTTGTAAACAACTTTCACGATGTAACAGTTAAAGATGTATTTTTGTTTTTAGTACAAAAATATGACTTGGAAGTAAGTTTTATGAGTAACATCATTATTTTTAAGAAACGAAAAGAAGTTAAGAAAATAGTTAAGAAAGAGATAAAAATTGCAGATGTAAGTTACAATGCTCAAAATGATTTTCTTTCGGTTAAATTAGAAAATGATTCCTTGCCAAACGTAGCACAAGCTATTATTGATAAATCAGGGAAGAATATCGTTTTAGCACCAGATATTAAGACTTTAAAAATCTCTTCTTATATTTTGAATCGCCCATTTGATCAAGTAATTGAAATGATGGCTAAATCAAATGATTTGTTGGCTACAAAAGATGAAAATGGTTTTTACTTCTTGGAAAAAAACACTCTACCAAAAGAAAATAACTCAACAACTTCTTCTAGAGGAAATTCTAAATCGAAACAAAAAGCAGCAACTGGAACAGAAGGATCTTATGATGTTGAAATTACAGACAAAGGCTTTTTGTCCATTAAGGCAAACGTTGCGGATGCTACAGATTTGTTAATTGAAGCTGCGGAAAAGTTAAATGTAAATTACTTTATTTACAATAAGCCAGAAAACGAAAAAACATCATTATTGGCTAATAATATAACGTTTGACGACTTATTAGGTCACATTTTTAAAGGAAAAAAATACACTTATAGAAATCAAGATGGTTTTTATTTAATTGGAGAGCAATCAACGGAAGGTTTACGTTCTACAGAAATTATCGCTTTAGAAAACAGATCGATTGAATCGGTTTTACAATCGTTACCTAAAATTTTTAACGAAAAAGTGGAAATTAAGGAATTTGTAGAACTTAACTCTTTGATTGTATCGGGGTCTAAAAGTACTATTGAGGAATTAAAATTATACATCAAACAAATCGATAAAGTTGTTCCTTTGGTTCAAATAGAAGTCATTATTGTTCAATATAACAAATCTTATGATGTTCAAACGGGTTTAAAAGCAGGATTAGACAAGTTAAATAAAGCACAAACTGGAGGTGTTCTTTTTCCAACGACAGATGTTAACCTTGGGAGTTCTTCTGTGAATAGTTTGATAGACGCTTTTAATGGTCTTGGACTTCTTAAATTAGGTAAGGTTACCGATGCGTTTTATTTGAACTTAAAACTGCTAGAAAACAATTCTATAATTAAAATAGAATCAACACCAAAAATATCTACTCTTAGTGGGCATGAAGCGACTCTGTCTATTGGAGAAACTAATTATTATTTTGAGCAAAGCAACACCTTAATAAATAACAATAACAATAGTAATAATATTTTTCAATCTGGAACTTGGAAAAACACAGAAGCCAATTTAAGTGTTAAAATAAAGCCATTTGTTTCTGCCGATGAAAATGTAACACTAAATATTAATGTAGAAAAAAGTGCTTTCTTAGGTAGAGCAGGTGAAAATGCACCTCCAGGAAAAGCAACGCAAAAATTTGAATCTTTAGTAAGAGTTAGAAATGGAGAAATGGTGTTGCTTGGTGGTTTAGACGAACTGAAAAGAGAAAACTCAGGTACTGGCGTCCCTCTTCTATCTAGAATTCCAATTATCAAATGGTTTTTTAGCAGTAAAAAGAAAGCGAAAGGAAATTCTAAATTACACATCTTTATTAAACCTACTATTGTTTATTAATGGTTACTATTCTTTCTAAAATATTCAAAATTAATAGTATTCAGGTAGTTGGCATTTTTCAAGATGCTAATTACGAAAAATATACTCTACTTACTTTTCAAAAAGAGAAAAGCAAATTGAATATTGTAGAAAACAAAACATTTACAAGTAAAGAACTCCTTTTGGAAAATATCAATTTAAAACTACCCGTTATTTTATCAATTGATGGAAAAGGTGTTTTAAACAAAAGAATAGACGAAAAGAATGAAATGGATGTTTCTTGGAAAAAAAACATAGATTTCAATTCTATTTTTTACACCAGCTATACTAACAAAAACTATACTTTTATGAGTTTTTGTAGAAAAGATGTTGTAGAAGAATGGCTAGCGGTATTTAGAGCAAGTAAAGTTGAAGTTATTGATACTTACATAGGTTCATTTCTTGCAATTTTACTGGCAGAAAATTTAAATACGAATATAATCACTTCTGGAAATTTAGCCTTTGAGTTAGAAAATAATGATTTATTAAATTTTTCAAAAACAGAAGCTCTGACTGAAACAAGCTTTACTATTTCAGAGAACACTATATCTAATTTTGCACTTCCATTATATGGAGTTGGATTGCATTATTTTATCCAAAATGATACCGTAGATAAAACCGAATGGAAAGAAAACGGAATAGATGAAGTTGTTTATAGAAAAGTATTTTCAACAGCAGGATTGATAATGTTAATTGGTTTTTTTGCAACCCTATTAATCAGTTATTTTTCAATTCAACATTATGCTTCTAAAAATGCCGAATTAAGTATTCAAAACGTCTATTCTATTAAAGCGTATCAACAAATTGTAACATTAGAAAAACAAAAAAATGATAAGGAAGAAATCATAAATGATTCAGGTTTTTTATCTGATAAGTTTTTGTCTTTCTATTCTTATGAAATTATCAAATCTATTCCAAATTCCATTTCTTTAGCTGAATTAAATGTTGCGCCATTGCAAAAAGTTGTTAAGCACAATGAGAAAGTTGAAATTACCCCAAGAACAATTTTAGTAAAAGGCTTAACCGTAAGTGAAGATGATTTTAATGATTGGTTAAGAAATATTAAATCATTTGATTGGATTAGTAAATTTGAAATTGAAAGTTTAAAAAAAGACAAAAAAAACAACACTCAATTTAGTTTAAAAATTATCATTAAATAATGTTTGAACAATATACATATAAACAAAAATGTGTCGCGCTACTAGTGGTGTTCTTGATGCTTTCTTATACTGCATACAAGCGTTCGTTTAAAAACTTATTTGAAGTGTTTAATGAAAATAAGGAGCTTGCTATTTTATCAAATGAAATAGCAAGTAAATCTAAAAGTTTAGATGTATTGTCAATGGAAATTGCTAGTTATGATAAATATTTAGGTAATCAAAACGTGGCAAGAGACGTTGTGCAACAAGAAATCATAGCTTTTTCAACTCAGTACAATGGTATTTCTATAAATGACTTACAAGCTATTCATACTTTTACAGCCGATAATTACAGTGTTTATACAAATCAGTTAGATGTAACTGGTAACATCAATAACTTATTGCAATTGGCTTATGGTTTTGAAACGAAATTCAATTTCTCAAGAGTTGTAAGTACTAATTATTACAAAGTAAAAAAGAACAATTCAAACGAAACCTTACATTTAAAAATTATATTTCAGAATTATGAAAATAACAAATAGAATTTTAGTTATTGCTTTAGCAGTTTTATGCTTTTCTTGTGAAGACGTTTTAGAAAACGACATCACAAATGACTTAGTGCAAGCTGTTTATCCAACAGAAAATGCGGTCATTGAAAGTAATGTAGTAACATTTCAGTGGAATATTCTAGATGGTGCTGATGATTACAGAATACAAGTATACAATACCAATCAAATTATGGTTTTTGATACATTGGTTAACAGCTATAATGTTGTTTTACCATTAACAGAAGGAATTTATCAATGGCGTGTAAGAGGGGAAAATTCTGCTTACCAATCAGCATATACATTCCCTATTACATTTGAAGTAGATGAATCTTTAGATTTAACATCGCAACTAGTAATTTTATCTAGTCCTGTGAATGGATTTGTTACCAACCAAAACAACTTTACTCTTGCTTGGGAAACCTTGGGTGCTGCGGATTCTTATACAATAGAGATTTTAAACACAACTGGTGGAGGAACTATTGTGTACCAACAAAGTGGCATAATTACAACGAGTATCACACTAAACAATACAATTATTACGCAAGATGCACAGTATACTTGGAAAGTTAAAGGAGTTAATACTACGTCAGAAACGGCATATGCATCAAGAAATTTCTCAATTGACACAGTACTGCCAAATCAGCCGCAAAATAGTTTGCCTGCTCATAATTCAACTCAAATAATTAATCAGAATGTGAATTTTAGCTGGACTATTCCTGCTGATTCTGGAACAGTACAATCAACTATCTCTTATGTAATTGAAATAGCTTCTGATACAGCTTTTACAAACATTTTACAAACATCTAATGCAACTGGCACAACTTTTCAACAAACATTTACTTCTACAGGTGATTATTATTGGAGAGTAAGAGCAAAAGATGCAGCTGGGAATATTGGAACAAATAGCAGCTATTTTAAATTTACAATAAACTAGTATGGACTCTAAAAAGACGATAAATATTGTTTTAATTGTTATAGTACTTTCCTTATGGGGAACAGTAATGTACAAGTATGTTAATCGTTTTTTTGGGGATGATGAATTGACTTTAGCACAGGTTTCTAATTATGAAAACAACACACTTTCTATAATTGAAAAAGATACGTTTGAATTACAACCTTTAACGAAAGATCCTTTTTTGAATAAAGTTTTTACAAAAACTATTGCTCAACCTAAAGTTGCAAGAGTAACTCCAAAAGCAAAAGTAGAGGTTAAGCCAAACGAGATTGTTGCCTTTCCAAAGGTGCAATACTTTGGCTATATTAAGTCGGAAGACAAAAAAGATAAACTTATACTGTTGAAAATAAATAACCGTTTAGAACGCGTTAGGCTAAATAGTACTGTTGATGGTTTAGTTGTTAAAAAGATTTATAAAGATTCGGTTATTGTTTCCTTTAATAAAGTGACTAGAAGTTTTATTAAGAATTAAATAACCAATATTAGTACCCTTATGTTGAAGTTTAAAAGAAGTGAGCGTTTGTTTCATGAAAAATTAGAAAACTACTCCAATAATTTTAACATTTTGTAAAGAAAAAAAATTACTTTTGTGAAAATTTTAACAAATATACTCGTGCTAAAAAATAAATGGCAAATTTTAACGTTAATCAATTTAATATTATTGGTTGTTTTATCTGTTGTGTGTTTAATTAATTATTTAAACCCTTCAAATGATATTGTCTATGTAGATAATGTTAAATTGTTTGATGCTTTTCAAATGACAAAGGAAATGAAGTCTATTGGAGAAAAAGAATTTTCATCAAAGAAAAAAGAATTAGGTATTTTGTATTCTAAACTTCAAGGTGGTTTAGGACAAAATGAAAAAGAGCCTCTTATGAAACAATTTATTGAAAAAAGAGAAGAATTTGACCAGTTTAATCAAACTTTTGCATTAGAAGAGTCTGATAAAATTTGGTTACGAATTAATAGTTATACTAAAGAATTTTCAAAAGAAAATAATTATAAAATTATTATTGGTTCAGAAAATAAAAGAGATGTTCTTTTTGCAGATGAAACGGTTGATGTTACAAGCAAATTATTGAAATATATAAATAAAAAATATGCAGGGCTTTAAAAGGTTACTTTTTTTATTTATAGCTATAATTGTTTTTTTCTCTTGTGAAAAGAAGAAAGATAACAACATTCAGGATGTTGATGACAGTGCTATACGTTATCAGCTTTTTCAATTGGAAAAGTTTGGATGGAAATCAAAACTCCATAGTCAGAAAGTTGACGACATTAGTTTTACGGCTACTGAAGTTCCTATTCAATATTACTTATTAAAAGATCAAGGCAATCAAGATTTATTTAATATAGATTCGCTATACCAAGAGAACAAAAGAGAACGTATTGTTGAGTTTACTTTTGTGCAAGAAGATGAAGAAGATTTGTTGAAAGATCAATTCACATCTCTTTCCTATGAAGAAGGTGTGAAATACATGTCTTTTTCATTAGATAAAGATTTTTATGTAGTTACTTCAAAGAAAGATACTATAAAATGTTCAGGCGTTAATTATGAAAGAAATTTTAAAGTAGCACCTTTTCAAAAAGTATTATTGTTTTTCTCAGGAATTCACCCTGATGAGAAAATACAACTTATTTACAACGATAAATTATTCAAAAAAGGAATTTTAAAATTCCAATTTAAAGACTCTTATACAGAAATATTATTATGAAGCAGATTAGATCTAGTAAGTTTTCTAAGTTTTTGGCATATTATTTAGCCATAATGATGTTTATTCAGGTTACGCAACCTATGCAGATGTATGCATTAACTAGTGGTCCAACTCAACCTGAATTTAATGCTTTTACGCCAATAGGGACTTCCGACATGGTTGATTTAACAAGTGGCGATTTTAATTATAATATTCCTATCATGGATGTGGGAGGTTATCCCTTAAATTTAGCTTATAATTCAGGAGTCACTATGGATCAAGAAGCTTCATGGGTTGGTTTGGGTTGGAATTTAAACGTAGGTCAAATTGAGAGACAAGTAAGAGGATTACCTGATGATTTTAATGGAGACAAGGTAATTTATGAAAACGGACTAAGAGATAATGTTACTGTAGGAATGAATTTAGGTGCTAATCTTGCTGTTTTTGGTTTTGATGGATTGTCACTTGGAGCAGGACTTGGAGTAGAAACTAATAATTATGAAGGAATTTCATTTAAACCTTCTTTTGGTGTAGGTTTTCAACTAAGTGATAATGTTTCTGTAGGAATGAATTTATCGAGCTCCGTTGATGAAGGGGCAACTGTAACTCCTTCAGTTAGTATTTCAAAGAAAGTTAGTTCGACTAGTAACGCTACTACAAGTTTATCAAGTTCTATAAGTTTAGGGTTGAGCAGTAGAAAAGGAGTGGAAAATTTAAATATATCAGCTGGGGCCAGTGTGAAGAGTGGAAGTTTTAAAAGTAGTGAAGCAAGAAAGAAAGCTACTGGACAAGATACTTATCAAGGTTCTGGAGGAGGAGCAGGTATAGGTGGTAGTATTTCTTTTAATGATCAGAGTTATACGCCAAGTAAAAGAATTGGGTTTGAAAATTCTAACTTTACTTTTAATGCTGCAGTAGGAGGTGAAATTTTTGGAGGGGAAGGACAAGCACAAATAACAGGATATGGTTCATATCAGAAAATTCATCCTGATTATAAAAACAGAGCAGAAAGCGCTTTTGGATATGAGTATACACATCATAAAAGAACGCAATCTGGTGTTTTAGATTTCAACAGAGATAATGAGCAAACTGTTTCTCAAAACACACTTGCATTGCCTATAACAAACTACACTTATGACTTATACAGTATTGATGGTCAGGGGGTTTCAGGTATGTTTAGACCTTTTCGTTCACAAGTAAGTAATTTGCATAATGACTATGTTGTTGATTTTGGCTCTGGAAAAACATTTGGAGTAGAAATTGGATTAGGTAATTTGGTACATGGTAGTGGAGATTTCAGAACTACACCATCAGTTAGTCATACAGGACCGTGGAGTGGCGGAAACAATGTGCTACCTTATTTTACAGAAAGCAGTAATGATGTCAATTCGTTAAAATATGAATCATCTACATTTAAATTAGTAGGAGGTCTAACAATAGATCCTGAACAAAGTATTTATAACAACGAAATTCACGAAACAAAAGCCTTGAAATTTGCAATAACTGGGTTCAATAAGAATGGATCAACAGCACCCTATTTTTTTCACAAAGATAATGTATCACCTTATCTTATTGATAAAAAAATTAAAAGAACAAAACGTTTTTTAAGAAATCAAGTAATTCAAAAAGTAACTTCTAAAGAAGCTGATGGCGATGCTTTTGTTACAAAAAATAATTTTGCTATAGATAAGAATAGCCATACTGCGGGTATTAAAATTTTACAAACAGATGGCTCTACCTATGTTTTTGGAAAAACTGCTTACAATACAAAAAAAGTAGAAGCTACGTTTGATATTTCACAAAAAAAACATAGGGATAGTATAAAAAGTGGTAATAGAACAGGTTTAATTGGCTATACTTCCGAATTAGATCGCACAGTAAAAGGATATACAAATAGTTCTAACATAAGTGATCAATATTTAAATAAAATCACAACACCAAAATATGCGCATAGTTATATGTTGACTTCTGTTTTGTCTACTGATTATGAAGATGTTGATGGTAATGGTCCTACTTTGAATGATTTAGGTACTTATACACAGTTTGATTATAAAATTACTAATACAAACTACAAATGGAGAGTCCCCTTCAAAAAAAATGTAGCAACATATAATAATGGTTTAATTTCTAAAGATTATGATCAAAAAGCAAATTATATATATGGTGAAAAAGAGTTAGTTTATTTAGATAAAATAGTTACTAAAACCCATGTTGCATTTTTTGATTTAGAAGATAGAAAAGATGCAATTGGTGTTAATGGTGAAAATGGTGGAACTGGAGATGGAAGAATGCAAAGAATTAAATCAATCAGACTATATTCTAGACCAGAAGTTACAGTTGCAGGTATAATAACTGATCCTGGTGAAAACGGGGTGATTAAGCCAATAAAAAAAGCTCATTTTGAATACGATTATTCTTTATGTCCAAATATTCCTAATAATACTGGGACAAGTGAAAATTTGAATGGACAAAATTTAAATGTTAATAAAGGAAAATTAACTTTAAAAAGAGTATATTTTACATATAGAAATTCAAATATGGGAAAATATACACCATATATTTTTGATTATGGATTAAACCCTGATTATGACACAAAAGGATTCGATATTTGGGGTAATTATAAGCAGAATTTAGGAGATGGATTATTAGATTCTCCAGCAAACAACACTGAATTTCCTTTTGTTAAACAAGATAAAATTACTGCAGATAATAATATTAAGGCATGGACTTTAAATTCTGTACAATTGCCTAGCGGTGGAGAGATTAGTGTTGAAACAGAAAGCGATGATTACCAGTTTGTGCAAAATAAAAAAGCAATGCAAATGTTCCAAGTATTAGGTTGTGGAAATAATAACAATCCTACCTCAGTAACAAATACAAATTTATATTTCGGGAACAATCATCAAAAATATTTATATGTTAAAATTAGTGATGAGGATGTATCAGCGAATTATTCAGGTCCTCTAAAGCAAAAATTTATTGATGATTACTTAAGTGAAAATTACGACAAAGCCATTCAGTTCCGCTTTTTATTAAATATGAGAGATGACACTGCCAAACAATATGAGTATGTAAATGGGTATTTTGAGATTGAAGAAAAATTCGGACATTTAATTAATGTTTTTTCTGTACCTGCATCAGGTGGAACTATTGTCGCAATTCCAATGAAATTCCTGAAAAGAGATGGAGGTACAAACGGAGGGGCTCCAGTAAATCCAATAGCTAAAACGGGTTGGGGATTTGGTAGAACTTATTTAAACCGATTGGTTTATGGAATGAATGACAATCCAACAGAAAGGGATTTTGAGACTATTGTTAATAGTTTAGCGGGCAGTATTGATCAAATTTCAACAATTTTTACTGGACCTAATTTAGCATTACAAAGTAAAGGCTGTGCAAGAAATTTTAAGTCAAATAAATCATGGGTTCGCCTTGAAACTCCAAATAAAAGAAAATTAGGTGGTGGATTAAGAGTAAAATCAATTAAACTGAGTGATAATTGGTCAGATATGCTAGGGACTGGAGCTAGTTCAAGTGGAACTAATACTCAATACGGCCAAGAATATTCTTATGATGATGACAACGGTAATTCTAGTGGAGTAGCTACATTTGAGCCAAATGCAAGTTCTGAAAATCCTTTAGTAGAACCATTTTACAGTAAAAGTGGAAGTTATGCAGAAAGAATTGCTGCCCCTAGAGAAAATAATTATGTAGAAAAGCCATTTGGTGCAGATTTTTTCCCTTCACCTAAGGTAACTTATTCTAAGGTTACTGTGAAAAATTATTACCCAACAAGTACTACGGATAAAGTTTTAAAGAAACATGCTTCAGGTAAAGTAGTAACAAGACATTATACTTCTTATGAATTTCCAACACAAGTAGAACATACAAATATTACTGTAATGCCAGACATTACGCCTAATAACATTATTGGGAGTCTTATAGCTAATGGAAATGTTAATATCAGAAATCATGTAACTATGTCTCAAGGTTATTCTATTGTTACTAATGACATGAATGGAAAAGTTAAATCTCAAGAAGTATATGCCGAAAGAAATGATGCAGATAATTTTCCTGAGCAACCTATTTCTAAAGTTGAATATAAGTATAACATTGACGAGCAAGGAAACATAGATAATAATATGTTAACAATCGACTCAAAAGGTAAACTTGAAAAAAAATTAATTGGTTTAGATTATGATATGATTAATGATTTTAATGAAAGTTACTCAAAGACAGCTGTAAGTGGTGTGGATGTAAATCTAGCTTCATTTATGGCTGGAATTTTTCCAATTTTCATTCCAACGGTATTTCCTAAAAACTCTTCTCATGAAAATTTATTAAGAACTGCAGTAACAACAAAACATATTCATAAAACAGGAATTTTAGTTGAAAAAATTGCAACAGATTTAGGTTCAACAGTTTCTACAAAAAATTTAGCTTGGGATGCGGAATCTGGTCAAGTTTTATTAACGGAAACTGTAAATGAATATGATGACCATTATTATAGTTTTAGTTACCCTGCTTATTGGATGTATAAAGGGATGGGACTAGCAAGTAATAATATTGGTATTCAAGGTGATTTAACAGCATTTGCTGTTGCTATGCCTAACAATGGGCCTAGAGTAAGTCCTAATCCTTATTTTAAAATAAATGGACAAAGTGATTTAACTGAAATATTTCATGTTGGAGATGAGTTGTTTACTTCTGTATTTGTTCAAGGCGGCGGCTTTATAGGTCAAGAGGTTGATTTTGAGTCAGAAGTAACAACAACAGGAAGTAAGATGTGGGTAGTTGGTTTTAATAATAATAAATCAGGAATTTTATTAATGGATAGAAATGGAAATTATGTTAACAAATGTAGAGATTTTACGGTGTTAGACTTTAAAATTGTACGCTCTGGTTATCGCAATTTACAATCTGCAAGTATGGCCTCTATTACATCAATGACTAATCCTTTAAAAGATTTAGATTTAGATTTATATTTTGATTTTAACGCATTTTTATTTGATGGATCATCAATCAACCCTAGAATTGTTAATGCAAGTGCAGTAGTATATAAGGAATTTTGGAGACCAGAAGTAGAATCAGGAATGAAAAATTACCCTGAGTATGATACTTCACTTATTTATGATATAATATTACCAAATGGTGTAACAGTTCAGAAAGATGTTAATTCAGTTAATCAAGAAGGGTTACCAATATATCCTTACGGTCCTTTGATGAATCCATTTGTAATGAATATTAAAGGAGATTGGCGGGCTGAAAAATCATATGCATATTTAACGGGGAGAAATTCCGGAGATGGAACAGTTAATAATCCTAGAAATGAAGGTTTTTATAATAACTTCTCACCTTTTTATCAATTTGATAATACATTACAAAAATGGGGAGTTAATGAGAACAATTGGACTTATGCGAGTTCAATAACAAAATATTCACATTTTGGTGTAGAATTAGAGAATAAAGATGCCATAAATAGATATAGCACTGCTCAATATGGCTATAAATATACTTTACCTACTGCAGTAGTTTCTAATTCTAAATATTCTCAAATGGGTAATGAAAATTTTGAGTCTGATAATCCTCATTTTAATTTTCTTGGAGATCCTAATGTAGAATATTCTAATAATCAATCCCATACTGGTCATAAAAGTATTAAAGTATTAAATGAAACTCATACTACTTTATCTAGAAATTTATTTCCTACAGATGATATATACGTTAGATTAAACGATTGTCCATCAGAAAATTCAAGTAATGTTTGTGAATTAGCAACTATAAATTGGGTTAATCATAGTTACTCTGGTAACTCTTATGGGAATGTAACTTTCCAATATGATATTCAGTCTTTTGTAGTAGAAAATTCTCAACAAACTCAAAATTTTAATATTGGTTTGAATTCAAAAACACTCAGTTTCAGCTTTTCAAGTGGAGACGGTTTTGGTACTTATGTAAATGTTAATTTAAGTAATGGAGATTGTGTTTCCTTATGGTGTAGAGCGAATGATGGCGGATCAGATAGTGTAATTTGTTCTGGTGCATGTAATTAAATAGATTATGAAAAAACATACAATTATTATATTATTTTTCACCCATTTTATTTTTTCACAAAATGCATTAGGTGATAGTGAGTTTTTACCAGAAGCAGGTAAATATATAGTCAGTGGGTGGGTTAAAGAAGTTCACTCAGGACAAGTGCTTACATATTCTAGTTTCCTTAGAGTAAGTATTACAGGTGTAACTCTTCCATTAACTAAAGACTTGGTTTCAAGAGGAGCTATTATTGAAGGTTGGCAACGTATAATGGGTGTTATTGAAATCCCTTCGTTAGTAAATGCTACTAATCCTGTTTTAGATATTAGTTTGCAATGTAACAATACATCTGGCAATGAATGTTATTTTGATGATATACGTTTTTATCCTTTCAATGGAAATATGAAAAGCTTTGTGTATGATGAAGATACACAACGCCTAATGTCAGAGTTAGATGAAAATAATTATGCAACTTTTTATGAATATGATTTAGAAGGTGGTCTTGTGCGTGTAAAAAAAGAAACAGAACGTGGCGTGTTTACCATTCAAGAAACCAGAAGTAATAATCCTAAAAAAGAATAAAATTGCATTTATTTAAGATTAAATATTTATTTCTTTTACTATTTTTTACTATTCAATCATTTTCACAAGAGAAAATGGATGCAAATTTACTTTTGACCAAAGTTGAAAAATTTTATCAAAAAAAGAAAGAATATAAATACAATACATATTACAGGTTGTTTGAAAATTCAAATTCAAAAAAAGTTATTGAAAAAAAACAAGGAGTAACTTTGTATAAGAATAATGTAAATTATCAAATATTTGATAATACTGAAAGTATTGTGTTTAAAGATTATAACGTTGTAATAAACCACAATCAAAAAGTTTTTCAAATATCAAAGAGCATACAAAATAACTCGTTATTAAATATTGAGTATTTATTAAAAGCTTTTCCAAATAAAAAAATAATTGCAAACAAAGACTTTTGGATTTGTGAGTTAATGTTAGAAAAGGGATCTGTTTCACAATATGAAAAAATTCACCTTTATATAGATATGAGTAATTTTAGTATAAAAAAGCAAATTCTTTTTTTTTACGTAAATCAGCAATTAAAACAGGGTAATCAATTAGTGCAATTGAAAAAACCAAGATTGGAAATAACTCTAGAAGAAATAAAGATTACTTCTGAAGATTTAAAAAAAGTTAATAGTGAAAACTATTTTAAAATACAAAACAATAAGATTAGCCTTTCTAAAAGGTTTCAAAAATATAAGCTAATCACATTATAAGAACAATATGAAAGTACAATTTGATTTTTTTAAAAATAACGTTGCATTATTTTTAATATTATGCTTTTCCTTCTCATTAAATGCTCAAGTTCAGGAAAAAGAGTATGGAAATTCTCCTCAATTTCTTTTAAACGAACTTATAGGTGGAAATACAAAGCAAGTTGTAGATAGCGAGATTGGTTTTCCGTTTCAAAAAGACGAAAATCCTTATTGCTATTTGTCTTTGCATATAGATAATGATATAGCTCCATTTATCCCATATGAAGTAAAAGGAACATTCAACATTACTCCTATTTTATCAAACGGAACTCCTGACACCAGTCAAGAGTTTCAAAAAGAATTAGTTATTACTTATAATCCTGCCAGTAACCAAACTACAGGAACTAATTTTAACGATCTAAATCTTTTAAAAATTGACAATTCTTATGGAATCATAGTGGGTCTTGTGCCAGGCACTCTACAAGTAACCAATTTATTAAATGGTACTTCAATGCCTTTGCCACAAAACAATGTTTTCATAAACATGGGATTTAAAGCGCAGCGTTATTACTTAGTTCCTGAGCAATTATTATTCCCAAACGCAATTTTAAATACTTTTCCTAGTTCATCGGCACCAAGTTCAATTACTGTAAATTGGAATGCGTTTCCAAGTGCTTTAGAATATGAATTAGAGTGGACTTGGGTTGATGCTTTTAGTGCAGTAAATCTAAATAGTTTTCGTTCAGCTTCAACAATTCCATTTACGGAAAGGAATTTCCAGTTAAATAGTACACGAATTACAACAAATGATAGAACATTTGAAATACCTGCAATATATTCAAAAGGATATATCATTTACCGTATTCGAGCAGTAGGTAGACATGAAGGCGCATCAAATGTAAAGTTTTATAGTAAATGGAGTTCTGACAATCTAGCAAATAAGTTAAATGTAAGTGATTGGCCACATAAAATAGCAATAGCAACAGATCATGAATTAAATAAAAACTGGCAGTTTCAAGCAAGCTATGCAGAAAATGGAAAGAAGAAGGAAGTCGTAAGTTATTTTGATGGTTCATTAAGAAATAGACAAACCGTTACAAAAATTAATTCAGATAATAATGCTATTGTAGGCGAGGTTATTTATGATGCTCAAGGAAGAGCTGCAATTGAAGTATTGCCAACTCCAACTAAGGATGAAAACATACATTACTTTAATAATTATAATTTAAACACTAGTGGACAGCCTTATAGTTATAATGATTTTGACTATGATGAGCCCAATCCTAGTACTACAGTTTGTGAAGTTGCCGTTGGCGAAATGAATGAATCATCTGGTTCAAGTAAGTATTATTCAGAAAACAACACTGATTTTATAACTAGAAAAAATCATAATTTTATACCAAATGCTGAAAATTACCCGTTTTCACAAATAGAATACACTCCTGATAATACAGGTAGAATTGCTAGAAAAGGGGGTGTTGGATTAACACATCAGTTAGAGAGTAATCATGAAATGAAATATATTTATTCAACCCCTGAACAAGTTGAATTGAATAGGTTGTTTGGCTATAGTGTTGGAGATGCACTTCATTATAAAAAAAACATTGTTATAGATCCAAACGGTCAAGTATCTGTTAGTTATATTGATCCTCAGGGAAGAACTATAGCTACAGCTTTAGCAGGAGGAACTCCTGCAAGTTTAGATGGATTAGATGATGAGAGAAATATTAATATTGATTCAATTACTCCAGAACATGGAAATATATTTGTTGACTTATTAAACAACAATCACCCTCAGCATTTTAACACACCATTACTACCTAATTATCCGCATGTTGATAAAAATATATTATTGTCTTCTGGGGTATTCCCAATAAATAATGATAAACTTGTTTTTTCAAAACAATTAGGTGTAGAAGGAAATTCAATACCATATTCATTTAATTACAAATTAGAACAATTAACTTATTTTGAAAAATGTAGTACTACATACCCTTTTGTATTTGATTTTAATTTAAACTTAAAAGATCAGTGCGGTGAAAATGTTTCAGGTTTTGCTCCAGAAAATCAAACTTTAGGTGCTATAAATGTTGGAGGAACAAATACAGTTGAACTAAACTTAAATATACCTGTATTTAATTTAGACGCTGGATCATATCCATTAATTAAAGAATTAAAAGTAAACGAAGCAGCATTAAATAGTTATGCAGATGATTATGTTCTAAAGTTACAAACTGAAGGGAGTATTTGTTTTGTAGATCCAAGTGATTTTTCTCCAAATATAAGTATTGATCTATGTAATGTAACATGTGAAGATTGTTATGTTAAAATAGGAACTAAAAGCGAATATGTAGAAATTGCATTTCGTGCTTTTTATATAAATGATACTTTTGTTGCAACTGCGAACGGAAGTACTGTAAATATTACATTTAATGATATAATTACAGATGTTAATGGTATAAATAATATTGATGTCAATCAGGTTAATGCATTAATTACTCGTTTTGTAAGGGAATGGGAATTATTAAATGCTGAATGTGATGCTATTTGTAATAAGCCTGTTTTTGAAACTACTTGTCAATTAAATACAGATGTTTTGTTAAGTGATTTATTGCCTGGAGGACAATATGGCGATACTTATGTTGAAATGGTTGATCCAAGTGATGCAAACAACATGATTGATATTCCTAATCAATTAAGTGTTTTTAATAAAAGTGGTGTTTTATTTAATGCAATTAATCAAACTACGACAAATAACACTTGGAAAAATCCAGTTACTGATTATGTTGATGAAAATGATGTTGTTGTTCTTATTCCAGTAATAAACAATGGAACACTCGCTAATCCAGATTATAATTTAGAATTTACAGGTGCTACAATTATTAATTCTACAACAGGTCAAGAAAGTATCAAGCCGCAACAACTTGTAAAATTAAGTGATTTTTTACTTCATTTTAAAACTAGTTTTGCTAAAGCATTACTATCTTATCATCCTGAATATGCATATTTAAAATACAATACTGCTTTGTGCGGATTAACACGTGAGTTTAATATTCCAGGTATAAATAATCCAATTACTTTATCTTCTGATGGATATGATTCAATGTTGTACAAAACAACAACATATCAAGATGCTGTTGATAGAGGGTTATTTGACTTAGCAACTACTACAGGTTTTAGACAAATTTTCACACAAGACCCTTATTTCCAGCAATTACCATCACCATTTGAGGTTTCAAGCACTCCATTTAATAGAAGATTTGGAATTATGAAACACGCAATTGATGATGATTATACTACTGCGGGTGGTGATAATTTATTAGAAACAGCAATTAAACTTTCAACTTGTAATGCAATTAGCGTTTGTGATATTACAACTTTAGATTATAATTCATTGACTACAAGTCAAAAAAATGCTGTTTGGTCTACATACAAATCATTATATATTAGTTTAAAATTAAAAATAAAACATGTTTTCATAAATGTTTATGCTTTAGAACAGAATTCTTATAACGGATGCATTGGAGGAAATGTTTCTACTTCTGTAACGAATGTTTTGACAAATAATTTCTCTCCATTTAAAAGTCAAATTTTTTCTTATATTCAAGGGTTAAGCCAATCTAGCTCTTTATGTAATAGTACAAGTGGGCCATTGTACTTAGAAAAAGACAAACGTTTTATAGGCGCAGATGCTGGCTATAATTCAGGTATCGACCCTACAGATGCAATAAACGATTTAGTTTCTGCTAATGATTATGAATATTATGTGCAAACAGGTAATTGTCCTTTATTATTTGATATGGACATGTTATTTAATGGTTTTTTCAAGGATATTTATTACCACACACTTCCTTCAGTTGCAACAAATTTAAACAATGCTGCTTTTACAGGTAATTATTTATCTAAAGATTTTTTCCTAGCGGCTTTAACTCCAGCAGATTCAAGTATCGATTCTAATGCATTTATTTTAGACAATAACAGTTCAAAAATTAAAACAACCGTATCTGGACAAACCATTTCATTAAGTTTTAGTGGTACAAAAAGCAGTGTTCCATATGATACTTGTCCAACTACACTAACTATACCAGCAAATACTTCTAACTACACTTGGAGTAATTACGTTCATACTTCAACAACTGCAAATACTTGGAGTATACTAAGATTTAAACAGTTTTATTATAACCAAAGCGGTTCTAATCCTGCAAGCGGTGTTTTTGCTTTTCAAGTTGTAGCAGAAATTATAGTGAATGGAGTTAAAAAAGAATTACTATTTACTGGGCAAACATGTGCTGCAATTGGCGAGTGCGGAGTTATTGACGATGGAATTGGCCAAGTATTAGATCCTAATTCAGGAACAAATGAAAGTGGAAGTAGTTGTACTATAAAACATCAATTTACACAGGCATTATTACCTTTTTTAAATACTTTAAAGGCAACCAACCAACTAAATAGTACAACTAATGTAGATTTAAATAATTATCCAACATACAAAAACTCTTATTTAGCTGAATTCTTTGGTGAAAATACATCAACAACTTTAAATACATCATGGATTAAAGATGTTTCAGGATATAAAATTATAAAAAATGGTATTACAGTAGCACATTTTGATGTTACCTTACCATTATTAAGTACTTTTAATCAATTTGAAGGTGTTTCTATTTCAGAGCAAAACGGAATTCAAACTATTAAACTGTATTCAAATAATATTTCTACAGGGAATACTATAACTTCAAGTGGGTTAAATTTAAAAAAATTAGAGTTTAGTTGTTGCTTTATTTGTATAAACTCAGTTGGGATTGATAGTGATTTCGACGGGATTGATGATGCATGCGATAACTGCTCAAGGACACATAACCCAGATCAGTTAGATTCTGATGGAGATGGTATTGGTGATAGATGTGATGGATGTGATAATAATTCTGATCCAGATTGTGATGGAATAGTGATAAACGATAACTGTCCAACAATTTACAATCCAAATCAGTTAGACGGCGATGGAGATGGCATTGGTGATAAATGTGATAATGAAATTCAATGTTATGAAACATTGAGGGTTAATGGAGCTTCTGGAATATATGAATTTATAGTTGATTTAGGCGAATACTCAGTTGGCCTTACAGGATTGAATTACAATTCTTACAGTGTTCCTGATCGTTTTGAAATATATTATGATAATAATGGGGATGGTATTGATGAAAAAGTTTGTGATAGTAAGTATGTAGGTCAGATGGCAAATGTTTCTTTAGGTGGAATTTATAACGTTTCACAATTTAATTATATTGGAGGAGTATTTGTTAATTTAGGTTCGCTCAATGTAAATGTTTCTAATTTAGATTTGTCAGTTTTAGGAAATGGGGAAACAAATAATGGGATTGGAACATTAACTTTTCAAAAAACAAATTTCAACAGTAGATATATGAGAGTTGTTGTATCTGGAGTTTTAGGTGGTACTGCTTGGGAAGTTACTAGCTTTGTTTGCCCAGGTTCAGCCGCCGATCGTTTAACAGGAATTGCCCAGAATAAGACATTTTCTAATTTAATGTTTGATATACCGATTTCAAATGAAGAAAAATTATATTTTTCTTCATTTTCTCAAAGAATAATTACTGATTGTAACTGCATCCCACAACAAATAGTGCCAATTGCATGCGATAGTGAGGTAAACAAACAAGAATTATTAAATTTTTTAAATGTAGATTCTACTACTGGTAATTCAAACACGATATCTGGTTATGTAGTTGAGGATGGGCAGTTTGATAATTTCTGTGAGAGTCAATATCAATATATTATTGCTAGTTATATCAATTATATCAATACAATGTTTGATTTACCAGGAGGTACCGCTTCATCATATGATATTCGTTTTAGAACCATTTCAGAATTTGGAGCTACCTACTTAAACTATGGCTTTGAAGGTATTAATGATGCCATTTTGGCTTATAAAGATTATTACAATACTAATATTTCCAATCCTGATATTCTTAATTGGAATAGCTGGGTAAATGATGAGTACAGTTTAGTTTTACAGTCTCAAGGAGTTTGTCCACCAGCTCCATTACAAATCTATTCTCAAGGAATGCCCGATATGATTGATACTTGTGAAGGATTAATAAAAAATATTAATGAAACATATGAGGCTGATAATTATAATAATTTTTTACAGCAAAAACGTAAAGAGTTTATTAAAGAATACATAGAGCAAGCATTATCTACAGTTTCAGAAGAATTTGATATGGAGTATTTTGATAAACAATATCAATACACTTTATATTACTATGACCAAGCAGGTAATTTAACACAAACAGTTGCGCCACAAGGAGTAAAAAGATTAACTCCAAATCAATTAAATTCTGAAGGAAAGGATGATGCTATTAATTCTTACAGAATTACAAACACACCTTTAAATTATACAGGTGAAAATATTGATTTACAGCCAGAACATAGCTTTAAAACGGAATATAAGTATAACTCTTTAAATCAATTGGTTTGGCAAAATACACCAGATGGTGGAGAAACTCGTTTTGCTTATGATGATTTAGGAAGAATTATAGCCTCGCAAAACGCGAAACAAATTGCGCCAAGAGCTTATGATGGTCCTGTTAATATGAGTTACACTTTATATGATGAGTTAGGTAGGATTTATGAAGCAGGTGAAATACAAGGAATTTCAAGTAGCCCAAATGCAAGTTCTAGTTATTATATTACGGATGAAGGAAAATTAGTTAACTTTACTAGAACTTTAACTCCAGATCCATTTGGAGGGCCACCTCGCTCTACAACTAATGAAGAAAGTGTAAACTCTTTTGAAACAGGAATGTATAAAAATGAAGTTACAAGAACGGTTTATGACGTAAACCCTGAATATGAAAATTCTAAATATTCAACGGATTTATTTTACACTTTACAAGGAACAGATACTCAAGATCGATTGTTTAATAATCGAAATAGAGTTACAGGAATTTTTTATCATGAAAATTATGACGAAACACAACCATTGGTTTTTGATAACGCAATTTTCTATAATTATGATGTTCATGGGAATGTAAAAGAACAGGTTACATATATTACGCCACTTAGAGATATTAACTGTTTAGAGACCATTGTCGATAGTGATACAGGGCAGAAAAACGATTGTGAAATTCACATTAAAAGAGTAGTTTATGATTATGATTTAATTAGTGGAAATGTTAATACTGTAACTTTTCAGCCTCAAAAAACTGATCAATTTATTCATAAATATGAATATGATGCAGATAATAGAATTGTTAATGTTAAAACATCTTCAGATGGTTTAATTTGGGAAAAAGATGCTGCTTATGAGTATTATGCACATGGACCACTTTCTAGAGTTGAAATAGGAAATAAAAAGGTGCAAGGTGTAGATTATGCCTACACATTACAAGGTTGGCTAAAAGTTGTTAATGGCGAGAATTTAGCTTCGCCTGAAAATGATATGGGACAAGATGGAACTATTGCTAATATTAACAAAACAAAAGATGCTTTTGGTTATAGTTTAAATTATTTTGAAGAAGATTATAGAGCAATTGATCCTACAGAAAATGGTACTTCAACTTTAAAACCATTAATGTTTAGTAGAAATGGTTTAGGTCAAAGTAATAAAAATTTGTATAATGGAAACATTAAGCAAATGACAACTGCAATACGTACCAATGAAGAATCATTATTAGAGGTTCAAAAAAATAACTATACATATGATCAATTAAACAGAATTAAAGAAATGACATCGGTTGCAATTACACCAAATGTTGGTGGAATTCAATCAAGTATTCCGAATAGTTTTTCTAGTTCGTATTCGTATGATAGAAATGGTAATTTAAAAAGTTTAAACAGAAACCTACAAAATGGCGAAAAATTAGATGAGTTAAATTATACCTATTGGCAAGGAAATGGAACTAGTCCTAAAAATAATCAATTAACTTTAGTTGATGATACAGCAGGTATTACCGCAAATGCCAATGATTTAGAAAGTCAAATCAATCAATTAGCTACTTTGTTTCCAGGATATATTTTTGACATTAACAATAAAAATACTCATAATTATAGATACGATGAAATAGGACAATTAACAGAAGATAAAACTGAAAATTTAACTATTGAATGGAGAGTTGATGGGAAAGTAAAAAGTGTAACTAAAGGTTATGGAAATGAAAGCACAACATTTATTTATGACGGACTTGGGAATAGAATTGGAAAATCTAATAGAAGTATAGGTGGTGTTGTAGGAGCAGATTTAACTAAAAGAACCTATTATGCAAGAGATGCGCAAGGAAATGTATTGGGTGTCTATGAAAACACTCTTAGAGCTGGAAGTTTTGTGTCTGGTAGAACAAGTTCTGTATATTTAAAAGAGCATCATATTTATGGAAGTAGTAGGATAGGTTTAGAGGATAAATCGAAATTGTTATATAAATATGAGGAAAGTGGTGTAGTTCTAAAATCTGTTCAGTCAAAATTAGAAGCTACAACAGTAAACCAAATAATGAGTTTAACAGATGTAATAAATCCATCATTAAACATTACTCAAAACAATTTATTTGAGTGGAGCGGTCATCGTGTAAACTACTTGTCGAAAAATAAAACTGCTGATTTAAACGAAAGATATATTCAAAATATTGGGATAAACTCTAAGCTAACTTTAAATATTCCTACACCTGCTTCAGGAATATCAACAGGTTTCTTGGGTAAAATTGAAGAGTTAAGAAACATAAATTATATAAAAGAAAAAGGTAAAAAAGGGAATCCTTCATTAGAAGATAACTTAGGAACAATACTCAATTTAAATACTGTTTCTATTGAAGCTTTAAAAAACAATAATAATAAGTATGCCTTTCGTTTTATTGTACAAAAAGATTTCAAAGCGTTTCCAACAGATATAGTTTTGCCTGTAAATGGAGAAACTGAACAAGGAAAAACTATAATAGAAATTTTTGAAACAACCTATAATTATGATGCTAACATAGTTGAAAACATCAATCAAGGTATTGAGTTTAATTTTTTATATGGTGGTGCTAGCAGCACAACTATTACAATAAACGGGGTTTCAGAAACATTAATATTAAGCCCTCAATCTCAGGTTTTTAATAACGTTCAAGGACCATTAAATCAAATAAATGCTTTTAATTACCAACCTATAAATAAATTTGGAGGAAATACAAGTAAGCCTTTACAATCTTCAATGTGTCATTTTAATTATAATTTTGAAGATTATATAAATAATAACTCTAGTTCAACATCAACTGATGTAACTACAGTATTTACTTTTAACAATAGTAGTTCAAATACTGTTCAAGGAACAATTGCAAAAGGGAATAATAACTTTGGTAACCTTAATGGAGCAAATATTTATAATACCTTTACATTAACTTCTAGTGGAACCAATGTTATAACTATACAGAATGTTAATTTAGTTCAAACACAAGGAACTTTATCTACAATGTATGCAACTGGTGCATGTCCACTTGATACAGATGGGGATGGTTTATATGACCAATACGAAGCATTTGATAATGGGAATGGTACATATTCTATTATTGATACTGATGGTGATGGGTTGCCAAACCATTTAGATGTAGATGATGATGGAGATGGTATATTAAGTATGAATGAAGGGAATGACCCCGATGGAAATCATCAGCCTAATGATGCTTTAAATACTGATGGAGATAGTTTAAAAAATTATTTAGATGTTGATGATGATAATGATGGTTATGCAACATGGGAAACTTTAGAAGGTGGTCCAGGATTTTCAAATGCAATAATTCCAAACGATGTAAGCGGTGCTGTATATACTTTAAACGATGATTTACAATCTGAACTTACAAACGGAACAGCTATTATTCCAAACTATTTAGACAATACAAATGGAAATTTTCAAGTAACAGGACCTATTAGTATAAATAATTTTATATCTTTAATTGGTGATAAACGTTATGAGCTTTCAAACCACTTAGGAAATGTACTTGTTGTTATTAATGACAAGAAAATACCAAACCTAAATGGCACGAGTTTGCTTAACTTTAACGCAGACGTTCATAGTTACAATGACTACTATCCTTTTGGTCAGTTAGTACCTAATAGACATGGTAGTAGTGATGCTTACAGATACGGCTTCCAAGGACAAGAGAAAGATGACGAATTGAAGGGAGAAGGAAATTCTTTAAACTACACCTTTAGAATGCACGACCCAAGAGTGGGTAGATTTTTTGCGGTTGACCCGTTGACTAAAAAATATCCATTTTATAGCCCATATGCGTTTAGTGGAAATAGAGTTATTGATGCAAGAGAATTAGAAGGATTAGAGCCTGATATTTTATATGATAGTGAGAAGGAAGCTTATGCTAATTTTGGAGAGCAATATAATAGCTTTTCAATTCAAGTTAATAGAGAAATTGGAACTTATTTTTATAAAACCAAAGAAGGAAAAATTAGTTATACCAGACCGAAATTAGGGGTGAGCTTTTTTTTCGACCCTAAACCTGAACATTTAAATGATATACCAGATGGAGCTACTTTTGTTTCATCAGGTCATACACATGGAGAAGCTCGTTTAAAAACTAATATTAAGAGATTTGGGAAGTTTTATAATTCAGATTCTGAAATCAGTGATGCAGACTTTGATTATGGACAAAATAAAGACGGTTATAATAAAGAAGTATTTGATAAACCCATAAAGATTGTTGTTGTTGGTCCTGATGGAGGTATTCGTGTTTTTGATGGATTAACTCAAAAGCAACCTGGTGAAGTGAGTACTATAGATATTGAAAATCAATTGATAAATTCAAACAAACCATTGTATGGAACTCAAATACCTTCAGACCCCAATGCTGGAACGGCAAGATTAAGTAAAATTGACCCAAATATTGTACCTGTCGTCCTACCTGAAGGGGGGAATGATAGTGCTCTAGATTTTAGAGATAAAGATTATAAAGAGAAAACACAGAATCATCCAGATTATAAGAAAGGAGGCTAAAAATGAAATATATATTATTAAGTTGTATAACCTTTGTATTTATTGCTTGTACGTCAGGCGGCAAAGAGTTAGTTAAAGAAAATCTATCTAAAGAGGAAGAAAATCTATATTTATCAAAACCAAATATCTACATTCAAGCAGATGAAATGACTTTGTTTAAAGCGAACCACCAATCAAGTAGATTGAATGAATATGATGCTGTACCAAATAAGGAAATAGCGGAAAAGTTAACTCTAGTATATTATGATTACATAAAAAATAGCAATAAGTTAAATGTTAAAGATTTTACAATTGATTCTAAAATGGTCAATAATGGTAAAATATGGAAAATTTTAATAGTAAGTAATGAATGTAGTTCTACAAATAGCTATTGTGATAAATATTATTATTATTTTTATTTAAACAAATTTGACGGTGAATTTTTGTTGACAAGAACACTTAAACCTAGTTCTCAATATGAAAAATATCCTCCAAGATTATAACAATAAGTTGAGTAGAGCAGAGCACTCTCTACTTTAAACCACCACAAAAGGGCACCAATATTGGTTTTTGCTTGTAAACAGTGGTACTAACCTAAATAATAAAGTTTTACTAAAGGCTTTTAAATATAAAAACAGAACACCATTTTACATAGATGTTCTGTTTTTTTTTAGGGTTTTCTATTAAAAAAAACACCATTATAGCCTCTTAGAACGCAATATCTATTTCGTTTGGCATAAGTTGCTGGTGTGGTTGGGTAATGAGTTTAAAAGAGGTTGATAAGTGCTTTGTATTGTTGAAAACAAGTATAAATACGGGTTGCGTTTTGGTAATTGTATGTTTATATTTGAAAATGCGGTAAACCGTAAGTTAAGAGAAAATATATGATTTAATTTTGATAGGTTGATAAAATAATATTTGTATGAATAAAAAAAATGTAAAAACTAATTTATTAAATCATTCTGAAGCTAAAGTCAAATTATTAAGTGAATATTTAAAAAGATATTTAAATATTATTAGTAATGATGGATATACCGAAAAAATAAACATCTATGATTTGTTTTGTGGACAAGGATTATATGAAGATGGCGGAGAAGGAAGTCCATTGGTGGCATTAAGGAAAGTTAAGGAAACATATTATACTAAAATTGCAAATACACCCAGTAAGCTTCCAAAAATAAACTGTCAATTTAATGACATTGATAAATCAAAAATAAACATTCTTAAAGAAGCAATAAAATCCAAATCCTTACATTACAAGAATATTGGTGATGTTGAATTTACTTCTAACGATTATCAAGATGAAGTTAAAAGGCTTTCGGATTCTTTTAGCAAATTTAAGAATGAAAAAGGTTTTGTATTCATTGACCCATACGGCTATAAAGATGTAAAAGCTACACATATCAAACAACTACTAAACTGTAAGAAAAAATCAGAGGTATTATTATGGCTACCAATTCAATTTATGTATCGTTTTTCAGGCTCTGGAATGCCTGAATCATTAAGTAACTTTATCAATGAGTTAGATATTTCAGAAAAAATGGATAATTGTAATTCTGTCTGGGATTTTATTAGCACATTAAAAAATGGTTTTCAAAGTTATTTAGGTAAAGATTATTTTGTTGATAATTTTTCATTAAAAAAGGAAGAAAACACCGTTTTCTGTCTTTATTTTTTCACATCTCATATTAAGGGATTTGAAAAAATGTTAGAGGCTAAATGGGAAATTGATTCAGAACAAGGAAGAGGCTGGGAATATTTAGGCAATCAGCCATCTTTGTTTTATGATGACAAAACTAATGAGTTAGAAGATAAATTGAAAGAGTTTCTAAAAGTAAAAAGATATAATAGTGAGGTGTATGAGTATACATTAAGACAAGGTTATTTGCCAAAACATACAAATCAAATATTTGAAGTGTGGCAGAAAAACAATATATTTGAAGTGTATTTGTTGAATGGAGAAAAGGCTAGAAGAAAATCTTTTTATATAAAGTATTTTAAGCCATCTGATGAGAACAATAAAAAAGTTTTTTTTACTTTAAAATAAACAAATGGCACAATCAAGTATAGAATGGACAGAAATGACGTGGAACCCTACAACGGGTTGTTCAAAAATCTCTCAAGGTTGTAAGTTTTGTTATGCTGAAATTATGTCTAAGCGTTTACAAGCAATGGGAGTAGAAAAGTATAAAGATAATTTTGAAGTCAGAATTCATCCCGATGCCTTAAACGTTCCATACACATGGAAAAAATCAAAAGTTGTTTTCGTAAATTCAATGAGTGATTTATTCCATGAAGAAATTCCATTAGAGTTCATTAAGAAAGTTTTCAAAGTAATGAACGATAATCCACAACATGTTTTTCAAGTATTAACTAAAAGAGCAGAAAGACTTTTAGAACTCCATGAAAAATTAAAGTGGACACATAATATTTGGATGGGAGTTTCAGTTGAAGAACAGAA
>Ga0102814_10000140_pt1 | contig 51420 bp, 43 predicted proteins | sample ColrivemetaGS741_FD_79112 | JGI IMG/M metagenome (GOLD analysis project Ga0102814, IMG submission 79112) | Estuarine microbial communities from the Columbia River estuary - Flood tide ETM metaG S.741 | ecosystem: Environmental > Aquatic > Marine > Intertidal zone > Estuary | place: USA...
ATTTGCCTACGTTCTTCCCTGAGGGTCTGAAATTCGGAGCAGTATTGCAAAGAGCTGAGGTTCGGGATGCTTTGGTTAGTAAAAACGGAAAGAAACTGCATGAATTTGGTCCGGAGGATACGATCGCAACTTCAAGTCTGAGAAGAAAAGCACAATTGCTTGCCTTTAATCCGGAATTGAACATAGTTGACATCCGGGGTAATATTAATACCAGACTCAGGAAGATGGATGAGGGTTATTGTGATGCGATGATCATGGCAGCAGTTGGCTTGCAAAGGCTTGAGATGAGTGATAGGATTACTCAGATTCTGGATACAGAAATTATGGTTCCGGCAGTTAGCCAGGGTGCCATTGGGATAGAGACCAGGGAAAATGATTCATTTACAGATGAGATAATGGCGGGGATCAACCATGAAGAAACATGGACCATCGTAGATGCAGAAAGAGCCTTTCTGAGATCAATGGAAGGGGGTTGCCAAATTCCTATAGGTTGTTATACTGATATCAATAATGGAGCGGTAAAATTTACAGGGATCGTTGCGGATCTCGATGGTGCCACTACCATTAAAATATCAAGTGAAGGGTCGCTGGAGGAATTAGGGGCTATGGCTAATGAGGTTTCAGAAAAAATGAAAGCATCGGGTGCTATGGAGATTTTAGAGAAAATTAGAAGAGAGATCGACCCAATTGCATAAATCGGGTATCGAGGGGTAAAACTGGAGGTATGCTGGAAGGAAAAACAATTATTAGCACTCGACCAATAAGTTCAGATGATCAGATTGGCATCGCACTGGAAGCCCTTGGGGTCCATGTGATCCATTGTCCTGTGATTGAGATTCAGCCTGTTCAGGTTCCCCTGGAAATTTTGTATAAAGTTTTGAATGCTGCCAATCATAACTGGCTTGTTTTTACCAGTAGCAATGGTGTCGATCATTTTTTCAATCAAATTGAAAAATCGGGAATTAAAATTCAATCCTTTAAAATTGCAGTTTTTGGGAACAGAACGGCTGAGGCCCTAGCGTCCAGGGGGCATGAAGCAAATCTGATCAATGCCGAGAATAGTTCGGCGGATTTATTGAAAGATCTGCTTGCGGTATTAGGTCCGGCGGATCGTGTTTTGTTGATCCTCGGCAGGCAGGCTTCTGATTTGATCATGCAAGGCTTGAAAAATAAAGTGCAGGTGGATCGCATCGATGTATATGAAACACTTTCACTAGCGATAAAAAATAAAGAAATAGTGGATCTGCTTGAAAATGGACGCTATGATCTGATCTTGTTCACGAGTCCGACGGGTTACAGGAGTTTTAAGCAACAGGCAGGGCCCTTGTTGGATTTGGATAAACTTAAAATTGCTTGTCTGGGACCGACCACTCAGAAGGAATTATTGCTGGATGGCCTTCGGCCTAATGTTATGGCTAAACCTTCAGGCAAGAATGGTTTAATAAAGGAATTAGAAGAATATTTTGAAAGAATACATAATTAATAAATAACTGAATTAAATAAATAGAAAATGGCATTTCCACAAAATAGACTCAGAAGACTTAGAAAGACAGAGATATTGAGAAATATGGTGCGGGAGACAATAGTAAGACCTGATGATCTCATCATGCCTTTGTTTGTTTGTCCCGGGGAAAATGTAAAAAAGGCTATTTCTTCCATGCCTGGCAATTATCAGCTTTCAATCGATATGTTGGTTGAAGAATGCAAGGATCTGGTAAGTCACGGTATACATACAGTTCTATTATTTGGAATTCCGGAATCAAAAGATGAGCACGGACACGTTGCAATCGGACCTGAGGGAATCGTTCAAAGAGCAATAGTAGCCATAAAAAAGGAGATAAAGGATATCATGATTGTGGCAGATGTTTGTAATTGCGAATACACCACACACGGACATTGCGGAACCATCGTTGACGGGGATGTTGATAATGATCTAACCCTGGAAACATTAGCCAGTCAATCATTATCACTGGCTGAAGCGGGTGCGGATATTATCGCCCCCAGTGACATGATGGATGGTCGGGTAGGAAGAATCAGAAGCAAACTGGATGAAAATGGCTTTACGCAAACACCCATTATGGCCTATTCGGCAAAATATGCGTCTGCATTTTACGGACCTTTTCGTGAAGCAGCAGAAAGTGCTCCACAATTCGGCAACCGGTCAACTTACCAAATGGACCCTGCCAATACAAATGAAGCATTGAGAGAGGTTGAAGAAGATATTACGGAAGGAGCTGACATTGTGATGGTCAAACCTGCATTGAGTTACCTCGATGTGATCAGAAGAATTAAAGACAAATACAACGTACCGATCGCGGCATATAATGTGAGTGGAGAATACTCCATGGTGATGGCTGCTGCTGAAAAAAATTGGGTGGATAAGGATAGAATTATTGCAGAGATCCTGACTTCCATCAAAAGAGCTGGTGCGGATATCATCATAACGTATCACGCCAAACAAATGGCGATAATTTTAAAAAAACAAAATCAATAAACTAAGAATGTCAAATACAAATAATAGCAAAGCAGAATTCGAAAGGGCAAGACGTGTTATACCGGGAGGTGTGAATTCACCAGTCAGAGCGTTTAAAAGTGTTGGCAGACATCCGGTCATGATCGATAGTGCATCCGGGACAAAGATCAAGGATATTGATGGAAATACGTATATCGATTTTATTTCTTCCTGGGGTCCTCTTATCCTCGGTCATGCAAATAAGGATATCCTGAAAGCGATTGAGGATACGGCAAAAAAAGGGACGAGTTTTGGAGCCCCTACCTTGCTTGAAACTGAAATGGCGGAACTGATCGTTGAAATGGTTCCAAGTATAGAAAAAGTGCGGATGGTAAATTCAGGAACGGAAGCGACAATGAGTGCGCTGAGACTGGCAAGAGGATATACCGGTCGCGATATGGTCGTAAAATTCAAAGGAAATTATCATGGTCATTTTGATAGTTTTTTGATCAAGGCCGGATCAGGTGCGATCACACTTGGATTGCCGGATAGTCCTGGCGTAACTAAATCAACAGCTAAAGATACTCTTTTGGCTGATTATAATGATCTGGAATCTGTACAGCAACTCTTTGATGCGCATGGTGCTGAGATCGCAGCGATCATCGTAGAACCTGTTGCCGGAAATATGGGCGTTATTCCTCCTGTCCCTGGTTTTCTTGAGGGACTGAGAAAAATGTCTGACAAATATGGATCTGTACTGATTTTTGATGAGGTGATCACAGGGTTCAGACTGGCAAAAGGAGGCGCACAGGAATATTATAACGTACTTCCTGACCTTACCACACTTGGCAAAATTATAGGCGGGGGCCTTCCTGTTGGCGCTTATGGCGGTAAGAAGGAGATCATGGATATGCTGGCACCGGATGGTCCCGTTTATCAGGCAGGTACTTTGTCAGGTAATCCATTGGCCATGGCTGCCGGACTGGCAATGCTCAAAACACTGAATGAAACGGATGGTTTTTATGAAGAACTCGAGAGAAAATCTGCCATGTTGGAGGCAGGCCTGAAATCTAACCTTGAAAAGGCAGGTATTTCTGGCTTGATCAACAGAGTAGGTTCCATCCAAACTTTATTCTTTACAGATCTGAAACAAGTAAATACGTATGAAGATGCAATGAATTCTAATACGGATCTGTTTACCAAATATTTTAAAAGCACACTGGAAGAGGGTATTTATCTGGGACCATCACAGTTTGAAGCAATTTTTATTTCAGGGGCACATTCAGATGAAGATATATCTATTACAATAGATGCATCCCTGAAAGCAATGAAGCAATTAATTTGAAAATAAATTTAGTTAGATACGGTCTGAGAATTGACTGCATTTAAACAATTAAATAGAAAACATTGAACATGAAAAGCATTTTTGTAGATACAATACATGGAGTTAAGAGGGAAAGACCACCGGTGTGGTTTATGCGACAGGCAGGAAGAATTATTCCTGAATATTTGAAACTCCGGGAAAAATATTCTTTCCATCAACTGATGAATACACCTGAATTAGCAGCTGAAGTTACTTTGCAGCCTGTAGATCTTTTGGGCGTGGATGCAGCGATTCTTTTTTCTGATATTCTGGTTATTCCCGAAGCAATGGGTATGAAACTTGAATTCACGGATCACGGACCTAGATTTGACACCGCTTTGAAAGATGTGAAAGATCCGATAGGCTATCTGGATGCAAATCCCGCAAAACTGAATAAGGTCTATGATGCCATCGATGCCATTATGAGCACGAAGAAAGCTGATACACCTTTAATAGGGTTTTGTGGCGCACCACTTACCACCTTGTTTTATATGATTCAGGGTATTAGTGCCAATCATATGTTTCCGGATGCAGTGGAAATGATTTATAAAGACAGAAAGACAGTTGAAAAACTTCTAGATGCGGTAACTGAACTATCCATAGAATATGCCCTTAATCAGGTGAAACACGGTGTTGCTGCTTTCCAACTGTTTGATACACACGCAGGACTTGTTCCATATGCACTTTATAATGAAGTTATTATGCCTTACAATTTAAGGATCCTTAAAGCTGTAAAGGAAGCGGGTACACCTGTAATATTCTTCCCTAAAGGACTTGGAAATGGTTTGAAAGCTTTAAAGAAGGAAGCAATTGATTTTGTTGGTGTGGATTGGCAAATGGACCTTGGAGATGCAAGAGCCATGTTGGGCGTTGATACAGGCGTTCAGGGTAACCTGGATCCGCGGGTTCTTTTGGCAGATAAGGCAACGATTGAAAGAGAATTGAACAAATTCCTTCCATTTGGAGCAAAGGAACATAAATGGATATTCAATCTGGGACACGGTGTGCTTCCTAATATTCCGTTCGAAAATGTAAAATTCGTGGTTGACTGGATTAAAAGTGCTGATTGGAAAAGATAGATTATGATAAAAATAGATAAAGATCTAATACTAAAATATAACAAGCCGGGACCGAGATATACAAGTTATCCACCGGCCAACCATTTTCATAACAAACTGGAGCTGGAGGATTACAAAAAGGCAATTTTGGAATCCAATGAACAGGATCCGGCGAATATTTCATTGTATGTGCACATTCCGTTTTGTCCGCGTCTATGCCATTTTTGTGGCTGCAATACACTTGGAAGCAAGAATCCTGACCTTTACAGGCAGTATGTGGATGCGATTAAGATAGAAATTAACAATGTGGCGCAGACTTTGGATAGGAACAGGAAAGTGACTCAGATCCATTGGGGTGGTGGTACCCCAAACTCCATTCCGCTGAGCCTGGTAAAAGAGATCATGGATTTGTTCAGGGAGAAATTCAACTTTGATGAAAATATTGAAGTCGCAATGGAGTGCAGTCCTGCTTATCTGGAACTTGAAGATATCGATGCATTACGCGCGATGGGGTTCAATAGATTGAGTCTTGGTATTCAGGATTTTAACGATCACGTTTTGGATATTGTCAACCGGGACGCTTCAAAATTACCGGTAACATCTCTGGTAGGTCGTATGCGGGAACAGGGTTTTGATGGTGTCAATCTGGATATTATTTACGGATTACCAGGTCAGACCCCTGAGAATTTTAAATACAATATTGAGAAGACGATAGAGGTTAATCCTGACAGGATCGCTACCTTCTCCTATGCGCATGTTCCATGGGTAAAGAAGGCACAATCCGTTCTTGAAAAAGTAGGGATTCCAAGCGCTGATGAGAAATTGGTGCTGATGGAGATCGCTTTTGATCTTTTGACAAAAAATGGTTATATGCCAATTGGAATGGACCATTTTGCTAAAAAAGAGGATAGTTTATTTAAATCCATGGAGAATAACAATCTGCATCGAAATTTCCAGGGATATTGTACCAAGGAAACAACAGGTCAGGTTTATGGTTTCGGATCATCTTCCATATCCCAACTCGATAATGGATATTATCAGAATACAAAACTGGTTAAGGATTACATAGAAAGGATTAATCAGACAGGCTGGGCCTTTGAAAAAGGTTACCAGGTGGATCTGAATGAGCGGGTCATCCGGGAAGTGATCAACGAGGTGATGTGTAACCTGTTTGTTGACTTTGCAGTTATTGGTAATAAATTCGGGCTTTCTGCTGAAGAAGTAAAGGAAATTGTTGCTTTTGACGAAAAAAATCTGGCTGAATTCATCCAGGATGATTTGGTTGTTCTGGGAAAAGATCAGGTAAAGATCAAAGAAAATGGAGCGATGGTCATTAGAAATATAGCGATGGCTTTTGATCCGAATTTAACGGTAGCAGCCAATCAATATTCAAAGACAATTTAATGAAAAACACAGATATACTTATTATCGGATCAGGATTGACAGGTTTATCCTGTGCACATCATCTTCGCAAAAAAGGAAAAGATTTTTTGGTTGTTGAGGCAGCAAATAATCCTGGAGGGGTGATCGGTACCAGTGAAGAAAATGGATTTCTTTATGAAACCGGTCCCAATACAGGTGTAATTGGCAATCCGGAGGTAGCTGAGATCTTTGAAGATCTGAAAGATAATATTACGGTTGAAGTGGCGAATAAAAATGTCAACAAAAGGTACATCCTAAAAAATGGCAATTTGGAAGCCTTGCCAGGCAGTCTGTGGGGTGGGATAAAAACACCATTATTCACCTTTAGGGATAAATTGCGCTTATTGGGAGAACCTTTCAGAAAAGCAGGAACAAATCCAAATGAAACGTTGGCTGACCTGGTCAAGCGGAGGATGGGAAAGAGTTTTCTGAATTATGCCATTGATCCATTTATTTTGGGTGTTTATGCTGGGGATCCGGCCCAATTGGTACCAAGGTTTGCCTTACCAAAACTGTATAATCTGGAGCAGGAATACGGGAGCTTTATCGGAGGAGCGATCAAGAAAAAATTTGCCAAAGCTGATCCTGAAATGAAAAAGGCAACCCGCGAAATATTTTCCGTAAAAGGTGGATTTAAAAACCTGATAGAAGCACTTTATAATTCTGCCGGGAAGGAAAATTTTCTAATGGGGAAAGAGATTGTTTCTATTGAAAAAAATGAAGGTGGATTTTTGGTAAAGATTCAGAGTGGAAATGCTGAAATTGAAGAAATTCAAACTAAAAAGGTCATCAGTACGATCGGTGCTTATAACATACGGAAAGTTTTTCCTTTCATTGAGGAGGAACACCTGAAAAACATTGAAAAACTCCATTATACAAAAGTGATAGAAGTAGCGCTGGGTTTTGATAAGTGGGAAGGGATGGAACTGGATGGTTTTGGTGCATTAATTCCTCATTCAGAGAAAAGGGATTTGTTGGGAATAATGTTTATGTCCAGTTTGTTTAAAAACAGGGCACCCGAAGGGGGAGCACTTATTACTTTATTCCTTGGTGGTGTGCGACGACAGGATTTGCTGGAAAAAAAGGATGAGGAGATCAAAGAGATCATTTCCAAGGAAATAATGGATCTGTTCAAATTGAAATCGTTTAATCCAAAATTATTTAAACTGATCTGGCACTCAAAGGCCATTCCTCAGTATGCTGCCGATAGTGAAAACAGGTTTAAGTCCATTGAGGCCGTTCAAAATAATTATCCGGGTTTGGTTTTGGGAGGAAACATTCGGGATGGAATCGGGATGGCAGACAGGATGAAACAGGGGAAAATGCTGGCAAACGGATAAAGAATAAATGATTATAGGAAGCTTGTTTTAGAAAGTAAATTGTAAAATGGAAAATCAAACTTTATGGAATTTAAATGGTTGATTGACAATACCCACGGAGTTGTAAGTTTAATCTTCACGACCATCGCTATTGTAATGATGTTCAGGACTTACAGAGGTATACGACATAAAGCAAATTATACTGCAATTGATAAACGGATTTCCTTCTTTTTTATGGTTTTTCTTTATATCCAATGCTTTTTAGGCTTTCTGTTGTTTTTTGTTTTTTCCGACAAAGCGCAGGGTGCTTCAAGTTATATCGAAGCAGACAGACAGTTATCATTAAGGTTTTGGGCACTTGAACATTTTGTCGTTATGCTTTTTACCCTAATTCTATCTCAGATCGGTTACATCTTCATTATCAAGGCCAATTCCGACCTGAATAAGCATAAAAACACTATGTTTTATTATGGTCTGTCCCTGTTATTGATTTTTGTTTCCATGAGCGCAAATCTTATTTTCTAGTCTGCCCAAGCGACTGAATGTTTGTTTTTTATTAAATTAAAGTAATTATCACACTATGGACACGACGGTGTTATTGATAAATATGGGGACACCCCAGTCACCAAAAACCGGGGATGTCAGAAGTTATCTCTCTGAGTTTTTAAATGATGCAAGAGTCATTGACTTACCCTGGTTGGGCAGAAAAATGCTGGTCAACCTCATTATCGTTCCATTCAGAGCACCAAAATCTGCGCGTCATTATCAGGAACTCTGGTCTGATGAAGGTTCTCCTTTAATGATACACAGCGTGGCTTTTAAAGAAAAACTGCAAAAAGTAATCGGGACTGATTTTAAGCTGGAAATGCTCATGCGATACGGGAAACCATCTTTAAAGAAAATGTTAAAGAAACTGGAATCTCAGAATCCGGAAAAATTATTGATTGTTCCGATGTATCCTCAATATGCCTCTTCCACTACAGGATCTGCCATTGAACTTGTCATGAATAAAATCCGTAAATGGAAACAAATTCCAGACTTAAAGATCCTGCATCACTTTCATGATCATCCTGCCTTTATAGGAGCGATGACTGAGCAAGTGCAAGCGCATCATCCGAATGAAAATTACGATCATGTTGTTATGAGTTATCACGGACTTCCACAACACCATACGCATGAGGCCCACCAGGGGATTGATTGTGAAAGTATGTCTTGCAGAGAAAAAAGGGATGAAAAAAATAAATTCTGTTACCTGGCTTCCTGTTACGAAACATCCAGATTGCTGGCCGAAAAACTTTCTTTAAGCAAGGAAAAATATACGGTTAGTTTTCAATCCAGAATGAGTGATAAATGGACAAAACCTTTTACCGAAAAACTTGTATTGGAACTGGCAGGCAAAGGGGTCAAAAAAATATTGGTCATTAGTCCTGCTTTTGTCGCGGATTGTCTGGAAACGACCAATGAACTGGGGGTTGAACTCAGAGACACATTCCTCAAGGCAGGCGGAGAAGAATTGAAAGTGGTGGAAAGCCTGAATGATCAGGCAAAATGGGTAGATGAAATGGCTGTTATTTTGAGAGATCTGGCCAAATAATTTACCAGAAAAAATAAATGGTTTAGTGCATGATTTTACGAACGACGCCATTGATGTTCATAATGATCCTGCCATCATTTTCAACGCCAAGAATCATTCCTTCATAGGAATTTCCTCCTGAATTAAGTATGTATGATTGACCTATTTTATACAGGTTATCTTCGAATTGGTTTTTGATCTTTTTGAAATATGCCTTTTGTAATTCGGCATAATCCTGATCCATTTCAAGTAAAACCAACTTCAAAAGCTCTTCAGTATCTTGTTTTTTTCCGCTTTCGATGGCAATAGAACTCGGATTTGGTAATTTTTCCGGAAAATGAGTTTGGTTAACATTAATTCCGATCCCGATCACACTGGATTCGATTTTTTCCCCTTTCAGGTTGTTTTGGATCAGCATTCCACCTAATTTCCTGTTTTCAAAATAGATGTCGTTTGGCCATTTCACCCGTAGCTTATCAGCAGGAAGATAATTCTTTAAAACCCTGCAAATGGCATTGGCTGTAAACATACTCAGAAAGAATTGTTGCCGGGAATTAAGGAATGAAGGATATAAGATAACGCTGAACAAAAGATTCAGTTTGGCTTCACTCTGCCATATATTGTTTCTCTGTCCCTTGCCAGCATCCTGAAAATCGGTCGAAATGGCAGTTCCTTCGATTGGATTGCTTTTTGCAATTAAATTTAAAGCATAGGTATTGGTAGAATCTATATTTTCGAAATGAATGATCTTTTTACCTATTGTATGTGTTAAAGAGAAAAGATTCAATGGAATAATTTGAGTATTTTTGTGACAATAATCAAAAGTAAAAAAATAATTTGAGTAATAATCTTAATTTTTCGGGTTTGGGAATAGGTGATCAAGAGATAAATGAATTAATAATTGATAGTATTCAGGATATAAAAGGAAAGAATATCCTTCAATTGGATTTGAGAGGAATAAGTGGCGCTCCCGCCGATTATTTTATTGTTTGTCAGGGGGATTCCACGGTACAGCTCAGAGCCATTGCCGGGAATATTTATAAGAGGATGAAAGAGGAAGCAAATTCTCTTCCTTTGAGTTTTGAGGGACGGGATCAGGCAAAATGGGTTTTGGTCGATTATTTTAATACTGTTGTACATGTTTTTCATCCCGAATTGCGGGAATTTTATGACCTTGAGGGCTTGTGGCGAGATGCAGTGATTACTGAAATAGAAGATGTTTAACAGATTGATCTGACATATTGCTTTTAAGCCAAATTATAATTGAATGAGCGAAGAAAATAAATCAAAAGAACCTAAGAATTCAGCTAATAAGGATCCTAAAAAAATACCTCCTAAATCCCTTTGGATCTATGGTGCAGTTATTATAGGCGCCATGTTGTTAAACGTATTTGTTTATACCAGTAGTGAGGGGTCAGAAATTTCTATGGGCCGGTTTGCCGAATTGGCTAAATCAGGTTCAGTAGAAACAGTAGAGGTGGTCAATAAATCCTATGTAAATGTTTTTATTTATAAGGATAAACTTGAACAGTTTCCTGAATTAAAGGAAAAAGGAAAGTTAAATCAGTATACGCCCCATTTTACATTTGAAATAGGAGATGTTCGGACTTTTGATGAAATGATAAAGGATCTGAACAAAGAGGAAAAAATGGTTGACCCGATCTATAAGACCAAACAGAATTGGGTGGGACCGATCTTCAACTGGCTTTTGCCGATACTGATTATTGTAGGACTTTGGGTCTTCTTTATGAAGCGTATGGGTGGTGCCGGCGGTGGAGCGGGAGCCCAAATATTTAGCATTGGAAAGTCCAAGGCAACCTTATTTGATAAAAAAGCAGAAATCAATGTAACCTTTAAAGATGTTGCCGGCCTTGAAGAGGCAAAAGAAGAAGTGATGGAGGTGGTTGATTTTTTGAAGAAGCCACAAAAATATACGGCCCTGGGAGGTAAGATCCCTAAGGGTGTGTTGCTGGTAGGCCCTCCGGGAACCGGTAAAACTTTATTGGCGAAAGCCGTGGCAGGTGAGGCGGAAGTGCCTTTCTTCTCCATATCAGGATCCGATTTTGTTGAGATGTTTGTAGGAGTAGGTGCATCAAGGGTTAGGGATCTATTCAAGCAGGCTCGTGAAAAGGCACCTTGTATTGTATTTATCGATGAGATTGATGCGATTGGACGATCCAGAGGAAAAGGAGCTATGCAGGGAGGAAACGATGAGCGTGAAAACACCTTAAATCAATTGTTGGTTGAAATGGATGGTTTTAGCACGGATAAAGGGGTGATCCTGATGGCAGCAACCAACCGTCCGGATGTATTGGATAGTGCATTGTTGAGGCCAGGAAGGTTTGACAGACAGATCGGAATTGATCTGCCGGATCTGAAAGGTAGAGGTGCTATTTTTGAAGTACACTTGAAGAGTATAAAGACAAGCGCTGAAGTAAGTTCAAAATATCTGGCTGAAATGACACCAGGTTTTGCAGGGGCAGATATTGCCAATGTTTGTAATGAAGCTGCATTAGTGGCTGCAAGACATGATAAAAAACATGTAGAACTTGAGGATTTCAATTATGCGCTCGATAGAGTAATTGGCGGACTTGAAAAGAAAAACAAACTGATTTCTCCAAAAGAAAAAGAGATCATTGCTTATCACGAAGCGGGACACGCAATTTGTGGCTGGTATCTGGAGCACGCTTCTCCCCTTATAAAAGTAACGATTGTTCCAAGAGGAATTGGTACGCTGGGATATGCGCAGTATTTACCAAAAGAGGAATACATCATCAGAAAGGAACAATTGCTGGACCGGATGTGTATGACTTTCGGAGGAAGAGCCGCTGAAAAAATAGTGTTTGATAAAATTTCTACGGGAGCACAAAATGACCTAGATCAGGTTACTCAACTCGCATATGGAATGGTGGTAACTTATGGAATGAATAACAATGTAGGTAATGTATCTTTTTATGGTATGTCTAAGGATTCTTTCACGAAACCTTATTCTGAAGAAACTTCATCCATGATAGATAGCGAAGTTAGAATATTGGTGGAAGAACAGTATAAGAGAGCACAGGAGCTATTGAAAGATAAAAGAAAAGAATTGGATATTCTGGCCAAACGACTTTTGGAAAAAGAGGTGATCCTGAAGAAAGATATTATTGATTTGATCGGGGACAGGCCCTTTGAAGAAGAGAGACCGCTTATTGATCCGGAACATCATGACTAAAAAATAGCATCGGCTAAAAACAACAAAGGTCCTGGGTAATTATTTACTCAGGACCTTTGTTATAATAAAAAGAAGCTGCCCATAAGAGCAGCTCCATATTACGAAAAACTCTACTATTACACTAACTGGATCTTTTCCTCTTCAATTACTTTACGCATATTTATCAATGCATAACGCATTCTTCCAAGGGCAGTATTAATACTGACGTTTGTTAATTGAGCTATTTCTTTGAAACTCATGTCAGCATAATGTCTCAATATAACAACTTCTCGTTGTTCATCAGGTAATTTATCAACAACCTTCCTGATTCTTTGATGGACCTGACTTTTGATAATATGTTGTTCCATATTTTCTTCCGGAGATTCCAGAACGTCGAATATGTCAAAGGTTTCAGTAGGAGATACCTTTGTTCTTCGTTTAGATTTCCGGAAATGATCGACACACATATTGTAGGAGATTCTCATCGCCCATTGAAGGAATTTACCCTGATGATTATATTTTCCCTTACTTAAAGAACGGATAATTTTTATAAAAACATCCTGAAAAATATCATCTGCTAACTCCGAGTCCTTTACAAACAAGTAGATAGAGGTATAGATCTTTTCCTTGTGTCTATTCAATAAAACTTCGAAAGCTTTCTCATTGCCATCCATGTATAATTTGATCAGTTGCTGATCATTCAGAGTCATAACATCCATACGCATAAACTAATTTGATTTTGTTTTAGAGTAGATGTCGGAGTCTTATAGGCAATGAAATTTTGTGTGAATTAAAAGATAATTTATATCAATTACTTGTCCAAAGATATAAATATTTGAAAACAAATCAAGTGATAATGTAAAAAAAACAAAAAATACAATCAATTTGTTTACTACTTGCTAATAATATTTCCAGTAAACAACTTTGGAAAAAAAGCAAACAAACCGCTTTTTGGCTGCCTAAATAACTGTTTAAACAAATTTAATAATTAATAATTGATTTTTTCTTTTGCAATTAAAAACAACAAAATCATCTTTGTGGAATGTCCTTAAATAAAAATGAAAATTGGTTAAAAGAGGATGTTGATATCAGTGAAGGCGATTATCAGCAGGAAATCGTTATCAAGGGAGCCAACACAAATAATCTTCAGAATATAGATTTGTCGATTCCCAAAAATCAATTGGTTGTCATAACCGGTGTTTCAGGTTCAGGGAAATCTTCACTGATAATGGATACCTTGTATGCAGAGGGACAAAGAAGGTATGTGGAAAGTTTGTCTTCCTATGCTCGCCAGTTCCTGAACAGGATGAAAAAACCGGATGTGGATTATATTACGGGCATCAGTCCGGCGATTGCCATTGAACAAAAGGTGAGCGGGGGCAATGCAAGATCAACAGTTGGTACGCTAACCGAAATATATGATTACCTCAGGCTGTTATATGCACGGATCGGCAAAACCTACTCTCCGGTTTCAAAGAAGTTGGTCACTAAGCATAGTGTTTCAGATGTCGTGGATTATATATTATCTGTGGAAACGGGGACAAAGTTGATCATCGCGATTCCTATATTTAAAGAAGCAGGAGACCGAACCATAGGAAAAGAATTGAGTTTGCTGTTGGAAAAGGGATATTCTCGGATGACTTATCAGGATGAACCTTTTGAAATAGATCAATTCATTGAAACAAGTCCGATCGACCTCGATTTATTGATCAACGATAAGCTGGCTAATGACTTGATTGTATTGATCGACCGGATCATTGCTGATGATTCAACAGGAAACCAAAACAGGATTGCAGATTCTGTTGATATCGCTTTTAAGGAAAGTCATGGTTATTGTATAGTCGCCACGACAGACTGGAAGAAAACAATTTTTAGCAATAAATTTGAAATGGATGGCATTCTGTTTCTTGAACCGGATCAGCAATTATTTAATTTTAATAATTCACTCGGGGCATGCAAGAAATGTGAAGGATACGGTAAGATCATTGGTATAGATTCATCAAAAGTGATTCCTGATGACAGCAAATCCGTATATGAAGGAGGCGTTGCCTGCTGGAGTGGTGCGAAACACGGAAGTTGGCAGGAAGACCTGATCCTTCAGGCTTCATCAATTGATTTTCCTATTCACAAACCCATTCGGGACCTCAGCCCTGAGCAAACGGATCTGCTTTGGAATGGAAATGGCAAAATTGGTGGCATCAATGAATTCTTTGCACACATAGAAAGTAAATTATATAAAATACAGAACAGGGTGCTCCTGGCAAGGTATAGGGGCAGAACGAGTTGTAACGACTGTGGTGGTGGCCGGTTGAGAAAAGAAGCGTCGTATATCAAAGTAGGAGATAAAAATATCATGGAATTGATCCGGCTTCCCATCGGAAAGTTAAAGGACTATTTTGATACGTTAAAATTGAGCAAAACAGATAAGGAAATTAGTAAGAGAATCCTGACAGAGATCAAAAGCAGGCTGGATGTAATGGTGGATGTAGGGCTTACTTATTTGACTCTTGACCGATTGAGTGCTACTTTGAGTGGAGGAGAAACACAAAGGATAAACCTGACCCGGATTCTGGGAAGTAACCTGACAAATTCATTGTATATTTTGGATGAGCCCAGCATCGGGCTGCACCCAAAAGATATTGAGCGTATGCTTACGGTTCTGAAAAAACTAAGGGACCTTGAGAATACGGTTTTGGTAGTTGAGCATGAGGAGTTGATCATAGAAAATGCTGACCACATAATTGATGTGGGCCCTTTTGCAGGGGTTCATGGTGGAAAAATCACCTTTAATGGTCCTTATGATCAATTTATAAAAATGGGTGATTCTAATTTGACCAGTGCGTTTTTGACTGGTAAACAAAAAATAGAAACACCATCCAGCAGACGAAAAGTATTTGGTAAAATCACAGTTCAAGACGCCAGAAAACACAATCTGAAATCGATTACTGTGGATTTCCCTCTGCAGAGTTTGGTCGTTGTAACTGGTGTTTCCGGGAGTGGAAAATCCACTCTGGTAAAGGATGTGCTGGAGCCTTCCCTGAGATCGATTCTGGGAGAAACGGTTCCCGGTGAAAACGTGGCTTCTCATAAGGCTGTTAGCGGAGACGTAAGGTTTATCGACCAGATCGAATTTGTAAGTCAAAGACCAATAGGTAAATCTTCTAGATCAAATCCGATCACCTACCTGAAGGCCTATGATACGATTCGAAAGATCTATGCAGCGCAACAGCTTTCTAAGATCAGAGGATATAAAACGGGCCATTTTTCGTTCAATGTGGACGGAGGCCGATGTGATACTTGTAAGGGAGAGGGTGAAATTACCGTTGAAATGCAATTTTTGGCTGATGTCAAATTGATTTGTGAAAGTTGCAACGGTCAAAGATTTAAAAAAGAGGTTCTGGAAACGAATTACCGGGGCAAGAATATTAATGACGTATTGGAAATGACCGTAGAGGAGGCGCTTATCTTCTTTAACGATAACAGTGAATTGAAGAACAAACTGCAGGCACTGGATGATGTTGGACTGGGTTATATTAAGCTCGGGCAATCCTCCAGTTCGCTTTCCGGTGGAGAAGCACAACGCGTGAAGCTTGCTTCCTTTTTGCAGAGGAAACTGGCAGATAAGAAAATGCTCTTTATTTTTGACGAACCAACGACGGGTCTTCATTATTATGATGTTAAAAAATTGCTTGCTGCTTTTAATGCCCTGGTAGAACTTGGAAATACTGTTTTGGTTGTTGAACACAACCTGGATATTGTGAAATCCGCGGATTGGGTCATTGATCTCGGACCGGTAGGAGGTGAAGAGGGGGGGTATCTTGTTTTTCAGGGAAGACCGGAAGATCTCATACATTGTAAAGAATCATATACAGGCGCTTTTTTGAAGACCAGACTGTAGAAATCAAGCTTTTCTGTTTTACGACAACCAGGAATTAACAAATAAAATTAAACAAATGGGGGTACAGCCATATTTTACTAATGATGCAATAATACTAGGGATTCTCATTATAATATTGGGCGTCATATTTAAGACTTCCGGGAATAAATCAAAATTCTGGAAAAAGTTTTACATCTATGTTCCTGCTCTTTTGCTGTGTTACTTCATCCCTGCTTTGTTTCATTGGCCTTTCGGATTAATAAGTCCCCACTGGTATGATCTGGATCAGCTAAGAGAATTTTTGCAAACAAACTATAGTGCTGGTTTTGGGCCGGAAGCTGGATGGTCAGTTATGCAGAGCTTTATTGAGACCAACAATATTGACGTAGACAGTTTGAAAGCTTTTGAGAAACACACTAGTCTTTATTTTATGTCTTCCAGGTATTTATTGCCTGCCAGTTTAATCCTGTTAACATTAAGCATAGACCTGAAGGAAATTGCCAATCTTGGTTATAAGGCAATTGTCATGTTTCTGGCGGGGACGGTGGGCATAATTTTAGGTGGTCCTATTGCCATTATTTTGATACATTATTTGGCTCCGGGAATAATTCCGCTGGGTTCAGAAGATTTATGGAAAGGTTTATCCACGATTGCAGGAAGCTGGATTGGCGGAGGAGCGAATCAAACTGCGATGAAAGAGATATTTGAGGTAAGTGATAATTTATTTGCTTCAATGATCGTGGTTGATGTAATAGTTGCCAATATTTGGATGGGTTTTTTGTTATATGGCGCTAATATTACTGAAAAGATAGATAAATGGTTAAAAGCGGATACTACAGCTATTGAGCAATTGAAAGTAAAAGTAAGCAATTACAGAGCGAGTGTAGAACGAATTCCGACCACAACGGAAGTTTTTATGATGTTGGGCGTTGCTTTTGGAGGGGTAGCCTTATCACATTGGGGGTCTGATATTATGGCGCCATTGATGGGGAAATATGCGGACAGGCTCATTGAACTCAGGTTAAATTCGCTGTTGTCTAAATTTTTCTGGTTGATCGTTTTCGCAACGACTATTGGTTTGGTCCTGTCTTTCACAAAGGCAAAAAAGCTGGAAGGCGTAGGGGCATCCCGTTGGGGCAGTATTTTTATTTATATTTTGGTGGCAACAATTGGAATGAAGATGAATCTGGGTGAGATTCTGGAAAATCTGGGATTATTTGCCATTGGTTTGGTTTGGATGCTGGTTCATGTACTCATTTTGTTAATTGTCAGTAAATTGATCAAGGCACCATTTTTCTTTGTGGCAGTAGGAAGTCAGGCCAATGTTGGAGGCGCTGCATCTGCTCCGATAGTGGCTTCTGCTTTTAGCCCTTCGTTGGCGCCGGTTGGGGTACTTATGGCTGTTTTAGGCTATGCTTTGGGAACTTATGGTGCAATAATTACAGCCTGGCTCATGCAGGGAGTGAGTTAATAAAATTAAAATAACGGTTAAATATTCCAACCAAATTGGATTATATTTCGTTATGATTACCGGAGAAATGCAATAAGTTTGAACCATTTGGGGTTTAATAGCATTACTACAATTAACTAGTAGGGTTTTCACTTAGGATAGAAATAGTTTTTTTTGTATCTTTGCACTCCGTCTAGCTTTAAAGGAAAATAAACATGTATGGATAAAAGAAGAATCCTATTTGTAACTCAAGAGATTGAGCCATATACAATGCTTACTGAGATTTCGGCATTGTTAAAAAACCTGACAGCTCAGACTCATAAAAGTTCTTTTGAGATCAGGATTTTAATGCCGCGTTTTGGAACTATTAACGAAAGAAGGCACAGACTTCATGAAGTTGTTAGGTTGTCTGGAATGAATATCATTATTGATGATGATGATTTTCCATTGATCATTAAAGTGGCATCCTTGCCTGATTCAAGGATTCAGGTTTATTTTTTGGATAATGAAGAATTCTTTAAAAGAAAATTCATGTTCAAAAATGAGAACGGCGATTTTTTCCCTGACAACGATAGCAGAATGGTTTTCTTTTGTAAGGGTGTTTTGGAAACTGTTAAGAAATTTGGTTGGGCACCGGATATTATCCACGTGCATGGCTGGATGAGCAGCATGGTTCCACTATACCTTAAGAAAGTATACAAAGAAGATCCGATCTATAAGCATGCAATTGTAATTTACTCAGTGTATAATACATGTTGCGAAATGGAATTATCATCCAATTTTATTGATAAGGCCATGATTAATGATCTGGAGCCCGAGGATTTAAAAGATTATTTTGAAGATGATAAGATTTCATTGGATAAAGGGGCAATACATTATGCAGATGCAGTAATTGAAGGCACTAAAATGGAGGGTGTAAATTATGCATCATTGGCAGAAGAGTTAGGAAAACCTTACCTTGCTTATGAAGAGGAGAGTGTTGTAAAGGATACTATATCTTTTTACAAATCTTTATTGGAAGATTAATACGATTAAAAGAAGAAATTTACATGAATAAGTTTATTGTTGGTTTAAGCCTCATGGCAGCAGGCCTGTTGATATCAGCATGCAGTAAAAGTTCCATAGTTGGTTCTGAAATTCTGGATGATGATTATGTGAACGTTGTTTACTCAGATTCAACTACCTTAAAGATTATAAATCTGAAAGCGGACTCTGTCAGGAGTTTTCCATTGAGTGCCCAAATGTTTTTACTGGGCCATATTAATGATCCAATCTTTGGAGAAACTTCATCTGAGATGTATACACAAATCAGAAAGATGTTTGAGGTTCCAAATCTTGAAAATTCCGTTCTGGATTCTGTTGTTTTATCATTGAGCACCAATCCTGTAGGAAAATGGGGGGATTCAATTGCTGATCATATGATTAAAGTATATGAATTGGGGGAGTCCATTAATGATCTTGATACTATTTATTCTTCACAAGGATTTCAAAAAGGCATGTTATTGGGTTCAAGGGCGTATCGTCCTATTGCATCTGATACAGCGAGTTTGATCATTGGTCAGGACACCTTTGCTTTTAATAACATTTTCAGGATACCACTGGATCTTTCTTTTGGAGAAAAATTGTTTAACGATACATTGGCACTGAATAATGATACGCTCCTGTTGGAATTAACAAACGGATTGGTGATTGAATCCGAAACGGATGGAAATTCTGTTTTTGGAATCAATAGTGGTCAGTTTCTGGATGATTATACAAATAAAATAATCTTCTATTATACGCATAATGATACCATTTCTGCTTCTCATTCATTGACAATCGGTGGAAAAAGAAGTGTTCACTACGAACACAATTATTCCAATTCAATGGTAAAGGATTTTTTCAATGATGAAGAACTAAGTGATTCACTTATTTTTATGGCAGGCATGCAGAATACTCAGGCATCAATTGAGATTCCACACCTGAACGGGTTGGAAAACACTTTGATCAATTATGCTGAAATCGAATTTTATGCAGCTGAACTTGATGATGGTTTACCCTTTGATAAAATTCAACAATTTTATCTATTCAATCAGAATGAAGATGGATCTTTAACCTACATAGAGGATTTAAATATTTCTATAATTTCTGGTACTATTAGTTATTTTGACGCATCTTTGACAGAAGAACTAGATACCGATACGGGTATTGTGTTAAATAAATACAATATCAATTTTACAAATGAATTGAAAAGCAGAATACAGGCAGGGAATACGAATACCAAAATGATTCTAAGACCATATCTTAGTCAGTCAAATGCGCACAGAAGCGTATTGTTTGGTCCCGGCCATTCTCAATATCCGGCAAAATTGAAGATCACTTATACAAAACAGTAATTATGTGTGGAATAGTTGCATATCTTGGACCAGAAGAGGCTTTTCCGATTATTATTGAAGGCCTTAAAAGATTAGAATACAGAGGATACGACAGTGCAGGCATGGCAGTGATGGGTAAGGATATCCATTATTACAAACAAAAGGGAAAGGTGAAAGGCCTTGAAAAGACAATCCTGAAAAATGGGGTTGAAGGCAAAATTGGCCTGGGTCACACCCGATGGGCAACGCATGGCGAACCAAATGACGTAAATGCACACCCGCATATTTCCGGTAATGGTGAGATTTCATTGGTACATAATGGGATTATAGAAAATTATTCAACGCTGAAAAAGGCATTGATAAAATTGGGACATGAATTCCAAAGTGATACAGACACCGAAGTATTGGTTCATTTGATTGAAGAATATCAAAACCGGGAAAAATGCGAAATTGATAAGGCAGTTTATTTAGCCTTGAAGCAGGTGGTAGGAGCATATGCGATCGTGGTATTTGACAAAAAATTTCCGGACAGACTTGTTGGAGCAAGAAAATCTTCCCCGCTTTTATTAGGGCTTGGAGATAATGAGATGTTATTCGCTTCAGATGCCGCTCCGGTCATTAAATATACGAATAAGGTAGTTTACCTTAAAGACGAAGAAATTGCTGTTATTAAAACAAGCGGCGATTTTTATATAAGGAACCTGAAGAATCAGGATATTAAGCCTAAAATACACGAGATAGAACTGACTATTGATGCGATTGAAAAAGGGGGATACGATCATTTTATGCTTAAGGAGATCCACCAGCAACCTGAAACGGTGATGCAGGCCATGGGAGGCAGATTCAATGCGATGGAAGGCTGGGTTTCAATTGGAGGTATGCGTAAGCAGATGAAAGCCATTGCAAATGCAAGGCGAATTCTCATCATTAGCAGTGGTACTTCCTGGCATGCAGGACTTATCGGTGAATACATGATAGAGGATTTAGCGAGGATTCCCACAGAAGTGGAATACTCTTCAGAATTTAGATACAGAAACCCGATATTAGCAAAAACGGATGTGGTGATTGCCATTTCCCAGTCAGGTGAAACAGCTGATACACTGGCCGCTTTAGAATTGGCCAATCAAAAAACTTCTATGACTTATGGTATCGTAAATGTCGTTGGATCCTCAATATCTAGGATAACAACCACGGGTTCTTATACCCACGCAGGACCTGAGATTGGAGTGGCATCAACAAAAGCTTTTACTTCTCAATTGGCAGTATTGGCATTGTTTGCCATTAGTTTGGCAAGGGAAAGAGAAACCATCAGTAAAAGCTATATGATGGAGTTGCTGGTTGAACTGGAGACAATACCTAAAAAAATCAACAGGGTATTGGAAATGTCTGATACAATAAAAAATATAGCAGAAAAAATACAGGGAGCTAATAATGCCCTTTATCTTGGAAGAGGGTATAATTTCCCAATTGCACTTGAAGGTGCTCTTAAATTAAAGGAGATATCCTATATTCATGCAGAAGGGTATCCGGCGGCAGAAATGAAACACGGCCCGATTGCATTGATTGATGAAAATATGCCTGTGGTCGTAATTGCTACGAATGATAGTGCCTATGAAAAAATAGTGAGCAATGTTCAGGAAATAAAAGCCAGAAAGGCAATTATTATTTCCATTGTGAATGAAGGCGATACAATTATTAAAGAATTATCAGATTATACGATTGAAATTCCACATATCATTGAACCTCTGACACCTATTTTGTCAGTGATTCCTTTGCAATTACTTGCTTATTATATTGCTGTGTTCAGAGGATGTAATGTCGATCAGCCAAGGAATTTGGCAAAATCTGTAACCGTAGAATAAAAATTGAATAGATGAATGAGTTTTTGAAAATGGAATATAACTCCAACAGAGTGCCACTGAAAATTTCAGAATATGGAAGAAGTGTGCAGGAATTGGTAGATTATGCAAAATCCATTGAAAATGTGAAAGAAAAGCAGGAGTACTTTGATGAGATCATTGAGTTGATCCTTCGAATGAAAGTGAGTGGAAAAAAATCTGCTGAGTATAAAGAAAAAGTCTGGAGGCATATTTTTAAAATTGGCAATTACGAATTGGATGGCGTAATTATGCCAAACGGTGAAATTCCTACAGCAAAAGAGATAAACTTTAAACCACCCAAGGTGGATTACCCAACCTCAGAAAAGAAATTCCGACATTATGGTCATAATGTTCAGTCGCTGATCAAAAAAGCAATTGAAATGGAGGATGGACCCAAAAAGGATGACTTTATAGTTGTGATTGCATCTTTTATGAAATTGGCATATAAGACATGGAATCCTGAACATTATATGAATGAAAGTATGGTGAGATTGGATCTTGATACGCTTTCAGGGGGAAAACTTTCCATTCCAAAAGATGCCGTTCTGGATAATTCTGACAATGTAAGCATTCGAAAAAAGAAATCCAGCTATCTCACACAAAGCAATCCAAAACAAAATAAAAAGCGTAGAAAAAGAAAACCATAATGGTTAATGAATAAGCTCGATCTCAACATAGAATCATTGATCTTCGCATCGGATCAGGCTATATTAATGTCAGATTTAAAAGAAAGTCTTGAAAAAGCACTGGAATCGAGTTTTCAGGAAGAGGAGATTTTGGAATCGATAGAACGACTCAAAATGAAGTTTCAATCTGATGATTTCTCATTTGAACTCGTTGAAATATCCTATGGATATCAGTTTATGACCAAAGGTGCTTACCACCGGATCGTTGGTGAATATCTGAAACAGATCACAAAAAAACGACTTTCCAGAACCGCTTTGGAAACCTTATCCATTATTGCTTATAAACAACCGGTTACAAAACCTGAAATTGAACAGATCAGAGGTGTCAGTTCAGATTATTCCCTGGAAAAACTGTTGGAAAAAAACCTTATTGAAATAAAAGGCAGAGATGACGGCCCCGGAAGAGCTCTGATCTATGAAACTTCAAAAAAATTCCTCGATTACTTTGGACTTAAGTCAATGAGGGATCTACCCAATATTAAAGACTTTGGAAATCACGAAAATCAGATAGGAGTATCAGATTCTGTTTTTGAAGAAGAATAAGCTACTATGCCAATTTATTTTTTGGATCCAGATTTCCCCATATTTCCCCATCCTGAAATGGCAGATGAAAATGGTATTGTAGCCATCGGTGGTGACCTATCAACAGAACGTTTACTTACAGCATATTCTTTTGGAATTTTTCCCTGGTATAATGAGGAGGACCCGATCATCTGGTGGTCCCCTGACCCAAGAGCCGTAGTTGCACCAGGAATGGTGAAAAAATCAAAAAGCATAAATTCATACTTTAAAAAGTATGAACTGCGGATAGATACCAGCTTTGAAAAAGTAATCAATAACTGTAAACATATTGCCAGGGGTGGCGTTCGGGAAAGCTGGATAACTGAAGAAATGCAGGCGGCATACATGGAACTTCATCGTTTGGGCTATGCACATTCTTTTGAAACCTGGCACAATAATAAATTGATTGGTGGCTTGTATGGGGTTTCACTGGGTAAATGTTTTTTCGGAGAATCAATGTTCTCCTTAGAAAACAATGCCTCTAAATTCGCATTTATCAATCTAAGCAAGATACTTAAAGCTAAGGAGTTTATGATGATTGATTGTCAGGTTCCGAATGATCATTTGATGAGTATGGGTTGTAAAGAATTGTCCAGAAAAGAATACCTGCATAATATGAGAATCAATTTATCACACAAAACACACAGGGGAAGTTGGGAAAATTGGCATGGAACACAAGGGGGCTGAATTGATTTAAGCAATTCTTGTTTTGGGATTAACTGAAATGTAGATTTTTTAACCGCTTTAATAATAAGCTATAGTAAAACGCAATTAAACTTGACGTTACTCGTACAAATCAACAAAATATTTGATATTGGTCCGAATAAATTCGAATATTAGAACAGATACGCTTTGTTTAGAGCTTAAATATTATTCATGAAAAAAATTATACTTAGCATAAGTTTTATCGCGATGACCTTGTTGGGAACAGCTCAACAAAATAGTCAAATTGATATGCTTGATGTACAGAAATATGTTTTTGATATTGAAGTTTTTGATGGAATGGATAATATTCAGGCGACGGCTGAAATAAAAATTTTGGTGAAATCCAATACTTCCTTGATTTTTTTGGACCTGATAAATAAATCAGAAGGAAGGGGCATGTTGATTTCGGAATTATTATTGAAAAACAAGGCCTATCCTTATAAACATAAAAAGGATAAGATAATTATAGAGAAACAAGGTGGATGGCAAAAGGGAGAAATTGTCGACCTACGCATTCATTATTCAGGTAACCCGGCAGATGGTTTGATCATCTCAAAGAACAAGTTTGGAACACAAAGTTTTTTTAGTGATAACTGGCCAAACAGAGCTCGAAATTATTTACCAGTCATTGATCACCCTTCTGATAAAGCGTTGGTTGAATTCATAATAAACTGCCCGGAAGATTATGATGTAATCGCCTCAGGTGTTTTGCAATCCACCGACCATGTCAAAGGGGGTAGAAAACGAAAACATTACAAGACTACCCAGGAAATAGCCATAAAAGTAGCCGTATTTGCAGCAACGAAATTCACAATTACGGAATATGATACCATATATGGGATACCCATAAATTCTTTGATCTATGCAGAAAATACTACGGGGGAAATGGATTATTTCAGCTCTACTGAAGCATTTCGCTTTTATTCTGATACCATCGGGCCATTTATATATGATAAATTGTCAAATGTCCAATCAAAAACCCGATTTGGAGGAATGGAAAATGCAGGAAATATCTTCTATTTTGAAAACTCGGTAAATGGAAATGCTGACTATGAAGATCTGATCGCTCATGAAGTGGCACATCATTGGTTTGGGAATGCAGCGACAGAAAAAGACTGGCATCACATCTGGTTGAGTGAAGGTTTTGCAAGCTACATGGCTGATTTATATTGGGAGCATAAATACGGTAAAGAGCATATGCAGGACAGGCTAAAGTCAGAACGGGAAAAAGTCTTGCAGTATTCGAAAGAAGAACCTTCGCCAGTGGTCGACCTTAGAATTACGAATTGGCTTCAATTGTTGAATCCGAATTCATATGAAAAAGGGGCATGGGTCTTACATATGTTAAGAGAAAAAACAGGAGATAAAATATTTTTCGAAATTTTGCAAAGCTATTATGCTGAGTTTAAATTTAGCAATGCTTTAAGTTCTGATTTTCAGCATATCGCAGAGGAGATTTCAGGGCTTGATCTAACTCAGTTTTTCAATCAATGGCTTTATTATCCGGGGAATCCCGAATTGGAAATTGATTGGTTTCAGGAAGAAGGAAAGCTGTTTGTTCGCATTGAACAAATGCAAAAAACAAAAGCATTTGATGTTGTTTTAGATATTAGCATCGATGAAGAACTGTATGCATTGCCAATCAGGAATAAAATAGAATATTTTAGTATTTCAATCGATAAAATCAAGTCTGAACCTGTGTTTGACCCTGAAGTTACTTTGTTGTTTTCTACTGAAATTAGAAATCTTAGATTCAATCCTAAAAATATTAGTTTTAGTAAAATTGAATCAATAAAGCAGTTAAATCGTAATTATTTGCTTGAACAGATTTCTAATCCAATTCAAATAGATATAAAACAAAAAGCCCTGCTTAAAAAAGGAGATTTGTTATTTCAGGATCTGGACTGCGGCCCGTTGTGTGATGCAATTGAATCGGTTACTCAAGGATTTAATGGGTCTGATTTTTCGCATGTTGCCATGATTACAGAGGTGAATGATGAGAATGTTATCGTTTTTGAAGCAATTGGCGGGCAGGTCAGGGAAACTAAACTAGTTGATTTTCTAAAGAGGAGCAAGGATGAAAATGGGAATCCAAAAGTATTAGTGGGTCGGGTTGATGACGAGTTAATACTCGAGAATGCTGCAGTTGAGATAAAGAAATATGTTGGGAAGGCCTATGATGATGTTTTTGATATTAATAATGATAGTTACTATTGTTCAGAGTTGCTCTATTTTTCATTTTTAGATCACCAATCAGAACCCATTTTTCAACTATTTCCAATGACATTCAAGCGGCCGGATACCGGTGATTTTGATCCTGCATGGATCAGTTACTATAAAGAATTAGCTGTAGAAATTCCGGAAGGAGAGCCGGGTTTAAATCCAGGGGGTATTTCACGTTCCCCGTTCGTTCAGATCATTTATAAATTTGGGAATCCATCTGGATACAAGGAAAATTAGATTAATTTTAATTGATAACTTGTATCTTAAAAGTTGAAGAATTTTGAAAATTTAGCCGGAGGCTTTATTTCAAATTCTTGCAATTCACCGGTGAGTGGATGTTTAAAGCTTAGTTTTGTAGCACAAAGAAAAATGCCCTTCCCTTTCAAATTTGATTTTCCGAAACTATAAAGCCGATCGCCCAATATGGGAAAACCAGTGTTTGCACAATGTATTCTCAATTGATGAGTGCGACCTGTTTTTGGGTATAAATGAATCAGGTTTAGCCACTCAAAACTGTCGTGAGGTTTTTTTTCTACTAATTGATACTCGCTCAATGACTCCAGATTGTCAATTGGGGCATCCATTTTTCCTTCATTTGGGACCGTTCCGATAACAATAGCCGTATACCTTTTTTCAATCTCTTTGTTTTCCAGCATTTGACCTGCCTTCATTTGAAAAGATCGGGTTTTGGCCACGATCATTAATCCGCTTGTCTGGGCATCCAGCCTGTGAATAGGGTGGGCTTTTGCCAATTGGTCTTCCAGCTCACTTTTTTTAATGTTAAAAGGCAAAGCATTTACAATGTTCCTTTTAAAATGATTGTGAGTAGCGATTCCGGAAGGTTTGTTTATGATCGCAAAATGTTCGTCTTCATAAATAACTTCCAAGGTTAGTGGATACGAATAGCTTGTTTCACTTGCCTGTTCCAACAAGATGATCGTGTCTCCGGCTTGCACAAATGTGGCAGTTGTTCCAGGTTGATCATTTACCAGAAGAAGTCCGTCTTTAATGGCCTTTTTCAGGCTTTTATTGGATGGATAAACTGTAGAAAATATTGTTTGGGCATAATTCCGAAGCCTGATCGGTTCTGTTTTTTCAGGAACTACATGTTTTTCGATCTGGTTCACAATATTCTTATTTTCTTCTTTTATTTCTACTGAAATTTCTGTTCCCTTTTCCACGGGAACCTGAATGTTTACCTACTTGCCAGACTGGTCCCGGACCTATCTTTTCGGGTAAAGGTAATTTCAATACTTCTCGCTCAATCAGTTTTTCAATGTCGGCAAATTCCGGCATGTCTTTTTGATTGATGAAAGTCAGCGCAACCCCTGTGGTTTTTGCGCGGGCTGTTCTTCCCACACGATGGACATAATCCTCGGCATTTGAAGGCACATCGTAATTAATCACAAGGTTAATATCCTTTATGTCAATACCCCGGCTTAAAACGTCTGTGGCAACTAAAATCCGCACTTTTTTTGCTCTGAATTTAGATAAAACCTCTTCACGTTGGGCCTGGTCAAAGTCCGAAGAGATTCCTTCAGCTTCAAAACCATTTCTTTTTAATGTACGAACGATCTCAAGTACGTTCTTTTTGGTTGAACTAAAAATCAGAATACTTGCGTAATCTGGTTTGTCAGTGATCAAATGATTGATCAAGGCAATTTTTTGTTCACTATGAACCAGATAAGCACCCTGTAAAACTCCTTCTGCCGGTTTGGATAGCGCTAATGTGATCTCCTCCGGGTTGCTCATGATCTGTTCTGCTAATTTTCTGATCTTTGGTGGCATGGTTGCACTGAACATCAAAGTTTGCCGTTCTTTTGGCATATTTGAAATGATCTTCATGATGTCATCCACAAATCCCATGTCAAGCATCCGGTCGGCTTCATCGAGAATTAAATGCTGCACCGTATCCAGTTTAACGTATCCCATATTCAAATGAGCGATGAATTTTCCTGGAGTTGCAACGATTAATTCCACCCCACCAGTCAGTGCTTTTTTCTGAACATCCCAGTCACCACCTCCACCACCGTAAATAGTTTGTGAATGGACGGGTAAAAAATAACTGAAACCCTGGATCTGCTGCTCTATCTGTTTTGCCAGTTCCCGGGTGGGGACAATAATAACGGTATTGATGCCTTTGCCTTTATTTTCCATCATTTGATGTAAAACGGGCAAAATAAATGCAGCTGTTTTACCTGTGCCGGTCTGTGCACAAGCAACTAAGTCTTTATTGTCTAAAATAACCGGGATGGCTCGTTCCTGAATTTCAGTCGCCTTTTCAAACCCCATATAATCTAATGCGTCGAGCAATTGGTCGCTCAATCCTAATTCTTCAAATGTCATAAGGCAAATGTAGGTTTTTTTAATGAATGAAGTGATGCAAGTTATGCAAGAGACACATTTATAGCTTGAACAAAACTATTCTTTGCAATCTATGGCAGGGAAGATCCGCTATTTCTTTTTCTTTTTCTTGAAATCACCGTTTTTCCAGGCTTTGATGAATTTTTGCCAGGATACCAGATCAAAAATTTTCATAGGCCTGAATTGACCATTCCAGGTGGCTGCCTGGGCTTGCTGTCTGAGATGTAAATCAATAGCCTCGTTGGCATCAGCAGGCACCTCGTTGATCATTTTTCTTAAAACTTCTTCTGCCAGGTTTTCCCTGGCTTTTTGTTGCAGTTCATTGTTGACGTCCATTGCGAGAAATTCCTGTTTGAAATATTCTCTGCTTGGCCATGGATAGATCACAGCTTCCGGCAATAGAATATCATCCTTGCTCATGATCTGATAATAGGAATAAAAATGTTTGTCCAATGAATCCGGTAAAATATATTCCACCGTCTGATATCCAAGATATGAAAATGAAATGGTGTCTCCCCGCAAGGCAACCAATGAGAAAAATCCATCCAACGCGGAAATCGTTCCCCGAGAGGTTCCTTTGACCGCAATATTAGTATAGGGAAGGGGAATTATGTCCCCTGATTTTTCGTCTTCAGTGACTACAACCCCTGAAAACTGTATCGCAAAGTCATTGTTATTTTTTTGTTGAGCATAACTCAAACTTGCCATCATTGAAATAAATACCAAAAAAAGTATCCTCACCTTAATATATTAATTGCTGATCAATTTGTTTTATGTAGGTCTAACGCTCCAAATATACAAACAAATGGGAATTTCGCGCTTTTAACTGTTTTTTAACAGTTTTCCGGTCATCCAATTGATTCGATATTTTATTTAACCAGCGCATGTTTTAATACATCCAACATGCTGTCAACATAGATAAATTCCATACCCTTCACATAATTCTCATCAATTTGCAAAACGTGTTTTTCGTTTTCTGAGCAAAGAATAACCCGGGTTAAACCTGATCGTTTAGCAGCCAGGATCTTTTCTTTAATTCCTCCAACAGGAAGTACTTTCCCGCGAAGTGTTATCTCGCCGGTCATGGCAGTGCCCGATTTGACTTTCTTTTTTGTAAAAGCTGAAGTAAGTGCTGTCATCATCGTTATTCCTGCACTTGGTCCATCTTTTGGTATGGCCCCTTCCGGAACGTGAATATGAATATCATTTTCTTCAAATGCAGATTCCGGGATTCCGATCTTATAAGCGTTAGCCTTTAAAAAACTTAGGGCAGAAGTTGCTGATTCTTTCATGACGTTACCAAGATTCCCGGTAAGGGTCAGTTTGCCTTTTCCTTTGTTCAAACTCACTTCAATGAAAAGGATGTCCCCACCAACCTGTGTCCAGGCAAGTCCGATCGCCACTCCTGGTGATTGAATCTTATTATCTCTGTCTTTAGAATATTTTTGTGGTCCAAGAATGCCTTCGACATCCGTTGCTTTGATCTTTTTATCATAAGCCTCATCTGTGGCAACCTTTTTTGCAATATTCCGCATTACCTTTCCAATTTCCCTGCTGAGGGATCTGACTCCGGATTCACGGGTATATCGCTCAATAATCACCTGTATCCCAGGCTTGAGAATGCTAACCTGATTCTTCTTCAAACCATGTGCCTCCAATTGCTCCGGAATAAGGTGCTTTCTGGCTATTTCAATCTTTTCTTCGGTAGAATAACCACTCAGTTCAATGATCTCCATTCTGTCTCGTAAAGCGGGTTGAATGGTGCTGATCGAATTGGCCGTTGCTATAAACAGTACCTTTGACAGATCGTATTCTGCTTCCAGATAATTGTCGTAAAATGCTGAGTTTTGTTCCGGATCCAGAACTTCCAGTAAAGCAGAAGAAGGATCTCCTCGGAAAGTGGTTCCTATCTTATCAATCTCATCGAGGATGAAAACAGGATTGGATGATTTTGCCTTTTTAACCGAACTCAAAATTCTGCCGGGCAAGGCTCCGATATATGTTTTTCTGTGTCCCCTTATTTCACTTTCATCGTGTAATCCTCCAAGAGACATTCGAATGAAATTTCTTTTTAATGCTGAACCTATCGATTTGCCCAAAGAGGTTTTACCTACCCCCGGAGGGCCTACAAGACAGATTATCGGAGCTTTCATGTCTCCTTTCAATTTCAGAACAGCCAGATGCTCGATGATTCTTTCCTTGACATCCTGAAGTCCAAAATGATCTTGATTAAGGATCTTTTTTACCTTTTTAAGGTCGAAATTGTCCTTTGTGTAATGCTCCCAGGGGAGATCAAGGAAAAATTCCAGATAATTGAGCGAAATGGAATATTCAGCCACCTGCGGGTTCATTCTTCTGACCTTGTTGAGTTCAGTTTCAAATTTCTTTGCAGCATATTCAGGCCATTTTTTTTCAGCAGCTCTTTTCTCAAGTACTTTGAATTCCTGCTCCTGCGGATTTTGACCCAGTTCTTTTTGAATGGTTTTCAATTGCTGATTCAGAAAGTAATCTTTTTGCTGTTGCTCAATCTCAGTTCTTACCTTAGACTCGATCTGACCTTTAATCTCGAGCATCTGAAGCTCCTCATCCATTAACTTCAAGACTTTTTCTGCCCGCACACTGATGGAAGAAGTTTCAAGTAATTCCTGTTTTTTACCAATCCCAACATTAAGATTGGTCGAAACAAAATTCAGTAGAAAGAGGTCATTGCTGACATTATCAACCATCATTGTTGCTTCATTCGGGATTTGTTGGGACAATTCAATGATGCGCTTGGCTTTTTCACGAATCGAATTTATGGTTGCCTTAAATTCAAGTTTGTTGTCCGGCATTTCTTCAGTAAGTACTTTACACTGTCCTTTCAGATAGGGTTCGGTTGAACTAAAAGCAGAGATCTCACTTCTTTTTTTACCTTGAATGATTGCAGTAGTTGAATTATCAGGCATTTTGAGAATTTTCAAGACCCTGGCTACCGTGCCGATCTTGTAAATGTCATCAATGGTCGGATCCTCGGTAGTCTTGGCTGTTTGCGTAAACGCACCGATCCATTTATCTGATTTGAAAGCTGCATTAACTGCAGCGATGGACTTTTCTCGTCCTATAGTTATGGGAATCACTGTTCCCGGATATAATACCGTATTGGTTAATGCTATTAATGGAAGGTCTGCAGGGATCTTTACCTCAACATCACTGTCGTCTTCATCTGCTACACCCAAAAATGGAACATTGTCCCTGTCATCCATTATATTTTCAAATAATATTTCTTCGAACATAAATCTTTTTCTGTTTCTTTCATTTGGTCAATTATTATACCATCGGTTATTTTAGACTTTTTGTCATAAATCTGGTCAAAATTGAGTCAATAAGGCAGAGTTATTCTCATAATACATTTTCATTTTGCCGGAAAAGATTCCAGCAAGGAAGTTTTGGATTAGCATATTATTTAATCCTGAAATGCTGTTTTTTACATACCGTAGGTCAATAAAAGATCTAGATCCGTGTGTTTCATCCCAAAAGATTCTGCGAGGTATTTGTTTGTAATGCTTCCCTTGTAAGTATAAACACCATTTCTGAGGCCGGCATTTTGAAATAGCAATAATTCATAAGAATTCATTGTTCCAGCTTTAATTATGATGGGGGTAAGGATATTGCTTATGGCAATAGAAGCCGTTCTGGAAACCTTGGAAGGAATGTTCGGAACGCAATAGTGAACAACCCCGTGTTTTGTAAAAACCGGTTTGTCGTGTGTCGTCAACCTAGATGTTTCAATACATCCACCCTGATCGATACTGACATCAATAATCACTGCGCCTGGTTTCATTTTGCATACCATTTCTTCAGTGACGATCATTGGGGAACGCCCCGATGGTGAATGGATGGAAGCGATCAGTACATCGGCACTTAATAGTTGATATTCAAGATATACCGGATTGATCGTAGAAGTATGTAATTGTTGACCAATTCTAGTCTGGAGTTTCATGATCCGGTTGATGTCATCATCAAAAATACGGACAGAGGCGCCCAGGGCCAGCGCTGTTTTTGTGGCATGTTCTGCAACGATACCAGCTCCCAGAATAACAACTTTAGCAGGCGGAACGCCTGAGATGCCCCCTAAAAGCACTTTTCTCGATTCCGGGGAGTTTGAAAGATATTCCGCTGCGGTTAATATTGCAACAACGCCTGCTATTTCACTCATTATCTGTACAACGGGAAAGCTGTAGTCTTCGGATTGCATATATTCCATTGCTATGGCAATGACCCTTTTCTGCTTTAATTTTTCGAGGTAGGCTTTTGTTACCATTGTAATCTGAATCGGTGATATAAGCAATTGATCCCTGGTAAAAAAATCGATTTCCTCAATGGTTGGCGGAGCTGTTTTAATGATAATATCAGCTTTATATACTTCTTTGTTTTCAGCCACTATTTCTGCGCCTGCATCTGAATAATTCAGATCAGAAAAGTTTGATTTTTCCCCGGCACCTGCTGTTATAAAAACCCGATGTCCCTGAAGAACCAGGTGTTTGACGGAGTTTGGAACCAAAGCTACCCTGTTTTCCTGCATAATGGTTTCCTTGGCAACACCGATGCTCAGTTGTTTTTTATTTTTTTCAATCCTGACCGGACTTTCGTGCGTCATGAGCTGATGTTCTTTCGAAAACAGTGGAGGAAATTTATGCTCCTGTGGTATATTGCCCATTCCTGAAAATTTTAATTTGCTTGTTGAATATTTTCAATTTTAACCTCTCTTGACTGATCTTCCTGCAATTGAATGTTAATTTCTATATAGCTTTCTGGTAATAATAATTCGATTTTTTCCGGCCATTCAATAAAACAAAACTGATCGTCCCAGATGTATTCTTCAATTCCAAAATCTATCGCTTCATCAACGTGATTGATCCTGTACATATCCATATGGTACACCGTTCCAATACTGGTTAGATATGGATTGATCAAAGCAAAAGTGGGACTGGTGACCACATCTTTCGTTTTTAGCAATTTGCATACTTCCTGAACCAGAGTAGTTTTACCCGCGCCAAGATTCCCTTTCAGTACGAATACAAAATTTGTTTTCATAAGATCAACGATATATTCTGCAGGGGCTGAATAAGCTTCTAAGGAACTAACTTCGAAAACCTTGAGTTTCATTTATTATAAATTTTTCATTTGATTTATGTAAATTTAGGCTATTGAGATAAAATTAAGTGCATGAATAATGATTTAATTCAAGTCTGGCGAAATCGTTCTGAAAAGGATACACGCCAGGTGTTTGATTTTTTAGATGAATTAACATTTAATCGTTCAGAACAAATCGATGCGGAGGCATCTGTTCTTCACAAAGAAATATTTACTGAAATCAACTGCCTGGACTGTGCAAATTGTTGTAAAACAACACCTGCAGTCTTGCTCAGCAGTGACATAAAAAGGATCGCAAAATTTTTGAAGATCAGTCCGAAACTTTTTGTCAGAAAGTATGTACTGGAAGATATTAATGGAGAATTAAGCTTCAGGAAAGTGCCCTGCGTTTTTCTTGAAGCAGATAATAAATGTGCCGTTTATGCTGTCAGACCCGTCGCTTGTAAAGATTATCCGCATACTGAAAGTAGCGGGTTTCTCAGGCGCAGAAAACTGCATAAGGCAAATGTAAAAATATGTCCTGCGAGCTATTTTATTTTAAAAAGAATGGATAAATAACCGTAACTTTAACAAAGTTGAACAGACTTTAAAATTGGAGCTTTTTTAAGGTTAATAAATAAACATAATTCCACGGTTCGTGTTTCATTAACACATAGCTTTTTTGTATCTTTGCACGTTTTAAAAATCAATCGATTTAGATGAGTAATAAAAATAATTATGATGCCAGTAATATTCAGGCGTTAGAGGGGTTAGAAGCGGTTAGGAAAAGACCGGGGATGTACATTGGAAGTACAGATGTGAAAGGTTTGCATCACCTTGTTTGGGAAGTAGTTGACAACTCTATTGATGAACACCTTGCCGGGTATTGTACTCATATTGAGGTTTATATTCATAAAGATAATAGTGTTACAGTAATCGATAATGGTCGTGGAATTCCTGTCGGAGAACATCCCAAGCTAAAGAAATCTGCGCTGGAGGTTGTTATGACCGTTTTGCATGCCGGTGGAAAATTCGATAAGGACACATATAAAGTTTCCGGTGGTCTGCACGGTGTCGGGGTTTCAGTTGTGAATGCCCTTTCATCAAAATTGATCGCTAATGTTCACCGGGATGGTAAAATTTATACTCAGACCTATGAGTCCGGAAAGCCAATGGATCCTGTAAAAGAAATTGGTACAACAGATATTACGGGTACGAAAATCACTTTCTTTCCAAGTAGTGAGGTATTTGAAACATTGGTGTATGAATTTCAAACGCTGGCCAACAGATTAAAGGAGCTTAGTTTTTTGAATAAAGGGCTGGAGTTAACTTTGATGGATGAAAGGAAAGTTGACGAAAAAGGTGAATTTAAAAAAGAAAGATTTTATTCAGTAGGTGGCCTGAAGGAATTTGTTATCTATCAGGATCAGGCAAGAACGCCTCTTATCAGTGAGCCAATTTATGTTACGGATTCAAAAGATAATGTAGAGGTTGAAGTTGCCATGCATTATAATACAGGTTTTAAGGAAAACATTATTTCCTTTGTTAATAATATCCGAACCATTGACGGAGGAACACACGTAAATGGTTTTAGAAGGGCGATCACCAGAGAATTTAAAAAGTATGGTGATCAATATCAGATGTTCAAGAAAATGAAATTTGAATTGTCAGGGGAAGATTTCCGTGAAGGGATGACGGCAATTGTCTCCATCAAGGTTCCTGAACCACAATTTAAAGGACAGACAAAGGGGGAATTGGGTAATTCAGAAGTTACGGCAATCGTATCTCAATTAGTTGGTGAAACACTTAAGAATTTCCTTGAGGAGAATCCCAAACTGGCAAAAGTGATCGTAGATAAAGTGATTCTGGCTGCAACAGCGAGAAATGCTGCACGAAAGGCCAGGGAAATGGTTCAGCGTAAGAATGTACTTACCGGTGGAGGATTACCTGGAAAATTGGCGGATTGCAGTTCTAAAGATCCGGCATCCTGTGAGATTTACCTGGTTGAGGGAGATTCTGCGGGTGGAACAGCCAAACAGGGAAGAGATCGTAAGTTTCAGGCAATTTTACCTTTGAGGGGTAAGATCCTGAACGTAGAGAAATCACTCGAACATAAGATCTATGAAAACGAGGAAATCAAGACTATGTTCATGGCTCTGGGTGTGAGGATTGAAGAAGTGGAAGAAGGACACAGAACGCTTAATATTGATAAACTGAGGTATCATAAGATCATCATTATGACGGATGCGGACGTCGATGGTAGTCACATCTCCACTTTGATCCTGACGTTCTTTTTTAGGTATATGAATAAATTGATCCGGGAAGGGCATATTTATCTTGCGACCCCTCCATTATATCTAATCAAGAAAGGAAAGAATTCTGTGTATTGCTGGAATGAAAATGAGCGGGAAGAAGCTATTAAAAACATGGCGGTTTCAGAAACGGATAAATCAGTTAAAATTCAGCGTTATAAGGGTCTTGGAGAAATGAATGCAAGTCAATTGTGGGAAACTACAATGGATCCGGATACAAGGATTTTGAAGCAGGTTAGAATTGAAGATGCGATTGAAGCTGACAGGATATTCTCGATGTTGATGGGAGATGAAGTACCACCAAGAAGGGCCTTTATTGAAGAAAATGCAATGTATGCAAATGTAGATATATAGTAAAAAACAAGCGTAATAAAAAAAGGCAATGGAATCCATTGCCTTTTTTTGTGCCCGTTTCTATTTAAGAAAGTAAGGAATACACGGTAAAACTACTCAGGTATGCCAGGATGCCCAGGTAGAAAAATTGAATAATCGGCCATTTCCAGCTACCTGTTTCTTTTTTTGTAATTGCGAGCGTACTGATACACTGCAGGGCAAAAACATAAAAGATCAGCAAAGACCAGGAAGTTGCCTGGGAATAAACTTTTTCACCGGTTACATAATTTATTTCTGTTGCCATTCTGTCTTTGATGGAGGAGGCTTGCGTTTCTGAACCAATCGAATAAATAGTGGCCATGGTCCCGACAAAAACCTCTCTTGCGGCAAAGGAAGTGATTAGGGCGATGCCTATTTTCCAATCAAAACCAAGCGGTTTGATTGCAGGTTCAATCCATTTTCCAAGGTGTCCTGCATAGGAAGACTCTATTTTTTTGGATGCGATCAGATTATTGGTCTGCTCTATCGATAGGTTATTTTCAAGCCCGATATGTTTAGCTTCCAATTCAGCCAGTTTCATTTTCTCCACCGGACCATAACTGGCTAACCCCCAAAGAACGATTGAGATCATCAAAATAATTTTTCCAGCCTCAAGAATAAAAGCGCCTACTTTTTCCTTCACGAAATAAGCGACATTTTTAAAAATGGGTTGTTTGTATTCCGGCATGGAAAGCATCAAAAATGATCTGCCTGAGGATTTAAACAAGTACTTCATTACAAATGCTGAAAACATTGCCATGGCAATACCCAAAAGGTATAAACCCATAAATGCAAGTCCCCGGGCATTAAATGGTCCGACGTTCATATCAGGTACTGCAAAACCGATCAGTATCGTGTAAACAGGAATTCTGGCAGAACAACTAATGAGAGGTGTAACCAATATGGTGATTAGCCGTTCCTTTTTATCTCCGATTGTCCTCGCAGACATTATGGCAGGAATAGCGCACGCGCCACCGGAGATCAGAGAAACCAAACTCCTTCCGTTGAGTCCGAATCGTTGCATCAGCTGGTCAAACATGTAGACAACCCGGGACATGTATCCAATTTCTTCCATAATCCCGATCATTAGGAAAAGGAAAAATATCTGAGGGATAAATACCATTACACCGCCTACTCCTGCAAGTACACCTTCTACCAGTAAATCAGAAAACCAGCCTGCGGGTAAAACAGATGCAGTCCAGTTGCTTAAAGCATTAAATGCATATTCAATCAAATCCATTGGGTATTTTGCCCAGGAAAAAATTCCCTGAAAAACCAGGAACATCAAGGCAAAAAACAAAAAAGGCCCCATTATTTTATGGGTGATCACCTGATCAATTTTATCTGTTACAGTGAGCCCAACCGGTCTGGGCACCTTCACTGCTTTTTTAATGACCGGTGTAAATTTTTGATATCTGAATAAAGTTTCTTCAATTTGAGCACTGATGCTGTTGAAGTTCAACTTCTTCTTTTCTTCTTCGATCTTATTTTTGACCTCAGTGGACAAATGGTTCAGCCACGATGAATGCTGAACTTGTATAAGAGCCTGATAGGGTGTGTTTGATTTCAACAGATCACCACAGGATTCAATCAACTTTGATTCAGTTTGACTCAATTTATAATATGAGTTCGTCGTACTGACCTCAATCAAAGAACCGATCGACTTCATGTATGTATTATGCAATTCGCAGGACTCTCCCTGGCAGCAATTGCAATTATCATGACTATTTGAAATGGACCTATTTAGCCAGCGTCTTTTTTTCTCTAATGGAGAACTAAGTTTTTCAGGTAATAGTAATTTTCGGTAAGAAAACAGATGATCTTTGATCTCTGATAAGTTTTCCTTGGTCTTATTGCTATAAAAAAGAACAGGAAAACCAAATTCCTTTTCGATCATTGGAAGATCGAATTTTAATCCTCTTTCATCCGCAAGATCTTTCATGGTTAAAACCATCAGGATCGGCAATCCCAGATCCCTGATCTGGCTCGCAAGCAGAAACTGACGATCCATATCGGTTGCATCCACAATGTAAATAATGAAGTCTGGATAGGCTTCATTATCAATATTGGACAATACATCCACCACTACCTTTTCATCGCTTGAGCTGGGGTATAAACTATAACAGCCAGGAAAATCAAGCAGCTCAATGAACGTGCTGTTGGGTAGTTTGACAATTCCCGTCTTTTTATCTACTGTTATGCCTGGAAAATTACCGACATGTTGATTTAAACCTGTAAGACTATTGAATAAACTGGTTTTACCACAATTAGGATTGCCTATTAAACCAGCTATTATTTCATTGCTTTGCTTCATTATTTTGTAATAACTATACTTGAAGCTTCTTCTTCTCTCAATGCAATACTGTGACCATTGAATTTTATGTAATGAGCTCCTCCAAATGGAGATTTTCTGATATATTTTATTTGGGTATTAGGCACTAAACCCAATGTGAGTAACCTACTGGCAATTTCCATGTCCAGATAATCAACTATTTTCCCGCTTTCTCCCTTTTGAAGGTCTAAAATACTCATAAATCCACTAGATGATTTAGACTTAATTAACATTAGCAAAAGTACATCTAATAATGTAATTCTAAAATTTTAGTTGCTTTTGATTCTTGTTTATTTTTATTTCTAAATAAAAAACAGATCAGTATTGAGGGACAATAGAAAGAAGATTAGTGTGATAATAAAGCTTAATTAAAAGTATTCAAATATTTTTTCTATCACTTCAAGGCCAGCCCGGTCTGACTTTCCTTTTGCGATGCCTTTATTGTTTTTATCTATAAGTTCGTAAGTTACTTTTGAATCAATGCTTTCTTTGATCATTCGATTCATGTTGCCCATCACAGGAGCGACCAGGTCACCGGCATTGCTAATAATCGTCAGGACTTTTAATGTTCCTTGGGGACCTGTAAGCTGTATTTCAATTTGATTTCCGTCGCGTTTCAACACCTCCAATTTTGAGGAATTATAGGTACTGAAGGTATAAAAGCGATCATTTACATACAAAAAGGCTATAAAGCCAATAAAAAACCTTCCCAACCAGGGGATTTTTGCGACAGAAACAAATAGACTGCTTCGCTGATCAGAAAAAGAATTGGTCTGTAGCCAAACCCAACATTCAGGAAAGGATCTTCCCCAGTCTTTTTCGATATATCCATTGCCATCTGAAAAATTTATTGATTGGTCATCGATGGATAAAATACCCTGAATTGCATGATCTACAGATACCACGCCATGATAGCATTCCATAAAAGGTACAAACGAGTACCAGCCCATTATACCGGGAGCCAGCATTTTTTGGGGGTAGGGAATATTACCTGAATAGGATAACTTGCCCTGAATGGAAATGGCAGGGTCATCAATATTCAGGTCAATACCATATTCAGAAAAACTTGATTGGCCAATTTGAACACTGAATTTATCCTTCGTCCATTTAAATGAATCAATCGGATAACTGATGTAATTTGTTTTGCCGGTTATTCCGTTTATTATCTGAATAAATGCATGTTTATCCTTTCCATTGATCGAAATACCGGGAATAAATGCATATACCTGTTTTAGGTCCTTTGAGACATGTTTGAAATACCAGCCTTCGAAATAGGCCTTTCGGTTGAGTGATCCTTGAAAAACTTCTGGTTTGAAAATTCTTAACATGGTTCTTTTTGTTAAAAATAAGAGAAAAATACACAAAAAAAAACCTCCGTAAGGGAGGTTTCAAGTTTTGGTAATTAATTTGGGATATTATTTCTTATAATAGTTCAGAATTCCTTTGATCGATTCATCTTCCAGAGCTTCCGGCATCAGATCCTGAATTATTTTATGTTCTTTAAAGTCTTCTTCAAGGACGATATCAAGCAGTGCAAGTGCTCTTGACCTTTTGTTTACACCCAGCAGACATACAATCTTTAGATAAAGTATTTTTACACTATAGACATTTTCCTCAGATAATTTGATCACCTTTAATGCAGCAGGATATCTTTTTTGCTTGATAAGAAAGCTGGCAAAATCAAAATAGTACTCCTCTTCTGAAGGACAAAGCTCCATTACTTCATCGAAGTACTGTTCTGCTTTGATTGGTTCATTCAATTTGTCGTACATCTTTGCGAGACCGTCAAAATATTCTTCTCTTGAATCTTCTATTTCAATTGCTTTAAAATAGGCGTTCAATGCGGATTCCCACTTTTCTTCTCTCTTGTAAATATCGGCAAGAAGGAAATAAGCTTCGTCACTATAAGGATCCAGTTTGATAGCTTCAAGTGCATATTCTTTGGCTTCGTCCACTCTTCCCATTTTTAGCAAAGAGGAAACAAGATTTACCAATACATAAGCATCGTTATCGAAAAAGTTGAGGTAGTCTTTGTAGATTTCAATTGATTGATCAAATCGATTGATCTGTAAGCAAAGGTCAGCACAATCCAAATATCCTGATTCAAAATCTGTTTTGATCAGAATAGAATATTCCATGGCATCTATGGCATCTTCGTATTCACCGAGGTTTGCGTAAGATTGTCCCATATTGTACCAGGCAAGGTAGTTATATGGGTTGATATTAAGCAACCGCTGATGAAATTCAATATTCTCTTCGAATCTTCTGGATAAAGCGCTGGCATAGTTGATCTTTTCAAGTGCCTCTTCATTTTCCGGAGAAAGCGATAATACTTCTTTCAACTTTAGATACATGTTCTCATAATCGCCTTGTCTTTCAAATATGTAAGACTCACAAAGTCCTATTTCGATCATATTATGAACCTGTGCGACAGATCCAAGCTCTATCAGAATAGATTTGGCTTCCTCAATTTCTCCCAACATACTTAATGCTTTCGCTTTCAGAACTCTTAATTCTGAGTCGTACGGCGAAATCTTTTCAGCATGTTCTATAAATTGAATCGCTAATTTTGGACTATTTTTTTGCAGCAATAATTTACCCTTTACCAGGTAAAATTCATTGATGTACTTGTATTGTTCAAGTGCAAAATCAGCTACTTCTATGGCTTTATCAACTAGTTGCTCTTCTTGATAGTAATTGATTAAATCAATAAATTCTCTCCTATCAAAGAATCCCACTTCTCCTCTTTCTATTAAAGCCTCAAAATCGGTTACGAGATTTAATAAAGTATGAGTTCTTCTGTTATTGTTCATGTATACCTTTATGGGATTAAGCAAAACGGTTCGTAAAGATAAAGATATAATTTGCGCAAAATAAAATTTTCATGAATAAAATTTTCATGAAATTTTGTTATTAAAAATTTTTATAATTTGTTATAATAAACTGCTTTACAGCCTAAAACGAATATGTTAATTCTTTATTTGTAGTAAATCTTATCAATAATGTATTGGAGAACATAACTATACACATTAGTCTATTTGTACATAAATTCTTGTGAATTTTATTGAGGATTTTGATGAACCGGATGGGATTTTGCCATTTCCGCTAACAATTTAAAAATGAATGATCATTTTTTGAGAAAATTTATGCTTTTTTGGGTGCTGACAAGATACACTCCATAAATAATAATTATGCCTGATATGATTTTTATCAAGCTCAATTCATCCCGTCCGAGTGAAAGTGCAACAAGGCTAGCTATCACTGGCTGTAGATAGATATATATACCCACTGTGGAGGGTTTTACCTTTTTTAAGGCTGATGCATTCAGCAGATAAGAGAAAAAAGTAACAAATATAAGGACATAGAAAAAAGAGATCCAAATGGCTGGCGTAAAGTTTTGCCAGTCTGTGCTGATAACCTCTTTCCAGCTAAAAGGAATGATTGGAATAGCAGCAAAAATAAATATCCATTTTACGATGGTCAGTGGATTGTATTTTTTCATCAGGGGTTTAACCAAAACAAGGTATAACGCATAAGAGAAGGCATTGATCAAAATGAAAATATTCCCTTTTAAAGTACCTGAAAAATCCAAATCGCCTTTTCCGAATATCAAAAAAAGTGTCCCACTCGCACCTAAAATTACACCCAGCAATTTGCGCATGGTTAAATGCTCTACTTTTAGAATAAAGGAAATCAATAGCACGAGTAAAGGGCTGGTTACCATTAAAACAGATGCATTGATAGGGGAAGTGTATTTAAGTCCGGTTATAAAAAAACTTTGGTTGATGACCACACCAAAAAAAGCACATGCTGCCAGAATGAAAAGATCTTTTCTGTCTACTTTTTCTTTAACGAAAAATACATGGATGAATAAAAATAAAAGCAAAGCACTTATGATCCTGAAAAAGACAAGAGCCATTGGTTGCATATATTCACCACTGACAATTTCCTTGGCAATCGTGTAATTGGCTCCGTATATTATTGAAACGCACAGTAAAGCCAGGTGTGCTCCCAGATTATTAATTTTCATTGCGGCACAATATTAATGCTTTAATTGAAATAACCCTTTTCACCATCCCTTTTAAAATCCAATTCCCACCCGGCATCTGTTAAAAACCAATTAAGCATTAAAATATGATCATTCAGTTGAACCTCTGCCCGTTCAAATAAATCACTCTCCATTGCTTTTTTTCGGATAAAACCCTTGGACTGTTTCTGGAGCATATTGTAATCATCTTTTGTAAATGAGTTGAAGGTTCCTTCTGTTATGTCATAATATTCTAATTCATGGTCAATGGAAAGAATCCGGGCCTTCGGAATATCGCTGATCACAACTTTTCTGGTAAGATAATTCACGTCAATAGTAATACTGTCCATTTCAAATCCTATTAGAACATGAGCCCTTATTTTGATCAGTGCCTTTTTTCTAAAAGGACTTATGTCGTAGGAGTAATAGTCCGAATAATTGAAAATTTCAGAAAAGACGCCCTCTACAGTACCGAGTTTAATCACATTTTCGATCCTTTCCAAAAGAACATCCTGTTGGATATTCGTGTGCTTGCCTACAAATGAGAACTTGTATCCCGTGTATGCGGAAGCCCCTATGATCAATAAAAAGAGCAAGAAGTATATTTTGTTTTTTATGGAAACTTTCATTTTGAAAATTTATGGAAAAATGGAATTATTCTGAAAATAAGGGTTCTTTTAGATTTTCGTATGCTTGTAAAACAGCTTTAATACTTCCTACTTTGATCGGTGATTCTATGAGGATCGGTATCTTATTTTGATCGTCACTAACCCAGATTACCATGTCTGTATTGTCTTTAAATACATTTCCGGCTATCAGATCAGGCGAAATCTTCATCAGGTCCAGTTTGCCGAGATTACGTATCTGTTTGTTTTTTACTTCGCCCAAATATTTAACTGGGATCTCATAGGTTTTTTCGTCAAAAATCAAATTAGCATTGATCATTTTTGACTTTTTTACCTGTTCAAGATCTATGTTCCTCAATTTATAAACCAGGCTTGCAAGATCATGCAAACAGTGGATCATTTCAAATTCATAAAATATTGTTTCATCATCGTTATGTTTCAAACTTGATCTGACGATCCCGTTTTCATAATCAAAATTGATCTCATTAATAATGGAATATTCCCCCTCTTTAATGTCTCTTTTAAACCAGATTGGACGGAAGGTTTTTTTGTCCATCTTCGCGGTATAAACATCATCAACAATGTAGAACCAGTTGTAACTTTCCAGGGTTTTACCGGTTACCACTATTTTGTATTCCTTTTCTTCTTCCAAAATGAAGAATGTCAATGTTCCGGCAGGTATCCAGACGAAATTCCAGTTGTAATAAAGTTTGTAAGTTAATTTTTCTCCCGATTGAAATACAGAGTTGTTAAAATCGCATAAATCCAGTTCTTTCTGAGCTGAGCCAACACAAAGTCCGGTAAAAAACAATAAAATGCTCAAAATAAAAGAGTAATTAGGAGTCATAGCCCAATGTTTTTGCAATATTAATCCTCAACATATTAAACAGCCCCAAGAGGGCAGGTATTGCCAAATTGATGATCCAAAGACTAAATGCGGCAGAAATTATTAAAAGTTTATTGTCACAAAAACTGCCTATGATCAATAATGCGATCTCACCCCGAGCCAATATGCCAAGGATGGGTGGTAGCGGAATCACGGACTGGATGAGAAATACAGAACTGATGCCAGCCAGAACCAGGAGAGGATTATTTTCTAATCCCCAGAAGCTGAGTAATAAATAATATTGCAAAACAAAAATCAAATACCTCAAACCAGAGAGCAACAATAATCGAAACAGCGTCTTAATATCAAAATCATACATGACAGACAGAGATGAGCTAAGTTTATTTATCAGTTTGATTCGTTTAAACCTCACCGCTAGTTTTGAGATCCAGTGCAGATTAAAGTAAACAGTTAAAAGCAAAACGGAAAATAAAAAAGCAATGATCAGCAAGCTATAGATCATTTGATCATCAAGTCCGAGGTGAAAGGAAAAAAGGATAAGAAGACCGGCGATTCCACCAATAATGATCATTAGGTTTAATGCCAGACTACAAACAAAGTTTGCCCAGACTGCTTTCCAATTGTTTTTAGGGGAAATATATACCAAACGACCTACGTATTCCCCAATTCTTGCCGGTGTTATGATACCTGCAGTAATGCCTGACAGAACAGATAAAATGGCAGAATTTGTACTATGTAATTCGATTTTATTAACAGCCTCTTTCCATTTCAATGCTTCAAGTATAATATTTACAGGCATAAGTAAAATGGCCAGGAAAAGCAGGTATTGAGAGGAAGGGAATCTGTTTTTAAGCTCGACCAACCAATCATCAATCAATTCACTTTTAGTGTGGACCTGATTATAAATGACCCATAGAAAAAGCAAAACCACCAATAGCTTTATGGTAGCATTTAAATAATAGTACTTTTTCTTTTGAATTGAAATAACAAGTCTTTTTAAAATTCAACAAATTTAAATCTAAAACCAGGATTTTAAGTAAAACAGAGAGACAGGCCTAAGGTTCACATTTATTTTTGTGGAACTAATATTAATTTATCCGTATCATATCCTCTGTTTTTAATTTTTTCCAAAATATCAGAATATAATTTGTCATCCATGAAAGGGGTTCTGTTCAGGATCCATAAATAATTAGGAGAACTACTGCCGATTACGGCCCATTGATAATTCAGATCATCGAGTTCCATGACGAGATAGTCAGCGTAAAAGAACCAGAAAAAAGAAACTTTCAGATTGCCTGGTTTATTCAAATCCGGAATTTTTGCTTTTCCAATTATGTTTTTTTCTGCGTTATCCAATGAATTTTTATGTCCCTTGTTCAGAACTTGCAATTTTCCGTTTTCCAATTTGGAATAAGTGGCAGTTACACCCACCAGCTCTTTTTCAAAACGATGGTCATATCTGGCAATTTCATACCAGGTGCCGGTAAATTTATCAATCTCTAATTTTTCAACGGTACTGTTATTGATCATTTTTTTATTACTTATACAACCAATTGATACTAAAATCAGCCAGAATAAAACTATGAATTTTAATTGATGCGCAAGCTTCATGACAGTATTAATTTTAAAATTTTAATAAATAATTTTCCAGGACCCAGAAATTTAATCCGGTCATAATTTTTAGTGCTTTTCAATATTTTATCTGCCAGAACGGGAACCACCGTTTCGACGTTCTCAGCCATGATTCTTTTTACTTTTTCAAATTGCTTTTTTTCTGCTTCTGAACTATCAGACATTGAAATCTCTAAGAAATCAGTTTTAACCATACCAGGATTCAAAGTTCCGATCTGAATCGAACTTGATTTAAGCTCATTTGAAATGGACTTGGTAAAGTAATTAACGGCTCTTTTCGATGTTCCGTATAATGTGAGTTTATTTAAGATCCGACCATCACTTCCAAAACCTTCCATGTTAAATATTTTACCAAAACCCTGTGTAGTCATAAAATTCACAGCGGTTTTAGTTCCGATCATTAAACCATAAATATTCGTATAAATCAGATCTTCTATGCTTGTATTTTTAAGCTTTATAAAGGATTTATTGTCTTGCGGAATACCTGCATTGTTAATGTAAATATCCACCGATCCAAAATGGTCAACACACAAACTGATCAATGCTTTGTGGGTGATTTCTTTTGTGACATCTCCGGCTATTCCCTGAACGGATGAACTTATTTTTTTTAATTCCTGCAATGCTTTTTTTACATGATTTTCACTTCGGCCATTGATGATTATTTTATGACCGAGTTGTAAAAAGTATTTTGCCAGACCAAAACCAATGCCTCTTGAACTCCCGGTAATAACTATTGATCTTGAGATCATTTTAAGACTATTTATTTTTCTGTTAAACAAAAAACAAGATACAACAAGCGAGTGTAGGTGCCTGCATTAAATCAAAAAAATCTGTTCGTTGGAAAAGTATTTTCAGACATTTCATCTTGTTCCATAAGGATAGTATCATTCTTCCCTTTTTTACTACAATGCAAAAGGTATGAAAAAACAAAAATACGGTATTAATTTGAAGGAAAACGGAGGAAGGTTAATACTGTTATTCTTTTTTGAAGAATTGCACGAAGTATTTCCTGGGTACATATAACATGCCGAAAACCTCCCCATCTACTTTGCCCAGATGCTTGTGATGTACTTTATGCCCTTTTCTCAACGCTTGAAAATATGGAGTTTTGATATGTCTCAACCATCGAAAGCGCTGATGAATTATTACTTCATGAACGATAAAATAAGCAGCTCCATATAATGTGATCCCCAGACCAATAAAAAACTTAAAATTCAATTCAGGCTGTAGGCCAAAGATGATCAAAAGCGCACTTGGAATAGCAAAGATCAGAAAAAAAGCATCATTTTTTTCAAAAAAACCGTCGTATCCGGGTTGATGATGATCTTCATGCAAATACCATAAAAAACCGTGCATGACATATTTGTGCGTCAGCCAGGTGACGGATTCCATGAGCAGGAATACTACAAGTGTTATGAGGGTAAATATGAGATATTGCATAATGAGTGATTATTTGTAAAATATTTTGATGTGTTCAAGAATCTGTTTTTTATAAAATTCCGGCAAATTGTAGTTGTTGATATTCTTTTTAATCAAGTTAACATCTTCCTTGATTTCTTTATTATAACCCAGAAAAAAAGGCGCATGGCTTTGAACCAGAAACCGGATGTACCTCGCTTCAATATCTGAAGGATTTTGTTCGATATATAATTCAAGTTTGTTTCTCCCTTTTATAAAATACCTGTATTTGGTCCAGGGGGCAAAAGCGAATTGTGCTTTTTGCATTATTGCTGATGCCATATAGGGTTCTGAATTTAGGCATGGGGTAACTTCAATAATATCGATAAAGGACAATAATTCAGCTTCGCTGCCAATGTTGCCATAGGCGACCCGGATTCGATCCATCTGGTCACAATCAGTGTTCCCAAAGGATGCAAAATTTATTAAAATAGATAGTAGTATCACCATTATAAAATATTTAAGCTGTACCTCACATAAGACTTTAATAAGATCAATATTTTTACCGGATCTGAAACCCGTGTTCGGGTTGTCATGATTTCCTGGCTGTTTTTGTGTTTCAACTTTTTGAGTAATTTAAGGTAGTACCTATAGGCCAGATAAACACCCAGGCGACCTTCGACAGGTAGTTTTACAATGCCTTTATATGCTTCCTTAAAATCGTGTTCAATGTCTTTAATTATTTCTTGCTTGGCAAATTCGTCCATCTTTTTGTCTCTGATATTTGGAAAATATGATCTGCCTAATTCCTGGAAATCATTTCTAATATCCCTTAAAAAATTAACTTTTTGAAAGGCTGAACCCAAATGTTTCGCATAAACCTTTAATTCATCATATCTTTTTTGATCCCCTTTTACAAATATTTTCAGACACATTAATCCAACCACATCAGCAGATCCGTAAATGTAATGTTCATAATCTGCACGAGTATTGTATTCTTTTTTTTGCAGATCCAATTCCATGCTGCTAATAAAAACATCTACCAGTTCATGTAACTCATAGCAATGAACCACTTGTTGGAAACTGTTAAGGATAGGATTCAGACTAATTTGATCCTTCAGTGATTTTCGGTAAGATTGGATGAAGTCGTTCAGGAGGTCCGCCTGATCATAATCATGAAAGGTATCTACGATCTCATCTGCATACCTGACGAAACCATATATTGCATACACTGCATCGCGTACGCCGGGTGCCAGCATCCTTATTCCAAGTGAAAATGAAGTGCTATAGGAAGATGTAACCATTTTACTGGTTTGATAGCTTACTGAATCAAATAATGATTTCATGTTTTGAAAACTAATGGTTTTTAATAATCAATTTGCTTACGATCTCACCTGATATCAAACTAGGAGGTACACCTGGTCCTGGTATGGTTAATTGTCCTGTGAAATAGAGATTTTTTAATTTATTGCTTTGTAATCTTGGACGCAATATATGCGTCTGAAAAAGAGTGTTGGCCAATCCATAGGCATTGCCTTGTAAGAATTATAATCTGATTTAAAATCATTTACGCAATAGGATTCATGAAACAAAATATGAGGCCGGATCTTCTGATCGGTCGTTTTTTCCATTCTGTCAATAATAATGTTGAAGTATTTATCCCGAATTTGCTGGCTGTCTTCCAGATCTGGTGCCAAAGGGATCAATATAATGCCTGATTCTTTTCCTTCCGGCACAACAGATCTATCCGTTTTTCCCGGAAAACTGGAGTAAAAAAGAGGTTTTTCAGGCCATTCTTTTGTGTCATAAATTGTTCGGGCATGATTCGAAAAATCTGTATCAAAAAACAAGGTGTGATGAGATACATTCTTAATTTCTTTGTCAAAGCCGATGTAAAACAATAAAGCAGAAGGAGCAAATGTCTTTTTATTCCAATAAGAGTCACTGTATTGTCTTGAAGATTTGGGTAGCAAACGCTCCGTGTGGTGATAATCTGCCCCGCTGAGTAAAATATCACAAGCAGTATCTCCTTGAGGGGTTGTAACAGAGATGACCTGATCCTTCTCAATATTTATTTTCAGGACAGGACTTTCTGTGATAATTTTCACGCCGAGTTCAGTGGCCAGATCAATCATAGCCTCCACCACGGCATACATGCCACCATGCGGGTGCCAGGTGCCGAGTTGTAAGTCTGCATAATTCATGAAGTTATAAAAGGCAGGCGTTTTTTCGGGTTTTGCTCCTAAAAAGAGGACCGGAAATTCCAGGATTTTTCTGAGCTTATCGTTTTTGATGTATCGGGCAACCTGACTTTTGATATTGTCGATAAATTGATTCAATTTGAAAGCAGTTTGAATCGTTATGATCTCAAAAATTGATTTGCCGGGTTTATAGACCAGGTCCTTTATGGCTATATCGTAATTACTTCCTGCCCCATCCATGAATTTTTGTAATTTTTTAGCACTTCCCGGCTCGATTTTTTCGAAAGTATCTTTAATATCTTCAAGATTGTCCGCAATTGAAATAGAATCATTTACGCCAAAATACACTTCATAAGCCGGATTTAATTTTTCAAGGACATAGTAGTCTGAAACCTTTTTACCAAAATCTGAAAAGAACTTTTCAAAAACATCTGGCATCCAGTAAAAAGTTGGGCCAATATCAAATGTAAATCCATCCCTTTTTAATTGACGGGCTCTGCCACCAGACTGTTTGTTTTTTTCTAGAATAGTGACCTGATACCCTGCTTTTGCCAAATAGCAACTCGCAGAAAGTGCAGAAAAACCGGAACCTATAATTACTATTTTATTGCTCATATTATTATAATATTCCTAGGTTAAAAAAATGGTTTGTAAAATCATAGAAGGACTGCAGAGGTATAGCCCCCTTGTAATCTATCTTGTTTCTGTATAAGTAAGTGTTCTTATAATTTGACCATAATGCCTATCGTTGGTAAAAGCGTTCCTGATTCATTTGAAATCGCATTTAACACATATTCGGATCCATTGTTGATGGTAATATACGAACCATCTGAGTTCTTTTCTCTAACAATGTAGTCCTGTGACTTGTTTTTAAAATTGTAGGCATTCTGGATGTCTACATATAACATCAGAGACCATTTTCTAAAGAAGAAATTTTTATCGATCCTCAGGTCCAGTTGATGAAAAGGCTCAAATCGAAGTGAATTCAGCTGATCAAAATCCTGATAGGGTTGCCCAATCGCATCCCAGGCATCTACTTTTTTAGACGTTTCCAGATCATAGGGTGTGTATGGTAATCCACCAACAAATCTCCACTTAAATCCTGCCCGCCAGTTTCTCTTGAATTCTTTGCTTCCTGTGATGGTTAAAAGGTGTTTACTATCCCAGGAAGAAGGAATCAGTTTGTCATTAATATCCGTAAAGGAACTTCTGACAAATGTGTAGGATGCAAGTAAAGTAAAAGCTTTAAAATTCATTCGGTTTAAAATTTCAAACCCAATGGCCCGGCCAGAACCGGTCGAAGAGATCGGTGAGGCACCAGCCACACTGCTATATGCAGCCCCCTGATTTGCTAAGCTTGCACCTGAATTTAAATCGATCGGATATTGAAAATATTCCTTAATAAAAGCTTCTGCGGAAACGAGTATTTCTTTTGAGAATCTTTGTTCAAAACCTATGTTAATCTGATCAACACCAATGTATCTGGCATTTGTTTCATTCACCAAATTCGATTCTTCATTTCGGAAGCCTAACGTCGTATAAGCAGGCAATTGATAATATCTGCCTGCTCCTGCATTGAACAAGGTTCCCTCAGCTATCGAAACAGATAAAGACGCTCTGGGGGAAAACTGATTGAGCGGATTGGACATTTCTTTATTATAATTGATCCCATCCATTCTGAAACCCAGGGAGGCGAGCAACCGATTAGAGAAAAATCGCCTGGAAGCCTGACCTGAAAAACCATATTTCAAATGATTCAGAGCGGAACTATAATCAAAATTCCGAACCTCGCCATTCAAATAAACCTGCTGTGAAGTTTCATTGAAATACTTGGCAAATTCAGAGTTTACAGAGAAATTATATTTTATATTCTGAGCATTCAGGTTTAACTCATACCTGAATTTATTTTCAACTTCCGTAGAGTAATAATCAAGAATTTTAGATTTTGATTCATCGTTATCCGGGTATTTGTAAAACTGATTGTTTAACATATTACGGCTCAATACAACCGTATGGAATCCATTGTTGAAAAAGTTTTTATATACTCCTCCAATGGTATAGCTCCATTGATTATTAACAGG
>Ga0102814_10000141_pt1 | contig 51261 bp, 52 predicted proteins | sample ColrivemetaGS741_FD_79112 | JGI IMG/M metagenome (GOLD analysis project Ga0102814, IMG submission 79112) | Estuarine microbial communities from the Columbia River estuary - Flood tide ETM metaG S.741 | ecosystem: Environmental > Aquatic > Marine > Intertidal zone > Estuary | place: USA...
CCATGCGAGATCGTAATGTTATGCGGTATTATTCCCAGTTTCCCAGGGCTATACCCCACTTAAGGGTAGATTGTGTACGCGTTACTCACCCGTGCGCCACTCGCCATCTATTAAATAAATTTAATAATGCTGCCGTTCGACTTGCATGTATTAAGCCTCCCGCTAGCGTTCATCCTGAGCCAGGATCAAACTCTCCATAGTAATATCTTAATATAATTATTATTGTATTCCTACTTCGTTTTAACCCCAATACTCAAAAAGAAATCTTTTCCTTTCTTCATCATTTCTTGTTATTACCTATTATTGTCTCTCTCCTTGTCAATGATCTTTCTTCAGTTTTCCAACTAAAGGACTGCAAAAGTACACTTCTCAAATCCATTCCACCAAATATTTTAAAAGTTTTTTTTATATTTTTTTTCTTGCGAATGTGATATACTAAAAACTTCAATATGTTAGTCTATAATTGCGTGTGGAATAGTAACAGAATATGACTTTTAAATGTTCTAATTAATTTTTAAAAAAATTATATTTTTATTATTTTAAAATGGTAAAATTATATTCTTATTAACTTCCTTTGCGTTATTACCTGGAAAATTATATTCTATTAATTGATCTTTATCACAGTTGGAAGCTGTTTTTATATTGAAAAAGACCTCTATCATACATTATAACTATAAGGAGACCCAAATTCCCATAAAAATCTCCTGGGAATGGCGTAGAAATATCCGGGTTTCTATAGGTAGAAAAGAAATACACCTCAGAATACCTGCTTTAAGCTCTGAGAAATTTGTGAAACAACAGATTCAGTGGGCTAAAGAATGGCTCACAAATCAATTGGAACGCAAACCTGAATTGCTGCAACGCTTTGTTTTGAAGAATTACGCCCATGGTGATTTGTTGAAAATTAATGACGAATTCTTTACTTTATATATAATGTATGAAAATAGAAAAACCCTGGGAGCTCAAATTAAAGACCAATATATAAATGTTAAGGTTCCTTTTGATATGGATTCTGACAGGATGAATGCAACGATCAAACAATTACTGAGCAGAACGCTCTCATCTTATTTTATGGATGAAGTGAAGAATAGGATTACCAGCTTTAACCAAATGTATTTTGGAGAAATATTGGGAGATATAAGAATTAAGTACAATAAGAGTAACTGGGGAAGTTGCTCTGCTAAAAAGAATATCAATATATCCTCGCGTATTCTGTTTGCACCTAAACCCGTTCAGGATTATGTTTTCATACATGAACTAACTCATTTAATAGAACTCAATCATTCACCAAAATTTTGGAAAATCGTGGCATCCATTGTTCCTGATTATAAATTAAAGGAAAAATGGCTGAAGGAAAATGGCCATTTATGTGATTTTTGACTTTATGCTTTAAAGTATACTATTATATATATATAGTACAACTCATGAAATTGCTGACAAGTTTCAGATTCCATTGCAGGAATAACTTGTAATTATTTGTACAGCATTAACGTTTTGGTAAATGGTAAAGCACTTTTATACCTGTATTAAAAGTTATGTAGTATTAAATAAGCTTTAGTATTGTCATGAAAAAAATTGATTTTAAATGCATTTTTTTAATTTTGACGAATCATTAAATTAGAATATCATGAAAATGTTGGAAAATAAAGTAGCTCTTATCACAGGAGCATCCAGGGGGATCGGGAAAGCAATGGCACTCAGATTTGCTCAGGAAGGCGCTAATGTTGCTTTTACGGATATACGCCGTGATGAAAATATGGAACAGTTAGAAAGTGAACTAACGGCACTAGGTGTCAAAGCAATTGGTTATGCGTCTGATGCAAGTTCCTTCGAGAATACGGCAGAAACGGTTGACAAGATCCTTAAAGATTTTGGTCAGATCGATACTTTAATTAATAATGCTGGTATCACCCGGGATAATTTATTGCTCAGAATGTCTGAACAGGATTGGGATCTGGTTATGAACATCAATTTGAAATCAGTTTTTAACCTGACCAAACAAGTGATCCGGCCAATGATGAAAGCAAGGGCAGGCTCCATCATCAATATTAGTTCGGTCGTAGGTGTATTTGGAAATGCAGGGCAGGGTAACTATTCAGCCTCTAAAGCAGGGATCATTGGTTTTACCAAATCAATGGCAAAAGAATTCGGGAGCAGAAACATCAGATGTAATGCTATCGCACCAGGTTTTATTGCAACAGCCATGACGGATGAACTAACGGAAGAAACAAAAGCAGCTTTTCTTGCTAATATCCCATTGAAGCGTCTTGGATCCGGGGATGATGTAGCAAACGCAGCTGTCTTTTTAGCCTCTGATCTTAGTACCTATGTTTCTGGACAGGTATTAAGTGTATGCGGAGCGCTCAATACGTAAGGCTATACTATATATTATATATATAAACACAAAAGGGTTAGTAATAAATCTGAATTCAGGGTTTTTTGCTAACCCTTTCTTTTATTTTAAAGCATACATGGCTACCAATTTATCATAGTAGCTGCCAAATTCCCTGAGGTAAACTAAAATATAGTAGGTATTGTCAGTTTCATACCAATTGCCCTCCAGGCCGCTCAGGTTGATATCTCCAGCTTCATTGACAAGGGCATAGTAGTAATCATAAAAACCCTGCTTTAATAATATATCGGCTTCGTATACAGATTCTGAAGAACGGTAATCCATTTTATTTGATTCATATAATTGCCAATCAGAAAAAGCACCGATCACATATACGTCATGATTTTCAACAGGAAGAGGAGATTCAAGACTAAAAGATACATTAACATATTCAGCTCCCCGGACGCCAAATGTATTATCATCATTACCGATTATAAAATTACCATTGATATCTGCCTCGCTGATAAAATTCGAATAATTCCTTTTTTTATCCCTTTCAAGCACTACATCAACCTTGTCTGAGCTGGCCTGAATGGAATATACATACCTTGACGTATAGACCAGTGAACGGATATCGAAATTCCTGAATTCCTTGTATGCCTGAAACACAAAAGGATCAAAGACATCAAAGGTCAGTTTATTGGCCATTGTATTTTTGGGTTTAATATCCTCCACGGCATCCAACCATTTAAAATTTTGAACAACGGTAACACTTAATTCATTGATCGGGTCTCTTATATAGAGGTCTTCGTGATCGATTTCGATTTTCAGACTGTGGTGTGTCTTTAACTGACTGATATTTTTTGGATTAACGATCTCAGCGTAAATAGCAAGTTTCGGGTCGACCACCAGCAATCGTTTGGTTATTATCGGAAGGTCATCTTCATCATAGATTATCAATAAGAAGTTTCCTGAAATCGTCCACCTTAGATATTGATTAGGCAAAGACAATTCATAATGTACATATTTCTTTTTCGTTTGTACGCTATGGTACGAATCGGTAATTTCCTCTCCGTTGAATCCATCCAGATATTCCATTTCGTCCAGCTCACTTTCATTCCAGTTTCTGTCGCAATGTATCAACCGGTAAGTATATCGTTTATCGACAGCATCCAGATCATCAAAAGAAAGTTGAAGCTTGGTGCCATTGCCTAATTTTGTTATGGGGAAGCCCGTCAGATCATTAACCGGGTTGAATTTAACGGACCGGATATTATCAACATATACAAAATCCTCAAAATAGAAATCATCCTGGGCATTCAGGTTCAACTGGAATATTAGTAATAAAACCAGACTGAGGAAGATCTTTTGCATAAAAAAGATTTTGTTGAGCTTAAGTGTACACGATCAATAATTCAGGATTTCCTGATATAACCGGGAACCAAATATAAGCAAAAGCAAAATTACAAATGAAAATATTAACATATCAAAACACATTAGTTGTTGTTTTAATATCAAAAACCCAGCCATTATTACAAAAACGAACAAAGTGAAAATTATTATGTTAAATACTGGTTAAAATTAGTCCTATGGACTGCAATTAAAGGGTATTCTAAAAAAAGAAACGTCTTATATTCAAAATAATTCTTTAACTTACGATAGGTTTAGCAAGTATGAAAAACAATAAAACCATTAATATGAAAACTATTCTGATAAGCTTTTTCTTTTTTTTTATGACCAGTTTTTTTGCCTTCGGCCAGATTTACGAAACGGAATCCAATATGAGTTTGGGTGTTCAAAGTGCCAATGAGGTGATTCTTGATGACATTCAGCCAAATGAGGCCTATAAATTATGGAAGGATTATTTCAAAAAATATGGAAAAATAAAAAGAAATAAGAAAGCTAATGAATACTATAGTACCGGCGTTAGGATCAATAAGATCTTTACTGCCTCAAATATTGATGTCTATACCCGGTTTGAAGAGCGGGGCAGTTCAACAATGATGACAATGTGGGTGGATCTTGGCATGTCTTTTATCAATTCTAAAGGATATCCAACTGAATATAAGGCTGTGGTAGAAATGCTGGATGATTTCAGGGTTGAAGCCAATTTGTACATGGTGCAAAAGGATTTAGATGCTGCTGAAAAGGAATTGGGAATGATGAAAAAGGACCTTGTTAAGCTGGAGAAAATAAATATCAAACTTCATGACAAGATTGATAATTACGAGAATAAAATTGTAGACACAAAAAAAGACATAAACCAGAATCTTGTAGGGCAGGAGGATAAGAAAATAGAAATTGACCGGCAGTTGGAAACGCTTAAGATGATCCAGAAACGGATGAAACAAATTAAAAACTAACAGGAGCGGGATAAAGGCTATTTGTTTATTAATTAGAGAGGAAGGCCTGCTACAGTTACTCCTTTTTATGTATTAATTTTATTGAATACTGATAATAAATATAAAGAAAAGATAAATTTGCAAGATTTTTAAAGCAATTGCGTTTTAGTACTATTATTTATCAAATGCATTCAATGAATAAAGTTAAAGGATTCTTTTCGATTATATTATTGGTTACGTTGTTTGTTTTTCAATCGGCAGCTCAGCAAGGTTGGGAAGCAGGTGCATGGATCGGCACCTCACATTATTTTGGGGATCTCAATACGAATTTTGATTTGACCAAACCCGGGCCGGCCGGAGGCGTTACTGCGAGGTACAATATTAATGACAGGGTGTGTTTCAAATCTGCTTTTAGTTATGGCTTGATCCAGGAGACAGATGAGGACTCGTCCAATCCATTTGAACGATCCAGAAATTTGCATTTCAAATCCAATATTTTTGATCTGACAAATCAGTTTGAATTCAATTTCATGCCTTACATACACGGTACAAGCAATTATTTCACGCCTTATTTTTTATTGGGTTTATCCGTATTTCATTACGAACCAAAAGCTAAATATGAAGGTAATTGGTATAAACTCAGGGAGTTGGGAACAGAGGGACAGATCATTGGTGAGGAATATTTCGGTTTCAGTGCTGGCTTAATATATGGTGCAGGCCTAAAATGGGATATTAGCTACAGGTTGAGTATGAACGTAGAGATCAATACAAGGTATCTGGTAACGGATTACCTCGATGATGTGAGTACGGTCTATCCAAATAAGGGGGAAGTTAGTTCACTCAGAGGGGAAGCTGGTTTGGCTTTGTCAAATCCATCAACAGTAGATGGGTTTGGCGCCCAGGGAACACAAAGAGGAAACAGTAAAGACAATGATACCTATGTAATGACAGGCATTAGTTTTCTTTACTATTTTGGCCAGTTGCATTGTCCAACAATTGTAAGATATTAAAAGAATGAAGCAGTTCGAAATAACTTTAAGCCCTAAACAGAGAGGTTTTCATCTTATTACGCATGAGATCCTTCAACAGATCGATGCATTACCAGAAATGGGAATCATTCAGGTTTTTATCAAACATACGTCTGCGGGTATTACCATCAATGAAAATGCTGATCCGGATGTTTTAACGGACCTGGCAAATATTTTTGACCGGATTGTGCCTGAAAACCTTCCTTTTTTGAAACATACTATCGAAGGACCGGATGACATGCCTGCCCACGTAAAAGCTAGTTTGATTGGATACACAGTAAGTATTCCTATCACCGGCGGACAACTCAATCTCGGCACCTGGCAAGGAATTTATCTGGGCGAATTCAGAAACAGAGGAGGTTCCAGAAAACTGGTAGTTACAATCATAACTTAAAAGCTAAAATTGTAATCAGCTATCAGGAAAATACCCTAATTCCAACCTGTAATTATTTATGCCTGTATGTTATATTCTGATTGTCATGGAACGTCCCTGACCCATTAAATCATTCAAATAGACCATATAATTCTGAATATCGTACGGATAAAATTATCCTAGCTTTCTAATGTGAATTGTATCCGTAAATTCGATTAAAATTTGGTTCGATTGAATATAAGTAATAAATCCGGGCGTATATAATCCAAAAATTGTGTTCAAATAAAACCCTCAATTTTTCAGAAATCAATTGAAATTCTGCACTGATATTGTTGTTTCCTTAATTTAATTAAAAGTTGGGTTTAATTCCCCGATGCTTGCATCGTCGAAACTAGAAAATCCGCTTTGATACTCCGTCAGCTTGCTGCGGGGTCATTCATTATAGTCGTTTTATTTTTTCAATAAAAAACTAGGAAGCAAATCTAAAAGTCCGATAAGTTTTAATGAAAATTTAAAATAGTTAAAGTAATGTTATAAGCCTTGACTATGGTTTAAACATGGAATAGCTTTGCATGGAATTAAAGTTATTATCATGAAAATTAGCACATTAAATTATTATCTCTTTTTGGTTCTTTTTGTTTTTCTCGCAAGTTGTTCCAGTTCAACAAGAATTATTTCTGAACCACCAGGCGCAGTTGTCGTTGTTAATGGGCAAGCGGTAGGTGAGACCCCATATGTTTACGAAGACTCAAAAATTTCTTTCAGTAAAACCTTGATCACTCTTGAAAAGGAAGGGTACAAGGATAAGAATATTGTTTTGAGAAAGGACGAAGAAATTGATATGGGTGCTATTGTTGGTGGCATATTTTTTCAATGGCCCTTCATCTGGACATTTGGCTATCAACCAGAACATTATTATGAGCTTCAGGCGATCAACTCAGTCCGTTCGACTGATCGATCTTATACCATTAATGAATTGGATCAGCTTAGTAAATTGAATGAAATGTATAAGGAAGGACTTATTGATCAGGAGGAATTTGATCAGATCAAAAAAAGAATTCTGGCGAAGGAAAAATAATTACCATTGTTTTAAAAGCCAGAGGCAAATCGAAGTTGTCTCTGGCTTGCTTTTTTTTTCTTCTGAAATAAGAATAAATGATCTCTAAATCTGACAGAGTTCCATTCTAATGATATTTAAAGGCTTCACTTTTTAGAAAGGCAAGTGAATAAATTGCCGGCAGAAATAGGGATTCAGGTCAAGTTGTTTTGGGTGTAAAATAATTATTCAAAAAAGCATATTTAGCCATTTTTATACCCAGAATAAGTATTAGCAAAGCAAAAGCATCGTTAAAGGCCTGGGGAATAAGGAACCAAAACAACAAAGAACAAAGTATACAAATAAACAACAGGATTGCCAGCCATTTTTTGAATTCAGTCATACGCTTTATAGGAATTGTCATTAGAATGAACAAAGGATTTATCCATAAAATATTCCAGTTTTCTTTCGTCGCCAAGTGATCTGTACCAAACCACATAAAAAGGATGATAATCGAACCCAGCCCCATGATAGTAAACCAGGTTTTATCATACCAATTAGCAATCCATTTTTTTCTTTGAATCATCACGATGAAAATGATGCATTCAAGAATCAATAAAATAATCCAAACAAAGGCAGGTTTAAAAATCAGTGGGACCGTTGTATTTAGGGGACCAATTGGTTTAAATACAGATATATCTTCTTTAATTACCGCAATAGAAGGATCGGTTCCAAATGTTGAATTTTTGAAATTATCATAAAAATAAGAGGGCATAAACATTTGTTCTCTGGCCGTAGTGAACTTATCAGCTTTCGCTCCGATAATGAGATCAATTCCAAAATCCAGCCATGGGGTCTGTGTCAACTGTTCATCCAGGATATTTCTGAATGTATTTTGTTTCGTTGTTTGAAAATCTATTTTTTTGTCTGTGCATTTTTCAATGATCTCAAGGGGTCTGGTTGCACAGTTGTCAAAAAAGAAATCATATTTATAAAGCCTGTTTTCCGGCAGATAATTTTCCTCCAGTAAGTTATATAGTTTATTTTTTTCCAAACTATCCAGGTCCATAAGTTGTTCCCTGATCGATCTGTTTTCTCTTTCATAGGCACTCACAATTCTGTGATATCTCTGTATACTCAATGCATAATTCAATCTTCCCCGGATAAATTTTGAAAGAAAATCAGGCGTGTCAAAATCGTAGGTGCCATAATTATATACCTTATCAATTTTATAGACGGGATCATTCACCCGGATAGCGGTATGGCCCCAAATGGAATAAACTTCAGTGCCTGCGCCAAAACTCAAAATTGAAATTTCTGCCTGATTGGAGAGGGATTGTGCGCCCACCGGGTTGCTCCAAAGGAAAAGAAAAAAGATAAAAAGGCTGTTTTTAAATACGGTCATAAATCAAAGGTAAATAATTCTTTAAAAAAAGTGCTTACTTATTCCAGGTCCACCCCCAGGTAATAAAGGTCAAATCCGCCCTGTCCTCCAGGCCGGTTTGAAGAGAACAGCAAAAATTTATTGGTAAAGCCTTCTGAAAACCTCAAAATCGGTCTGTATTCATCATAAAGTGAATTGATGGAAGGGCCAAAATTTACGGGTTCGTTCCAGCTGCCATTTACCCATTTTGAATAATAGAGATCGAACCCACCAAATCCACCAGGTCTGTCTGAACAAAAAACCATATAATCCAGATCTATAAATGGGCATTTATCTTGTGAGGAAGAATTCAGGATCGACCAATTTTCCAGGGTTTTGCTTGTTGTATCGGAGAGACTTACTTCCAACTTGATCGTATTATCCCAGCTTGAGCTATAAATGTCAAAATCGCCGGTTCTGTTTGAACAGAAATAAAAATTGTTAAAGTTTTCATCAAAACAAGGGTAGGCTTCATCATAAGATGTATTTATTGAGAGCATATCCAGAGGCTGGTCCATTTCAAATAAATTATGGATGAATTTTATATCCAGCTGATCATCCATTTCGGATGCATATAAGAGAAAGAATTCACTCAGGTCAAATTGGCCCAAGTCATAAGCAGTTAATCTGTCAGCAAAATCAAATGCCGGGGACAGGATGTAAGGGCCATATTCATTTTGGGAGGTTTTGATCTTATTGAGCAGTAGTTGAATGTTTTTATGTCTTACTGTAACATCCAGGAAATTATTGGTTTCATTATAAACCTTCAATTCTCCGCTTTCCTTATTGAAATCAATAGCCATCAATTTATATATGATATCCATTTGGCCGCCAAGGCTATTTCTGTTGGAGGAAAAACAAAGAGGAAATTCATCTCTGATAAATGGCGCGGTACTGTTATAGTCGTCATAAACAGAATTAACGTCCAATAAATTTATCGGTTCAGCTGGCAGAGTACCCTGATTATATTTATATCCATAAAGGTGAATTCCATCCGGACAGGAAATAAAAATCAGGGCAGCCAGTAAAAGGTATATTTTGTTCATATTTATTTGTAAATGAGTGTTATATACTCAAAATTGTCGTGTTTTTAAGTAATTACTATAAAGTTAAATAAAAATAGAATGTTTTTGAGGTCATTTTTTTATTAAAAAAAACAGATTTTCGGAATATTTATTTTTTATTTACCTTGTAAAACAGTTTAGTAATTTATGCACCAAAAATGTAGATGAAAAATACATACTTTGACTTAATCGATCAATCCTATTATTTTCCAAATTCAGGATTTGACATGAGAAATGGTTACCTCACTTTTCACGGGATATCCTTAAAATACCTCATAGATAAATATGGTACACCATTTAGGTTGATGTATCTCCCTGCGATTGGAAACCAAATAAAGAAAGCAAAAAACCTGTTCAACCGGGCCATCAAGAAAAATGGGTATAATGGTCAATATCATTATTGCTATTGTACAAAATGCAGCCACTTCTCTCATGTGGTGGAAGCGGCATTAAAGGAGGGTGTTCATCTTGAAACATCTTCTTCATTTGACATTGATCTTATCTGGAATTTGTATGAGTCGGGTAAAATTGACAAATCCATTATAATCGTTCATAATGGTTACAAGACCAATTCTTATCTGGAGAAGATCATTGAACTGAACAAGGACGGGTTTAGCAATTCGATTGTTATTTTAGATTCTAAACCTGAGATAAAGCGAGTTATCAAATTTGCCAAAGCAATAAAACAAAAAATTAAGATCGGTATCCGGATGGCGATCGATGAGGAGCCACAAACGGCATATTACACATCACGTCTTGGAATTCCAAGTAAAGAGATCGAAGCATTTTTTATAGAAAACATAAAAGATGAGCCATTGGTAGAATTCAAGATGCTCCACTTTTTTGTTGACTCAGGTATCAAGGACACCATGTATTACTGGGGTGAATTCCAGAAAGCGATGGAGATTTTCACAAAGCTCAAGCATTTATGTCCTGAACTTAATGCCATTAATCTGGGTGGAGGTTTCCCGATTATGAATAATCTTGGATTTGATTATAATTATGAATACATCATCAACGAGATCGTAACCAACATTGGCAATATTTGTAAGGCAGAGGGCATTCCGGATCCGGATATTTTTACAGAATTTGGTAAATATACAGTTGGGGAAAGCGGAGCCACTATTTTTTCTGTGCTTGAACAAAAGCAGCAGAACGATGCTGAGTTGTGGTACATGATCGATAATAGTTTGATGAATACCATTCCTGATGCCTGGTCATTGTTTGAAAAATTCATTTTACTACCGATCAATAAGTGGGATAATCCCTATGTTCGGGTGAACATCGGAGGAATCAGCTGTGACCGTTCTGACTATTATAATTCAGAGGACATGAATCAGCAGATCCATTTGCCTAAATATGAAAACAAAGAAAAGGAACCATTGTATCTCGGATTCTTTCATACCGGGGCTTATCAGGATTCCATAAGTGGATATGGGGGGATAAAGCACTGTCTGATCCCGGCACCTAAATATATAATAATTGACCGGGATGAAACGGGCAATTTTGTAGATACATTATACCGAAATGAACAATCGGTTGAGGATATGTTAAGAATTTTAGGTTATCAAAAATGATCATTCAAAGATGAATACTGTCAGAAATTTTGGAGGCATTGAGCCGGAATATGCTGATGCAAAACAATCAGCAATTTACCTTCAGTCTATTCCTTATGATGGAACGTCAACCTATGGGAAGGGAGCGGATAAAGGATTTGAGGCATTTATTGAAGCGTCCCATCAATTAGAATTATTTGATATAGAAACACAGATGGAAGTCTATAAAAAGGGCATTCATCTTTTACCTGCTCTTGGGCCTTTTGGATCGTCTGAACAGATGTACCGCACGGTATTGGAGAATACCAGAAAACTTTTGAAGGAAGACCGTTTTCTGACTTTTATCGGCGGAGAGCACTCGGTTAGCATAGGTATCATGGAAGCTTATAAAGAGCGGTATGATGATTTGACCATCCTTCAACTGGATGCGCATGCGGATCTTCGGCCTGAATATCTTGGAAGCCCCTATAATCATGCATGCGCATTACATGCGGCCAGTAAATATGCTAGGCTGATCCAAGTGGGAATAAGAAGCATGGATGTAAGCGAGAATGAATTTCTTGATCCATTTTATTGTTATTGGGCACATGAAATGTTTGAATCCAAGACATGGATCGATGAATCCCTTCGACAGATGACTGATAAAGTATACATAACCCTGGATCTCGATGTTTTTGATCCATCCATTATGCCATCGACGGGCACACCTGAACCTGGTGGATTGGGATGGTATACCACATTACAATATTTGGCCAGAGTATTTGAAGAAAAAGAAGTGGTTGGATTTGATATTGTTGAACTGGCACCTATTGATGGTGTACATGCGCCGGAGTTTTTGGTGGCCAAGTTGTATTATAAAATGTTGAGTTATAAATTTAATTATGGAATATAAAAGAGGACCGATTTCAGATTTCATTCAGGATCACTTCAGGCATTTTAATGCTGCTGCGCTGGTTGATGCAGCCAAATCCTATGATGAACACATCAATAGTGGAAAAAAGATGATGATCACTTTAGCAGGGGCTATGAGTTCTGCTGAATTGGGGAAATCGCTTGCAGAGATGATCCGCCAAGATAAGGTTCAGATCATCAGTTGTACGGGAGCCAACCTTGAAGAGGATGTTTTCAATTTGGTTGCGCACGATTATTATAAGCGGGTTCCTCATTACCGGGATCTTTCGCCGGCTGATGAGAAGGAATTACTGGATGGACATTTCAACCGGGTAACGGACACTTGTATTCCTGAGGAGGAAGCAATGAGGAGAATTGAAAAGCATTTGTTCAAACACTGGAAAGATGCTGATGAAAAAGGGGAACGATATTTTCCGCATGAATTTTTTTATCAGATCTTGCTGAGTGGTGCTTTGGATGAATCCATTCAGATTGATCCTGATGATAGTTGGTTACTGGCTGCGGCCAAAAAGAACATTCCAATCGTTGTTCCGGGCTGGGAAGATTCCACTTGTGGGAACTTTTTTGCATCCTATTGCATTGGAGGTTTTTTAGAGCCCAAAACGGTAAAATCCGGTATTGAATATATGGTATTTCTGGCTGATTGGTACAAAAACAATGCAGGGGACGCCGGGATTGGATTTTTCCAGATCGGAGGTGGAATCGCAGGAGATTTTCCAATTTGCGTTGTACCGATGTTGCATCAGGACCTTGGGATGGACAACATTCCTGTTTGGTCCTATTTTTGTCAGATCAGTGATTCAACCACGAGTTATGGTTCTTATTCGGGTGCTGTTCCAAATGAAAAAATCACATGGGGTAAACTTGAAGTAGATACGCCTAAATTCATAATTGAATCAGATGCGACTATTGTAGCGCCATTATTATTTGCCTATGTTTTGGGCTGGTAGATGATACCTGACCTGATCAATTTATATAAAATTGTAATTTTTTTTTAAAATATTATTATCAATAATTTCAAAATTAAATCACAATTTGTTTATTTGAATTTAAATTAATTCAATATTAAATTTTCATTTTAAAATAACATTAACTTTTAATAAAAATCCGCAGTCTAGACTGTAATTTTTTTGTTTGTATTTAAGGAGATATTTATGAAAAAAATTAAAAAATTCAGAAAAAACCTGGAAGATTCCGGGGCGAGTTCAAATTTAAAATCGAGAGGCAAAAAAAAGAAAAAGTCTCTTAGGAATGACATTGGTTTTGATGAAAAAAAGCCTAAAAAATACTATTACGAAGAAGAATAATGTATGGAAAAGATCAGACACAGTGATGAGGATCTTCAAGAGTTTGAGAAGGTTTTGATCGGGAAACGAGCAAAAACTGAACAACAGATTGAATCATTCAGTAAGCAACTAATGGAGCTTGCAGAAGGTGGAAAGGAAGAGAATAGCCTAGACAACACCAGTTATGAGACTCAGGTTGATTTTTTGGTTTCTCACAAAGATCGAAGTGAAAAGCATTTGCAAGATATTGAAAAAGCTTTGTATAGAGTCAAAAATAAGACCTATGGTATTTGTGTGATTACGGGTCAATTAATAAATAAACAAAGATTGCTGGCGGTTCCGACCACCACAAAAAGCATAGAAGCAAAAAAGATAACCTAACAAATTTCAGACCATGAATAAACCAAGAGTCATAAAGGATTTTGACAAACTGGAAACATCCATCCAGGAACAAATTAAATTGAATTATCCGTTAGGTTTTTCGAAGCATTTGATCACCTTCAAAAATGCTAAAGGGGAGTTCGTAAGTGCCTTATTATTTGAGACCAGTGAAACTTACTATTTAGTAAGGATGACTATGAAAAAGGCAAAGGAGATTATCTTGAATGATGACGATTATGATGATGATGGTATTCTGAAAGACGAGGTAAAACTCGATTATGAAGAAAAATATGATGGGGATGAATATGAGGAGGATGAATTTGATCAGATCGAAGATGAAGATAGTGATGAGCTGGAAGATGATTAATAATAATCAGCTCATCAATAGTCTTTGCTAAGAAGCGATTTCTATTGATATTTTTGTATTATTGTCTGGTATAATTAACTCATAAATGCCAGATAGAAAACTAAAATTAATCACTGAAGATCCATGGTTGCTTCCGAGCAAACATGCCATTCAGGATCGTTATCAAAGATATGCTGATCGTTTATTTAAAATTAAACAGGATTTTGGAAGTCTTTCAGAATGTGCGAATGCGTATTCTTATTACGGACTCCACTATAACCCGATAAGAAAAGGCTGGAGTTATCGTGAATGGGCACCCGGGGCACATGCAATGTTCCTTTGCGGTGATTTCAACGACTGGAACAAATATGAGTATCCGCTTCGGCGAAACAATTTTGGTGTTTGGGAGACCTTCATTCCTGATGCTGGTACATCCCCGAAGATCCGGCATAAGGATACCGTGAAGGTATTGGTTCGTTCCAGCATTGGCGAGCATTTTAAAATCCCGGCATACATTAGGCGGGCAATTCAGGATGAACAAAGCAAAAACTTTACGGGTCAGGTATGGATCGATCAAACATCGGTTTTGGATCAGGATAATTTCAGTTTCACGGATCATGATAATTTGCTTATTTATGAGTGCCACGTCGGAATGGCGCAGGAAAAGGAAGGGGTAGGGTCTTATACTGAATTCAGAGAAAACATTTTGCCCAGAATCAAGGAAGCCGGTTATAACGCGATCCAATTGATGGCTATTCAGGAGCATCCTTATTATGGCTCATTTGGATATCATGTATCTAATTTTTATGCTCCGTCTTCTCGGTTTGGGACACCGGAAGAATTAAAAAAACTGATCCTTGCGGCGCATGAGATGGATATTGCAGTCATACTGGATATTGTACATTCCCATACGGTAAAAAACACGGAGGAGGGATTAAATCTTTTCGATGGAACGGACGGACAATATTTCCATTCAGGTATGAGGGGCGAGCACCCGCAATGGGACTCCAAGCTTTTTAATTACGGAAAAACGGAAGTCATTCAGTTTTTGTTGTCGAATCTGCGATATTGGCTCGATGAATTTCATTTTGATGGATTCCGTTTTGATGGAGTCGGTTCGATGATGTATTTTCATCATGGTTTGGAGACCATTGATAACCAGGCAAAATATTTTACAGATGGAGTAGAATGGGATGCCGTTACCTATCTGCAACTAGCGAATAAACTCATTCACGATTTAAAACCTGAAGCGATTACGATCGCTGAGGATGTAACGGGGATGCCGGGACTGACCTATCCGATCGAAGAGGGAGGAATCGGTTTTGATTTCAGACTTGGCATGGGGATTCCGGATTTTTGGATCAAGACACTGAAAGAACAAATGGATGAGGACTGGAACATTCATGAGATTTGGAATGTATTGAATGACAGGCTGGCGTATGTTAAAACCATTAGTTATGCAGAATCTCATGATCAGGCACTGGTCGGTGACAAAACCCTGGCTTTTCGGCTGATGGACAAGGGTATGTATCAAAACATGGGGAAGGAAGACCCTGATTTGATTATAGACAGGGGCATTGCTTTGCACAAAATGATCAGGTTGTTCACCATTACCCTTGGCGGGGATGCTTATATGAATTTTATGGGCAATGAATTTGGTCATCCGGAATGGATAGATTTTCCCAGACTTGGCAATGATTGGTCCTATTTGCATAGCAGGCGGCAATGGTCACTGGTAGATAATCCGGATTTAAAATATCAGTTCTTAAATAATTTTGACCGGGAAATGATCAAAATAATTAAAGAGCATAAACTATTATCTTCCGGATATGCCCAACAGATAAACATGGATGAACAAAATAAGATCATTGTTTTTGAAAGAAAGGGTCTCATTTTTGTTTTTAATTTCCATACAGATCAATCCCTTCCCGGCTATGGATTTTTTGTCAGGGAACCGGGAGAATACGAATTGATTCTGAATAGTGATGACAAGCAATTTGGTGGTCATGACAGGATCGATCCTACCGTAAAGTACCTAACAGAAAAACAAGCTGAACAACATCTTTTGCAGGTTTATACAACCAATAGAACATGTCTTGTATTTCAAAAAAAATAATCCAGTCATTCATCTCTTTCCGGAAATGATTGTCAGGATGCAGAAAAAATAGAAATGAAAAAAACACTATCGATCCTGTTCATTATGGCTGCGTTTAATACCGGGCTGAAGGCCCAGGTCAGTATTCATATTCAAAATCTGTCTGAAAATACACCACAAGATGCTCCGATTTATTTTGCAGGGAATATCAATAACTGGAATTCAGGAGATACGGCATTCCTGCTTGAAATCCGGGGTGACGGCGATTATTGGATAGATCTGCCGCCTGGAAATGGCGGAATTGAATATAAATTCACACGAGGATCCTGGGAAACGGTAGAAAGCAACGGAAGTGGAGGGTTCAGGCCGAATAGAAGTTATACTTATGGCAATGGAGATACGCTTCATTTGGATATTCTGGGTTGGGAAGACCTGGATAGTGGTGGCGGAACAAATACCACGGCTAATGAGCAGGTCATGATATTGGATGACGCCTTCGAAATTCCACAGCTTGGAAGGAATAGAAGAATCTGGGTGTACCTGCCTCAGGACTATGAAACTAGCAATAAAAATTATCCGGTATTGTATATGCACGATGGTCAAAACGTATTTAACGCCGGCACCTCTTTTTCTGGTGAGTGGAAGGTTGACGAAACCCTTACACAATTAGAGAATGATGGATATTACGGGATAATTGTGGTTGCAATTGATAATGGCGGATCACACCGGATTGATGAATATTCGCCATTTACGAACCCTCAATACGGTGGGGGAGAAGGCGATCAATATCTGGATTTTATTATTGAAGACCTGAAACCTACCATCGATTCACTTTTCCGGACTTTAAAAACAGCAAAGCATACCGGAATCATGGGTTCGAGCATGGGGGGACTCATATCACATTACGGACACTTTCGCCACCCGGAAGTTTTTGGGAAAGCGGGTATTTTTTCGCCTTCTTATTGGTTTTCTCAGGAATATATTAGCTACACCGAAGAAGCAGGGAAAACAAATGGGGCCAGACTGTATTTACTGGCTGGAGCAAAAGAGAGTACGATCGCATCCGGAACACAAAGTATGTTTAATCAATTGGTCCAGATGGGTTATTCTGATGAAGAAGTGAGGATGCTGATCCAGGCAGATGGAGAACATTCAGAATGGTTTTGGGCAAGAGAGTTTGAAGCAGCTTTGATTTGGCTATTCCCGAATGAGGATTATGGAATTTCCAATTCCGAAAGTGAGCTGCTAATCTATCCTAACCCTACCAAAGATTCAATCAGAATAGAAGGTTCGGGCAAAATGGATGTCAGCATCTTTAGCATAGAGGGAAAGCTTCTTAAAAAAGAACAGATAGAAAATTCAGGATTAATTCAATTGACCAATCAAATTAGAAGTGGACAATTGATCATTCTGGTTGAGTCAGAAACCGGTAGAACCCTTAGAAAAGTTCTGTCGTTTTAATACGAGTGACTGGCATTCTTTCAAGGCAAAATCAGGATTTAGATTATTTCTTTATTTTATTTCCTTTCAATATGCCTGAAACATTCCAGGCATTGAAACTTGAGCCTTCATCTGCTCCCTGATCGATAATTATTTCCATTCTGTGTTTTCCTGTACCAATGTTACCCAGTGGAATTCTATCCGGGGGAGTAAGGGTTGCCGGACACCAGTTGGACCGGCTTAGGTCACTGGAAGAAAGTCCGTTTTCGAAATTACCTGATGCAGGATTGTATAATCTATAAGTTCCACAATCGGTTCTCCAGGGGACAACCCGATATACTTCTTTACCATCGATCAGGATTTGATTTAATTTCGGATTGAATTCATCCCCGTTTCCCCAGCCCCCATGTCCGGTTGCCGTATAAAGTAATTGCAGGTCTTTAATCAATTCAGGAATTTCAAAATCAACAACTAAGGTATCATTATTGAAAAACCTTGGATAATTCTGCCCGGACATTTCCATTATATTAACTGTATTGAAAAGTGGCTGTATCCATTTTGTGGAACTGTAAGTTTCTTCAAAAGCAGGATAAACATTCAGGTTCAGATTTATAATGTGCCCCCCCTTGTCATAATTACCGATAAAAACGCCTATCCATATTTCTTTTTCCGTTCCGGTGATCAATTCTGAGACATCCTGCTTGTAATTTGCATTTTCGAACCAGGGGTAATTATTTATTTCTCTTTTCTTATTGAAATGATCTACTCCGAAAGAGGTGAAAAAACGCATTAGTTCGATTTCAGGTTCAAAATCAGGAGTAAGGGTAAATCCGTGATATTGATTGTTATTGTTGTCTCTAAAAGAAGGTAAAAGCCCGATACTATCCTGTAAAGCATTCAGCATACTTATTTTATTGCCGGGTCGGATCATGAAAACAGATCCGGTTCTGTCGTACGCATCGCCATTAGACCTGACGCTCAAATCGAGAAAGGTGTAGGCACCATTTTCAATATTGTCCGGCAGGCAGATCTTTTTAAGCACAACGGTTCCATTTGATAAATGGTAAATAGTTTCGTCACAATTATCCTTCAGGACCGGCTTTGCAATTCCCGGGTCAAAGTTGATCTGAACTTCGTTGAAAACCGGTAATATCTGATATCTGGACCGAATCTTTAGTTCTTCAAACTCAGCAGTTGTAATGAGGGTGGATTCCTCATAAGGATACAATTGTTTTTCATCAAAAGGAACTTCAGATATTTTATCTGCAATCAGGGTTCGGTTTCCGTTTATTATTACTTTAAGTGCCAGAGTATTTTTACCTGTGAAAAAATTTCTGAAAGGGATGCCTTTTGCGGTAGTTGACTCAACGTAAAAAACGTCTATGGAATTTGAAAAGTATTTAAATGAAATATGTTTACACACCTGGTTTAAGACCGTATCGGTTTTTTCTGTTTTTATGCCTTTTGTCAGGCTGTCAAAAGAGGTAACGGTGCGAAACAAATTTCCCTCAAATTCAATGATGCTAACATTTTCATTTCGTTTGTAATCCATAAAATTCCGTATCCGGTCCTCCGGTTCGGAAAGGTGAACAATGTTATCAATAAATTTCAGATCAAAGCCATTTGATTGGTTCAACTTACCATGATTAAATTCATTATAATGCACGAGGTAAGACTGGCTGGATACGGTTAGGCTGAGCAATAAGATCAATGAACTCAACAATGTCGTCATTTTCTTGAAAGAAATCATAGTCAGAAGTTTAATAAACAAAAGCATTCCACAATAAATGGTGGAATGCTAATTGTTTTTCAATTGATATTTTCAGATTGATCTGTTTTCTGTTCCTTCTCAGATCAGTTCTTTTAATTTTTTCAAAGCAGCAGGAAGACCTGATGCATCGCTTCCTCCAGCGGAAGCAAAGAATGCCTGACCACCACCACCTCCTTTGATTTCGGAAGCGATCGTACGGATCAAATTGCCAGCGTGATATCCTTTTTCAGTAAGCGATTTGCTGATCGTGATCATCAGTTGTGGTTTTCCATTGGATTCAAGTCCGAAAGCAATGATGATATCTCCGTGCTCCTGTTCCAGATTGTAAGCAACTGTTTTTACTGCTTTTGAATCCGTTAATGGAACTATGGCAGAAAGGACTTTTACACCATTGATAAGTTCAATTTTATCGTTGAGTGTATGTTTGAAGTCCGTTGCTTTTTCAGCCATCATTGAATCAATGGTCTTTCTCAATTCTTTATTCTCATCCTGCATTTGCCTGATCATTGAAGGCGTATTGACAGAATTTTTAAACAAAGCCCTGATCTCATCCAATTCATTCAATTGGCTGGAAATATATTTTTCTGCTTCGATGGAAGTTATGGCTTCGATTCTTCTAACGCCAGCTGCAATAGCGCCTTCGCTCAGAATCTTGAATGTGCCGATCTGTCCGGTTGAACGAACGTGGCAGCCACCGCATAATTCAGCTGAGTAGCTTTGATCGAATGTGATCATTCTGACTGTATCTCCGTATTTTTCACCAAATAACATCATGGCACCTGCCTTTTCAGCTTCCTGAATTGAAATACCGGCATCTTCTTTTCTTTGAATATTCTCCCGGATCTTGGCATTGACGATCCTTTCCACTTCAGTGATTTCCTCCTGTGTCATTTTCTGGAAATGTGAAAAGTCAAATCGAAGATATTTATTGTTTACGAGTGATCCTCTTTGTTGTGCGTGCTTTCCCAAAACTGTTCTCAAAGCAGCCTGGAGTAAGTGTGTAGCACTGTGGTTGTTTTCTGTTAATTCCCTTTTGGTATTATCTACCTCAGCAATAAGATCTTTTTCAATTGCAACAGGAATGCTGTCAGAGATATGAATGATCAGATCATTTTCTCTGATGGTGTTTTTGATCAGAATTTTCTCTCCACCGAAATTGAGCCAACCGGAATCACCGATCTGACCTCCTCCTTCGGCATAAAATGGCGTTTTGGATAATACGATCTGATATTCCAATTTATCTTTCTGCTCCACATTTCTGTATTTCAGAACTTTTGTATCTTTTACAACTAGTTGATTATAACCCACAAATTCCACTTCCTGGTCAGGCAATAATTGAATCCAATCGCCCCTGGATGATTTGGCATCCTCCTTTGATCTCATTTTTTGTTCCTGTAAAGCCTGATTAAAACCTGGCTCATCCACTTTAAAACCTTTTTCTGAACCGATTAGTCTGGTCAGGTCGATTGGGAATCCAAAAGTATCATATAATTCAAAAGCAGCTTTTCCGTCAATGATCTTGTCATCAATTTTAAGCGTTTCGAATCTTTTTAGTCCTGATTCGAGGGTTCTTAAAAATGATTTTTCTTCTTCGTGGATCACTGTCGTAACAAAATCTTTTTGTGTTTCGAGTTCAGGAAATATCTCACTGAAGTGATCAGCCAGCATATTCACCAGTTCAAAAAGCAGGGGTTCCTTCCAGTCCAGGAAAGAATAATAGTATCTGACCGCTCTTCTCAGGATCCTTCTGATCACATAACCGGCACCTGTATTGCTCGGAAGTTCACCATCTGCAATGGTAAAAGCAACGGCTCTGATATGGTCCACTACCACCCTGAAAGCAATGTCGGATTTTGCATTCGGATCGTAATTTCCCGTATATTTTTTCCCTGTTTTTTTCTCAACAAATTTGATGAAAGGAGTAAACAGGTCTGTGTCATAATTTGAATGTTTTGCCTGAATGGCCATACATAACCTTTCGAATCCCATTCCTGTATCCACATGTTTTTCAGGTAGGTTTTCCAATGATCCATCTCCTTTTCTGTTAAACTGAATGAAAACAAGGTTCCAAATTTCTATTACGAGTGGGTGGTCCTGGTTGACCAGGTCTTTTCCGGGTTTTAATGCCCTTTCTTCATCAGATCTGAGGTCATAATGGATTTCAGAACAGGGTCCGCAGGGACCGGTTTCTCCCATTTCCCAGAAATTATCTTTTCTGTCAAAATCCAGGATTCTGTCTTTGTCGATTATTTTTTCCCAATAAGCTGAAGCTTCGCCATCCCGTTCCAGTTTATCTATTTCATCGCCCCCAAAAACGGTTACATACAAACGTTCTTTATCCAGACCATATCTGTCAATCAATAATTCCCATGCCCAGGCGATCGCTTCTTTTTTGAAGTAATCCCCAAATGACCAGTTGCCAAGCATTTCGAACATAGTGTGGTGATAAGAATCAATACCAACCTCTTCCAGGTCATTATGCTTGCCCGAAACCCGAAGACATTTTTGAGTGTCTGCAATTCTTTTATGTTTGCTTACTGCATTTCCCAGAAAAAAGTCTTTAAACTGATTCATTCCTGCATTTGTAAACATCAATGTGGGGTCATTTTTGTTAACAATTGGGGCAGATGGAACGATTTTATGGTTTTTTTCGTTAAAAAACTCAATAAATTTGCTTCTTACTTCGTTTGCTTTCATTGTTGATTTCAGTGTTATATATATTATGTATGATAATAATATGAATATTTTTTCATAAATTTGATTTTTACAAATGCATTAATAATTGAAGTAGAATATCATATATATGTAAAAATCAATTATTGAACTAATAAAAATCTGTTTCTATTTATTTTGATATAAGAAATCTGATTGTTACTTTTGAGCGTCAGAATTTCCTATTGGACGAATCTGAAATATTTTTGCAAATGTAACTAAAGTAGTTTATTTGCCCAAGTGAGTGAGTATATGGAAAGTAAAAAATATTACTATAACCCTAAGACATTACAATACGAGCCTATTACAGTAAGTGTACAGGCCAGACTACTGAAGGTATCGGCCTATGTCTTATCTACCTTTGTGATAGCTATTGTATTGTTAAATTTTGCCGGCAAGTTTTTTGAAACTCCAAGGGAAAAAGCACTATCCCGGGAGTTGGATCAAATGAATTATTATTACAATGCGCTAACTGGTGATTTTGATGTAATGAATCAATCCATCCAGCATCTGCAGGAAAAGGATGCTTCCGTGCATCGTGTAATTTTGGGTATGGATCCGATAGATGAAGCGATCTGGAATGCGGGTGTAGGGGGACATCTGAAATATTCAAATATTACGAATTACAAAAACTCTGGTGAATTGATTCGTAGTATTCTAACCAAAGCGGACAAATTAAAAAGAAAAATAGAACTTCAGAATAAGTCTTTAGATACATTACAACGGTTGGCTTTTGCAAAAGAGGACAAACTTGCGTCGGTACCATCTATCAAACCAGTAAGACAGGATAAGTTGAAAAGAAGCATGCGTTATCTTTCAGGTTATGGAGTTCGTATACATCCGGTTCACAAGGTGAGGAAAATGCACAAAGGGATTGACTTTACGGCACCCAAAGGTACAAAGATACAAGCAACCGGAAATGGGGTGGTGATCAAAGCAGTAAATCAGAGATCAGGTTTTGGAAAGCACGTTAAGATCGATCATGGATATGGTTATGTGTCTGTGTATGCACACATGAATTCCATTGACGTAAAAGTTGGCGAAGAGATCAAAAAAGGACAGATCATAGGAACGGTAGGAAGTACCGGTTTGTCAACGGCTCCACATTGTCATTATGAAGTGCATTATCATGGAAAAGCGGTTAATCCAATTGATTTCTGTCTGGATGGATTAAGTCCTGAGGAGTATGAGGAATTGGTAGAAATGGCTTCAATAGAAAACCAGTCATTTGATTAATAAAGTATAATTTCTGCAGTTAATTCTGCAGGTTGAAGATAAACAAATGCTAATAACCATGAGCAATTGTTGAGCTACTCATACCTGGGTAGCTTTTTTTATAAGGATTCGTTAGTAAGCAGTAGTTTTGCCAGATCGAGGTTGGTGTTTTTAAGTTGCATCAGGTCGATCTTAAACAAAGGTTTTACTGAATTTCCGGATGCGGCAAGAATTTTTGCAAATCCCGTGATCATTGTCCAGCCTTGTAAAGTAATGAGCATAGAGTCGAGTTTGCTCACAATGCTTCCATCCTTTTTGCCTCTTTCGATTTCCTGAAAAGACAATTTAAATGGCAGGTTTTGAATGTCCTGTAGTTTTTGAAAATAGATGCTTTCAATCATAGCATCTGTAAGTTTGGACTTGTTCAATCCCTTGTCGGAAGTTCGGATGATCGAGAAATATTCCAGCAGGGCTTCAGAGTATAAAAAATTATCTTTAAAAAAGTTCATACTCGTTTCGAGGATAGCTATGCTACAGGCCAGCCCTGAATTGTTTCTTTCTTTTTCTATCGTGATGTAATAGTTGTCCAGTAATTTTTGGAAGCCGGTATACGTAACAGCCAGGTATAGGTTCTCTTTACTTTGAAAATAAGAATAGAGCGTTACTTTGGTGATTTTAGCGTTTTTAGCAATATCTTCCATTTTAGCATTTCTATAACCTACTTTTTGAAAGGTTTTTTCTGCTGCTAAAATGATTTGCAGCTCTTTTATGGCTCTTTTGTCCTGCTTCATAAAGAATGATATTTAACTAGTAAATTTAACATTAAATAATCAAGTGAGACACAATGGAGTACCAGAAAATAAAAAAGCACCTGTTTTTGCAGATGCTTTTTAAATAATGAAGACTCAATTATTTAAAAATTGACTCTTTCTTAAATTTTATTGCCAGCAAATAATAAAACATTGCCCTGTATTTATTTCTGTTTGAAGAGCCTAGTTGTGTACATACTTCTTTAATTCCTGCATCCAGTTCAGGTCCGTCCTTTAAACCTAATTTTTTGATAAGGAAATTCTTCTTTACTGTTTCCAATTCAGCTTTGGATGAACATCCAACCGTAGATGCGTCAGCATTATAAATAGATGGTCCACAAGCGATTGTAACTTTTGTTAATAAATCGTTATTTGCAGTTACACCAGCTTTATCCTTTAATTCTTTAGTATAAAGTGCTATTAAATCATCTCGTTTACTCATGATAATACTATTTTGAAGTGAAAAAAAATTGCTATTATATTCAAATGTATGCTAAATTCTTTAAATGTTATATTCATATAACATTTAAATGGGTTAAAATAAGAGACTTAAGCTCATATATTCCCTTGTTTTTCATATTTGTTAATAGTATGACTAGGCTTTTATCAAAAGTCACATATTTTGATGAATAAATTTTATGGGTTACGTTTCAGTTCATCTAGCTGGTCCGGATAATTAATATTTGTAAGTGATTTCTTTATATTGTAGTCGATCAATTCAAGTTCTTCATTCCTGAATATTTTATGTAATGCGTATTGTTTTTGATTGACTGACTCTCGGATTCGGGCATAGGCCCTGAACTCATAAATGGCGCAAAGTGGTTCCAGAAATCCGGATTGTTTATTTCTAAAAATAGTTGCCATTTTATTTTTATTCCGGTGACTGATCAATGTTGAAAAGGTTTCACTATCCATAAAAGGCATATCAGTGGCAACGGTTAGTATTGCGCATTCATGCATGCTTAATTGTTCAAATGAACTCAATATCCCTGCTACAGGTCCCATGTCATGATACAAATCATCCAGAAAAGGAAAGGAAAGGATCTCCCAGTGTTTTTTTTGATTTTCAGTTCCTGAAATATATACCTGATCCACATGGCTATCGAGGGTTTTAGCTGTTTTATGGTATAACAGATCGCCCTCGTAACTGATGAGTGCCTTAGGTGTACCCATTCTTTTACTCAGACCTCCTATCAATACAATACCGGCAATATCCATAATGCGATGTGAATTAAATTATAATTACAAACAGAAATTTATTTGAGTATTCAGCTTTTTGTTCTACCTAATTAATTCTGATTGTCTCCAGTTAGTTCCCCGAGTTCCCCTAATTGTTTTAGGAGGTCATAGGTTTTGATGGCCTCTTCTTCATCTATAATGCTGATGGCCACGCCGACATGAACCATTACATAATCTCCGATGCTGGCTTCAGGCACCATGGAAAGATTTACTTCTTTCATGATGCCACCAAATGAAATTTTGCCTACTCTGAAAATTTCATCAAGCTGGTTAGTAATTTCAATTATTTTGCCTGGAACTGCTAAGCACATATGTATTAAGTTATAGACTTACAAAATATTAAAATTGTACAGAAGGAAAATTTAAACAGCCGCACAAATTTAAGTTGATGGTATTTTAAAAAATATCCATCGTTAATAAATTATCAGGTCATTTTTGACCTTAAGTATTCATACCAATCATTCAGGCCATCTCCTTTGGTTGCAGATACTTCAAAAAAGATCAGATCGGGGTTTACTTTCCGGGCATAATCCTTTGCTTTTTCGACGCTAAAATTAACGTATGGCAGCAGGTCGATCTTGTTTATTATACAAACCTGAGATCCGTGGAACATGTCCGGGTATTTGATTGGTTTGTCATCTCCTTCGGTGACACTTATGATTACTATCCTTTCATTTTCGCCGAGGTCAAACAGGGATGGACACACCAGGTTGCCAACATTTTCTATCATTAAAATTGAATTGGCAGGCGGATCCAGTTGCTGCATCGCCTTGTGCACCATATCGCTGTCTAAGTGGCAACCGGTGCCTGTATTGATCTGAACGACAGGAATGCCCAGGGCATCAATTCTGTTTGCATCGTTGAAAGTTTGCTGATCTCCTTCGATGATATTGAATTCAATTTCATTTTTAAGATCTTTAAGTGTTTTTTCCAGCAGGCTTGTTTTGCCTGAGCCAGGAGAACTTACCAGGTTTACCGCATATATATTTCTCCCCAGGAAGAAGCCTCTGTTTCTTTCAGCCAGCAAGTCATTCTGGTTTAGAATATTGGTTTCAATATTCAACTTATTAGAATGATCCGTATGGGAATGGTGGTGATCATGAGGGTGCTCATGTGAGTGTCCCAGGGCGTGAGTATGGTCATGTTCATGCTCATGGTTCTGTTGTAACTGGCCTGGTTTCTGAATAATTATTTTATTGGTGCTTCCGCAACCGCAGGTATCACACATAATATTTTATTTACTTAAAACTTATTTAATTCAGGATACTGTTAATGCCTTCACCCGGAGTTCTTTTCCTTTGATAATATTTTTAAAATAACTTTTACAGGCTGGGCATTCGTCGTATAAATTTTCCAGTTCAAATTGTTCCTTGCATTCAAGGCACTCTGCTTTACCCCGGATATATTCTATTATTTTTTCGGTGTTTTCGAGTACCGTATTTCTGGTTGCTTCAGGCCATGCAAATTCGATGGCAAAGGGTTCGACTCCTGACATTTCACCGATCTCAAGTTCAATACTATCGATGCTTGTTGCTCCGGATCTTTCAAATTCACTTTGGGCAATATCGACTATTCCCAATACGATTGATAATTCATGCATGGACCTTATTCAAAAAATTGTAACACGATCAGACCTATTTAGACGTTGCTCTTTTTTTTCTCCAGAAATAGATCCCGACGGCAAGAATACCCAGGCTTACAGGAATTGCGTGCATAGGAGAGAGTAAATAATGGATCATTGATGCTCCTTCCATTATACCATGTCCTGTATGGGCATATGAGAATAAAGGAAGCATTGAAATCAAAGCGATTAAATTCAATTTTACAAAGCCTTTCATAAGTATTAATTTATATTAATGTACCTAACAAAAATAGTAGTATTGGTAATAATTTCAGGTATTCTTTTGTTATGTTTTTAATATTTATAATGATTTCATTTAAGCAATATTATTTATTTAGCTGATGAAAATCAAGATAATACGATCATGTATATGTTGGATTTTTCATAAATCCGGAATAATTATTTATGAAGCATCTGTAATTGTGTTCCGACTGATTGAGTTAGGTAGAAATTAATAATTTTAGCAAGGAAACGGACATCTTATGAAAAACCACCTTGCGATCGGATTGGCCGGCGAAAAAATAGCACGGGCATTTTTAGTAGAAAATGGGTATACGCTTTTGGAAAAAAACTGGCGGTTTAGCAGGGCTGAAGTGGATATAATTGCGCAGCACGGATCGTGGTTAATATTTTGTGAAGTCAAGACCAGATCCAGTACTTTATTCGGAGAACCTGAAATATTTGTTACTCAAAAGAAAAAAAGATTATTACTTGATGCCGCTATTAACTATATGAATAAAATTGGATATTGTGGTGAATTTCGTTTTGATATCATTGCAATTGTGTACAAAAACGACAATGAATACGGAATAAAGCATTTAAGTGATGCTTTTTTTCCGGGTTTTGAGGGTTTTGCGTAAAAAAAATGGTGAGTTTTTTCGAAATTAGTTTAAAAGATTATACTTTTGCCGTCCGATTTTAATTGAGCAGGTTAATCAATATATAAGTTTAATACCTGATTAAGAGGATAAAAAAGAAAATAAGATGAAAAAGGGAATACATCCGGAAGAATACAGAATGGTGATTTTTAAAGATTTTTCAGCAGACGAAGCGTTTCTGACAAAATCTTGTGCACCGAGTAATGAAACTATGAAGTGGGAAGATGGCAATGAGTATCCATTAATCAAATTGGAAATATCATCAATGTCACATCCTTTCTATACTGGCAAGATGAAATTTGTTGATACTGCAGGACGTATTGATAAATTCAATAAGAAATTTGCGAAATTCGGCAAATCAAAAGATTAAAAAAGCCTCGTGCTAAATTTTAAGAAAGTTCCTGCCAAGGAACTTTTTTTGTTTATATTGGTCACAGATTAAAATAAAGTTTGAAAACCGAACAATTTTCTTCCGGAATGCATCCATTATAGAAGAATAAATATTTACTCGATGAAGAATGTAATATTGTTTGAGGATGATATAAGAGAATCATTTCTTCCCCTCAGTTTTACAAGACCTATTGCTGATTTCAGAATTGGAATTTTGACCATTTCTGAAAAATGGGAAAGGTGGCTTAATTGCAATGTGAGTTATATCACCCAAGATCAACTATCCAAGAAATTTCCTATCCACATCACTGAGGATAATTATGTTATCAATTCCAGTATTCTGCCAAACAGAAAACTGGTTCATTTGATTGAAGGCTTGTCTTTAAATGAGGCCTTTCTTTATAATGATCAGTTAGTCGCTGTCCGTCTTGATGAACGACAATTTGAGAAATTGGTAAACGAAGAGCCGATTGATGAATTGAAAGGTACTGATCTATCAGGGGAGGATTATATTAATCAGATATCAAAACCCTGGCATCTTTTTCAAAAGAATGGAAATCAGATCAAGAGTGATATTAAATTATTGAGTTCAGGTAGAAACTCAGCTGAAATATCATCGACGAATACCATAATTGGTAATAAAAATGATATTTTTTTGGAACCGGGTGCTAAGGTGGAAGCCAGTATTCTCAATACTTGTAACGGACCAATATATATCGGAAATAATGCGGAGGTAATGGAAGGTTCGATGATCCGGGGTCCATTTGCAATGTGCGAACATGCCGTTGTTAAAATGGGAGCCAAGATTTATGAGGGGAGTACTTTTGGTCCCTATTGTAAAATTGGAGGAGAAGTTAACAATTCAATTTTCTTTGCTTATTCAAATAAGGCCCACGATGGTTTTATCGGTAATTCGGTTATTGGTGAATGGTGTAATATTGGAGCAGATACCAATAATTCAAACCTGAAGAATAATTATGCTGAAGTGAAGCTTTGGGATTATCGTACTCAGCGGTTTCAAAAAACCGGTTCGCAGTTTTGCGGCCTGATCATGGGAGACCATTCAAAGGTTGGGATCAATGTGATGTTTAATACAGGAACAGTGGTTGGTTGTAATACCAATATTTTCGGTGCTGGTTTTCCACGGAATTTTATTCCATCCTTTAGTTGGGGAGGTGCGGCATCGTACAAAACCTATAATATAGACAAAGCATTTGAGGTGGCGGAAGCAGTGATGAAAAGGCGCAACAAAGTGTTAACGGAGGAAGACAGGAAGATATTGATACATGTCTATAACCAAACAGCTCCATTCAGGAGTTGGGAAAAGGAATAATTCTTATAGGCCTGAACATTTATTTTATAGCGAGAAAAACGAATTCAGACTTTGAAAAAGAATAAATGGCAAAGTATCAGAAGTTATTTTGAAGATGTGTACCTCGAAAGCACTTCATCAGAACATAACCGTGAATTGCACGTCTTATTGAGTGCCGGCCGTTATCAATTATGTACTTCTAATGCGGTATATTCCTACGAGGACAAATATGTAAATTTCCGAAAGAGTTTTGAGTGGATCAAATGGGATGAATTATCCATTGACAAGGTATTGATACTGGGCCTGGGTCTTGGATCTGTTCCGCAGATGCTCGAGCAGGTTTTCGGAAGGTCCTTTGAGTACCACGCAGTAGAGATTGACGAAGTGATCATTGAACTTGCCCATAAATATGTTTTGGAAGACCTTAATTCTCCGATGCAGATCTTTAATACGGATGCCCTTCATTATGTAAACCTTTGTCAGGATCGATACGATATGATCATTATGGATGTTTTTGACAGTGATAAGGTGCCATTATGTTTTGAAACGCAGGCATTTCTTGATCAGATTGAAAGGATACTAAGTCCTGCTGGTTTTCTGTTATTTAACAGGTTAAATGTAACGGAAGCGGATCACGAAGACACCCTGAAATATTACGAGAACGTGTTTGCCCCTAAATTTCCGAATGGAAGTTGTTCTTCTGTTGAAGCTAATTATATGCTTAATAGCAGGAAAGAGGTATTTGCGCTTCGGAATTCCTGATTTATTTCTAATTTTGCATTACTAAAAAAAAAGCTATGTTTAAGATAAATATATATTTAAAGTTTGCACTGATCGCTATTTTTCTTGGTGGTGGTGTTGTATTGGCCATTTTATTTGGTTTCTGGTATTCATTTCCATTGATTTTAGTCGGAATATTATTGTTTGTAACTTATGTTATGCTGGGAACAATTCAATCGGCAGCTGAGCTGGTGCAGTTCCAGAAATTTGAGGAGGCAGAAAAAAGACTTAATCTAACCCTCAGCCCAAAGTTGTTATATGTTACCAACCGTGCATTTTATTATATCCTTAAAGGATCTTTTGCGATGAACCATAAAGATCAGGATGCAGCGGAAGATCTTTTTAACCGGGCATTGAACCTGAAACTGCCTTCTGACAATGAGAAAGGGATGATCTTGCTTCAACTTGCAAATATCAATGCGAGTAAGAACAAATGGAATACTGCGAAGAAATATTACCGGGATGCCAAAAAGTTGAAGATCACCGAAACACAGCTAAAGGACCAATTCAAGCAATTTGAACAGGTTTTAGCTTCACAGGGCAACATGAAACATGCTGCTGCCATGGGCAAAGCAGGTCATAAGTTCATGTCCGGACAAGGTAGTAAAAGACGGAGGCCTAAAATGAGATAGGCTTCTTCTCAGCTATTTTTGTTATTTGAAACAAACAAGCCTTTTGATTTTTTGTTAATTGTTAAGATCAAGCACGATTTTCTATGGAAATATTTATGCCTAACGATAAAATGATCTCGATCATTCGCAGCAATTATGAATTGCTACCTGTCTTGAATCGATTTGGCTTAAAACTCGGTTTTAAGGATAAAACAGTTAAAGAGATCTGTGAAGAAAACTATATTAATCCAGATTTTTTTCTAGCCATTATCAATACCTATAATAATAAAAAATATTTTCCTGAAAAGGAGTTGTCTTCTTTCTCTCCCCTTGAGATCGTAAAATATTTGAAAGCGACTCATATTTACTATCTGGAATATCTTTTGCCCAGAATTGATGATCTTTTAAAGGAGCTGATCCGTCAGAATGAATCAAAATCCCAGGATCTGAAGATGATCGAAATGTTTTACAGAAACTATAAACAAGAGTTGGTTTCGCACATAAGGGAGGAGGAGGAAATGGTGTTTCCTTATGTAATTGACCTGGTGCAGAACAAATCAAAAATCAGTTCTCATCCCGGAATACACGCTTTTGAAAAAGAACACAGCAATGTTGAAATCAAGTTGAATGACCTGAAGAATCTAATACTGAAATATGTAAATCCGGATTACGACCAAAATACCTGTAATGAATTTATCACGAATCTTTTTCGATTTGAAAAAGACATCATGGATCATTCCAGAATTGAAGATAAGATATTAATCCCAATGGTTTTGTCCATGGAAAAGTCTGTTTGAAATGAAAGGAAGGATCCTCATATTACATGAATCATCAATTGTGGCTGAAGGTCTGGCGGCGATCATTCACAAATATTATGATATTGACATTCAAACACTCAAAAGTTCGGGTGATTTTGATGTTCAGCGGTCATCAGGAGAAGTTAGGATGATCATTGCGAGTAATGAACTGACAGATGAAGTTTATGGTCTATTGCAGCGATTTAAAACAAAACGTCAGATTCCTGTAATAGCTGTAATTGACGGGTCTGAAGAAATTAATAATAAACTCACTTTTGATCATAGTTTTAACATAAAAACAAGTGAGCAGAATATCCAGGAAATTTGTTCAAAATACCTGAACATTGGATCTGTTGAAACAAACAATAAAGAGGGTATTCTGTTAAGTGTGCGAGAGAAGGATGTATTGAAGCTGGTAGCTTCCGGATTATCAAACAAACAGATTGCGCAAAAATTATTTATCAGTGTACATACTGTCATATCCCACCGAAAGCATATTACAGAAAAAACAGGGATTAAATCCGTGTCCGGGCTTACGATATATGCCATTTTAAATAAATTAATCGATACGGAAGCATATAATATTGAATCAGGTTTATAAATATCCCTAATATTTGGGATTCCATACATGTAATTTCATTTATACTTTTGCTGCCATTAATTAATTAAAGTACAAGTCAATGAAATATTTATACAGTATTATGTTTGTTTTCATCACATTTTTAGTGATTGGACAAACCGAAACAAACGTACAGTACGATCAGGAATCAGAGAAAGAAACCAAGAAAGAAGGAAACCTAATGATTGGGGGTTATGCTGAGGTTCATTATAATCAACCCTTACAGGCTGACGAAAGAAGCAATGGGGATCTGGATGTACACCGAATGGTTCTGCTAATGGGATACAGTTTCAATGCAAGAACTAAATTTGTTACCGAGATTGAGTTTGAACACGTAAGTGAAGTTTATGTAGAGCAGGCTTATTTACAGTACAAGCTCAATTCATTCATGAATCTGAAAGGTGGACTTTTGCTCATTCCTATGGGTGTAGTAAATGAAGATCATGAACCAACATCTTTTCACGGTGTTGAAAGACCTTTTATTGATAAATACATTAGCCCATCTACCTGGAGAGAAATTGGTATTGGTTTAAGTGGAAACATTATTGCTGCTTCCCTAAAATACCAGGCATATCTGGTTGATGGATTTAATGGGTATAACGGAAGTGCCTTGTTAAACGGGAAGAATGGATTGAGGAAAGGCAGACAGAAAGGAGGGGAAAGCTATATCAGTTCACCGGCCTTTACTTCAAAAGTTGAATATTATGGTTTAGGAGATTTCAGAATTGGAGCATCTGCTTATTTTGGAAATTCTCAAAGTACATTATACGATGGATTGGATAGAAATGATACAGAAGCGATGATGCGTGCAGATTCATCAGTGGTTGGTATTTCGATGTATGGTCTTGATCTTTCCTATCAATTGAAGGGTCTGAATCTTAAAGGTCAGTGTTACCTCATCAATTTATCAAATACAACGGCTTATAATCAATTCTCAGGTGCGAATGATCTTGGAAGTGCAATGAATGGATATTTTGTTGAAGCATCTTATGATGTTTTTAAAAATGTCAAAAGCATATCTTCTGCACTGCATCCTTTTGTAAGATATGAGGCCTATGATACACATTATAAGGTGGAAGATTCAATCGAAAGAAATCCAGGTCTTAAAAAGCAGGTGATCACAACGGGACTTAGCTGGTATCCAGCCAAAGGAGCTGTTGTAAAAGCAGAGTTACAATTTCTAAAATCCGGATCAGCAGATGCGTTTTCAACTGTATTTAATGCTGGTTTTGGTGTCATGTTTTAATAGGTAAAATGAATAGGTTAATATTAATTATTCTTATCATTTCAGTTTGTTTTCCTGTCTTTGGGCAAAAAGCGATTGATTATGAACATCGTTCAATTCAGAAGAAACTGAGGAAGTATGATTGTTCGAAAGATTTTCATCTGAAGGAACTCGTTATACCTGAGTTTATTGATGATACGGACGAGCCCAATGGCAAATATTTTTTGATTGAGGACAATGCTTGTGACCCAAATGCAAAGTATATTTTTATTGGCAGGGTAAACACATGCCGGTCCGGAGGTTGTGTTGTTCATTATGATGGATCATCTGGTATCAATTATGAATATTTTGATTTTTTCATCGTATTCACGGAAGTGGGAGATGTAGAAGCCATCAAGGTTTTTAAATATGAAGCAACACACGGACATGAAGTAACAGCAAGGGGCTGGTTAAAGCAATTCAGGAGTTATACCGGAGAATCCGACCTGGTCGTCGGAAAAGACATCAATGGTATTTCCGGAGCCACCACTTCAGTTTACAGCATTACATATGAGATACAGGAAAGAACGAAGAGATTGAAAAAATCACTGGCCTATTACAAGGATAGTATTAGTTCTAATAATGTTCAGAAAATAAAATAGCAAGGGTAATTATAAATTAATGTATCCGGCAGCATTCATTTATCAGAATGGATACTGCCGGATTTTTTTTGTCTATTCTGCTGGTATATAATTATTGATTCTTCTTTTGAATCTTGATAAAGGGGCATAAAAAAAGCCTTTCGTTTCATCGAAAGGCTTCTGTATTTATGATGATTTATGATTTTACATCATTCCTGGCATTCCGCCTCCCGGAGGCATCATTGGTGCGCCATCATCTTTTTTGATCTCACAGATAACTGCTTCAGTAGTAAGAATCATACCCGCGATAGAACCTGCATTTTCAACTGCAATTCTTGTCACTTTGGCAGGATCGATAATACCTGCTTTTTTCAAATCTTCGTATACATTTGTTCTTGCATTATAACCGAATGCTCCTTTACCTTTCATTACTTCCATGATCACTACAGCACCTTCGACACCTGCATTGTCAGCAATGGTTCTGATGGGTGATTCCAACGCTTTCTTTACGATTTCAACGCCTGTTCGCTCGTCATCATTCAGTGTATCTACATTTCCCAGTGAGCTAATTGCTCTGAGTAATGCAACACCACCACCGGCAACGATTCCTTCTTCGATTGCAGCTCTTGTTGCACTCAAAGCGTCATCTACACGGTCTTTCTTTTCTTTCATTTCAACCTCAGTAGCTGCTCCAACATACAGAACGGCAACGCCTCCTGATAGTTTAGCTAATCTTTCCTGAAGCTTTTCTTTGTCGTAGTCAGAAGTAGTAACTTCAATTTGTTGTTTGATCTGCTTTACCCTTGAATCGATATTGCTGTTTTCTCCACCTCCGTTTACAATTATTGTATTGTCTTTATCGATGGTAACTTTTTCTGCTGTTCCCAACTGATCTAAAGTTGTGTTTTCCAGTTTGTATCCCTGCTCTTCTGAGATCAAAGTTCCACCTGTAAGGATTGCAATATCTTCAAGCATTGCTTTTCTTCTGTCTCCGAATCCAGGCGCTTTTACTGCAACAACTTTGAGGCCTGCTCTCAGTCTGTTTACAACCAAAACACCTAAAGCCTGACTTTCAACATCCTCTGAGATGATCAATAATGGTCTTCCAGCCTGTGAAGCCTGCTCAAGAATAGGAACGATCTCCTGTACATTGGCGATTTTCTTATCATGAATCAGAATGAGCGGATTTTCATATTCCGTATTCATCTTTTCAGAGTCAGTGATGAAATATGGAGAAAGGTATCCTCTGTCAAACTGCATTCCCAACACCTCTTCTACATAAGTATCTGTTCCCCTTGCTTCTTCAACAGTAATAACACCATCCTTAGAAACTTTTTTCATTGCATCAGCAATCAAAGTTCCGATTGTTTCATCATTATTGGCAGATATTGCACCAACCTGTTGAATTTTCTTGAAATCGTTTCCGATGATTTCTGATTGTTCTTTGATATTCTGGATTACGGCTATGATTCCTTTATCAATTCCTCTTTTTAAATCCATTGGATTTGCGCCGGCAGCAACGTTCTTCAATCCTGCTGAAACAATAGCTTGTGCCAAAACAGTTGCAGTAGTTGTACCATCACCTGCCTGATCAGCAGTTTTTGATGCTACCTCTTTCAACATTTGAGCGCCCATATTCTCAATCGGATCTTCCAGTTCAATTTCTTTTGCTACTGATACACCATCTTTTGTAATTGAAGGTGCTCCAAAGCTTTTTTCAATGATTACATTACGTCCTTTTGGACCAAGCGTCACCTTAACAGCATCTGCCAAAGCATCGATACCATTTTTTAGTTGTTTTCTCGCTTCCGAACTAAATTTGATTTCTTTAGCCATAATATCGTTTTTGTTTTTTTTTAATTTTTTGAAATAACATCAGCATTAAATCACAAACTGTGCCATGCGCTTAAAGGTGACAAAATTGCAGTTAAGCCTTGTCAGTTGCGAAAAGCCTAGAAATAATTTCAGTTTTGTAAGGACAAAATGGCGACACCTGGTCGGGAATCAGATAAATGGACAGCCAGTATAGCAAAATGGAAAATATTAAAAGCCTAAGATCGAGATGCATTAATTTCGTATATTTATTAAAATTTTTAAAATGAAAAAATATAATTTTCGGATTCTGGTTGCTTTTTTAATTGCTTTATTAATTTATGTGATCGCTGGCAGGTTTTTGATGGATTATGAGTGGTCCAGGTCAATAATTTTTGCAATTTATATGGGAGCAGTTGTCGTGCTGCCTATGTTCTTTTTTTACAGGGTCAGATATCCAATGTACCTGGATCGAACAAAATATGATGAGATAATGGCAGTACTCGAAGAAACAGGAATAGAGCAATTGAATCAACACGGTGATAAATCTGTTTACAAGCTTTCAGGATATAAATGGCCCAATAAAATAAGGATTATTAAAAGGCCCTTTAGTTTGTTTGTTGAAGTTCCAATCAAAGCAGTAAAATTGTTAGAGAAATTCAGGGTTGATCATCATTGAGTATAAGGTTTTTTAAGAAATATAGACCTGAATAATGTATGTTATGACGGCAGATGATCTATCATTTCTTTTACAATATGGAAAATTCTACTAAGTTTGGGCTCATAATACTTAACACAAATGTACAAATACCGTAGGTTAACCACAGAAGAACTTGAATCCCTAAAAGATTCTTTTATCCGCTTTTTGGCAGCTCAGTCCATAACAGGAGAGGATTGGGTCCGAATAAAGAAAAACGAAGTAGACCGGGCAAATGATCTGATAGATAAATACAGTGATATTGTGATTGAGAAAACTATACACAATGTTAAAATACTTGAACAAAGAACCAACAGAAGAATTGTGTTTTATGAGTTCTTAGCTGATAGTGCACGCCTAATTGGAGTGGAGTTTGAAGTGGATATTCCTTTGGATCTTAGTGGTGAATTCTATTGGAGTCAATTTGTAGAAGTGTTTAATAATGAAGAATATAGTGCTAAAATACTCTCTGGAGAAAAGAAATATTTGCTGGGCAGATCAAAAGAAATATTTGATGTTATGGAGCAAGGGGCAAGAATTGTTCAGGATGAAAATATATTTAACTCTATGTTAAAAATATTGGACAATTAATTTATTTTTGCCTCGGTATTACAATAAAAGCAATATCATTAGGTTTAATTTTAAATGAAATGTCTGATATGAAAGTTACTACAAGAATTTATGATCCCAAAGAGGAATTTTGGAATGTACTCACCCACGGAATGGGATTATTTTTCAGTATTGCCGGTCTGACATTGCTCGTTGTTTTCGCAAGTTTGTATGAAAGCGTGTGGCATATTGTTAGTTATAGTATATATGGTGCGAGTATGGTTATTCTATATATGGCCTCTACAATGTATCATGCTGCGAAAAAGCCTACATTAAAAATCAGACTTAATGTTTTTGATCATGCAGCTATCTATGTTCTGATAGCAGGCACCTATACACCATTGATGCTGGTGACTCTTCGTGGCCCCTGGGGCTGGAGCATTTTTGGTATTGAGTGGGGACTGGCCATCACAGGTATAATTCTCAAATTATTCTTTGCGGGCAGATATGATAAAATTTCTACATTGGCCTATGTGCTGATGGGCTGGCTTGCCATCGTTGCGATCTATCCGCTTATAGTTAATCTAGCTCTGGGAGGTTTGATCTGGTTACTGATTGGTGGGATATTTTATTCGATCGGGGCTGTTTTTTATTTATGGCACAAATTGAATTACAATCATGCCATCTTCCATGTTTTTGTTTTATTGGGAACGCTGAGTCATTTTATCTGCATATTCTTTTACGTGTAATTTCTTAATCCAGATAGTTGTAAAACAGGTCTTTTTGAATAGATATTATAGAATCATTGTTTTACATTTGATTCCAATTTGAATTTATCATCATTTAAAATGACTGGACGAATAATCAGATTTAGTGTATTAATAGTGTTTTTATTCCAAGCCTCTGTTTCGGTTGCTCAATTTTCTGTAGGTCTGAGTATCGGGGGATTTGCAATCCACCATGGTGATAGTAGAAATGCCGAAATATATCCCAAAAAGTTAGACAAGCAAGGTCGATTGGTTCCTTTTGCAGGCATCAGTCTGATGGTTTCTTACCGGATCAATAAATACATTGGATTAAAAGCGGTTCAATCACTAATATTATATGACTCAGCAGGGAAAAGAGCTGGCATAAGTCATATTGGGATTGAGTTGCATGATGACATCATCGGAATGGACATCAATAATGTTCAATCCAGTATGAGTCTGGGGCCTTTCTGGTATTATCGAAAGGGTTGGTCAGAAATTGCCTCTTATCAAAATGACCCTGAATTTATTCAGCTATCAGTCAATAAGAAATGGGAACGAAAATTTGTTTGGTACGGCGGGTTCATGCGATATAATTTTGATCTGGGTGATAAAAATGCTGTTGCAATTGACTTTCTACCGGGAATTCCTCATTTGTATGCCTTTTCTGCAGGCTGGAATAAAAATTTATAGTAAACGCCTTCGTTTTCCTTTTAAATTACTGTGATTTGATTTCAACCAAATAACAATTTTGTTTCGCTTGATTACAGTTGGTTAAAATCAATCAAAATTTTATCATCTTTGCAACCGAATGGTTTCGCTATGAATAAATTTGTTTTAACCTGGTTCATTATATGAAAAAAAGATTTGTAAAAATATTACTGATCGTAGGGATTTTAAGTTCAATTGTTAGCCTGCTCGGATTTTTTGGTCAAAGTTTCTGGTTACTGGATGTTTTATCTCATTTCAGATATCAATATTTTGTTGTATTAATTCTTTGTTTTGGTGGGGCTGCATTGCTTGGGTTTCCGAAGATCACCTGGTTACTTTTGCCATTCATTGCTATTAATGGCTATGAGGTTTTTTCCGTATATCTGCCTGTTGAAAATGAACCGGTAACCGGACAGACACTGACTATTGATTGCATGAATCTCCTGTATACGAATGATGATTATCTTGCTGTTGCAAATTATATAAAAGACAATGATCCTGATATTTTAATCCTTCAGGAATATACACAAGAGTGGGAAGAAAACCTTGAGCTTGATCTGGCACAATTTCCCTATAGCAAGCGTATTCCAAGAACAGATAATTTTGGGATGGCTCTTTTTAGCAAATTTGAAGTAGATACCATTGAATTAATTAGCATAGGGAAAGCGGATATTCCATCAATTCTAACAAGATTTAAACTTCAGGAAATGCCGGTTACACTTGTAACTATACATCCTTTGCCTCCTTCTGACCAATTTAGTTTTGAATCCAGGAATCAGCAGTATGATAAAATCAATGAATACATAGATAAATTTGGTGGGGCTTTTATAGTTGTTGGTGACCTGAATTCCAGTCCTTATTCCGCACATTTTAAGAAACTGGTTAATGAGGATGAACTGCGGGATACGAGAATGGGCGTTGGCGTTTTGCCGAGTTGGCCAAATTATTTTCCTTTGATGTATATTCCATTGGATCATATTCTCATCAGTGAGGAATTGACGTATCAAGACAGAAGAACCGGACCGAATATCGGATCTGACCACATGCCTATGCACATAGAGATAGGGGTTTCCACGAAAAAATAATAAATCATTCTAGAATTTGAATTGAGCTTCGAGCGTAAGCTGGTTGAATTTGTAGCCTGTTCCTGTTGCGGATGCGACGTTACTTATTCTGTGATTGAGGGCAAGTCCGAACAATTTATGCTGATAGGTAATTTTTGTATTCAGCCTGAAGGATGGGTCCCAGGATTGTTCGTTTATTTTTTGCAATCCGCCTGCTCCCTGAATCTGCAGACCCAGCAAAGAGATGAAGGGGAATTTGCCATCATATTCTGCAAATATTTCAGCTGATAAATATTTATCCGGTGAAAAGTAATTTGTGATCTCTACCTCCGTAAATCTCAGTGCAGAAATGTTAAGACCGGATTTTACAAGTGGGTTCAGTCTGAAAGTGTAATATAAGGATCCAAAAAACTGATATTTTTCATTACCATCATTCAGGGCTGAAAAACTTCCCTGACTAAATATCCCTGCATTGTTGGTTATTCTGATATGCCCAACATAACCTCCGCTATGACTCCGGACATTCATTTCCAGTAATGAAGCTGTATAATCGAGAATGTCAGATCTGTAGAAAATGCCCAGCATCTGCCTGTCATTTGGCTGATAGGTTAGGGATTGGCTGCCTGTTATTCCAAAAGAGGCCTTGGTGCCCAAAGTTGAACTGATGTAATTCATCGTCAATTCGGATTTTCCAGTCAGGGTACTATACCATCTTTGGTCCAGATTTATTTGCGCAAAGCTTGAACTGGTTTTATTGCCATCAATTGCCTGAATGCTGGAGTTACCCACTTTTACACCCATATTCAACAAACTTGTTTCACCCATTTGAAACCATGCGAAATTGTCCAATCTAACATTTTTGCCACTATCAGTAAAGTAGCCGGAACCTGCGCCCGCTTTCTTTTTATTTAATTCTATAAATTTTTGATTGATATCAGCAAACTCTTTTTCTGAATAAAGTTCTTTGTTTAGATCCAGGACAGTTCTTGCTTTTTCAAATTGTTTTTTTCCTAAGAGCACTTCAATGTACTCTTTAGCGTAATGTTTGTTTGGATATTCGTCGACCAGTTGTCCATATAGTTTGAAGGCTTTTCTAAAATTTCCGGCAACAGATTCGAGTCTTGCTTCCAGCAAGAGTTGTTCTGATATTTTTAAAATGGGTCTTTGTTCAGAAAGGAAATTATTGGCATCCTTTGTTTTTCTATTCCAAAGCATTGCATTGAAATAATTGATCACGGCATTGGTGTTTTGCCGGTCTGAATCCCAGGCTTTTCTGGCGAATTCCAGGGCTTTTGCCGCTTTATTATTCATAAAGAGGGCATAAGAAAGATTGATTTTTGTTACGGTTTGTTCAAAATTCAAAGGGATGAGGCTTTCATATATTTGGGTTGCTTCTATAAATTTTTTACTCTCCAGTAAGAGGTCTCCTTTGAATAAAAGGATGGGGGCATCCATAGGGTTTTTAGCTAAAATTGAATCCAATTGGATAATTGCAGATGAAAAATCTCCTTTTGTTCTGTATTCTGTTGCTCTTAAAATCAATTGTTCTTTTATATTGTGCGGCAATGGCTCTATTTTGGGATCAACTTGGGCTTGAATAGTACCTGCACTAAGTAGGAGGAATAAAAAAAGGAACAGAAAATTTGAGCGATTCATTTTAGAATTACTATATTGAAATAAATATTGAAATTATGAAGATTATTAAAAGCACCTTCAAAATAACAGGACAAGCTGAAGAATCATACAAACTCGAAGTTTACAATGATTTTGTAAGTTCGATCGTAGATGAATTCAGAAAAGAAATAAATGATTGTATCACCAACAATTATAAATCTATCTATATAGATTTGAAAGAGGTTGAAAAAATGGACCTGTCAGGAATAAACGAAGTTATCAACGCTTATTATAATTTGGATAAGGTGTCTAAAAAACTTATTTTGGTATATAAGAAAGGATCCGAGGTAGAACAATGGGTTGATACTACAGGTCTCGAAAGATTTATGTCAACGGCGATTATCCCTGCTTAATTTATAAAATAAATCACAAAATAATTTATCCCATACGGCACATATTAAATATTGAGTCTTGCTTTCAAGCCTACAATATTTAATTAAAATTTGAACGTATTACTATGATCAGAAGTTGTTCAAATTATCGAGTATTGTGCGAACTTCTTCCTTACTCGCATTTCCTTTAAGCAGGTAGTCAAATGAACCTTTGTCCATGGCATCAACCGCAATGCTGAGGTCTTCATAAGCCGTACAAAAGATCACTTTTATTTCAGGGAAATATTCCTTTATTTTTTCAAGCACTTCAATCCCATTAATATCGTCCATTTGGTAGTCCAGAAATACAATTTCAGGATTCAAGTGTAAATTGTTCACACAATCACTGCCGCTTTCAAAATTGAATATTTGATTATACCCTATCTCCTTTAACATTCCTGTTAGCATAGCTGTCCAAAACGGATCATCATCAACTACAAAAATTCTTTGATTCATAATTTTATATTTGTTTATACAATGTACTATTCATATACGATGCCGTATTTTAATCTTTTGAAAATCAGCTTCATATAAAATAAATATAATCGATTACTTCCTTTTTTCGGATTAATTTCCATAATTTGGAAAAAATCTTACAATCGATTTTGTCGGTGAAAAAGAGACAATAAATGTATTTTTTTTCAATTTATTTACAATTTCAAAAAGTATTAAAAATAAAACCGGAAAAAAATTAAAAAATGTTTTCCAATAAATATTAATTATTGGAACGGCATCTATTTTCTATTAAAATCATCCTGCAATCGAACGATATCATTTTCGTCAGATGGATTTTCAGCATCGGTATGCATCCAGATTTCGGCGACGATACCCCAACCTTCAAGCCCTATTAACCTATGGCGTTCACCTTGTTTTAATTTGATTTTATCACCAGGATTAAGTGTTTGTCTTTCAGATTCTTCATCAGTAAAGCTTGTTGCGACGGAAACGGAACCTTCCACGCATTTCCAGATTTCTGCTCTTCTGTAATGATATTGCCAGCTCAGTCTTTTTTCTGGTGCAACAAAGAGAATTTTAGGACTTAACCTATTTGTAAGTTTTAGATCAGCAGGATTTTCTTCCGGAAAAAAATTCTTAATGAAGATATCTGCCTGATCATTATCTATCACGTAAAATCCACCCCAAGGTCTTTCTCTATCTTCCTGAACAATTTTTAGGTTCAGGTGTTCCAGCATTGTTTTGGTTTTTTCAAAAACTGTATTTATTGAGTCCATTATTTTAAAATTTTTAGGAACGATGTTTTAATTGTACAATAACTTCTTTTAGAATTTTTTCAGTGTGAACCAGTAGTTTTTCAAGTTTTTCTGAGCGCTTATAGGCTTCTGCAGAGGATTCAAGTTCTCTTATCTCCTCTTTTAGTATAACGATGCCCATATTGTCAATGGAGGGTTTAAGACGATGTGCAACTTTACTGATTGTTTTAAAGTCATCTTTGTGATATGCATCTTTGATCTCTGAAATGGATCTGTTAGCCATATCTATGAAAATCCCAATCATTTGTTCAATAAACTCTACATTTCCTTTTGCAATACTTTCAAGACTTGAAATATTATATAGGTTTTCTTCAATTATTTCTACTGTAGAAGTTTCTTCTGTGGCTTCTATTACAGTAGAATCAATTGAAAGCCATTTTGTAACTACATTCACTAATTTGCTTTCTTCGAATGGTTTTGAAAGATAATCATTCATTCCTGCTGAGAGGAATTTTTGTTCATCTCCTTTAACGGCGTAGGCGGTCAGGGCAATTACAGGTAATTTCTTACTGATATTTTCCCTGATTTGTCTGGTTGCTTCCAGTCCATCTAAAACGGGCATTTGGACATCCATTAATATCAGATCAAATTTATCCTTTTTTATCATTTCAATCGCTTCCTGACCATTACTGGCTGTTTTTATGCTGGCTCCATAATGTTTGAGCATAGATGAAGCGACCAAAAGGTTCATTTCATTGTCGTCTACAACCAATAAATTTGTATCAACCAACATTTTGGTATTGGATATGTTGTCATGTTTGTCAGGCATGTCTTCATCTGTACCTTTTTTCAGGTCCAATTCAAGGTTTATTGAAGTACCTATATTTTTTTCACTCTTAATTGTAATTAATCCCCCCATAAGTTCAATCAGCTCTTTTGTAATACTAAGCCCAAGGCCGGTACCGCCGTATCTTCGTGAAATAGATTCGTCTTCCTGTGTGAATTTTTGAAAAAGCTTTGAGACAAATTCCTTTTTCATTCCGATGCCGGTATCACGTACACAAATATGCAGGACCTGACTTGATTTTCTATTTTTTATTAATTTACATACGATATCAACACCGCCTTTTTCTGTGAATTTAATCGAGTTGGAGATTAGATTCATTAGAACCTGATTTATCCTGTATGGATCCCCAATCAAAACTTTTGAAATATTCGGATCCGAAAAGGAATTTGTAAAACTGAGGTCTTTTTCTTCTGCTCTATGTGCCATAACCTGTATACACCGCGCAATCACCGTTTCCATTTTAAAGCCGATTTTTTCAATTGTCAGTTTTCCCGCTTCGATTTTGGATATATCGAGTATGTCATTTAAAATAACCAATAAATTATCTGAAGCACCGAGAATCGTATCAATATAGAATAGCTGATTCTTTTGTTTCAGTGACTTTCGTAATAAATTGGACATACCCATAATGGCATTCATGGGCGTTCTGATTTCATGGCTCATATTGGCAAGGAATTTCTCTTTTGCCATCGTTGAAGCCTCTGCTTTTTCTTTTGCAACAATTAGGTCATGTTCGAGTTTTTTACTTTTGGTAATATCCAGATGTATACCTACAGATCCGATCAAATCCCCCTTATCATTATAATTTGGGGCACCACTGATCATCCACCAGAGTCGTTCCCCAAGTTTACTTCTAACTTCAACTTCATAGGCGTCTGCTACGCCCTTTATCCTCAATTTTCTTTTATCAAGCAGAATTTTTTCATCCTCTGATGATACGAATAGGGTTGAGGCTTTTTTACCTGCCAATTCTTCCAGAGAATATCCTATCATATTACAGAATCGACTATTGGCATACTGAATAATTTCATCATTATCCACTTCGAGCAAACCCAGATTAATATTTGCAATAATATTCCGATATTTTTCTTCCTTGATTTTTAGCGCACTTTCAGTATTTTTTTGTTTTGTAATATCTGTATGCGTTCCAATCAATTTTAGGGGCAATCCCTGTTTATCTTTATCTATTACAACTCCCCGGTCGAGAATCCAGTTAAAATCTGATTTTGAGGACCATATCCGGTATTCAAGTGAATAATGATCTATTTCTCCATTTCTGCACTTTTGTTCATTTTCAACTACCAGTTGTAAATCGTCTTCATGAATGTTTTTCCATCTGGTAAGTTCTATTTCATAATTTGGATTTGGAGTAATATCGATCAGTCTTTTACTTGGATTTGAATAGTTAATATCTTTGCCCAAAAGGTCATGTTCCCAGACATTATCGCCAACTTGTTCCAGCGCAAGTTTGAATTTTATTGTGAAATCTCTCAGCTTTTCTTCGATCTCCCTTTTGCTGGTAATATCTTCCTGAATAGCAAAATATTTGATGATTTTATCATTGGAATCCCTGAGTGCCTGTCCCTGAATTCTTACCCAGTATGGATTATTGGTTTTTGTATAGTTTAAAATTTCACAATCAAATGGATCACCATTAATTATCTGATTTCTCAAATAGTCTGAAGTAGCCTGGTTGGAGCCCGGTCCCTGCAGGATTTTTCCAGGCTTTTTTCCAATTATGTCTTTTAGGGAATAGCCTGTCATCAATTCAAAGCTTCTATTGATCCACTCTATTTTTCCCTTTTTATCAGCAATTACAACTGCGTGTGTATTTTCTGCTGCCAGAAGAGAAAGAATTCGCAACTGTTCTTCCTTGTTTTTTTCAAGTGTGATATCTCTGCCATAAATATTGATATACCCATAATCCGGAAGGGGAACGATCGCGAATGAAAATATTTTTTGGTCGGATTTGGCTTCAATAACCAGTTTTTTACTATTCAGGTTTATGGTTTTGACAATTTGCTGCCAAAATTGCGACATAGTGAACACTTGACTATTATAGGTTAATTTTGAAATTTTTTTTGCGATTGGATTGGTAATCAGAATTTTTCCATCAAAATCAATTCTGATCAATGGGTCCGGGTTTTGGGTCGGAAACAGGGCTATTTCCTGGGTTTTCCTATTGGCTTCTTTCAGGTCATTTTTTTGCTGATTTATTCTTTTGACCAGCTGAGTTAGTTCAATAGCACCAATTTCCTGGTTATTCAGTACATGTAACATGTCAATAATGGGATCATGATATGCAAAATCATGCAGATTTAAATTGTAATTTTGTAACAATTTCATAGAATCAAACCAGGGTGATCCGATGAAAATCATCTTGTCTGAATCAGGAATAATTTCAAATTGCCCCCGAAGTGATAACTGCGTTTTTGCATTGAATCCTAAAAAAACGACTTGATTGACCAGGGTTTTAATCTCTTCAAAATCACATTTTTGCAGGAAGGGTCTTTTGACTTGGAATTTTTCATTAAAGGAGGTATTTATCAGATTGCTATTCAATTTCATAATTGAACGACCGCAGGATTCTATTATCAGTTCATTGTTTATGACAATGAAGAATGGAAATATTTTTGAAAACTGTTCTTGTTCGAATCCAATAAATTTGTTCACTTTTTACCAGTTTATTTTAAAAATTTCATGGTCGTGTCCTTCAGATCTTTCTTTTATTAGTTCTATTTCCACAGGCACTTCAAACATTTTTCCAAGGCCAACCAAAATACCTCTTACAAATTCCTGCAAACCGGGTCGTTTTGAATAATAATGAAGATTCAGACCCCCGTCATGAATGTCACTAATTTTAAATTCAGGTGGTGTAAGTTTTGGATATATCAGCATGATCCTGTTGTGAAAAGCCGGCAGATTCAATAGAAATTCCTGAAGGTTAGATCCTCCTGACTGCATCAGGCCCTGATATTTTTCGAGGCTTGTTTTCAATACCCACCATTCGCCAAATAATTGTAAAACGTCATTTACGGTTACGTTCATTACTTCAGCTGCTGCGCCAGCTAATTTATAGGTAATGTCGTCATCATAGGGTTGCGAACTGATGAAAAAATCTTCTTCAATGCCACTTTTTTCTAAAACTTTGTCCCAGTTATCCTGGCCAAAATTAGCTATTACAAGTTCTTCAATGGATTTATTTACAATGCCATACATGATTTAATAAATTTACTAGTGATTTTTACATAGTATTATTAATAAATGTGCCAAATTTTATTGGTACTTAAATCTTTGAAAACCAACAGGGTATAAGCCAGAAACGCAAAACAATATTCCATTTTTCGGAAATTATCCCACAAAATGGAAATTAGTTTGAGTCATTTATCTCACCATTTTTAATCAAATTATAGATGGTACTTTTACCAATATCCAGTTGAGTAGCGGTTTTGAGAACATCCCCATCATTTTTCTTCAAAAAATGTTCAACAATTTCACAGGTGTATTCTCTTAATGTTTTGGCTATGCCCAAAAGATCAGATTTAGCTTCAAGATGGCTAAATCTGATGTCATCTGCCAATATTTCATTCGATTCACACATAACAACTGCAAGCTCTATTACGGCCTTTAGTTCACGTACATTGCCAGGATAAGTATAATTTAGTAATTTGTTTTTTGCTTCGGCAGAAAAGGAAAGGGGCTTCATTTTGTTTTGTTTACAAAATAAAATTACAAAATGTCTTGCCAGCAGGATAGTATCATTTCCTCTTTCCCTTAAGGGGGGCATTTCTATAGGTAAGCCCATCACTCTAAAAAACAGGTCTTCCCTGAATCTTCCTTCTTTTACTTCTACAATCAGATCTTTGTGTGTAGCAACAATGATCCTTATGTCAAGTTTCACTTTATCATTTCCACCTACGCGGATCAACTCCCTTTCCTGAATGACACGCAGCATTTTACTTTGCAGATTAATATCGAGTTCAGCTATTTCGTCCAAAAATATTGTACCTCCATTGGCATGTTCAAATTTTCCGATTTTGCGGCTGATTGCTCCTGTAAATGCTCCTTTTTCATGTCCGAACAATTCACTTTCAATCAGTTCTTTTGGAATAGCAGCCATATTTACCTCGACAAAGTTATTTTTTTTTCGCGGGCTATTATAGTGAATTGCTTTGGCAACCAATTCTTTTCCAGTCCCTGTTTCTCCTGTAATTGAGACATTGATATTAGAATTATTTGCCTTGTTCATAAGAGCAAATATTTTTTTCAACTCTTTACTTGACCCGATTATAGTATCTTCGTAGGTATATTTTTGGCCCAGCTCGTCCCGAAGTTTTTCCACTTCATTTTTCAGGCTTTGATTTTCCCTGATTCGGATAATGCTATTCCAGAGAATATCTTTGGTAGCTTCATCTTTTACGAGATAATCATTAACGCCTAATTTGAGCATTTCAACGGCAACCTTTATTTTTTCTTGTGAACTGATCACAATAACGGGTATTGTCGGATTTATTTCTCTGATTTTTATAAACAGGGTATCACCGGTTAAATCCGGAAGTCCAAAGTCAATTGTGATAAGATCCGGCTTTAGATGCAAGCTGGCCAAACAAGATTTGCCTGTTTCAAAGCGGGAAATCACATAATCCGGGTTGAGCCCTAAGTGATGCTCCAGTATTTTGCCATACCAAAGATCGTCCTCAACAATGAAAATTTTATACGCTTCCATAAAATAAATACACTATATTGTACCGATACTTTAATGTAAGTTTGATATCGTTAAGTGCCACCTTACAAACTTACACTAAATTTTACGAAAATTAAAAAGTATTCCATATTTTGGAATAAATGAAAATGAAAAATTACATAACTTGTGGATAAATAGGTGCTTAAAAGATGGCATCGAGTTTGAAAGTTAGGATTAATCAATACATTGAGAGACAAAACATATAAAAAATGGAATCGTCAAAAAAAACAACAGAAGCCACGGAACAGGGTAAATTTAATATTACGACGGATCAATCAACATCCGATTTAACGCAAGGTGAAATGAAAAAAGAAGAAAAGGTGACTCATAATTATGCAATAATAGTTCCTTGTTATAATGAAGCCAAACGATTTCCTTATCAGGAGTTTCTAAGCTTTGCTAAAAGCCATCCGGATGTATTGCTTTGTTTTGTAAATGATGGCAGCAAGGACAAAACCATTTCGGTATTACGAGGTATTCAGACACAATCACCTGAAAACATTTGTGTATTTGATATGCCGCAGAATGGAGGGAAGTCTGAAGCGGTCAGAAATGGGATGATATTCGTCTATAAGAATTATTCTGTTGAGTTATTAGGGTTTTTGGATGCTGATTTAGCTACGGTTCCTGAAGAATGGCTGCAAATGGCGAAATATAAAGAGACGCTTCCACAGTTCGGAGCAATTGTTGGAAGCCGGATCCAGCGACTTGGAGCAAAGATCAGCAGAGATGAAAATCGGTCTCTGTTAAGCTCGATCGTCAAAATGGCTATCAGACGATTGTTGAGGACTAATTTCCAGGATACCCAATGTGGCGCAAAAATATTTAAAAGGAGTTTGATTCCATTTCTGTTTGGTACTCCCTTTATGACCCCCTGGTTATTCGATGTAGAAATATTCCTTCGATTACAGAAGAAGTTTGGAAAAACAACCCTTCAGAATGGTATTCTCGAGTTTCCTTTGATGCAGTGGACAGAAATCGGCGGATCGAAATTAAAGTTTAAGGATAGTATCAAGATCCCAATTCAATTATTAAGATTGTATTACAAATACCATATTTCCAAAGCGGATAAATTGAAGACACATTTTAGTGCTGGTAAATAGGAAAATTAACATTTTTCTGATTTTGAAATGGAAATAATTTCTAACTTCTAATAAAAATTCAAAATAATAAACGTGAAGAAAAGTAATAATTATGTTGCGATAATGGCTGGCGGGATAGGAAGCCGTTTCTGGCCTGTGAGTAGAAGTACTTATCCAAAACAATTTTTAGATATATTAAATACGGGACAGAGTTTATTGCAATCTACATTCAAAAGGTTCAATGAATTCATTCCTGCTGAGAATATTTACATTGTTACTTCAGCATCCTATAATGAGATTGTTCAGGAACAATTGCCACAATTGCCGGTTCAAAATATATTGGGGGAACCTGTTATGAGAAATACAGCGCCTTGCATTGCTTATATTTCTGTAAAGATCCGGGAGTTGGATCCGGATGCAAATCTGATCGTAGCGCCTAGTGATCATCTGATTCTGGATGACGAGGCATTTAAAAATAATTGTTTATCTGCTCTTTCACTTACGGAAAAACAAAACGTACTGGTTACGATGGGTATTAAGCCTGTTTATGCCAATACGGGGTATGGATATATTCAGTTTGATGATAACAATACCAATGGCGATGCATTTAAGGTGAAGCGTTTTACAGAAAAACCGGATGCTCCAACGGCAAGACAATTTTTTGAAAGTGGTGAATATTTGTGGAATTCAGGCATTTTTATCTGGAAAGTAAAAGATATTTTATCCTCATTTCAGCAATATGCACCGGGTATTTATTCTTTATTTTCAGGGATTGCAAACAAAATGAATACACCTGAGGAAGATTCAGCGATTATTGAAACCTTTCCAAAGGCAGAATCCATTTCGATAGATTATGCAATCATGGAGAAAGCGGACAATGTCTTTGTAATCCCGGCAAAATATGACTGGAATGATCTTGGTACCTGGAATAGTGCCTGGGAAAATTTCAACAGGGATGAGAAAGAAAATGCAGTTAATAGTGAAAATGCATACGTATTCGATTCATCCGGTTGCCTTGTCTATTCCAAGCAGAAAAAACTGGTTGTACTTGGAGGCGTTGATAATTTGATAGTCGTTGACACACCAGATGCATTGCTCGTTTGTAGTAAAGATAATGAGCAGGAGATTAAAGGATATGTAAATGAAATCAAAAAAAATACAGGCGAGAAATACACTTAAGCCCCATAGTACAAAACAGGCTGATTGATGAAGAATACGGATCAAACCATCTGGGATGACTTTTTGGGAAAAAAACTTCTCCTTACGGCATTAGGTATTGCCTTGCTGACCCATGGTGTGATCATGTATTTTACAATGATTAAAACATACGATGCCTATGTGCATATGTTTTTCGCGGATCACTATGCCCGTTTTTGGTTTGAACCCTTTGATTACCGGTGGTATACCGGGTTTTTGACGATCAGTTATCCACCACTTGTTCATCAGATGGTCGCTCTGCTTAGTAAGATTTTTCCGATAAAGGTGGCATTTGTAATTTACAGTATTTTCATCTATGAGATCCTGATCATAGGGCTTTATC